>OFGZ01001245.1_pt1 | contig 14351 bp, 13 predicted proteins | sample 1521871 | NCBI WGS metagenome assembly OFGZ01 (sample SAMEA3504091, study PRJEB24116) | mouse gut metagenome | biome: mouse gut; feature: mouse-associated habitat; material: faeces | place: Denmark | collected 2011
TCACAGCTCTCCGAGCTGTCGATCCGCCTTCTCCGGCCACCGTCCCCCTCTATAACTTGTCTCTCTAACTCTTAACTCTCCAACTCTCACAACTCTCCCCCTCTATCATATGCTCAACAAAAAAACAGCGATGAAACTCATCGCTGTTTCTATAATGTTTAAGATTTGTCATTGCCGGAAGCTCTGCAAGATCCCGTCCTCAAACACGAGCATCTTGCCATCATTGTAGGTCCAAAGCTCATGCAGGCTGCTGTAGCCCGGCTGACGGTCTACATTATCCGGCTTTCCGATGGCCAGACGGCATTCATCGCGCGTCATGCCTTGTGCAACTTTCCCTTCAGTGATCAGAGCCCAGTTTGCGTCCGTGATCGCAGGGTAGCGCAGACGCGGATCGCTCAGGGAAAACAACGTGGAAAAGCGTCGTGGCATGATGCTGCCGGAATCAACCGACATGTACAATCGCAGGTGATCACCCAGGTCGTCTGTCAGTTCAAGGCGAATCGGATAATATTCATTACCCGGCTCCACGGCGACTACTTTGACTGGTACAAACCTCCGGCCCGTGGTCAGATTGTCCGATTCGTCATATCGCGATGCTGTGATCAGATAATATGTCTGACCATTCATCTTTCTTCTCACGGCCTCAACCTTGGTTAGATCCACCGTGAATGGAATCGAGATGGTCGCCTTGCGTTGCAAGGCGTTTTTGCTCTGGCTTGTCCTGTAGCGGTGTACCGTCCCATGGTTGTCGGAAAACTCAAGTACCGCCACCTGCTGGCCGTCGAATGTTGTCGCTTCGTCGATCCGGCACAAACGTAATGTATCGCCGGAAACCACAGAGCCATCACTCTGCCCTGGCTCAAACACCAGGCGAATCTTCGGATCAGTGACTATCAGCGGACTCCCGATTGCGAGTGTCGGTTGCAATTCTTCGATCTCCTTGAGATATGAGTCTTCTGGCGTTTCCTTCGGTTGCTGCTTGCGCACCTCGCGGTCGGTTATGGTCGGTGTGCTCTCGATGCCGGTGAAGCATCCGGAGAGCACACTGGCCATTATTACGGCTGCTGATATGCGTGCGGTTTTAGTCATTGTTCTTTGTTGGGTCCTCGCCGAGATTGAAGAAGAGGAACGAATACATGTCGGTCTGCTCGTCGATTACTTTTGACAGCGGTTTGCCCGAGCCATGTCCTGCGTTGGAATCTATGCGTATCAACTTGGGAGCATCACCGGTATTTGATGCCTGAAGCTGAGCGGCGTACTTGAATGAGTGAGCCGGAACCACGCGGTCGTCATGATCGGCCGTGGTTACGAGAATTGCCGGATAAGGTGTTCCGTCGTTCTTAATGTTGTGGAGGGGTGAGTACGACAGCAGATAGTCGGCCATCTCCTTGGAATCGGCGCTTGTGCCGTAATCCGGTGCCCAGTTCCAACCGATGGTGAACAAGTGGTAACGCATCATATCCATCACGCCTACGCGCGGTATTGCCACCTTGAAGAGGTCGGGGCGAAGATTCACGGTAGCGCCTACGAGCAAGCCGCCGTTGCTGCCGCCTTCAATAGTCATGAGTTCGGGAGTGGTCCAGCCTTCATTTATCATATACTCGGCAGCCGAGATGAAGTCGTTGAAAACATTGAGTTTCTTCATCTTCGTACCGGCCTCGTGCCATTCGTCGCCATATTCGGCACCGCCGCGGAGATTGGCCTGCGCGTAGATACCGCCGTTTTCAAGCCAAAGCAGACGGTTGGCATTGAAGCTCGGGTTGAGAGTGATGTTGAAACCTCCGTAGCCATAGAGGTATACGGGGTTCTTTCCGTCGGGCATCACATCCTTGTGCCGCACGGTAAACATAGGCACCTTAGTGCCGTCGGAAGAGGTATAGAACACCTGCTCTGTGACATAATCCTCGGGATTGAGGCCTTCGATTTCGGTCTGATGATAGAGTGTGCTCTCTCCGCTTGCAATATCATATTTGAAGAGTGCCGACGGATAAACAAACGAAGAGAAAGCATAATAGACCTCATCATTGTCGCGGCTCGACGACACTCCCACAGTTCCGTAGGTCGGAAGCTCTATCTCGCGCACCATCTCACCGGCTTTGGTATAGAGGTATGCGTGGTTTGAGGCATCACGGTCGAACACTGCCACAAGATGGTCGGGGCCGGCGAACTGTACCGATGTAAGTACACCGCCCTCGGGATCTTCGGGTATGATTTCGGTCCAGTCTTTCGATGTGGGTTTGGCCGGGTCTACAAGCACGAAACGGTTGCGAGGTGCGCCCACCGATGTGTAAAGATAGAGTTTGCCGTCGATGATTGCTATGGGCGAGTTGGTGAAGTCCTGCGACTCTTCAACTGTCACCCATTTTCCGTTTTTGCGAAGATCGCGTATCATCACCGACTCACCGGTGCCTTCGCCTCCGCCGATGATAGCCATCGCGCTGCCGTCATGAGCCACAGCTGCGCTGTGGAAATGGTAAGGATGGGCGTCGTCTTCAAATGCAAGTATGTCTTCGCTCTGGGGGGTGCCGATTTTGTGATAGTATATCTTATGACCGGTATTGGCGTGGGAGAACTCCTTGCCGTCGACGGGTTTGTCGTAGGCGCTGTAGTAGAAGCCGTCGCCGAGCCACTGTGCGTCGGTGAATTTTGCCCATACAATGTGGTCGTCGAGGAGCTGCTTGCTCGCGGTATCCATCACATAGATTTCGGTCCAGTCGCTGCCGGAGCGAGATATGGTATAGGCTGTATATTTGCCGTCGTTGCTCTGGTATACGCCTGTGAGAGCCACGGTGCCGTCGTCGCTGAGCTCGTTGGGGTCAAGGAATACCTCGGGCTCGCCGTCGTAGCTGTCGCTGCGGTAAAGCACACTTTGGTTCTTGGTGCCGTCGTTGGCATAGAAATAATACTTGCCATCGTTTTCTTTCGAGGGCAGACCTTGTCGCTTGAAGCGGTTGAGCACCTCAAGGCGATTGTGGATACCTTTTCTGAATGGTATCTGCGACAGATAGTTTTCTGTCACCTTGTTCTCGGCCTCAACCCAAGCGAGGGTTGCCGACGATGTGTCATTCTCCAAGGGACGGTAAGGGTCGTTGACCGTCATTCCGAACGCTTCGTAAGTGGTGCTGTCGCTCGGAGCGGCCGGATATTCTATTTTTGCCTGACGTGAGCAGGCGCCGGGGAGCAGTGCTGCCATGGCGATGATTGGTATTATCCTCATATATCGGTTTTTATGATTGCTGTAAATGAACATCCATCTGCGGGAAGGGGAAATTGATACCCTTGGGAGGCAATTCTTTGTAGAATCGTTCGTTGAGGTCATAGAAAACGCCCCAGTAGTAATCCTTGAAAGTCCACGCAGTCACTTTCAGATTGACACTCGACTCGGCAAGCTCATTCACTTTCACTGCCGGAGAGCAATCCACCTTCTTTGTACTGAGCAACTGCGAAGGCGAGGGAAGGTCTTCTATCTCAGGCAGACTCGGACGATGTTTGCGGTGGAAGAGACGCGCCAGACCTCTGCGGGGCTTCTCTTCCTCTTGTTGGTTTGCAAGCTCACGGCGAGCTTCTTCTACCTTCAGCTCCTGACGTTTCTCAAAATCATCTTCGAGATATTGCTTGACTATGCGTTCGTCGGATTCGATGATATCGAGTATGGCCTTGCGTGCGACATCGACATCATCGCCGTAGCTTATACCTACAACCCAGTCGACTCGTCGGTAATCTTGTTTGCTGTAGTTATTGATCGTGCCGGTAGAGAGGCCGCCGTTGGGGATGATAATCGATTTATTGTCGGCCGTGGTTATGATAGTGCTGAAAATCTGAATCTCACGCACCGTGCCCGAATATCCTTGAGTCTCAATAAAATCGCCTATCTTGTAAGGTTTGAGCAGCAAGATGAGCACACCTCCGGCAAAATTCTGCAGCGTTCCGCTCAGAGCCATACCTATTGCGACGCCGGCAGAGGCAAAGATCGCGATAAACGATGATGTCTCTACGCCAAGGATTCCTATAACCGTAACTATCAAAATGAAGTACAGCACTATCCGCACCATACTCAACACAAATGTCGCAAGCGAACGGTCAAGCTGACGGCGCACGAAGATACCGCTTACAAATTTATATAGTTTATTGATAATGAGCCGGCCTACGTAGAACACCAGAATGGCTATGGCCAGATTGATGGCGAAAGTCACCATCGTGCTCACCAAACGGTTCATAAGTTCGTCGAAAGGCAGCGACTTCAACATCGACAATTCCTCGGCGCGGGTCGGCACAGAATCAGTCAGTTCGGGGGTGATGTTCGGTATTTGAAGAAACATGAATTTATTGGAATTTTATAGCCGACGCCACATCGCGATACCAAGCGAGCTGGTCGTAGTTTTTAGTTGTATGAGAGGTCTCGGTGCGCAGTATGTAGGTCGACAGACCGGAGTGGTGATCAATCGGGGTGTTGCGCAAATATGGAGTAGCGGCAGCATAAAGCACAGCATCAGACATTGCGGCATTGAACACTGCCAGATCTTCGCCACTTACAGCCATAGCTTCGGCATACTGCCCGAAATCGAAATAACTGCAGCTCGACAGCGTCACATAATTTGAATACATCTGCGGTGTAAAACCGGCCGGCAGAGATGACGGTGCTTTCTCATATATCTCTTTGGTTACACGTGCAAGCTCGGTAAGAGCCGAAGCCTTTACCACACTCATAGTGCAATAGTTGTTATTCCTGTCGCCGGGATTGGCGGCTATGCGATCCTGATAATAGTCGAATGTGCTTTGCGCCGCACCAATAAGATCGGCTTCTCCCGGTGCAAAGAAATACTTCATATTCAAGTCGTAAGGCATACCGGGCACCTGTAACTCCGTGACACTGCCTACAAACAGGCGCGCGCTCCTGCGGAGCTCATAGAGTGACTCTACCGACATCATATAGCAGCAGTCGAAATATATCCAGTCTACCGCGCCGGCTTCTTCTATCGCGATGGCAAGGTCGGTGGTGTTCATACGCTTGCCACCATCATCGCCGAATGCGCGTTTGGCTGCTGATTGTGTCATGCCGTCCTGAATCCATCCTGATCCATGACTCCACAGAATCAGGCCGGTCTGCTCTGCATTGGCATATTTTTTTGCGTCGTTGATAACCTCAACCATCCTCGATATCTCTACCGAGTAGGTATCTGTATCGTATGTAAACAATGTATCGACGCCTGAAGGGGTAATCTCCACGAGCATAGGAGCAACACTGCGGGTATGGCGGTAGACAAGGAAATGATTATCCTCACCTATACCCTCAGCCACGCCAGCCAACATCTCTTTATAGTCTTCATTGGCCGCACTGCTAAGATTATTGTTTGCCACCTGATACACCAGCACCATGCGCCCCTTGGCCGGCTCTACTTCGGGTTGTGGAGTCGGGGCGGGTGTATCATGGCAGGAAGACAGCATTGCAAGCGCCGATAATACAAACAAAAATTTCAAATATAATATAACTCGCTCTTTCATAATCTACAAAATTACAAAAAATCTCTTATATAAAAAAGAAGAAATTCTATATAAGCACAATTCTTTTTCATCCACGGCGCGAGCGTAGCTTGTGCAAAACCTCATCTCAAAAATTGAGCCGTAGGAGAATCGCCGGCAGCAAGCTCCTCCGGAGTGCCTTGCGCGAGTATTCGCCCGCCTCCGCGACCGCCCTCGGGACCCATATCAATTATATAGTCGGCCTGCTGCAGCACATCGATATTGTGTTCTATCACCAGCACGGTATTTCCGCGGTCGACAAGCTTGTTGAGGATAGCCATCAGAGTGTTTATATCATCGAAGTGAAGGCCTGTAGTCGGCTCATCGAGTATGAAGAGCGTGCGGCCGGTGTCGCGCTTGGCAAGCTCCGTAGCGAGTTTCACGCGCTGATTCTCGCCGCCCGACAGCGTCGCCGAGGGCTGACCGAGCTTGATATAACCGAGACCTATATCTTGCAGCACCTTGATTTTCTTATAGATATTGGGGATACCTGCAAAAAACTCACAGGCCTGATTTATGGTCATATCGAGCACATCGGCTATAGATTTACCCTTGAAGCGCACTTCGAGGGTCTCGCGGTTATAACGCTTGCCGCGGCACTCCTCGCAAGGTATGAGTACGTCGGGCAAGAAGTTCATTTCTATAGTCTTGTAACCGTTGCCTTTGCATGCCTCGCAGCGGCCACCGGCCACATTGAAGCTGAAACGTCCCGGCTTATAGCCGCGTATCTTGGCCTCAGGAAGAGCAACAAAAAGATTGCGTATATCTGTAAACACGCCTGTGTATGTTGCCGGATTTGAGCGGGGTGACCGCCCCAAGGGAGATTGGTCAACGGTCACGACCTTGTCGATATTCTCTATGCCTTCAAGACTCTTATAGGGTAGAGGTTCTTCGAGCGAGCGGTAGAAATGTTTGCTCAAGATAGGCTGCAGCGTGCCGTTGACAAGCGATGATTTACCTGAGCCCGACACACCTGCTACTACTGTAAGAGTGCCCAAGTTGAGAGTGAAGTCAACATCGCGAAGGTTATGGCCCGAGGCACCTTTCAGCGTCAGGGTCTTGCCATTGCCCTTGCGTCGTTTTTCGGGTATTTCAATCTTGCGCTTGCCGTTGAGATACTGCGCCGTAACTGTGTCGGTCTTCAACATCTCTGCCGGAGTGCCTTGGAATACGACTTCGCCACCTTTTCGGCCTGCTCCGGGGCCGATATCCACAATATAGTCAGCCTCAAGCATTATATCCTTGTCATGCTCAACCACTACTATCGTATTCATGGCGTCGCGCAGGCGCTTCAATGAATCAATCAGCCTGCGGTTGTCGCGCTGATGAAGACCGATCGAAGGCTCGTCAAGGATATAGAGTACATTGACAAGCTCGCTGCCAAGCTGTGTGGCCAGACGTATGCGCTGGCTCTCGCCACCCGACAAAGTCGCCGAGGCTCGATTGAGCTGAAGATAGCTCAAGCCAACATCAACAAGAAAACGCAGACGGGTGGATATCTCCTTTATGATTTCGCCCGCTATCTTCCGGTCGCGGTTGTCGAGACGCTCAAGCACTGAGTCTGCCCATTGCGAGAGAGCGTCGATGTCGAGAGCTGCCAGCTCGGCGATATTCTTGCCGTCGACATAGAAATGGAGCGCTTCTTTGTTCAGACGTGCGCCCTTACACTCGGGGCACACGGTGCGGGTGGCAAACTGCCCGCTCCATTTCTTCTCTTGGTAAGAGCCGTCTTCATCAGCATTCTGCTCTATAAACTTGATCAGACCGTCGTAGGTTCTGAAATAGTCCATACCCGAGTATGTGCTGTCGGCAAGTCGAGGCACCGACGTGCTGCCGTTGAAAATCTCATCTACAACCTCATCGCTCAATTCTTCAAACGGAGTCTTGATATTATAGCCGTTGGCTTCAAGGATAGCGCGTATCTGAAGGAAAATCAGCGTTTCGCGATATTTGCCTAATGGCACAAGTGCACCGCCGTGTATGCTCAGTTTCTCATTCGGCACAATCTTGGCGCGGTCGATCAGGTTGACATAGCCAAGACCTTTGCAGCACGGGCATGCTCCCTGCGGAGAGTTGAACGAGAAATTATGTGGGGCCGGGTCATGGTAAGAAATACCCGACACCGGGTCCATAAGCTCTTGGCTGTAATAAGCTACCTCATTGGTGTCGGCGTCGCATACAAGCATTTCTTTGTCGCCTTGGTCAAGGGCGCTGTTTACCGACGCAAGTATGCGCTCGCGGTCTTTATCATTGACCTTAAGGCGGTCTATCACAAGCTCCACGCTGTGGTTCTTGTAGCGGTCGAGCCTCATGCCGGGAGAGATTTCCATCAGTTTACCGTCGACGCGCACATTGAGGAAGCCCTTGCGCGTAAGTTGCTCGAAGAGCTCCTTGTAATGGCCCTTGCGGTTTTTCACCATCGGCGCGAGGATATAGAGTTTGCCGCGTATTTCTCTATGATAAGGTCTACGATTTTCTCGTCGGTATACTTCACCATCTCCGCGCCCGACACATAGCTCTTGGCTTTGCCTATACGCGCAAAAAGGAGTCGGAGGAAGTCATAGACCTCAGTGGTGGTGCCTATCGTGCTTCGAGGATTGCGGTTGACAGTCTTCTGCTCAATCGCTATCACAGGACACAGACCCGAGATATGGTCAACCTCAGGGCGCTCAAGTTTTCCGAGCATATTGCGGGCGTAGGCAGAGAAAGTCTCGATATAGCGCCTCTGCCCCTCGGCAAAGATTGTGTCGAATGCGAGCGACGACTTACCGCTGCCGCTGAGGCCGGTGACAACTGTCAGCGACTGGTGCGGTATCGTCACATCAATATTTTTGAGATTGTTTACCCGCGCACCGATAACGTCAATACAACCTTGAGTACCGTCATCGGCAACCGGGATCATATCGTCGTGTCTGCTCATTTTATAGTCCAAGCTTGGTTATAGGTTGTGGTGCCGGCGTTCTTGCGCGAAAGTGATTTGGCTTCGGGTATTCGCACTTTGTAGGTCTTACCGGTCTTGTTGGTGAGTTTTTTGGCGCGTATCCAAGGATTCGCCTCGCGCAATATCGAGTAGTTTATCCCTTGAGCTTTAGCCCATGCAGCCCAATCGTCAACCGGGCCGGAGACTTCTACTGTCTTGTATTTTTCGGGCTGATAGAGCTGATCGTCGCGCAGACGGAAACCATATTTGGGCGGATTTTCCATCACCGTCTTCATCGCCATCACACGATATGGATAGCGTGTGGTCTCCTCGGTTAGATAAAGGTCGAGTGAAGTGTCAACATCCTGAGCGTCGAGCTCGCGCGACACACGGGCCATACCGCCGTTATACGAGGCCATAGCCGAGGGCCAGTCGCCATATTTGGAGTATGCTTTTTTAAGATAGCGGCATGCTGCGGCAGTGGCCTTTTCTATGTTATATCGCTCATCAACCTCATCGTTGACTTCCAGTCCGTATTCCTTGGCTGCCGACGCTATAAACTGCCAGAAGCCGGCGGCCTTGGCGCCGGAGTAGGCTCGCGGATTAAGCGAACTTTCTATGCAGGCAAGATACAGCAGATCTTCAGGCACCCCGTTGGCACGCAATATCGGCGCCATCTCGGGGAAGTATTTGTTGGCTCGCTTGATTATCAGCATGGTGGTGCCATGGGTATATACTATCGAACTAAGCTCGCGGTCGAAGCGCTCATACATGTCGGTCCGGTCAAGGTCGTATGTTTTGCCGCACAGTTTTACCGATTCAGGTACATTGGGCGAATATACCTGCGCAAAAACCTGCGACGAGGTCTGACCGGCAGCCGCAAGCGGCGCAACGGCAAGAAAAGTGAGTGCTAATATCTTTATATTCATCATTCTGTATCTGTATTGTTTGAATTGGTGGTGTTGTCTTTGAAGCCTATCACATTGATATCACCGGCTTTGTTATATTTTACCCCGTCGGCACCGACGGCTTTGATTACATAGAAATATACTCCCGCAGGTACGGGTTTGCCTCCGATCATTCCGTCCCAGCCCTCGGCAGGGTTGTCACTCTCGAAGAGTTTCTTGCCCCAGCGGTTGACTATAGTGCATTTATACGACACGAGCGATTTATAGCTCACCTTCCATTCGTCGTTTACTCCGGGCGATGTTCCGGGTGAGAACGCATTGGGGATATCAAGCTTCGACTCACCTATCATAACCTGATAAACATCGCCCTCAAACGGACATGTGCCGTCGGCGTTGTTGGCTGTAAAACGAACGTAGGTAGTACCTTGTTCGGTAAAGGTATATGTAAATTCATGTTCGCTGAACGAATTTATCACATCCGAGAAGTCGGCCATGCGCGAGATTTGCCATTCGGCGAAAATAGCGGCGTCGCTTACTGCGGCCTCGAAAGTGATGTCAACCGGAGCAGACCCGCCAAGCTCGGCTTCTACGCGCTGTTCATTGTCGTTGTTGCGCTCGGCTTGGGTGGCACGGGTCTCGGCAGCGACATTAAGGGTGGTGAACGTCGCTGATTCCACGCTCTGCTCTTGCCCCCATGCTTGCAGGAAACGGTCGCCGGTGAGCTCGAATGATGTATCGCACAAAGGTGCGTCAACGCTGAATGTCGATTCAATACCGTCGAGAGTGGTTGTCGCTCTTTCCTGACGGTAAGTGAAACTCTCCTCATCGAAACTCAGCGTGGAGTATTCAAGTTTAAGATCACGGCTCACCACAATTCTGCGGCCGAGCGGCGAGAAGGCCTCAAGCGCTGCTGCCTTTCCGGTGAAGTCGAAATGGGTGCGGTCGCAATCCTGCTCTGCCGAAAGGTTGATTGCCTCGAGGTCGAGAAAATGGTCGGCATAATTTATAATCCAGAAATATTGCGAGCGGCCGTTTTCTTCAAATACATAGCCCATATCTCCGGGCTCGCACGATACCGTCACCTTAGCCCCGTCGCGGCGCGATGAAATCTCCTCGGCATACGAGGCTCCCATCCGCGAATATTTCTTACAAACTACCTCGCCCGTCGACGATCCGGCTGTATATACCATCGACATGCCGTAAGTATCAGCCACCACATATATGCCGTTCAGACCGGACGAAGCCTCTGCCTTGACTTCTACAGGCTTTTGCGAAGCTCCTTCAAATTCTATTCCCAATGCAGAGAATGGCAATAACAGGGCAAGTAAAAGGTAATATTTCATTTTTCTTTGGTGTCAATTAATTTACAAAATTACAAAAAATTCGGCTTACACGTTTGCATATCTTCCAATCCTTTGTAATAATAATTAACGCAGATCGGCACATACTTATTGCCCAAGCCACCGAACGAATCCTGTGATATTTGATTTTTAAGATTTGTTTCGTAACTTTCCTCTAAAAAGTAAAGGTCACCCAACTTATCTGTCTGCTTTCCATCAGGCTGTTCCAAGAGCCATTTAAACAACAGGCGCACAATTGCCCAATCCATAGCAAATAGCCATAGATTGCGTTATAAGTTTGTTAATTTCCTCTTCAGGCTTGGGGACCTATGCCGGTGTCCAACTCCCTTGGCGATTCAATAATTTTGCATAACGGGCTCATGCGGCACCACAAAGTTACTTATGTTGTCGGCAAGGGTATATTGCGGATGGTCTTAGTTGACCATGGACAATTCTATACGCTGAATCGACTCCTGTTTATGTCTGTGCTCTTCGGCTTCTTTTGCAAGACGCCTGAGATAAACGTCAATGAAGTCTTCATCGTTTGAGAGCATGTGCCATACGGCAACAAGGATTTTACGGGCGATTGCCACCAGAATTGTTCTGAATCCAATATTGCTTTGACTATCAGACTATTACTGGCTATCTAAAGGAGAAAAACTCCGTTGACTACACTGCTATATTTTAGCGATTTGGGGCGTTTTGCTCTGGCTATCTAACACCTTAGCAACATCTTCCCTTGTTCTAAAAGTTCTCTATGATTGCAAAGTTACGAATTTATTTCCGCTCCACCAAATATTCTTAGGACTTTAGAGGAAATTTTGTCGGTTTTTCTACGGCAAAAATCCGACAAATTTATTAACTTTGCACAGTAAATCATATTTACCGATGACGATAGCAAAAAGAATAAAACGAGAAATCTCAGGGTATCCCGATGATTTTGTCTTTGCGGCTTATGACCTTGACTGCGATGTTAGTCAGCGTGAAGCGGCTGCAAGGGCCTTGCAACGCATGGTGGAACGGGGTGAAATCTCAAAACTATCCAACGGCAGATATTATAAGCCTCGTAAAACTATATTTGGGGAGTTGAAACCTTCTCCCTCCCAAATAGCGAAGGAGTTTTTAATAAAGGATGGTCGTGTGATTGGGTATCTTACTGGTGCAAGTGCATTTTCCCAATATTCCCTGACTACACAAATCTCATCGGAAATTCAAATAGGCACAAATAATTATAGACGACCACTGAAACGAGGCGACTATAAAATATCGTTTGTCCTGCAACAAAATGAAATCAATGAAGATTCAGTGGACCTGCTACGTCTATTGGATTGCATTAAATTTATAAAAGCCATACCCGGAACGACTGTTGATGAAGCCTGTAAACGTATTATTTGTATAATTCGGAATTTAAGCAGCATAGAAAAAAAAGGCATGACTGAATATGCTCTTTCTTACCCTCCGTTTGTCAGGGCATTATTAGGTGCTATCATGGAGAAACTTGATTGTCCGGCAAAACTGGTAAACGCTTTACGGCAATCTTTGACAGGTATATCCAAATATCGCCTTCCAATAAGCGATACGACACTTCCCAACAAATTAAAATGGAGAATATATGAACCTGCACGAAAATAAAAAACTATTTGCTGATGCTGTCCTTGCTGCATCGCAACATCTTAATATATCCCCGATATTTGTGGAGAAGGATTATTGGATAACGCGATCATTGAAATTACTCGCCCTATCTGACAAAGACAATCGTGCAATATTCAAAGGCGGCACAAGTTTGTCTAAAGCTCACAATATTGGGTCACGATTCTCGGAGGATATAGATATTGCAATCGTTAATGCCACATCTTTGAATGGTAACCAAAGGAAGAAGCTTATAAAGCGTCTCGCAAAATCAATGACAGTCGGACTTGACGAAATACCTACACCGGGAGTTACAAGCAAAGGATCCAGTTTCTATAAGGCAATATATGGATATGATAGAATACCCGAATTGAATGACTCGGTTACAGGCAATAGCATAAAACTCGGCCAAATCATGGTTGAGATAAATTCTTTCGCCAACCCATACCCGTATGATGATTGCGTCATAGACAATTTCATACGAGTATTCTTGTTCAATACTGGACATCAAGATCTTGTTGATACATATGGACTTGGGACGTTCTGTATGAAAGTTCTTGATAAGAAAAGAACTGCTACGGAAAAGATTGTATCCCTTCTTCGCTTTTCAATGGCTAAAGACTTTGAGAGTGAATTAACAAAGAAAATAAGGCATTTTTACGACCTTTATTTCCTTATGAATGATTCTGAGTGCCGGCAATATTTCTATTCTAATGATTTTTCATCAGATTTAAAATCTCTACTTGGACATGACAAGGATATGTTTGATTATCCTGACGGTTGGAATATACGTCCAATTACCGATTCGCCGCTTTTTAGCAGTTTGGAAGATATATGGCATCACAAACTCGTTGACATTTATGAAGATGAACTCTCAAAACTTGCATATAAATCCATCCCGTCATCTGAATTGGTTTTGAAAAATGTGATTGGCATGATGGATCATGTAAAATCGTTAGAGGTGAGATGAAGTAGTATGGATGATAAGAAGAAATTAGCCGAAAGAATTATTAGTGGGTTGACAAATGGAGAGAATTTGTCAACTGTTATGCTTCAAGTTCAATTATTTGTCTCTTTACTGGACAATGACAATCTCAAAAGGTGGCTAAAGAGTGAGCAATATGGCTATCCGTTAGATGCGGTTGTACCAGAATATCGTCATATTGGATGCGGGACTCTAAAAGCTAATATTATGGCAGGAGGAGGCATGTGGGAAAATTTTACAATACCAACCGATGTATTACCTGAACACGTTCAGTCTCTTGTTTCCGTAGTCCAGTTTAGAGAAGCAGTTTCAACCTTGGAGGCATATACCGCACCTTCTCCTGATAATAAACGACAGATGTTAAAAGTAAGTATGCCATCCTCTATTTACAGATATGTTGATGAAGTCTTGGATGGAGACTGGCATAGGACGACTGAAGCATGGGTTATTATTCCATCTCAATCTGTGATAGGAATGTTAGAACGAATCAAATCTACATTGCTTGATTTTATCATTAAAATCAAGAATGAGCTGGAATTGGATATTGATATTTCATCAGTTGGGCAAGAAAAGATAAATAAAATTATGAATACAACAATTTATGCCAATGCCGTCCATACAGGGACTGGCGATATGAATGTATCCAATAATAATATGGTTATAGGAGATGACGCACATATTACAATATCTCCAGATTCAAAGCAGCAAATTCAGGAGCTTGTAAACCAGTTGAACTCTTTGAAAAGCCAATTAAATATTGACGAAGTGGAATTTACCGAATATCTTGATGAAATTCAGAAGGAACTGGATAGTAAAATGCCATCGCCTAAAATCCTTCGTCAGGCCTTACGAGCCATAAAAGGTTTTGGCGGGATAGTTACAGAAAAGGCTATTGAATTTGGATTAGATCAGGTAATAGCAAATATTATTGTATGATTGTTTCCCTTGAAAACGTGGGAGTAGATGGTTTTGAAATGATTGAAAATGTGGTTTTGTCCGTTTTGTTAATCAATTTAACAAAGTAAAACTCATCAAAAACACAAAGTGAA
>OFGZ01001256.1_pt1 | contig 14273 bp, 15 predicted proteins | sample 1521871 | NCBI WGS metagenome assembly OFGZ01 (sample SAMEA3504091, study PRJEB24116) | mouse gut metagenome | biome: mouse gut; feature: mouse-associated habitat; material: faeces | place: Denmark | collected 2011
GGTATCAGAAGCGCTTAAACTGTATGACACCGATAGAATATAGAAACTATTTGAAGGAGGCTGCATAAAAACTCTGCCAGTCCTTTTTTGTGACTGGCAGGCTAAAATTTTTATTTTTTTAATTGTCTACTTGACAGGGAGCGGTTCAATTTACGAAAATCTCTCGGCTTATTTTATTTTCAAGGAGGTGAGTGATTGAATTACCAAGAGTACAGACAGTCCCTTAATCAAAAACTGGCTGAAAAAGTACAGCGTGAGCTTGCCGATTTCCGTGAGGACATCCTAAGCAAAAGCCCGCAGGAGATTTACGATGCTGCATATCAGATTATCTTGAAGAATGATATTGCAGAGTGCTTTTCCGAAGCGGATTATTCCCCGCAGGCAGTAAAAGCCCTTATGAAGTCACCGAATCTTTTGCGGGATATTTATGAGGAATGGCTTGAAAAGGACGATTCCCACATGGAAGATTTACGCCAGACTATTGCTGATTTTAAGTCCTATATGGTTAAGACGGAAAAGATTCTGTCTGGGAAAGAAAGGTGATTGCCCATTGAGAAGCAGCAGACCCTATGTGCAGATTGATCCAGACGTGCTTGAGCGGGCAAGGCAGATAGACCTGCTTTCTTATCTTCGGGCTTATGAGCCGAGCAATCTTGTCAAGGTCAAAGGCACAACAAACGTGTACTGTACCGCCGAGCATGACAGTTTAAAGATTTCCAACGGCAAGTGGTACTGGTGGTCGAGGGGCTTCGGCGGCTATTCTGCCCTTGATTATCTGATGAAAGTTAAGGAATACGGCTTTGTGGAAGCCGTGGAAATCCTCACGGGGCAGACGATGGCGGACTGGAAACCGCCGCCCCCTGCCGTGAAAAAAGACGAGCCAAAGGTGCTGCTCCTGCCGCCGAAGAACAAAAATTGCGACAGGGTGAGTGAGTATCTTTTCGGGCGTGGCATTGATTATCAGCTTATCCAAGAGTGCATTTCCGAGGGGATTATCTTTGAGAGTGCCGACTACCACAATGCCGTTTTTATCGGAAAAGATGAAAGTGGAACGCCGAAATATGCCGCCTGCCGTGGCACAGTCAGCAGCTTCAAGCGTGACGCATCGGGCAGCGACAAGCGGTATTCGTTTCGGCTTCTGGCGGGAGAGCCGTGTGCTTCGGTGCATTTATTTGAAGCCGCCATTGATTTACTCTCCTATGCCACCTATTTAAAGTGTGAGGGGAAAGATTATAAAGCGGAAAACCTGCTCTCTTTGTCGGGTGTGTATCAGCCAAAGAAAGAGATAAAAGACAGCAAAATCCCCGTTGCCCTCACGACTTTTTTGAAAGCAAACCCACAAATTAAAACTATATTTCTGCATCTGGATAAGGATAAGGCAGGTCGGTTATGTACCGCCGCCTTGAAAGAATTATTGCAGAAAGACTACCGAATCGTTGATGAACCGCCGCCAGTCGGCAAGGACTTCAACGATTTTTTAATGTCCTATCTGGGGATTGCAAGGCAGAAACAGAGCCGTGAAAGGGGGGATGCCCGTTGATTGTCGGATGATTTTTTCTGATTGGAACAGCCAGACAGCAAAGAAAAATGAAAAAAGAAAGAGAGGAACTGCCATTGAAACAGTATGATGTTACGCTCACAGGTCACTTTGAAAAGACCGTTTCCATCTATGCAGACAGCCCCGAACAGGCGGCGGAAAAGTTAAAGATTGTCCTGTTTGACACTAATCTTGTCCGCTTTTCCGATGAGGATTTTGTCTGCGGAGAAGCGGATATTAAGGATGAAAATGAGGACGGAGATGAAGAAATGGAGAGAGAGGGCGGTGGCTTTGAGAATGAGGATTGTTCAGACTGTCCGTACTTCTGCCCCGTGTGCGGAGAATGTATGTATGAGGGCGGAGATTAAAGACACGTCTTACCAAGCACTGAATTTGGTTATCCATCTGCCGATGGAAACAAAATTCGCTTGTTAGGGGAAAGCTCCCCTAATACCCCGTAAAAAGAACAATGCCAAAGTATGCCGCCATGCCGTGTGCGGCACGGCGGTCACAGAAAGGAATCCAAGAATGAGTGAGTTTTTATATTTTATCCTCGGCGCAACGCTCGGCGGCATGGTCGGCGTGGCGGCTATGTGTGTGTTGCAGATTCACAGGCTGTCCGAGGGAAAGGGGGATTTGGATGCGGAAACGAAACGTGCAGATACTGTTCCGACTGACCGAGGAAGAAGCTGAATACCTCTGCTCCCTTGCGGAGAGGGCGGGACACTCCAGACAAGCCCTGCTCCAGTCGATGGTCATGGGCTACCGCCTATGTGAGAAGCCAGACCCAGAGTTTTATAAAATCATGCGGGAATTGTCCGCCATCGGCAACCGCATCAACCAGCTTGCGGCAAAGGCGAACGCCTTAAACTTTGTGGACACGCCGATGCTCTATGACGAAGCCAAACGGTGGCGGGACTTCCGTCTGGACGTGAGCAGGAGCTACCTTGTTCCGAGGAAGATGTCTGGCTGATGGCGGTCTGCGAAATCTGGGACGTAAAGGGCAGGCTCGACCACCCCATCGACTACGCCGAGAACCCAGAAAAGACCGCCAACCCCAAATACAGCAGAGCCGACCTGCAGGCGATGGGCGATGTGATGAAGTATGCCACCAACGGTGACAAGACCGAGCAGCAGTTTTTTGTCACGGGCGTAAACTGCGACCCGTCTACGGCAAGGGACGAGATGATGATAGCCAAAGCACAATGGAACGACCAGAGCGAAATAGTCTGCTACCACGGCTTCCAGAGCTTTAAGGCAGGCGAGGTCACGCCAGAGCAGGCACATGAGGTCGGCGTGAAGCTGGCGGAGAAGATGTGGGGCGACCGATTTCAAGTCGTTGTAGCCACTCACCTTAATACGGAATGCCTGCACAATCATTTTGTTGTCAACTCCGTTTCCTATGTGGACGGAAAGCACTATCACGATAACAAAAAGAATCTGCGGTTATTGCGTAAGCGTTCGGATGAATTGTGCCGTGAGTATTCCCTATCAGTCATCGAACACCCAAGCGGCAGGAAGAAGCCTTATGCTTTATACCAAGCCGAGAAGAACGGTCTGCCTACAAGGGACACCGTGGCACGGCAGGCGGTGGACGAAGCCATCTCAAAATCATTTACGCTGAAAGATTTTGACCGTCAGTTGTCGGAAATGGGATACCGCATCAATTTTGACCCTAACAGAAAATACTGGACGATTATCGGGAAAGGGTGGCAAAGACCAAAGCGGCTCTACAAGCTCGGCGATGATTACACCAATGAAAGGATAACGGAACGCATATGGGAAAATTCCTATGCGGTCAAATTTCAGAGCTTTTCCAAAGAGCAGCCGCAGGTCAAAGTGTACCGTGTCCGTGGCTCTCTGAAGGACGCAAAGAAAATCGGCGGATTGCGTGGGCTGTATCTCCATTACTGTTACAGGCTCGGTATTTTGCCAAAGAAGAAACAACAGAACTATGCACGGCTTCACTATCTTCTGAAAGACGATTTAATGAAGATGGACGCCATCACAGATGAAACAAGGCTGCTCTGCCGCAACCACATCGACACGGCGGAGCAGCTTTTGTCCTATAAAGGCTCTCTGGAATCCGAGATGCAGGAGCTGACCGAACAGCGTAAGGGGCTTTACTCCCAATCCCGAAAATCCGTTGGCAAAGAAACCCCCTGCGGGGATACCTCTATGCCATGCGGCAATAACGAGGAAAAAGAAGCGGTCAAGGCTCGATTGTCGGAAATCACGGGGCGCATGAAAACACTGCGGAGGGAGGTCAGATTGTGCGAGGGAATCGAAGCCCGCAGCGGCACTATCAAAGAGAAGTTGCAGACCATACGGGCAGACGAGAACAAAGAAAAAGGAAAGGAGCTGATGAAGTATGAACACAGGCGGCGAAGCGGCGGAGCAAATCGTAAGGATGAGCTTGGAGGGATTTGAGGTCGCAGCCAGAATCACGGGGGCGGGTGCGAAGAACATCGCAATCCTGCTCTACTCCATTTTAAAAGAGGAACAGAAAACCAAAGGAAAGGCAAGGCTCACAAACATGCTCCGTTCTGGGAAAGAATTAAAGGTCTTTACCGTAAAGAGCGGCGACTTGAAGAAGTTCACGCAGGAAGCCAAGAAATACGGCGTACTCTACTGCGTCCTCGCAGACCGTAAGAACAAAGACCCCAATGCGGAGGTGGACGTGATAGCGAGAGCCGAGGACGCATCAAAAATCAGCCGCATCGTGGAGCGGTTCAGCCTTGCATCGGTAGATACCGCTTCCATTGTGACCGAAGCGGAGAAATCGAAAGGGGCAAAGGGCAAAACGAAAGAAGAAAAGAGCAAGCGGAAAGATGCCAAGACCGCAGATGCGAAAGACGCAGGGGCAAAGGACGGTCAGCCAGAGCCAGACATCGGTGTGGAGGAAAAGGCGGAGAAAGACAAACTCATGGATGCCCTTATGGGAAAGCCCATGCAGAAAGAGGAAAACGCCCCAAACCCCTCGGTGGCAAAGACAGAAAAATCCCCTCTGTCCGAGCCTACCTTAAAGCAGCAAAGGAAGCCCGCAGAGGGGGCTACTATGGCTAAGGCGGAAAAGCCGTCAGTCAGGGAGGAACTGTGGAAAATCAAGGAAAGCCGCAAGGAGCAGGAAGCGGACGCTTCCCCGAACCTTGACAAAGAGAAATCTCCCGACAGGGCGAAGAAGCCGCCCGCAGGAAAGACGGAGCATAAGCAGCCCCAGAAGCGGAAACGGAAACCAAAATCGAAAGGAGCAAGATAAGCATGAGCATTTATGACGTATTCAGCGGTGGCAGACCTTTTAACAAAGAGGAATGGGCTGCCCAGAAACAGGAGCAGCGGAAAGCAGCCTATGAGCTGATAGACAACACCTGCTCAGAAATGATGGTGGACGGAGGTGCGTTTCAGCAGTACCTTGACGTGCAGGGGCATTTTGACCGCTACTCCGTCAACAACGCAATCTTGGTGTCGGCACAGATGCCAGAAGCGACGCAGCTCAAAGATTACGGCAGTTGGAAACAGAGCCGTGCCTATGTGGACAAGGACGCACAGAAAATCACCATCCTTGAGCCGGGGAAAGAATACGAGCGGGAGGACGGCTCAAAGGCGGTCGGCTATAACGCAAAAGTGGTCTACGACATTTCCCAGACCTCGGCAAAGGACAGGCAGCAGCCGCAGGAAGCTAAAACCATGCGGGAGCTTGTGTCGGCGATGATTGACGCAAGCCCCGTTTCCTTTGTGCCAGTGGACGACCTTGAGCTGCCTGCGTTCTACGACAGCGCACAGCAGACCATCTTCATCAAGACGGGGCTTTCCGAGGAACAGCTCTTTGTCAGCATGGCAAAGGAAGTGTCGGCGGCGGTCTTTGACTTCAAGCACAAGGAGAGCCGTGACGCTTCGGACTTCAAGTCGTTCTGCGTCGCCTATATGGTAAGCTCCCGCTATGGCGTGGACACAAAGGGATTTAGCTTTGACAAACTCCCGAAAGAGTTTGAGGGCATGGAAACGCAGGAATTTAAGGGCGAGCTTGGCTCGATGCGTGACGTACTCGGCGAAATCCAGTCGGATATGTATAAGAGCCTTGAGAAGAACAAGCCGCCCAAATCCAAAGAGCAGGAACGCTAATCGGAGGTGCAGCCTATGAAAGAAGAACGATACCACTTGGCATTGGACAAATACGATAAGAACATCGTCCTCAATGCCCTCAACACCCTGCGGACGCAGCAGATACAGGAGGAACGCCCCACCGAGCCTGTTGACGAGCTGATAAGCAGGGTGGCATACGCCCCGACCAAGAAAGTAAAGGTCGCCCCGTGCAAGTGCCATGAAGAACGGTGACGACGATAAGGCAGGCTTAATCCTCTCTTTATGCGGCATCATCCCTGTCGTGTGGCTTGCCCTGCTGACTGCCCCTTATGTCAGCGGCGGCATCGTGGAGATTATAGAGAATCTATCCGTGGCAATGGAGAACCCGTTTTCCATAACGGTGTGTAAAGACAGCGTAAGGACTGTCCTTATTTTCCTGCTTGCCTACGGCATGGGAATTGGCGTTTATTTCTCCACACGCAGGAACTACCGCAAAGGGGAGGAACACGGCTCTGCAAAATGGGGCAACGCAGGTACGCTTAATAAAAAATACCGAGATAAAAACGCATCGGAAAACAAGCTGCTGACCCAGAGCGTCCGCATCGGGCTTGACGGGAAGAAACACCGCAGGAATCTGAATATCCTCGTGGTGGGCGGCTCTGGCGCAGGAAAGACCAGATTTTTTTGTAAGCCGAACGTGATGCAATGTAACACGTCAATGGTAATCTTAGACCCGAAAGGCGAGATTGTCCGTGACACGGGCGGGCTTCTGGAAAAGAAAGGCTATGAGGTGCGTGTGCTTGATTTAATCAACATGCACAAGAGCCACTGCTACAACCCGTTTGTCTATCTTCGGAACGACAACGACGTGCAGCGGCTTGTGACGAATCTCTTTAAGGCGACCACGCCGAAAGGAAGCCAGTCGCAAGACCCGTTCTGGGACACGGCGGCGAGTATGCTGCTCTTATCCCTCGTGTTCTATCTGAAATACGAAGCCCCGCCAGACGAGCAGAATTTCCCGATGGTGATGGAGCTTTTAAGGGCGGGCGAGGTAAGGGAGGACGACGACGGCTATGTAAGCCCGCTTGACGAACTGTTTGACCGTTTGGAGATGGTGAACCCAGAGCATATCGCATTAAAGTATTACAGAGATTACCATTCTGGTTCGGCAAAGACATTAAAGAGCATCCAGATAACCCTTGCCGCACGGCTTGAGAAGTTCAATCTGGAAAGCCTTGCATCTTTGACCGCCACGGACGAGCTTGATTTGCCGTCTTTGGGGGAGAAGAAAGTCGCACTGATACCAGACAACGACACCAGTTTTAATTTTTTGGTGTCACTTTTATACACGCAGCTATTCCAACAGTTATTCTACCTCGCCGACCACAAGTACGGCGGGAGCCTGCCCGTCCACTGCCAGTTCATTATGGATGAATTTGCGAACGTCAGTTTGCCAGATGACTTTGACAAGATTTTGAGCGTCATGCGGTCAAGGGGCGTGTCGGTCAGCATCATTTTACAGAACTTGGCACAGCTTAAAGCGTTATTCGAGAAACAATGGGAAAGCATCGTCGGGAACGCCGACGAGTTCCTCTATCTCGGCGGAAACGAGCAGAGTACCCATAAGTTTGTGTCGGAGCTGTTAGGCAAGGCGACCATCGACACCAACACCTATGGGAAAAGCTCTGGGCGGAGCGGCAACTATTCCACCAACTACCAGATTTCGGGGCGTGAGCTTTTAACCCCAGACGAGGTGCGTATGCTTGACAACCGCTACGCACTTCTTTTTGTGCGTGGGGAACGCCCCGTCATGGATTTGAAGTACGACATCCTGAAACACCCGAATGTGAAACTGACCGCCGACGGTGGGAAGCCGCCGTATATCCACGGCGAGCCGACGCAGGCGGTCGCAACCTTTGTGTTTGGCGGGGATATTCCAAAAGACGCTGTTGCGCTTAACCCTGTCAGCACATCCTATGAGCTTCTGTCCGATGAGGACTTGGAAGAAATATTCAATTTATAAGGAGGATTTACCCTATGAAACTTTTCCAGAAAAACGAGAAGAAAGCAACCCAGAAACTGCCGATGACAGGCAAGGTAAAAAAGGGCTTCCGCCATTACTGCGTGGCGGTGCTTGCCGTTATGATGGTATTTGGCACATCCATGACCGCCTTTGCCGCCAATGACCCGATTGCCGTCGTCAACAACCTTTCCAATTTCATCTTCGGTCTGATACGGGCGGTCGGGATGATTATGCTCGGCTTCGGCATCGTGCAGGTCGGCTTGTCGCTGAAATCCCACGACCCGTCCCAGAGGGCGAACGGTTTCCTCACACTGGCGGGCGGCGTTGTGATTACCTTTGCGAAAGAGATTTTGACCCTCATCACAGGCTAATCCAAAACAGACTAAAATAACAGACTGACACAAGACAAGATAACGGGGCAGATCCGCTCTGCGGAACTTGCCCCGCTATCAAATTTTAAGAACGGAGGTGGTCGAATGTCAGACAACTGGGTAGTCCAGAACTTGGAGAACGCCCTTGACACATGGAATGAAAAGTTAGCCGAGATATGGCAGCTCATCACCCAATCCCCAGAAACCTTTAAGGGCGGTGCGATATGGAAAGTCATCGTTGACATCCACGGAGCGTTGCAGGCGATAGGGCTTGCCCTGCTCGTGCTGTTTTTCGTCGTCGGCGTGATGCGTACCTGCGGCGACTTCGCAAGCGTGAAGAAGCCCGAACACGCATTGAAGCTGTTCATCCGCTTCGCCCTTGCGAAAGGTGCGGTCACTTACGGCTTGGAGCTGATGATGGCTCTGTTCAAAATCGTGCAGGGCGTGATTTCTGCAATCATGAAAGCCGCAGGCTTCGGCTCGGCGCAAAAGACCGTGCTGCCGCAGGAGATTGTGACAGCCGTGGAGGACTGCGGCTTTTTCGAGAGCATCCCTCTCTGGGCGGTCACGCTGATAGGCGGGCTGTTCATCACGGTATTGTCGTTCATTATGATAATGTCGGTGTACGGCAGGTTTTTTAAGCTATATTTATATACCGCCATCGCCCCCGTGCCGCTGTCCTCGTTTGCGGGAGAGCCGAGCCAGAGCGTGGGAAAGAGCTTCATCAAGAGCTACTCCGCCGTGTGCCTTGAGGGGGCAATCATCGTGCTTGCCTGCATCATCTTCTCGGTGTTTGCGGCGTCCCCGCCCGCAGTCAACCCCGATGCGGCGGCGGTCACGATGGTGTGGGGCTATATCGGGGAATTGGTGTTCAATATGCTCGTCCTTGTCGGTGCGGTCAAGATGGCAGACCGTGTGGTAAGGGAAATGATGGGCTTGTAATTATCCAACAGGAAAGGAAAATTGAAATGAAAAAAGAAACGAAGTATTGCCAGAATTATAATATCCATTTGTTAAATGGAGAAGTCATCGGGGCTTCCGAAGCCTATGACCTGCCTGCTGAAAAAGGACTGGTCGGAAAATTTGAAAAAGCTGACGATAATGAGATATTTGAAATCGGGGATGCCATTTCTGGATTTGCATATATCCCAAAACGCAGCATCCTCTTTATTTCGACGGGGGATGTCGGGGAGGAGAGGTGCTGATATGGAAGTCAAGATAAATAAGGAAATCCGCAACTACACGGAATCCATGTTCTTCGGGCTGTCGATGCGGCAGTTCCTGTTTTCCGTGCTTGCCTGCGGTGTGGCGGTCGGCTTGTTCTTCCTGCTCCGTGGCAGGTTCGGGACGGAAACATTGAGCTGGATGTGCATCTTGGGGGCTTCCCCTTTTGCGGTCATGGGATTTGTAAGGTACAACGGCATGACCGCCGAGCAGTTTGTGTGGGCATGGATAAAGTCGCAGTTTCTGATGCCGAAGAAGATTTTATTTGTCCCAGAGAATTTATATTACGAAGCGGTGAAGCAGGCACTGGACGCACATGAGAAAGGATTGCCCGCCGTGCAGGATAAGAAAAAATACAGGAGGGCAAGGCGCAAGGCGGCAAGGGAACGGAAAAAACAGGCTGAAAAAGCCAGAAAGAAAAATAAGGAATCAAGAAAGCGCAAGGAGGTAGAACATGATTAAGACGCTGAAAACGCTGTTCAAGCAGGACAGGGAGAAATTCATTGTGCCGAAGTCGGTGCAGGCGGTCATCCCGTTAAAGACCATGTGGGAGGACGGCATTTTCCTTGTGGGCAGGAACAAATACGCAAAGACATTCAAGTTTGAGGACATCAACTACGCCGTGGCGAGCCGTGAGGACAAGGAAGCGATGTTCCTCGAATACTCGGAGCTTCTTAACGCCCTCGACAGCGGGGCGACCACGAAAATCACGATAAACAACCGCAGGCTCAATAAAGCGGATTTTGAGCAGACAATCCTTATCCCGATGACGGAGGATGATTTGGATAAATACCGCAGAGAGTACAACAAGATGCTGCTTGACAAGGCGACAGGGGCTAATTCCACCGTGCAGGATAAATATGTGACGGTTTCCGTCTGCAAGAAGAACATCGAGGAAGCGAGGAATTACTTTGCCCGTGTCGGGGCTGACCTTATCGGGCATTTCAACTGCTTAGGCTCGAAGTGTACGGAACTGGACGCCAACGACAAGCTGCGTATCTTCCACGACTTCTACCGCACGGGCGAGGAAACGGCGTTCTCCTTTGACATGGCACAGACCATGCGGAAAGGTCACGACTTCAAGGACTATATCTGCCCAGACTCCTTTGAGTTTGAGAAAGATTATTTCCGCATCGGCAACCGCTACGGTCGTGTGATTTTCCTGCGTGAGTATGCCGCCTATATCAAAGACAGCATGGTGGCGGAGCTTTGCGAATTAAACCGTAACATGATGCTCTCCGTTGACGTCGTGCCTGTCCCGACGGACGAAGCCGTGCGGGAGGTGGAGAACCGTCTTTTGGGCGTGGAAACCAATATCACGAACTGGCAGAGGAAGCAGAACCAGAACAACAACTTTTCCGCCGTCATCCCCTACGACTTGGAACAGCAGAGAAAGGAAAGCAAGGAGTTCCTCGATGATTTGACGACCCGTGACCAGAGGATGATGTTTGCGGTGCTTACGATGGTGCATACCGCAGACACCAAAGAGCAGCTTGACAATGACACGGAAGCCCTGCTGACGACGGCAAGGAAGCATCTCTGCCAGTTTGCCGTGCTGAAGTATCAGCAGATGGACGGGCTGAACACCGCCCTGCCGTTCGGCGTGAGGAAGATTGATGCGTTAAGGACGCTGACGACGGAGAGCCTTGCGGTATTTATCCCTTTCCGTGTGCAGGAAATCTACCATAAGGACGGCGTGTATTACGGGCAGAACGTCATCAGTAAGAACATGATAATCGCCAACCGCCGCCACCTTTTAAACGGCAATTCCTTTATCCTCGGCGTGTCTGGTGCGGGCAAGTCGTTCACTGCAAAGGAGGAAATGACGAACATCATCCTGACCGACCCCAACGCCGATGTCTTGGTTATAGACCCAGAGCGAGAAGTGCGACAAGAAGTCGCATAATAAATTGCTGGTCGTCAGCTACCCTATCCATTTGGGGTAATCCTACCACAATCTGCGTGAATGGCAACGTTCAGGTGGGAAGCTTGTGGGACAATATGGGAAACCTGACAGCCTAAGTCGGGCGTACTGTTAGGATAAGAGTGCTATGACGAATGTAATGTGAACCATTGTAAGAGTCGTTACAGGGAATAAGTGAAATAAGGCTGATACACTTACACCAAAAGGTGCGGAGGTGGTTGCGGTGACTTTCGCGACGCCGTAACAAATGGACGTGATTCCTCCCGGCTCAAAGATGGCGTCTAAGGCATTCACAATTATTTATTATGCGGAACTTGGTAAGCCCTATGTGTTCCTTATTTAAGGTATCGACCCCGCAAGGGGAAGAAATGACGCAGAGGGTAAAGGAATGGGATAAAAAGCGAACGGCTCTGCTGTAATGGCGGAGTATAGGGGTTCAAGATTTGCCCTGACCTGAAAGGGTGCAGACTTATCCCACGGTATTTCATGACAAAGAATGGGGGTAAACCTATGAACGGTAATAATTCAACGACGGAAACAATAGTTTCCGAGAGATTATCGGACAGCAAGCTGCTTGCCACGCAATGGAAAACCATTGACTGGAAGAAAGCAGAGCAGGAAGTTAATAGGCTGCAAGTCAGGATTGTCAAGGCAACTCAGGAAAAGAAATGGAACACAGTGAAGCGGCTTCAATACTTGTTGACACATTCATTTCATGCAAAAGCACTTGCCGTAAGGCGAGTGACCACAAACAAAGGCAAGAAAACCGCAGGAGTAGACGGAGAAATCTGGTCAACGCCTGCAATGAAGATGAGGGCTGTCCTATCATTGACAGACAAAAACTACAAAGCAAAACCGTTAAGACGTGTCTATATCGAGAAGAAAGATAAGAAAAAGAAACGTCCGTTAGGGATTCCAACCATGTATGACAGGGCAATGCAGGCGTTGTACGCTCTTGCATTAGAGCCAGTGGCAGAAACAACCGCCGACACGAAATCGTTTGGTTTTAGAAAGGGGCGTTGCTGTCAGGACGCTTGCGAATATATCTTTACGGCACTGTCACGCAAGGTATCGCCCGAATGGGTTTTAGAGGGCGACATTAAAGGCTGTTTTGACAACATCAGTCACGAATGGCTGGTCGAGAATATCCTTATGGATAAATCTGTTCTGAAACAATTCCTTAAAGCAGGGTTTATCTTCAAGGGAGAACTGTTCCCGACAGAGGACGGCACTCCGCAGGGTGGCGTTATATCGCCGATTCTTGCAAATATGGCATTGGACGGTATGCAGAAAGTGTTATCGGACAGATTCCACACCAACAGGCTTGGAAAGGTGGACTTGAGGTTTAAAAACGCCCATAAGGTCAATCTGGTGCGTTATGCTGATGATTTCATTGTCACAGCGGCAACAGAAGAAATCGCCTTAGAAGCAAAAGAGCTGATAAAGGATTTCCTGAAAACAAGAGGTTTGGAACTGTCGGACGAGAAAACAGTAGTTACCCACATCAACAGCGGATTTGATATGCTAGGCTGGACGTTCCGAAAATGGAATGGAAAGCTGATTGTAAAACCGTCAAAGAAATCCGTACAGACAATCGTGCGGAACTTATCTGACACAATACTGAAACGTGGAAAAGCATGGAATCAGGATGTGCTGATTATGAAGCTAAACCAACAAATCCGAGGATGGACGAATTACCACCAGTCTGTATGTGCGAATGAAGCATTTGCACATTTAGATTATATTCTCTACGAACTGCTGTGGAGATGGGCGAAAAGACGACATCCGAAGAAAGGGCAATGGTGGATTTCTATGAAGTATTGGCATCGCAGGGGAAACCAAAACTGGGTATTCTCCACGGATACAAAAGAGCTGATACGGGTAGACCATACGCCGATTGTCCGATACACAAAAGTAAGGGAAGCAGCCAACCCATTCCTTGATACGGAATATTTCAAACAACGCAAGTTCAATCAGGGAATGAAGAAACTGACAGGACGCTTCAAGCTAATCTGGAAGAATCAAGACGGCTGTTGCTATCACTGTGGAATGCCACTGGATATTTCGGACGAGAGGGAAATTTTCTTTAAAGTACCAAAGTCCTGCGGTGGCAAGGAGGAAGTGGCTAACATGGCGTATGTTCATGCTGACTGCCAACGAATCTATCTTGAGAGCCGCTCGAAAGAGTGATGAAATGCTTGAGCCGTATGAGTGGAAACGCTCACGTACGGTTCTTAGGCGAGAAAGGGCGAGTAATCGCCCCGACTTAGCCGACTATTCCCCGCTTGTAAAGGCGATGCAGGGCGAGGTCGTCCACATCTCGGCGACGAGCGACAACCACATCAACGCAATGGACATGAACTCTGATTACGGCGACGGTGCGAACCCCGTCATCTTGAAATCAGAGTTTATTTTGTCTTTGTGCGAGCAACTTATCGGCGGGGCAAGCCTTGGGGCAAAGCAGAAATCCATCATCGACCGCTGTACGGCGAGCGTCTACCGCTACTACCAGCAGGGCAACTATATGGGTACGCCGCCCACTTTGCAGGACTTCCGTGAGGAGCTGTTAAAGCAGGACGAGCCAGAAGCGCAGGAAATCGCCCTTGCGATTGAGCTTTTCACGGACGGCTCTCTCAACACCTTTGCCAAGCATACGAACGTGGACACCCACAGCCGCCTTATCTGCTACGACATTCTGGATTTGGGCAAGCAGTTACAGCCAATCGGTATGCTCGTCGTCCTTGACAGCATCTTAAACCGCATCACCCAGAACAGGGCGAAAGGCAGGAACACGTTTATTTTCATTGACGAGATTTATCTGCTCTTTCAGCATGAGTACAGTGCCAACTTCCTCTTTACCCTCTGGAAGCGTGTGCGTAAGTACGGGGCGTACTGCACGGGCATCACGCAGAACGTGGACGACCTCTTGCAGAGCCATACGGCGAGGACGATGCTTGCCAACAGCGAGTTCATCATCATGCTGAACCAAGCATCCACAGACCGCATTGAGCTTGCGAAGCTCCTTAACATCTCCGATTTGCAGATGAGCTATATCAGGATATTGTCAATATTGGTTGACACTTTTTTTGCAAGGATATCAATGCCTAAGCA
>OFGZ01001274.1_pt1 | contig 14077 bp, 15 predicted proteins | sample 1521871 | NCBI WGS metagenome assembly OFGZ01 (sample SAMEA3504091, study PRJEB24116) | mouse gut metagenome | biome: mouse gut; feature: mouse-associated habitat; material: faeces | place: Denmark | collected 2011
GCATTAAAGATAGTATTTTTGAAAATTCGACAATTAAGATTGTTGGAAATGATTTGATTTGTACATTTATATATGGTGTCGAAGATAAAGAGGGTAAATTTATTTTTACGTTAGGTTCCGACCCAATTACTATACCGCAATCTTTGAGGGATGCCTTGGAAAATATACAAGCATAAAAGTAACACTTATAAATATATTGCGGTAAATCATATTGGTTTATAAAAAAAATATTAACTGATAAATAACATGTTTTTCAAAAATTGTGTGACAAAACAAAATAAATCCGATGTTTATATTCATTGGATTTATTTTTTTGCATATTAATATTAGATTGTCTATTAATACAAATATCTAATAACGGATTTTATTATTAATAGCGAATTTATGTTAATATAAGCACGCGTTTTATTTGATATATAAATAATAAATATACTTTTTTGCTATGATTATTGACAAATTACGGGTTAATGGTTTATAATTATTAATATTAAAGTGGTGTTTTATACGCAAAATTTGTGGAGTAAAAATGATAAAAAATGTAGTTTTTGATATGGATGGTACTATTTTAAATACTATCGACGATTTATATAATAGTGTGAATTTTGCATTGGCAGAATGTGGTTATCCTAAAAGGAGTATGAAAGAAGTTTTATCTTTTGTAGGGAACGGGGTAAAAGTGCTTATCGACCGAGCAATGCCAAAGGGATATACCTCTGAGGAGTTTGACATTTGCTTTAAAAAGTTTATGGGACATTACAATTTACATAAAAATGACAACACTTGTCCTTATGATGGTATTTTAGAGCTTATGCAAGCTTTGCAAGCAAAAGGTATAAAAATGAGTGTTGTTTCCAACAAATTCGATGCGGGAGTTAAGGAACTTGCCGAAAAGTTGTTTACAGGTTATTTGCCTGTTGCTATAGGAGAGAGTGAAAAAGTACAACCCAAGCCAAACCCAAGCGGTGTGTGGTATGCATTGGAACTTATGGGGGCAAAGTCGGAGGAAAGTGTTTATATAGGAGATTCCGAAGTGGACTTTGAAACCGCAAAAAACAGCGGACTTACATTTATTGCCGTTACTTGGGGATTTAGGCCAAGGGAATTGCATGAGGGGCTCGGAGTAAAATATATTGCGGAAAAACCGATGGATATAGTGAAAATTTTGGAGAAAATAAAGTAAAGATAACATATTTATGAGTTTGTTTATTGAATTTTAACTATATAATATTTTGACAATAAAATATGTAATGTAAATAAAAATTATGGAAAAATACGGACTTTTAGGAAAAAAATTGGGACATTCGCTATCGCCATATATTCACAATAAACTGTTTGAGTTAAGCGGAGTGCATGCAGAATATAAGCTTTATGAGACGGACAATGTAAATGACTTTGTAAAAAGCAGCAATTTGGACGGCTTTAATGTTACAATACCTTATAAAAAAGATGTATTTAATTTGTGCGACAATATCCATAAAAGTGCCAAAAATTTAGGAGTAGTTAATTGTGTCGACCGCAATTTTATGGGATTTAATACAGATGTTTACGGCTACACAAAAAGCGTAAGCGAAATAGAAAACGATTTTACTTGCAGAGTGCTTTTGTTGGGTTGCGGCGGAGTAGGCAGTATGATAGCAAAACAATATGAGCCTAGCAATTTGTGTATAGCGATACGTAATTTGACGGATAGTAAAGTTCAAAATATAAAGTGTCAATTTGGCGAAGTAAAAGTGGTTGATATACAAAATATTCCTAATCAAAAGTTCGATTTGATAGTAAACAGTACGCCTGTAGGGATGTTCCCCGATATAAACAACTCCCCGATAGAAAAAGAGGTCATTCGTAATGCAAAATCGGTTTACGACACAATTTATAATCCATACGAAACCAAACTTTTGAAGTATGCAACAGAGTGCGGTTGCAAAGGTAAAAATGGGTTGGACATGCTTGTTTTGCAGGCTGTAAAATCTCATGAATATTGGTACGGCGCTAAGTTTGAGGAAAAGGACATAAAGGATATTATCTTTTACACTCAAAAGGAGCTTGATAAAAAATGGTAATTGCATTGTGTGGATATATGGGAAGTGGCAAAAGCACTTTAGGCAAAATGCTTGCTAAAAAATTGGCTTTTGACTTTGTTGACCTTGATGGCTATATTGAAGAAAAAGAAAACATGAGTATACCTCAAATTTTTGCAAATTATGGGGAAGCGTATTTCAGGCAGTGCGAATATTCGGCTTTAGCAAGTTTTTTAAACGCTAACAACACAGTGCTTTCGTTAGGTGGAGGTGTACCGATTGCGGACGAAAACAAAAAACTACTAAAGGGTATGTTTGTGGTTTATATTGACAGTTCATTTGAAGATTGCTATAAAAGGATAAAAACAACGGACAGACCGATAGTAAGGCAAAAAAACAAGTCGGAGCTTGAAAAACATTACAACGATAGGGTTGTGCATTATAAAAAAGTGGCAAATTTGACAGTGTATGGCAATAATTTGAAAAAAATGACGGAGCAAATTGTACAATTTGTAAAGGAGAAAATATGAAAATATTAGTTATTAATGGTGTAAATTTGGATATGCTAGGCGTAAGAGAGCCGCACATTTATGGAGGGAAAAGCTTGGACGATATAAACAAAGATTTGGCAGCACAAGCGAAAGCTTATGGTGCAGAAATCGAATTTGTACAAAGCAATATCGAGGGCGAAATAGTAGAATTTATCCATAGTGGCAGATTGTACGACGGAATCATTTTAAATGCCGGTGCATATACACACTATTCTATTGCGATAAGAGATGCAATAAGCAGTATAGAAACTCCTTGCATAGAAGTGCATTTGAGTAATGTTCATAAGCGTGAAGAGTTTAGACATACATCTGTAATTTCCGCAGTCTGTGTAGGAGTAATTGCGGGATTTGGAGAAAAATCATACAAATTGGCATTGCAAGCATTGCTAAACTAATTATTAATCGGTTGAAATATGAGAGTTATTAAAATCAATACAAATCCAACTTATAATGTACTTGTGCGAGACGGCTTGCTTAATGAAGTAGGAAGTTTGGTCAATCAAATAAAAAGTTATGACAGGATTGCTGTTATAACAGATAGTCTTGTGGAAAAATTGTATCTTGACAAAGTTGTTACGAGCTTTAAAGGATATTCAAACCAAATTTTTACCTACTCTTTCCCAAACGGAGAGAGCAGTAAGTGTCTAGCGGAACTGTCAAAAATTTACGATTTTTTGGCCGAGTCTCAAATTACTCGTACCGACTTGGTAATTGCTTTGGGCGGCGGTGTATGCGGAGACATGGTCGGTTTTGCGGCAAGCAGTTATTTACGCGGTGTTGATTTTATAAATATACCTACAACACTACTTAGTATGGTAGACTCTTCGGTTGGCGGAAAAACCGCTGTTAATATTACTGCAGGCAAAAATCAAGTCGGCTCGTTTTATCAGCCTAAGGTCGTTATTTGTGACACAAATGTTTTGGCTACACTATCTGACGATTTGATTGCAGATGGTATTGGAGAAATTGCTAAATACGGAGTGCTTGAGGACAAAGGTCTTTTTGATTTGTTGCTAAAAGGTAAATTATTTGACAATATTAGTGAAATTATAGAAATTTGCGTAAGAATAAAAGACGAGTATGTAAGCGGAGATGTATTTGACAAAGGCAAAAGACAGCTTTTAAATTTAGGACATACATTGGGACATGTTATTGAAAAGGACAGTAAATATACTTTGGCACATGGTAAGGCTGTACTAATAGGAATGTTTTACATTGCTCAAAAATTTGCAGGCAGCAGTGAAATCGATTTGATTTTGCAAAAAATCAAAGCAGTTGCCAAAAAATATAATATGCCGATTGATTACAAATTGTCTGCTGACGAATTGTGGGCAAGTGCAGGTAATGACAAAAAACGTCACGGAGATTATTTAACAATCGCACGTCCTTATGCCATGGGGGATTGTAGATTGGAAAATGTTAAGCTCGGTGCGCCAATCAATTTGACAGAAAGTGTGAAAGAAAGTAAATTTGATATTGAGATTATTCCAAGTAAATTGAGCGGAAGTATATGCCCTCCGCCATCAAAATCGCATTTGCACAGGCTATTGATTATGTCGGCTTTTTGCGGTGGGCAAGCAGTGGTAAGCAATGTAGTATTAAGCAATGATATCAAAGCAACTTTAAATGCCTTGAAAAATATCGGTGCAGATTTTGTGATAAATAAAAATAATGTAACATTTAGTGGCTTTAACTTAAAGAATAATGCGGTAATCGATTGCGGAGAGTGTGGCAGTACATTTAGATTTTTTATACCTATCTGTGCTATGCTTGGTATAAAAACGCAATTTATTGGCAGTGAAAGACTTGGCGAGCGTGGCTACGAGGATATAATTACAGCCATGGGTAGCAAAGTTAAATTTGATAAAACAAGCGGCTTGCCATTAAATATTAACGGAAATTACGATATGGACGAAATTACCATAAACGGAAATATGTCATCGCAATTTGTAAGTGGTATTATGCTTGGAGCTTATGCAAGTAATAAAAAAATCAGCATAAATTTGACGGGACAACTTGTATCACGCGGCTATGTCGATATGACTATTCAAACACTAAAACAATTTGGATGCAAAGTTGTGGAGGAGAAAAACAGTTTTGCAATTATCCCTAAAAAAATTGACGGAAAGCAATATGATTTAATGCCGGAAGTTGACTATAGCAATCTTGCTTTTTGGGAAGTGGGAGGAGTACATTTGCCTATAGCGCAAGATAACTCCAAACAAGGGGATAAGATAGTTTTGGAGATAGTGAAAAAGGCTGAACACGGTTTGGCTTTTGACATAGATATTTCCAATATTCCCGATTTAGCTCCGATTTTCGGCGTGTTACTTGCAAAATTAAAAGGGACTTCCACTTTGAAAAATTGTGCAAGACTTAGGATAAAAGAGTGTGACAGATTGGCTGCAACTTGCGAAATTTTAAATGCATTCGGCATTAAGGCAAGTATAGTGGGCGACGATTTGGTAGTTGTCGGAGGCACAGTAAAAGGCAGAGTAATTGTCGATAGTTACGGTGACCACAGAATGGCTATGACAGCTGCAATATTGGCAACTTTTGCGGACGGAAAAGTGACTGTGAAAAATGCGCAAGTAGTCAAAAAAAGTTATCCCGATTTTTGGGAAGATTATGTCACTTTGGGAGGTGTGATAAATGTCGTCAACATTAGGTAAAAATTTGGAAATAAGTATTTTTGGCGAATCGCACGGAGATGCGATTGGTGTGGTTATAAGCGGACTTCCAAGTGGAGAGGTTGTGGATAAAGATATTATCAATAGGTATCTAAAAAAGCGTGCAACTGGCAAGGATAAAACTATGACTGCAAGGGTCGAGGCTGACGAAGTGCAATTTTTAAGTGGTGTTTACAATGGTTATACTACTGGTACACCTCTTGCTATGGTAATTTACAACGGCGACCAAAGGAGCAAAGATTATTCAAACATTGCCACAACTGCAAGACCTTCACACGCAGATTACAGTGGATTTGTTAGGTACAAAGGATTTAATGACATAAGAGGTGGTGGGCATTTTTCAGGCAGGCTTACAACTCCTATGGTTATGGCAGGCAGTTTGTGTTATGGCATTTTGAAAAATAAAGGTATTGACATTTGCGCAAATATTTTTGAAATTGGTGGCGTTAAAGGTGAAAGACTTGGCGACAGATTGAATAAGACAACTTTTGATAGCTTGAGGGAAAAATCAATTCAAGCAATAGCAAATGAGGACAAAATGCGTGAGGAGATTTTGACTGCGCGCGAAAATCTTGACAGCGTAGGTGGCAGAATTGAGTGTGTTGTAACAGGAATAAAAGCAGGTGTTGGTTCTCCAATTTTTGACGGAGTGGAAAACAACATTGCAAAAGCAATTTTTGGTATCCCTGCAATCAAGGGTATTGAGTTTGGTGAGGAAAGTGAACTTAGAGGCTCTGTTTACAATGATGTTTTGCAAATCAAAGATGGAAAAGTGAAAACTGCTACAAATCACGATGGTGGAATAAATGGTGGAATAACAAATGGTATGCCAATTGTTTTTGCAGTAAAAGTTAAGCCTACTCCAAGCATTAGTCGCCCTCAAAACACAATTGATTTTAAGCAAATGAAAGAGACTGAAATCAAAATTGTAGGCAGACATGACCCTTGTGTGGTGGCGCGTGCAGTGCCTTGTGTGGAGTGTATGACTGCCATTGCAGTTTTGGATATGGTTATGGAGAGCAAAATTTATGAATGAACTAGAAAAATTGAGAGAAAAAATTGACGAACTTGACAAAATAATTGCCACTGCTTATGTACAAAGATTGGATGTGGTGCATAAAATAGGTGAGTATAAAAAAGTCAATAATATTGCAGTGCTTGATAGTGGCAGAGAAGAGCTTGTTTACAACAATGTGAAAAATTGTGCAAAAAACTATCAAAAGGAAATATGCGATTTGTATCAATTTATTATGCAATACAGCAAAAACAAGCAAAGTGCAAAACAATAATTGTATAATTTTTGCAAAATAATTAAAAAGTTCTTGCAATGCACAAAAAATTTTGTTATAATGTTATCTAGTGGGAAATGGGAATTTTTCACAATATAATATGTTAATAATATACATTTTTGAAAAGGAGTATAAATATGACTAAGAACAAAAAAGTTTTAGAGTATGTTGAGTCGGTTGAAAAACTTTGCAATCCCGACAACGTTGTTTGGATTGACGGAAGTGAAGAACTTTACAACAAACTAACTGAAGAAGCATTGGCTACAGGCGAGTTAATTAAGCTTAATGACGAATTGCTACCTGGTTGCTATTTGCACCGCACTGCCGTTAACGACGTTGCTCGTGTAGAAGGCAGAACTTTCATTTGTAGCAGAGAGCAAGTTAATGCAGGTCCTACAAATAATTGGTGGAATCCAACAGAGGCTTATGAGAAATTGAATAGTATTTTAAAAGATGCTTACAAGGGCAGAACAATGTATGTAATTCCTTTCTCAATGGGTCCGGTAGGTTCTCCTCTTGCTAAAATCGGTATCGAAATCACTGACTCTATTTATGTTGTACTAAACATGAAGATTATGACAAGAGTTGGTCAAAACGTACTTGATGCACTAGGCGACAGCAACGATTTCGTTCGTGGTACTCATGCAAAATGCAATATTGACGAAAATGATAGATATATTTGCCATTTCCCTGAAGATAATACAATTATTTCTGTTAACAGTGGTTACGGCGGAAACGTACTTTTGGGTAAAAAATGTTTCGCTCTTCGTATCGCATCTTTCCAAGGTCGTAACGAGGGATGGATGGCAGAACACATGCTTATCCTTGGTATCGAAAAGCCAGACGGCAAAATTTACTATATGGGCGCTGCTTTCCCAAGTGCTTGCGGTAAAACAAACCTTGCAATGCTTATCCCACCAGAAGGTTATAAGAAAGCAGGTTACAAAGTATGGTGCGTAGGCGACGATATCGCTTGGATTAAACCTGGTAAAGACGGCAGACTTTATGCTATCAACCCTGAAAATGGTTTCTTTGGTGTTGCTCCGGGTACTTCTATTAAGTCAAATCCAAATGCACTTCAAGCTACTAAGAAAAACACTATCTTCACAAACGTTGTTTTGAATAAAGAGAACAACACTGTTTGGTGGGAAGGTATGGATAAAAATCCTCCTGAAAATGCTGTTGATTGGAAGGGTAACGATTGGAATGGTAAGACTTCCGATGTTAAAGGTGCTCAACCAAACAGCCGTTTCACTGCTCCTGCTATTAACTGTCCTTGCATTAGCTCTGAGTTCGAGTCTACTACAGGTGTTCCAATGAGTGCGTTCATCTTTGGTGGTCGTCGTGCTAAAACTACTCCGCTTGTATACCAAGCAAGAGATTGGAATCACGGTGTATTTGTTGGCTCTATAATGTCTTCCGAGACTACTGCTGCTGCTACAGGCGCAACAGGCGTATTAAGAAGAGACCCAATGGCTATGCTTCCATTCTGCGGATACCACATGGGTGACTACTTTGGTCATTGGATTGAGATGGGTAGCAAAATCCCTAGCGATAAGCAACCTAAATTCTTCAACGTTAACTGGTTCCGTCAAGATGAAAACGGTAATTTCGTATGGCCTGGTTTCGGCGACAATATGCGTGTTCTTGATTGGATGGTTAAGAGAATCGAAGGTACTGTTGATGCTAAAGAGACTGCTATCGGTTATGTTCCTTATGCAAAAGATATCAACCTTGATGGCTGTGATTGCTCATTGGAGACTTTGGAGTCTATCCTAGAAGTTGATAATGATGCTTGGGCTAAAGAAGCTGAAGGTATTAAGGAATTCTACACTAAGTTTGGAGACAAACTTCCAAAAGAACTTGCTAAAGAGTGCGACGCTCTTATCAAGAGAACTAAGTAATTTTGAATTTAAATGATATAAAACAAATTTTAGGCTGTCTTAGGACAGCCTTTTATTGTTGTTAATTTATACTTAAATTGTTTTTTTGTTAGTTTTACACATTCAAATTGTTTTTATTAATAGTAAGCGCCATAAAGTTTATTTTATATAGAGTATTGAACAAACTGCGTTTATTTGATATAATATATTTATATAATTGTTTTGATGAGGTTTTTATGAAATTAAAAATAAAATTGCTAAGCGTTTTTGTTTTAGTTGTAGCTATGATTGCAATACTTGCAGGCTGTAGTTATAAAAGCGTAATTACATTAAATGACTTGTTGCTCGAATTTGAGCCTGACGGGAGTATTAAACAGTTAAGTGGGGATAAAAGTGAGGAACTTTTATCAAACATTGACAGAGGATTTAGGCTTGAAACTTATTATACTTTAGGGAGTGGCAGAGCTTGGCCGGAAGACGAGGGTAGTGATGGCTACGAGATGCTTGAGGAAGAATTGGAATTTTACAAAGAGGATAAAGCTGTCAAATACAGGTGTATATTTATTTGACGGAATACAATAAAAAACCACTTGACGATTTGGCAGTTAATCAAATGAAAGAGTATTTCCAATATATACGTTCGCTTAATATGAGTATGTTATTAAGGTTTGCATACGATTATACTCAGCCTACTAATAGTAGCCCTAAACAGGATATTGTCTTAACTCATTTAGAGCAAATAAAACAGTTTAATGGTAGGAACGAGCAACTTATAAAAGATACGGTTACTGCTTATCAATTTGGTATTATAGGAGCTTGGGGCGAGTGGGGCACGACATCGGAAAAATACAACGAGAAAAAATATTGAACGCCATTATTGATGCTTTTCCTGACAGAACATATTTTCAAGGGAGATATATGCGTGTTGTTAATCAAACGGATAAAAATTTAAACTCCGAATATGTCGGCTACCATAATGACTTTTTAATAGGCAGACCTCATCCTTGGAATACCGCAGGGAATAAATATAAAAGTAATGACTATAAAAGTTTTTTAACAACGCAACATATAGATTGAATGATGGAGAGATGCCTTGGGGAGGTTATACTGAAGAGCCGGACGAAAAAGTAGACGGAATTAACTTTTTAAAGCAAATGCGTGAGCATTGTATGGGTACGCTAAGTATAAAACATAATTATAAAGAAGAGCGAAAAGGTACGGACGGCATTGTAAGAAGTAGTCATAATATTGCAAGGTGGAAAAATGAGTTTATAACTAGTGAAATACTAAAGGAAAACAAATTGCCATATTATGAAAATTGGTTTAAAAATTCAAACGGCGAAAGTATTAAAAGGTCGATTTATGAGTATTTACGAGATTACTTGGGATATGTGTTTGTTATGGATAATTTGAAAATAGATAATAAAATGGCAAAACCGAAATATCTTTTGTTATTACAAACTATGGGTTGGGCACTCCGCTTACAATAAAAAATATGGAGTTTGTTGTCGCAAATAAGGCGGATGGGGTAATAGACGAAAGTAGTGCAAAAAAGCTATTATATTTCGGCTTATGATTGTAAAAAGCTTACTACTTACGGACAACAAAAGATTACTTTTACTATAAACGGAGATATTCAAGATAAAGCTATCGGCATTAAACTTTCAAGAGGAATATATAATATCAAGACTGCAAACGATATTCCTTTTATGAACGGAGTAAACTAGATTTATTGAGATAAGCCTCTGAAAATCGATACTAAACAAAAAAAACAAGCGGTATTGCTTTTTTTTTGTTTGATAGAGTAATTCACAAAAAAATTACAATCAGATAATAATTAATTGTATAAATTGGTAAAAATTGCAAAATGTATTTATGTGGGGGTGTAATATGCAATTTGGAATCGAGCCAATTTATTGGGTGCTTATCAATTCGGTAGTTTCGTTTATATTTTTATTTATAATATCCAAAATATTGGGTAAAAAACAAATAGCTCAACTTGAGTTCATAGACTATGCCGTAGGTATATCTTTGGGGTCAATAGCTGCGGAAATGGCAATAAACTCGGAAGTTCCGTTTTACTATTTTTTAATTGCAATGGCAATATTTATGCTATTGGCATTACTTGTAGATATTGTAGGCAGAAAATGTACCTTTTTTAAAAGATTGATGAAAGGTAAGCCAATTACCGTTATATACGAGGGCAAAATTGATTATGCAGAGCTTAAGAAGAGCAAAATTGACGTCAATGACTTGCTTTCAATGCTTAGAGAAAAAGGCTTTTTTGATATTGAAGATGTTGCCTATGCGATTTTTGAAACAAGTGGAGAGCTTTCCGTATTGCCAAAAGGTAATCAAAGACCTGTTGTGGCGGAAGATTTGAACGGAATTAAAATTAAACAAGCACAATTAAGTAATGTGTTGGTTGTGGACGGAGATATTTCGTATTCCGGTTTGAACGAGGCAAACAAAGGGGAAGAGTGGTTGCTTAGAAGACTAAATGTAAAGTCTAAAGAAGAACTTAAAAAAGTATTGCTTGCAACTTATGACAGCGAAAATGATGTGTTAAACATTCATACAAAGTAAATTTTGCTTCGAATTTAATATTCTTAAATATTTATTAGTGATTACAAATAATTGGTGGAATGTATGTTTTGTTCTGCCAATTTTTAAATTTAGTACCGATTTTTGAGTGGTTTTATAACACTTTTTTTGGAATATAGCAAACGATTTATTATAAAACGAGTATAGTTAAAATAAATAAATGTGAATCATATTTCTACTTAAATAAAATATATATTATTATTTATAAAAAAATTATTGTAAAATTTTATATTTTATGATAGACTTATTATGTATAAATATTAATTTGCAAAAATAGGAGTGTTTATGAAAATAGTTTTAGACGGACAAGGCGGAGATTATCCTGAACAAGCTGTGCTTGGCGCAATACAAGCTGTGGAAAAACATAAAGATTTGGAAATTGTAATTTGCGGAAAAGAAAGTGAAATAACACAAGTTTTAGCAAATAACTATAAAGGAAATAAAATAACCATTTGCGATTGCAGCGAGGTTATTACTAATGATGACGTGCCTACTATTGCAGTGCGTGAAAAGAAAGATTCTTCTATGGTAAAGGCATTGCGTATGGCAAAGGAAGACAGCTCCATTGACGGTGTAGTAAGTTCGGGTAATACGGGAGCATTGCTTACCGCATCGCTTTTTATCGCAAAAAGAATTAAAGGTATAAGCAGACCATGCTTGGCGCCTAGTTTGCCTACTGCTGTTGACGGAAAATGTTTTGTGCTTGTGGATTGCGGCGCAAATGCAGATTGCAAGCCTATTAACTTACAGCATTTTGCTATTATGGGCAGTTGCTATGTTGAATCGCTATTCGGAGTTCAAAATCCAACTGTCGCAATACTGAGCAACGGGCAAGAAAAAGGCAAAGGCAACGAATTGGTAAAGGAAACTTATCCTATTTTAGAGGGTACTAAATCAATCAATTTTGTCGGCAATGTCGAGGCTAGAGATATTTTATCAGGCGATTATGACGTAGTAGTTTGCGATGGCTTTAGCGGAAATGTAGCATTAAAGACTATTGAGGGAACAGCTTTATGCGTTATGAAAATGATAAAGGACAGCATAAAAAACGGAAGTTTACTGCAAAAAATCGGTGGACTTTTGATAAAACCTGCGGTTAGAAAGTTAAAATCGACAATGGATGTAAACGAACAGGCTGGTGGTACTGTGCTTGGTGTAGATGGCATTATCGTAAAAGCACATGGTTCTTCCAAACAAGCAAGCATTTGCCGTTGTATCGAACAGGCAATGCTACTAATAAACAATAATATTGTGCAAAAAATAAAGGAAAATTTGAGTGGGTTAGAGGAAAATGATAATCAGGAAAAATAATGAGGACAATTTGGAATATACCAATGTAAAAGCTGTTGAAAAAATAATCGGCTATTCGTTCAACGATAAAAAATTGTTGCAACGTGCGATTACACACAGCTCTTATAACGTTTTAAAGGGGAATGACGGGGAAAGTTATCAAAGAATGGAGTATCTTGGAGACTCTATCCTAGACTTTGTAATAGCCGACGAACTTTACAGAAACTATCCGCAATTTGACGAGGGTAGATTGAGTAAATTCAGGGCAAATATCGTAAGTCGCGAGCCACTTGCTACCATCATTGACAGCAGTAAAATAGTGGATTATATTTTGTTTGACAAAAATACTGTGGCTTTGAGTAAAAAGATAAAAAGTGACTTTTTCGAGTCTATAATTGCCGCAATTTATTTGGATAGCAATGGTCTAAAAGCTACTCGACAATTTATTTTGAAGTATCTAAAACCTTACATTACTGCCGAAATGAAAAACGATAATTACGATTACAAGTCTATGCTTTATGAGTATTGCAGTGCAAAAAAGTGGACTTTGGCTTTTGAGACAAAAGAAATTTCGGGTCCTCCTCACGACTTGACCTTTACAATGCAATTAATAGTAAATGGCGAAGTGATTTGCGAGGCAACAGGCAAAAAGAAACAAGAGGCGGAAAAGAAATGCAGTAAACAAGCATTAATAAAATTCGGAGAAATAGAAAATAAATGAAATATAAGCAAATAACTGTAAGTACCACTACCGATGGCAGCGATTTGGTTGCTATGGTGCTTTATGACAGCGGCAGTGACGGTGTTAGTATTTATGACAGTAAAGATATTTTGGAACTTATTAAAAGCGACATTATATGGGATTATATTGAGCCCGCTGTTTTGGAGCAAAGCCCAATCGTAAAGGTAAAAGGTTTTTACGATGTTGAAAATTTTGATAGAATTTACGTGAATGTACTTGACGGTTTGGAGGAGTTAAAGAAAAACTCGCCCTTTGAGCTTGGCAGCTTGGAAGTTGAAGTTTGCGATTTGGACGATGCCGATTGGGTGAACGAATGGAAAAAATACTACAAACCAATACATATTGGCAAGATTGTAATTGTTCCTAAATGGATTAAATATACCCCCGAAATGGATGAACGAGTGGTTTTGATTGACCCCGGCATGGCTTTTGGTACAGGCTCGCACGAAAGCACAAGACTTTGTTTAGAGCTATTTGGAGAACTTGATTGTGTAGGCAAAAATGTACTAGATATAGGTGCAGGAAGTGGAATATTGGGCATAAGTGCAAGTATTTGCGGCGCTGAGAGTGTGTATCTGAGTGATATTGCACCGCTTGCGGTAAAGGCATGCCATGAAAATACGGAGCTTAACAATATCAAAAATGCTATAATAACACAAGCCGATTTGTTGGAAAATGCAACTGTAAAAGGAGATATAGTATTTGCAAATATTACTGCTGATATATTGATTGCCTTATCCGGAAACATTGGCAATGTACTTAAAAAAGATGGATATATAATTTTGTCCGGCATTATTCACAAAAGGTATGATGATGTACTAAATGCATATTTAGATAAAGGGTATATTTTGGACAAGTCGGTTGTTTTGGGCGAATGGTGCGGCTTGAGATTAAAGAATAAAGCTGTTTAAATAATATGGAAATTAGAAGATTTTATGTAAATTCAGATGATATAACCGATAATGTCGTAACTATTTGTGGCGACGAATTTTGGCATTTGACAAAAGTTT
>OFGZ01001288.1_pt1 | contig 13920 bp, 10 predicted proteins | sample 1521871 | NCBI WGS metagenome assembly OFGZ01 (sample SAMEA3504091, study PRJEB24116) | mouse gut metagenome | biome: mouse gut; feature: mouse-associated habitat; material: faeces | place: Denmark | collected 2011
ATTATTCAAAAGTCACTACCAAAAATAAAATTTCTCAATACAATAGGGTGCGTCAAATCAGACGCGCCCCATTGTTTATTTTATATTCAGCTTTTATTTTACTACAAACATAATTTTATCTTCACAATTGTTAGATATGATTTCCCATTGATATATTCAAAAAAGCTACTCATTTGACAGAGTAGCTTTTTTAAAAAATTCTATCTGTCAAGACAATGTCTTGCGGAATTTAGCACCTTAAAATTAGGTTGCTGTGCAATCAACGGGTCCGTTCCCTCCTGCAACTCATAATAGAAACTATTCAATTTTTATTCTTCGTCACTGTCGAAAGAAAACATATCATCGTCGTTATCAAAGTCGAACTTATCAATATGTTCGCCAGTTTCAAAGATTTCCATTTCTTGATTTTGTGCAAGATTTGCATCAACATTTTGATAGCATTTCATACCTGTACCAGCAGGAATCAACTTGCCCAAAATAACATTTTCTTTCAAGCCAACCAAATTGTCAACCTTGTTTTTGATTGCAGCTGATGTCAAAACTCTTGAAGTCTCTTGGAAAGACGCTGCTGACAAGAATGATTCTGCAGCCAAGCTTGCTTTTGTAATACCAAGCAAAGTACGCTTAGCAGTTGCTGGTCTGCCACCATTTTGCAATGTCTTTTCGTTGTTTTCTTCATAAGTAAAGATATCATATAAATCTCCCGGTAACATATTTGTGTCGCCTTGAGTTTCAATCTTAACTTTTTTAAGCATTTGCCTTATAATAATTTCAGTATGCTTATCATTAATGTGAACACCTGAAGAACAGTATGCGGATTGAACTTCCTTAATCAAATACTCTTGAACGCCTTTTACACCACGAGTCCTTAGCATATCTTGAGGATATACCGAACCTTTTGTAAGTGAAGTACCTGCCTCAACCTTATCGCCGTTTTTAACGATTACAGTTTGACCATAATTGTATTTGTACTCTTTAACATCGTTATTGTCGGATGTTATAGTGATGATTCTGTTATCCTTATCGTGAAGCACTGTACCTTGAATATCCGAAAGTATAGCCTCTCCCTTAGGTCTTCTAACTTCAAATAACTCTTCTACACGAGGCAAACCTTGTGTAATATCGTCCGCTGTAGCAACACCACCTGTGTGGAATGTTCTCATTGTAAGCTGTGTACCCGGCTCACCGATTGATTGAGCAGCAATAACACCTACAGCCTCGCCAAGTTTAACAATGTTGCCCGATGCCATATTTGCACCATAACATTTTGCACAAACACCTTGTTTAGACTTACAAGACAATGCACTTCTTATACGAACGGCTTTTACGCCTGCTTGTTCAACCATTTTAGCTTGTTCAGCATTTAGCAAAGTATCTGCTTTTACCAAAACTTCGCCTGTTTCAGGGTGGATAATGTCTTCCATACAATATCTGCCCTTAATTCTGTCGCCAATGCCCTCAAGAGGCTTATCACTATCCGCACCCAAAATAGCAGAAACTACAAAACCTTTTGTATCGCCACAATCTTCTTCGTTTACGATACAATCTTGTGCTACGTCAACCAAACGACGAGTCAAATAACCGGAGTCGGCTGTCTTTAGCGCTGTATCCGCCAAACCTTTACGTCCACCGTGAGAAGAAATAAAGTATTCTAGTACCGACAAGCCTTCACGATAGTTAGCTTTTACCGGCAATTCTACTGTTTTACCAGATGGGTCAGCAACCAATCCACGCATACCGCAAAGCTGAGAAATCTGTCTCATACTACCACGGGCGCCGGAGTGTGCCATCATGTAGATAGGATTGAATTTACCAAGTCCTGCTTCCAAAATCTTATCGACTTTCTTTTTAGCATCTGTCCAAGCTTGAATTACTTGGTTATATCTATCGTCCTCGGTAAGAAGTCCACGACGGAATTTCTTTTCGATATCCAAAACAACTTGCTCGGTTTCCTTAACGATTTCATATTTCTCAGGAGGAATATGCATATCGAACACGGATGTTGTAATTGCACCGATAGTAGAATATTTATAGCCTTGAGCCTTGATTTTATCCAATACGACAGATGTTTCTGTAGCACCCTTATATTTAAAGCAAGCGTCTACAATCTTTGAAAGTTGGCTCTTTCCTACCAAGAAATCAATTTCCAAATCCAAATTCATTTCTGGACTGTTGTCTTGACTGATTGGAAGCTCAGGATTGTATCTCTTAACAAAATTCAAATCTTGTGGGATTGCCTCGTTAAAGATAAATCTACCAACCGAAGTTTTAATATTCTTTTGATAGTGTTTAACAACCTTTTCGCCGTTGATTTCAACTTCCATATCCATTGAATGACGAATACTTACCACATCTTGCAAACCGATTTCCTTTAATTGATAAGCCATTAAAGCTTCGTTAAAGCTACGATAGCATTTCAAATTATAAGCAGACGGATTTTCCCAATACTTATCTGCATCGATTTTGATTTCTTTGTTGTTTTCGTCAACGGTTATTGCATCTTTTTGAATTGTCAAATAGTATGAACCGATAACCATATCTTGCGATGGAGAAACGATTGGGTTACCATCCGACAATTTTAAGATATTGTTTGTTGCAAGCATTAAGAATCTAGCTTCTGCTTGAGCCTCTAAACTTAGTGGCACGTGAACAGCCATTTGGTCTCCGTCGAAGTCAGCGTTGAACGCACCGCAGGCAAGCGGATGCAATTTGATTGCTCTACCCTCAACCAATACAGGTTCGAATGCTTGTATACCAAGTCTGTGCAATGTAGGAGCACGGTTTAAAAGTACAGGGTGGTCTTTGATAACATCTTCCAAAATGTTCCATACCTCATCGGTACCTTTCATAATGTACTTTCTTGCAACTCTTATATTTAAGCAGTAGTTTAACTCTACAAGCTTTTTAATAACAAACGGTTTAAATAGCTCAAGAGCCATTTCCTTTGGAAGACCGCATTGATACATTTTCAATTCCGGACCTACAACGATAACCGAACGACCTGAATAGTCAACACGCTTACCAAGCAAGTTTTGACGGAAACGACCTTGTTTACCTTTTAACATACCTGTCAAAGACTTTAACTCACGTCCGCCCGGGCCTGTAACAGGTTTGCCTCTTCTGCCGTTGTCAAACAAAGCATCTACAGCTTCCTGTAACATTCTTTTTTCGTTTCTGATAATGATATCCGGAGAGCCATACTCGATAAGTTTTTTCAAACGTTTGTTACGAGTAATTACTCTTCTGTACAAATCATTCAAATCGGATGTAGCATATCTGCCACCGTCAAGCGGTACCATTGGGCGCAATTCAGGTGGAAGTACAGGAATAACATCCAAAATCATCCATTCAGGGCGATTACCGCTAACTCTGAACGACTCGATAATATCAAGTCTTTTGGAAGATTTAAGTTTTTTAGCACCCTCACTCTTTGCGATTTCTTTTTTAAGTTTTTCTGCCTCTTTATCCAAATCAAGTTGCTTTAACAATTCTTTGATTGCCTCTGCACCCATCATAGCTTTAAAGCTGTCTCTACCAAACTTTTCTTGCGCCTCACGGTATTCTTGGTCATTGATAGTTTGTTTGTATGCGAAATCCGTTTGACCCGGGTCAATAACGATAAATCTTGAAAAATACAATACACTATCCAATTCCTTAATACCCAAATCCAAGCATAAGCCGATTGAGCTAGGTGTACCTTTGTAATACCAAATGTGAGAAACAGGAGCAGCAAGTTCGATATGTCCCATTCTTTCACGACGGACTTTACTGTCTGTCACCAAAACGCCGCATCTATCGCAAATAGTGCCCTCGTTTTTCTTTTTATATTTACCGCAAGCACATTCCCAACTGCGAGAAGGTCCGAAGATTACCTCGCAGAAAAGACCGCCTTTTTCGGGTTTTTGTGTTCTATAGTTAATTGTTTCGGCATTAACAACTTCGCCTTTAGACCAACTTCTGATTTTATCCGGAGATGCAACTCCTATTTGGATAGAACTGAAATTATTTAATTCAAACATTTTCTACCTCCGTTACTCTTTATCGTCATTACCGATACCGATGTCAAACAAATCGCCTGCATTTATATCGTTATTTGACTCACTTGCAATATCAAACAATTCCCCGGCGTTGATACCGTCATCGCCTGCAGGATTGTCATTGATACTGAAACCTAACAAATCGTCATCTTCAAATGAGAAATCATCCATATTGTAAGAATTATCATTGTCTATACCGAAAATATCAAGTTCACTGTTACCGCCACCTATAATATCAATCTCTTTAAGCTCTTTTGGCTCTACATAAGGAGTATTCATGCCCTTAGAGCTGTAAGTATCGATACTGATTTCGTCGCCATTATCGTTAAGTGTACGAACATCCAAACACAATGAGCGGAACTCTCTTACCAATACCTTGAATGCCTCTGGAATACCCGGCTCGCAAATAGCATTGCCCTTAACAATAGAGTTGTAAATATTTGTACGTCCCTCTACGTCATCCGATTTAACAGTCAAAATCTCTTGCAAGATATGTGATGCACCATAAGCTTCCAATGCCCAAATTTCCATCTCACCGAATCTTTGACCACCGAACTGAGCTTTACCGCCAAGTGGTTGTTGAGTTACTAGTGAGTATGAGCCTGTAGCTCTTGCGTGAATCTTATCGTCAACCAAGTGGATAAGTTTCAACATATACATGTAACCTACTGTTACAGGGTTTTCAAACGCTTCGCCTGTTCTTCCGTCAAACAACTTGATTTTACCGCTAGGGCTTAAATTGTTCTCGATGAACAGTTTTTTGATATCATCCTCGGATGCACCGTCAAATACAGGAGTTTCTACTTTCCAATTCAACATTTTTGCAACATAGCCCAAGTGAACTTCAAGCACCTGACCGATGTTCATACGTGAAGGCACGCCCAATGGGTTAAGCACAATTTGAAGTGGTGTACCGTCTTCCATAAATGGCATATCTTCCTTTGGAAGAACTCTTGAAACAACACCCTTGTTTCCGTGACGACCTGCCATCTTATCGCCTACGCCAAGTTTACGTTTTTGAGCAACATAAACTACAACTTTCATATTTACACCAGGAGAAAGCTCGTCCTTATTAGCTCTTGTAAATACTTTTACGTCAACAACAATACCTTTTTGTCCGTGAGGAAGTCTCAAAGAAGTGTCTCTTACATCTCTAACCTTTTCGCCAAACATTGCTCTTAGCAATCTGTCTTCAGGAGTAAGATCAGTTTCGCCCTTTGGTGTAACTTTACCAACCAAGATATCCTCACTGGAAACTGTACTACCAATTTGAATGATACCATCCTCATCCAAATTTTTAATCATATCATCACTTAAGTTAGGAATATCGCGAGTAATTTGTTCTGCACCCAATTTACTGTCACGAGACTCGATTTCGTATTCTTCGATATGAACGGATGTAAACACATCGTCCTTTACCAAATCTTCACTGATAAGTATTGCGTCCTCGTAGTTATAACCCTCCCAAGACATGAAACCGATAAGAATATTCTTACCAAGTGCAAGTTCGCCTTGTGAAGTTGCAGGACCGTCTGCGATTATCTCGCCTTTATTTACTTTTTGTCCCAACGAAACAATAGGTCTTTGGTTAATGCAAGTACCTTGGTTTGACCTTTCAAACTTACGCATATAGTACTCTTTTCTGCCACCGTCATCATTGGTTATGACAACTTTTTCGCCGTCTACATAAGTAACTGTACCATCAATTTCAGACAAAATACATACGCCGCTGTCATAAGCGATTCGATGTTCGATACCTGTTGCAATAATAGGAGCTTCTGTTTTGATTAGAGGAACTGCCTGACGTTGCATGTTCGAACCCATTAGCGCACGGGATGTATCATCGTTCTCAAGGAACGGAATAAGTGATGCAGCAACCGAAACCAACTGTTTAGGGCTAACGTCCATATAGTCAACACGGCTTGCATCCACTTCGCGGATATCTTCACGGATACGGCAAGTAACACGCTTATTTTTAAAGCTGCCGTCCTCGTTAAGTTCCACGTTTGCTTGTGCAACTACATATTTATCCTCTTCGTCAGCTTGCAAATACTCAACATTATCGGTAACTATACCATTTACTTTATCAACCTTACGATAAGGCGCCTCGATAAAGCCGTATTTGTTAACTTTTGCATAAGTTGCAAGTGAGGAAATAAGTCCGATATTTTGACCTTCAGGGGTCTCGATAGGACACATTCTGCCGTAGTGAGAGTGGTGAACGTCACGAACTTCAAAGCCTGCACACTCTCTGTTCAAACCGCCAGGTCCCAAAGCCGACAGCTTTCTTTTATGAGTAAGCTCTGCGATTGGATTGTGATGGTCCATGAATTGTGACAATTGTGAAGAGCAGAAAAACTCTTTAATAACACTTGTCACAGGTTTGATATTGATATAAGATTGTGCGGTTTGCTCATTGTCGTCTTGAGTAACGCTCATTCTTTCCTTGATAACTTTTTCAAGTCTTACCAAACCTACACGCATTTGATTTTGCAACAACTCGCCTACCGCTCTTACTCTTCTGTTTGCCAAGTGGTCGATATTATCGATTTCGCCAAAACCGGAAGCGTGAGCCAAGTTGATATTCATAGTTGCAATAATATCATCCATTGTGATATGTTTTACAACTAATTCCTTTGCATTTTCCTTAATAGCGTTGATAAGTTCTTCCCCGCTGTAGTCTTGCATCATTTGCTTTAATACAGGATAGTAAACTCTTTCGTTTATGCCAAGCTCTTCAGCATTACAATCAACAAACGCATTGATATCAACAGTGTTGTTACCAATCATTTTGAAAACGCCGCCGTCGCCATTAGCATTGTAAAGCAAAACTTCGTTAATACCTGCATTTTGAATATTCATTGCAACTTCTTCGGAAATCACCTCTCCTTTAGTTACAAAAATCTCGCCGTCCTCGCTAACGATATCGCTTGCAGCAGTTTGATTTGCAATACGAGTTGCAATGGATAATTTTTTATTGAATTTATATCTTCCGACTCTTTGAGTGTCATATCTCTTGCTGTCGAAAAACATATTATTAATCAATTCGGTAACGCCGTCAATAGTAGGAACTTCACCGCTCTTCAATTTTTTGAAAAGCTCTATTTTAGCATCGTCCACATTGCGTGCAATATCTTTTTCGATAGTATCTTTAAGCATTTGATTGTCGCCGAACAACTCAAAAATTTGTTCGTCGGTTCCAAATCCCAAAGCTCTTATAAATGTAGTTGCCGGCAATTTTCTTTTTCTGTCAACCACAACATATAAAATATTGTTGGAATCTTGTTTAAACTCAAGCCAAGCACCTCTGTTAGGAATAACAGTTGTATCAAAACGGTCAATACCATTCCTATCCTTTTGTGCTGTTGTGTAAACACCCGGGCTTCTTACAAGCTGCGAAACAATAACACGCTCCGCACCATTGATAATGAAAGAACCGCTGTCAGTCATCAACGGAAACTCGCCCATAAATACTTCGTTATCAATAGCTATAGGCTCGCCGTCCGCATTCTTTTTAATTAACCTGACTTTAACTTTCAAAGGTACTGCGTAAGTAGTATCTCTATCTTTACACTCCTTTACGGAATACTTTGGATTCATATCCAAATAGTAATCCAAAAATTGAAGTTCCATTCTGCCCGCATGGTCTTTAACAGGCGAAAAATCTTGCAAAACTTCACCAATTCCTTTTTCCAAGAAATTTTTGTAAGAGTCCTTTTGCAAAGCGATAAAATATGGTATATCGATAGTCTCTTTTATGTTGCTGAAAGAAACTCTTTCTGTCTTGCCATATTTAACTTTGTGAATATTTGACATATTGCACTCTCCTTCCTAAAAAACTTTTAATGCCTGAAATACTTGCGCATACACCGACATTATAATACCTTACCATTGTACAATAATTAATTTTTTAAGTCAAATATTTTAATTATTTATTTGATATTTATTTAATAAGTTTTTACAAGCTGCGAAAACTATCAGTTTTATGACAAAAAAGCTAAATATTTCTATTAAAAAGGCAAGGATATTTTACCTAAATTTTTCATTGTAATTTTTTGGTAATTGATATTTAGCCATAATTATTCTTATATTAAACTTGTATTTATTGAACAAAGCCAACAAAAATTGCATTTTTCACAAAAACCATTGACTTCCCAACATTTTGGGAATATAATTAAATTACGATAATTAAATTAGCTTTAAGCTTAAATTTACCATTGCATTTCAATAAACTTGCATTAAAGTTATTAACTACTTGATTAAGTTTTGCAATATACATGCTCAACCATGATTTGCAACGTATTTATTAAAAAGATAATTATTAGGAGAATAAAATGTTTTGTAAATATTGCGGAAACGAAATAAACGAAAAAGCTATAGTTTGCCCTAATTGCGGAGTTGCAGTAAACAACACCATTTGCCATAGCAGCGAACAAAAAACCAATGTGCTTGCTATAGTAGGATTGATTATGGCATTTTTTATGCCAATCGCAGGACTTATTTGCTCGATAATCGGATATAAAAAAGCAGGAGAATACAGTGATAACAGCAAACCTATGGCACTTGCAGGAATTATTATTAGTTCTATTATTATGGGGATAATTTTGATTATTTTATCAATTTATATAAACCTTGTTGTTTTTCTTCTAGGAGCATTTTCCGGCATGAAGGACTTTTAAATATCAAAATATGTATAAAACTAAAAATCGGTGTCAAATAAGACACCGATTTATTATATTATTTACAAAATTAAACTTACTAAATAACACTTAAAATGTTATTTTTTCATTTAAAAAAGCATCACATAAACAATAAAATTTACTTTAATCCTCCAAACCCGCAAGATAATCTATAGACACCCCAAAATACTGTGCTATTACTATTAACTTAGATAAAGTTGGTTCACTTTTACCTAGTTCCCAGCAACTGATTATTGATTTGCCTACATCTAAATCTTTTGCTAATTGAATTTGCCCAATCCCCTTTTCTAATCGCAACGCTAACAAACGCTCTGCAAATATACTTTTCATATTAAAAATATTACCACAATGTTGGGAAAAATACTTAAATTCCCAATAAATTGGAAAAAAGCACTTGACTTTCCCAATATATTGGGAGTATAATAAGTTTATAAATTTTAGGAGGAATTATTAATGTTTTGCACTAATTGTGGTAAAGAAATCAATGATAATGCAGCAATTTGTCCATATTGCGGAGTTGTGGCAAACAAAAATGCTCTAAGCAACGCTAGCAGCAATACCAATCAATCTAATACTATGGCTATAGTTGGATTTATATTCTCTTTCTTCTTTGCACTAGTAGGCTTGATTTGCTCTATTATCGGATTTAAAAGAGCTCCAGAATTTGGTGGTAATGGTAAAGGTCTTGCTTTGGCAGGAATCATTATCAGCTCAATATCAATTATAATTACTATTATAGTTTTCGTAGTTGTTATTGGCGGTGCTTTGGCATTTGCCGGTTCTATGGCATAAAAATAAAATGATTAAAGCCTGTGCAAACAGGCTTTTTTTCATACAAAACTTTATATTATATTAAATATATCATTAAAATAGCCTTACTAAAACAAATAAAAATTAGATTGGAATAAAAATACCCGCTAAAAAGCGGGTTTATTATTATTCGATTACAATATCCGCATCGACATTTGTAACATCTTCAGTTTCATTGTATTTTACTTCGACGTCTTTTTCATCTGCTACAGCATCTTCACTTTGCTCTTTTTGTTTTTTCAACTCTTCCATATATCTTTTTTCGTCACGCATAAGTTTACTACACATAAACAAAGTAGCTCTTGTCATTTTAGAAATATTATGAGCCATAGTAATTAATAAACCTAACAAAAATATGCTTATAGCACAATTAATAAACCCTACAAAAAGCGATGAAACGCCGGCTTGAACGCTAAAGCAAAAGTTTATAATCATTGCAATTAGGTTAGCTACAAGTAAAAGTGTGCATACGACAATAAAAATAATACTAAAAAGTTTCTTCTCTTTCTTTAAATTTTCATTTGGGTCATCTTTAACATGGTCAGGCAAAAATGCTTCAAACAAATCTTTTGTCTTATTGTTATCTTTTTTCATATTTCCCTCCTATTATACAATATAATTTTATCACTTTTTATATTGTATGTCAATATATAGGTCAAAAATTTTTATAATTATGATATTGGCTACCGCAAAACGCTGAAATTAAATAAAAACCAATAGTAAAAATCTAATATAATGTTATTATAATATAAAATAAAAATTTTATCTATATTTACTGCACTTCTTTTTTCAACAACTCAGGAGATATTTCCCTATCTTTAAAATAAAACTTGTCGTCACGCTTGCCGATGTCACGTTGCACTTTGCAAGGAGTGCCGTAAGCCACAACATTCGCAGGTATATCCTTTGTAACCACTGCACCTGCTCCAATTACCGAGTTATCGCCTATGCTAACCCCGGGCAAAATCACGGCATTTGCCCCAATCCAAACATTTTTTCCGATATGTATTGGCATATTAAATTGATAAATTTTTTCCCTAAGTTTGGCATTGATAGGATGTCCCGCAGTACAAACGGTAACGTTAGGTCCAAACATAGTACTGTCGCCAACGTAAATATCCGCATCGTCCACCAAGGTCAAATTAAAGTTTCCGTATACATTTTTTCCAAAATGTACATTTCCGCCACCCCAATTACTATGAAAAGGTGGTTCAATATAGCAGTTATCCCCGATTTCCGCAAACATTTTTTTAAGCAGTCTTTCTCTTTTCTTTTGTTGCAAAGGCTTTGTTTTGTTGTACTTATGCAAAAGTTGCAAGCATTTTAATTGGTCTTGTGCCAACTCCTCATTATCGCAGGAATAAAGTGCTCCCGAGCGTACTTGCATCTTCAATTCTTCCAAAGTCATAAATTTCTCCTTAAAAAAACGCAAACTACCCCCTTATTTGGGATAGTTTGCCTAAAATTTGTTTTTTAATCAGTCGCCGTCGCCAAGCCTGCAACCATTGCAACCGCAGTCGCAATCATCGTCGCACTCGCCGTCGCACTCGCCGTCGCAGTCACAAAATCCCTCTTCCTCGGCTTCTTTCAAATACTCGTTAAACACTTCGTTAAGCAAGTTTTCGTCCTCGATAGGTATAAACTTGTCATCTCCGTCTTCGTCCACGCCTAATTCGTAAATAATCACTTCGTCTTCCGCAATACCGTCGATTAGCTCAACAGGTTGTAAAAATATATACCACTTATCTTTATAATCAATAGTTGCGACATGATAAAAATCAACATCTTTACCATCCATATCCACAAGAGTGATAATATCGCACTCTTCTTCCATCATTTCGTCCATAACTTCTGCCATTATATGCCTCCCTTTGCATTAATAAATCAATGCTATACCTTAATATTATTATAATTACCAAAAATTGTCAATACCTTTTTTAAAAATAATAACCCGTTTTTGTCATTTTATGTAATCAAAATATTAAACACCGCACATTTAACTCAAATAAAAGCATTTATCTTTTGCAATCAAGGTACTGTTGCAAAATAATGGTTGCAGCGATTTTATCGATTACGCCTTTGCGTTTTTCTCTTCGCACACCTGCTTCGATAAGCATTCTCTCGCCCGTTACGGTAGTAAGTCTTTCGTCCTGAAATGAAATTTTGACATTCGGGATTAATTGCTGCAATTTATCCGCAAATTCCCTTGTCCTTAGCACTCTGTCCCCCTCCGTACCATCCATATTGATAGGAAGCCCAAAAACAATCTCGTCCACCGCATTGGGTTTTACAAGTTCTGCAATATACTGCAAATCTTTTTCTTCGGAAACACGTTTGTAGGTCTCGTAACCATTTGCGATTATTTTCATAATATCGCTCATAGCTATTCCTATCCTTGCATCTCCAAAGTCCAAAGCCATTACTCTATTCATAGTATCTCCTATTAAATCTCCAAACATTCATACTTTTGCAACATTTTAGGATACACACAAACTACTGCAAATAAAGCATATAACAAAGAACAACCCAAAGTCGGCAACATACTTATAAAATAGTTAAGACTTATATTGTCTCCAAACAAATCAGGCCAAATCGCACCAAAGCAAATTACGCTTATGACTGAAACAAGTAGAAGCGGCAATGCCAACACCAAGGATGTCAAAGATTTGGAATTATTTTTAAACAGCTCTTTATTTGTATTCCAGACAAAATTTGGCGATTTTAAATCAAAATTTATAACAATTACATTTACCGCATTGCCCGCAATAAACACGGAAAGCACAGTCATAATTACAATTACATAATGCACTTTAGCGATAAACATACTTACAATTAAAACCAAAGTCATTAGCAAAGTATATAAACTTGCTAGTGCGATTTTTTGATTGACAACCATTTTATCGGGAACAGGCAACATTTTAAGCACATCCATTTGTCTGCCCTCGCGTGAAAATGCGACAATGGCAAAATAGTTCATACCGCAGCCGAAAACCATTGCAAGACTTACAGCAATAGTAATCACAGGGGCACTACCGCCCGGTTGATTATCACCTCCGTAAATCAAACTCATCATTATCATTACTATAGGCACGATAACTAACCCCATCAAATAGTTTATAGCACCGCTTGTCTCCCCAAGGCAGCTTTTTAAATCTCTTAACACCAACGATTGAGCAGGAGATTGAACTTGATTGTCCTTTACCTTGCCATTTCCTTTAGCACCGCTTTCTAAACCTCTTCTTGTGCTTCCTTTATACAAAAATGCGGAAATAGTTATTGAAATAGCAGCAAGACCCGCAATTATCGCAAAGAAAATACCGAAATTTTTAAACGCTTCTAGCCCGCTTGTAACCATACTGTTTGCAAGATATGTGTTCGGATAAATTATATACGACATAATTTTCATTGCGCTTTGTATGCTTTCCATATTAAGGCTGCCGCCTTGTGCCGTATTTTGCATTGCAAAAATCAAATAATAATATCCCGCAAAAAAGCCGGCGAACAGCAACAATACAATTATCGTTCCTATAATATTGTTGCGTTTAAAATAACTTATTACGTATCCCAATGGAACAGCGATTATACTAATGATAAACAGCGGTATAAAAGGAGTTAATATACTGCCAAGTATTCCTAAAATATAAAATCCCGCACTTTTGATAGCAGCCCCAATACCCATTACAAGTACAACAGGTAGTTGGATAAGTAGTGCAAGTCCCAAATGCAACAAATACACCGTTGTAAGCTTGGACAAAAATATATCCAATCCCGATACGGGTAACGCCATTAATAGCTCTGTATCCTTTGCGAAAAACAATACCGAAATGGATGACATTACAGCAAAAAACATCACTATTATTTCACTTAAAAACATAATAGATGCTATTGCACTTGCGACCATGTCCATAGTCATATTTCTTGAAATGTAGTACACCGCTATGCAAGCAATAATCAAAATAGGCAACATAAGCACACTAAGCGCAACATAAACCGCAATGTCTCTACGCCTTTGCTTAAAATCTTTGCTAAGCCCAAACATTATTTTAAAGTTATTTGCTAAAAGTGGTAAAAAAGCCTTTGTCATAATCAAACTCCTTCATCCACACTTTCAGCAGAGATATTTGTATCACTATTATCTGCAATAGTATCGATTTTTGACGTATTTTTATCAATATCTTCGCTTGAATTGTCTTGAGTATTTACCTCATTTTTAACTTCGCCACCATTTATATCATTGCTTTTAACTTGCTTGTTTTCGCTAGTATATTTTGTATCCGTAAGTTCAAGGAAAATATCTTCCAAGCTTTTGCCTTGTTGTTTTTGCTCAAGTTCTTCCATTGTAAAGCTTGCTATGATTTCGCCGTCTTTTATTA
>OFGZ01001290.1_pt1 | contig 13903 bp, 14 predicted proteins | sample 1521871 | NCBI WGS metagenome assembly OFGZ01 (sample SAMEA3504091, study PRJEB24116) | mouse gut metagenome | biome: mouse gut; feature: mouse-associated habitat; material: faeces | place: Denmark | collected 2011
AAACGCCGTTTGAAGGAGAAGGGGCTTTCTAGCAAGGGCATTGTGATGGGATTTAGGGTTACTTAAGCTTTCCATACACAGTCAGCAATGCCCTGCCATGGAAGGCAGGGCAAACCGCAGCCACGCCATGGAAGGCGTGTTTGCGGTGGTTGCGTCCGTATTTAAAAGTGTATATGGAAGGCTTTAGTAACCCTTAATCCCTGAACACAGCCCTTGCTAGAAAGCCCCTTCTCCTTTAAACGTATTTTTGCCGCTTTTATTTCCCCGTATCTGCTCCCGTTACATACCAGATGTCATTATAAAGCTGTTCCATACGAAATATCACAGAGCCATCATCCCAGCTATATGTGATAAGCATTTCTTTTTCTTTATCTTTGTTGATGTCTGTTACAGTCCCATTTTTCAAATGGAAACGCTCTGTTAAGATTTTTTCCGGTTCTTCGTTTGCGCGGTTGTAATAGTATAGATTAGCAACTTCGTCTGGGTGTTCATTCAGCCAGTTTAGTTCTGTTTCTGCTTCTTTTTCAAAAGAATAGTATTGAAACTGCCAGTCAAATTCTTCGCGCGAGGCAATTTCATTATAACTTCCGTCTTGCCATTCTGTAACCTGTATTCCGCTGTCCGTCTCCTCTAGCGTCAGAAATCCTTCCCAAACGTCAGATGAATGAAATTTATCGTATTCTGGGAGCGGATAATTATCTGGCCGTTTGAATTTGTAATGGTATCCGGAATCTGTTTTTTCAATTACAGGCGTTTCTGTCGGGGTGAATGGGTTGATCCGCCTGTGTTTTTTTGGCTCGTTTAGAGTGATGTTAAATGAGTTGTTCATAAATGTGTCGGCTTCCGTTTTTAATTCCGGTGAAAGAACAGCGTAAATTTCTTCGGCGCGGCAGTTTGCTAAGTTATCTAAAAACGTATTTAGGAAGGCAAGTTTTTCTTCGTCTTCCGGTGTGGCAGGAAGTTCTGTTCCTTCGTTTTGCAGCTCAGTTTGTTTGGTTTGTTCGGTTTCTGGGACGCTTGTCTCGTTTTTTGGATTTCCCATGCAGCCATATATTGTAATGCAGATTAAAAGGATTGCGGCTGTGGAAGCGCCGAATTTCACAGGCCGGTAAGCCAGTATATTTTTGATGCGGATTTTCGTGTTCCCTTCGCTGAACGCAAGCGGCATCCCAGAGGAAATGCGGTTTGGCATTGCAAGGTCTAACAGGAGGGAACTGTAGTCAGCCCGTATTTGGGAACCAAGGTTGATAAGCACTTGTTCGTCGCAGGATAATTCCATATCTTTGTTTAAAAAATAAAAGCTGACCCACATAAGGGGATTGAACCAGTGCAGGGATAAAATAATCCATGCGGCCATTTTGATCTGGTGGTCATGGCGGCGGATATGCACAGATTCATGTTCCAGTATCATTTGTTTTTTTGACGAACCGAGACCTTTTGGTAGGTAGATGACGGGAGAGAAAAATCCTAAAATAAATGCGGTTTTGATCTGTCCGGATTCGTAAATGCGGCAGTTTGCAGATGCATGGGCTGTTTTGGACAGAGTGGAAAATTCTACTGTTTTACGGAGTTTTCGCATGGAATACAGGCTGTAAATCAGCATAACGGACATTCCAAGCGCCCAGACCGCCGCTATTATGATCCATGGGTTGAACAGGTTTTGCGTTGTGAAGGCCGCTTCTTTGGTTTGTGAAACAGCCGCTGCCGCGTCTCTTGGAAAAGCAAAGGGTTTTGAAATGGCTTTAAGCGTTTCTGCATTGGTGGCAGGCGCTGTTGTCTGATGTGTGGAAAAGAAAGATTGCATTAGGTTCCACAGGCTGTAGTCAGACGTGTAGGACGCCGGCATGATTGCGCGGATAAATACAAATATCCATAAAATATAGGTGTATGTTTTTGGGGCTTTTCTTAAGCAGAACCGTATGCCTAAGACAATAAGCGCCATAATAGAAGTGAGAAAACTTAATCTGGTTAAAGTCATAATTATGTTTGTCATAAAAATGCGCCTCCTTATTCTTTTTTCCGGTAAGTGTCAATTAGCTTTTGAAGTTCGTCTGCATCTTTTTGGCTTAGTTTCCGCTCTCCTAGGAAAGCGGCTACAAATTTTGGCAGGGAGCAGTTAAAGCGTGTTTCAACCACTTCTCTGCTGTCATAACGTTCAATTTCTTCTTTTTTGACGGAAGAAGTAACGATGGAATCTTGATTTAAAAGCAGGCCCCGTCCGCAAAGTTTGCGGAGCATGGTATAAGTCGTGGATTTTTTCCAGCCAAGGCGCGGCAGGCATACTTTGTGCAGTTCGGTAGAGCTAATGGGCTCTAGTTCCCATACAATTTCCATTAGATGGTATTCTCCGTCACATAATTTATAGTTCATGTAAGTCCCTCCTTTGGTTTATTTTAATAGACCGGTTTATTTATATAAACCTTAACATGGGATTGAAAAAATGTCAAGGGGCGAAGATTTACAATTTCTTTACAAAAGTGTGTAGTGTTTGGCGAAAAGATTGATTATAATGAAACTGGATTGACAATGAAAATAAAGGATAGGGATTTCTATGAAAAAAATACTGGTCATTGAAGATGAGGCGGCGATTAATGATTTAATTTGTATGAACTTGGAAATTGCGGGGTATTGTCCGGTTCCGTTTTTTGACGGGATAAAGGTCAGCCGTCATTTAGAGCGGGATTCAAAGTATGACCTTGCTCTTTTGGATATTATGCTGCCCGGAAAAGATGGGTTTGCGCTTTTAAAAGAATTAAAGTCGCATGAGATCCCTGTAATTTACCTTACGGCAAAAGGAGATTTGTCCAGTAAGGTGAAGGGGTTAAAAAGCGGCGCAGAGGATTATCTTGTAAAACCGTTTGAGATGCTGGAACTTTTGGCGCGTATGGAGAACGTGTTAAAACGGCATGGGGGAAAGGAGGACGAGGAAATCCATATTAAAGACGTGGTAATCTACGAGAAAAAACGGATTGTCACAAAGGGCGGCAAGGAAGTTTCGATGCAGCCAATGGAATTTGACTGCCTGATGGCGTTTTGGAAGCGCCGTGGCAGGGTTTTGACGAGAGATCAGATTTTAAATATGCTTTGGGGCGTGGATTTCGATGGAGAGAGCCGGACTGTGGACGTGCATGTGGCAAATATCCGCAAGAAGCTGGATTTTTTTGATGTGATTATTACGGCTCCGCGCGTGGGGTATCGAATGGAGGTTTGATAATGACAATGATACATAAGATTGCGTGGACTGCGGCGATGATGTTGTTTCTATTGGCGCAGTTTATTTCGGGTTATGTGATTTTTGCCAGCCATCAGGAAAAAATTGAGCTTTTGCAAGAAAAAGAGGGCAGGTATTTTGTCGATGCGGCGGGGCGCTGTATGGAGGAAATACAGAAATCCCATTCAGAAGATAAGTCACAGGAATATGTGATGACATATTTTTTCCGGGAGTATATGCCGGAAGACGTGGCTTTTTATAAAGATGGGAAAGAATTGTATAACGGGAGCCGTTATGTATTTGAAATTCCGGATGCCGGGTGGCAGAAATGGGAATATCCCTGCCGGTCAAAGTTAGAACAGATAAACGGGAGGTATCTTCTCGTTTTTTATTTGGAAAAGGATATGTTGGAGATTTCAGCCCAAACGCAAAAATACTCTTTTTTTTATGTACAGGATATTACGTCCGTTTATTTGGAAAGTTTTTCGCTTGTTATAAAGGAAGCGTTTTTTTCGTTACTGGCGTCGGTTGGCATGGCGGCGCTTTTGGTTTACCGGATAAAAAAAATCACGAAGCCTTTACAGGCGGTAAATGAAACACAGCGCCAGCTAATTGGCAGTATGTCGCATGAGTTAAAAACGCCGCTTACGGCGATACAGGGGTATTCGGAGACGCTGCTTGCAGTAAAATTGTCGAAAGAACAGGAAGATAAGGCGCTCCATTACATTCACAAGGAGAGCGCAAGGCTTTCAAGGCTGTCGGAAAAAATGATGGAATTGACGGAATTATATGATCCGGATTGTAAAATTGTAATGGAAGATGTTTTGGTGGAGGATCTGTTTTTGGCGGTGGCAAACAGCGTTCGCCATAGTTTAAAAGAAAAAGAGATTGTTTTGGAGCGGGAAGGAGAGTTTTTGGGAAAAAAGAAGCGAATGGACGCCGATTTAATGACAAGTTTTCTGATTAATTTGATCAATAATGCCAAAATGGCTTCAGAGACGGGCAGCCGCATTTTTCTGGGGGCGGATGCAAAGTCCCTGTGGGTAAGGGACACAGGATGCGGGATAGCGCCTGATGAATTAGAAAAGGTAAAAAAAGCGTTTTACCGGGTGGATCAGTCGCGGTCACGCAAAAGCGGGAATATGGGTCTGGGGCTTGCGTTATGCGATCAGATTGCGGCGGCGCATGGCGGACAAATGAAGATGGAAAGCAAAGTAAAGACTGGGACAAAAGTATGGGTTGAGATAGAAGATGTTTGATAGATGGGGGTTACAGAGGGTTTTCTAGGCGAATGCAGTCAAACAGCCAGTTCTTTACATAATGTTTACAGTTACATGAATATTTGAAAAAAGCGCTTTGTTAAAATGGAACTATAAAACCAAAAGGAGGACATTATGAAAAGAAAAGTATTAGCGGCATGTTTTTGCATTTCTATTTTTTTGCTTGCAGGCTGTGAAAAAACGCCTGAAGAAACGATTGTCAGGGAGAAGAATGCGGGTAATGTGAAAAATTATAAAAGCGGGGAAGAATCAAAAAATTCGCTTCGGGAACGTCTTGCGGCGCCAAAGAACTATAAAAATCTCAAAACCTATGAAGACGGCAAGCTTGTAATTGATACAGATGCAAATGTGATTGTGCCGGATGCAAATGAGGTGAATACATATGCGGTATCGGCAATGGAGCTGGATCAGGATTTAATTGACACGGTGACAAATGCTTTTTTTGAAGGAGATAAAATTTACATGGGGTATCTGTATTCTATCCAGACAAAAGAGGATTTGCAAGAGAAGATTACGCTTCTGAAAAAGTATAAGGCGCAAGGCAATTTAGATCCATACATGTATGGGACTGATGAAAACGGAAACCTGCAGTTTGATATTGATAAGGTGATTGAAAACTATCAAGAGCAATTAAAGACGGCTCCTGATAAGCCCAAAAAGGTGGAAGTGAAGCCTGCTTTAAATTTAGAGTATGAGACTGAAAAAGGCAAGGAGATTGACGAGAGTCATTTTGAAGGCGTGGCGGAAACAGAACATGGAAATTATCATTATGTGTTTACGAATGCGTTAAAGCCGGATCTTTCTTTTAGGATTACAAAAATAAGAGATGACTTGCCAGATCCGATGGGATCTACAAATTGGACTGAGGGAAAATTTCTTTCGGAGGACGAAGAATCTGAAAATTATATACCAGAGGAAATGATAAAAGACAAGATCGGCATTTCTTTTGAAGAAGCGAAAAAAACTGCGCAGGAAAAAGTGGATAAGCTGGGACTTGGGCTTTCTCTGGCGGATTGGGATTACAGCGTATTTTACCAAGGAGAGACAGGGGCGTCTAAAGAAGGAATGTTGGATGCAGGGTATTTGTTTTGCTTTGCCAGAGAATTGGACGGTGTGCCGGTGACGTATACGATTTCGATGGGCGGCGGGCTTCCTGATATGGATAGTACGTTAGAGCCTTGGAGTTATGAGATCTGTAATATAATTGTGGGAGACGACGGGATTGAATCTATGGAATTGATGAGCCCTTATCAGATGGGCGGGGTAGTCACGGAGAATGTACAGCTTTTGGATTTTAACAGTATTATAAACATCTATGAACAGATGATGGAAGTGTCAAATGCGGATATTGTCAATTATGAGGCGCAGAGGACGTTCCATATCCGGACGATTAAGTTTGGTTATTCAAGGATTTATGACCCTGCGGCAGACAATGATACGGGACTTATGGTTCCGGTCTGGGATTTTTTTGGAGGGTTTGAATATGTAGCTTTAGATGGAGAAGTTTCTGAGAGAAACAGCGGGGAGCGTTCGTCACAGAGTTTTTTGACGATTAATGCGATTGACGGCACAGTGATTGACCGTGGATTGGGGTATTAAGAATGCGGCAGGCGGTTATTGCGGCGCGTTGGAATTTTCTGGGGTTTTTCAAAAACCCCAGAATGATACTCGCTTTTTTGTTTGCTTTTATTTTATGCTTTTTTCTAAGTGACAGGGCAATGTATGTGGCAGAATATTTTGATTCGCCCATGCAGGCGGCGGAGCCGGTTCTCTGGACGTTTGGGGATGCGACGTCGGTGTTGCTTGCTTCACTGCTATTGATTTTCATGTTTATGGATATGCCGAAACTTAGTCCGTTTACGCCATATGCGCTATTACGCATGACGAAGGGAAAATGGCTTTTGGGTCAGTTTTTTTATTTGTGTCTGGGGGTTATGATTTATCTGGGATATGTGTTTGCCGTGACCGGAATTTTATGTATGAAAAAAACATATATCGGGAATATCTGGAGCAAAACGGCGGCGCTGCTTGCATATTCGGATCTGGGGAAGAAAATGTCCGTTCCATCGACTGTAAAAGTGATGGAGAGCGCGGCGCCTTTGGAAGTTTGTTTCCAAATGCTTCTGCTTTTGTTTTTTTACGCATTGACACTTTGTTTTTTGATGCTGTTTGTCCAGTTGGCGGCAGGACGGCGGGCCGGGATTGCGGCAGGGCTTTGTTACAGCCTGTTTGGTTTTTTGCTGAAACCTGAAACGCTTGCGGCGTTCCTTCACAAAGAAGAATATGAGATGTACCGGATAAGAAGGATTACAGGCTGGATTAGTCCTTTAAACCATGCGACGTACGGGATGCATGATTTTGGATATGATTTTTTGCCTTCGATTGGGCAGTCGTGTAGTCTGTTTATTTGTATTTTGGCGCTGTTAGCGGCCGCTTCGTTTTTTGCGTTAAAAAAATATAATTTTACTTCATTTACGGGTGATATGGGATGAAAGAATTGATGCTTAAAAGAGGGATCTGGATATCGGCTTTCATCTGCGTCCTCGCGCTGCTTTTGGGAATGCCTTATGGGCAAATAGAGCCTCCGCTTGCAGCAGGAAGTTTCTTGAAGTTTTACCGCGCCTCATTACAGTCTCAAATTATGGTGTTTTTTCTGCCAGTGGCGGCGTCGCTTCCGGCGGGAGCGGTTTTTTTGCAGGAAAGCAAGAGCGGTTTTTTGAAGCTGTATTGCGTCCGCATGAACCGTATGGAATATCTTAAGCGGAAACTGTTTCAGGTTTATGTCAGCGGGGCATTCCCTTTTTTTCTTGCCGGTCTTTTGGCATTTCTGATTTGTTTTCTGGTTTTTTTTCCATTGGAGATTGTGGGCGAAATAAAAGGGGAGGAGATCTTGGAAGCTTTTTTGCTATTGATGCGCATTTGCCTGATCGGGGGGATGTTAGCGGAACTTTCAGGATTTTTTGCGGCCATTTTTTTGAATTATTATATGGCGTATGGGCTTCCGTTTGTCTGCTTTTATTTTTTGGTGATTTTAAAAGACCGCTATTTGCCGGATATGTACGCGATGTATCCGGCAGAGTGGATTTTGTGTGAAGAAAATTGGGGCGAAAGCGGAAATGGGATTTGGCTTTTTTTGCTGGCGTTTACGGCATTGGCTCTTATCCTGCATGGATTTTTGCTGGATCTTAGGTTAAAGGAGATTGTATGAAGTCTTATATTGAAGTGGATCATGTGTCGAAAAAATTTGGAAAAGATACTGCGCTTTATGACGTCTGTCTGGATATGGAACAGGGAAAGGCATATGGGATTTGCGGCAATAACGGTTCAGGGAAAACGGTGTTGATGAAGTGTATCTGTGGGTTTTTGCCAGTGACGGAAGGAAAAGTTTTTGTGGCGGGAAAACAAATCGGGGCGGAAATTGACTTTCCGGAAAGTATTGGCGTAATTATTGAAACGCCGGGGTTTTTGACAAACCTTTCTGGAAGAAAAAATTTGGAAATCCTTGCAGGTTTGCGGGGGAAAATTTCTAAAACGGAAATCTGCGCGGCTATGGAACGGGCGGGGTTAAATCCAAATTTGAAAAAGGCGGTTTCAAAGTATTCCCTTGGTATGCGACAGCGGCTGGGCATTGCGCAGGCGATTATGGAAAATCCGGATTTATTGGTTTTAGACGAGCCGTTTAACGGTCTGGATAAGCATGGCGTTTCGGACATTAGGAAAATTTTGTCAGGCTTAAAGGAGCAGGGAAAAACGATTCTGTTAGCGAGCCATAACAGTGAGGATATCCGGATTTTATGTGACAGGGTGTATGAGATGGACGGAGGGAGGCTTTTGGCGGTATGAGGGCGAAAGAAAAAAAGGGCGGCGCTTACATTTTGTTTGCGCTGTTTTGTTTCTGCTGTGGGTTAATGGCGGGAAGGCTCCGTGTGTCTGCAGGCGAGGTCATTTCGATTGACGCAAACCGGAGGTATCAGGGAATGAATGCGTCGTTTGCAAAAGGATATACGCCTTCTGTAAGAAAAGGGGAGATGGATCTTGTCGTGCCGTTTCAAACGGATCTTCCATTGAAAGAAGATTGCCTGTCAGTGAAAATTTCGTTTGAACGTGAGGAAAACAGCCCATTTCACTTTAAAAATTATTGGAAAAAGGTAAAACGTGGAAAACGGGGCATTTATTTGTACCGCTGTAAGGTGAAATTAAAAAAAGACAGGGTGAATGGGCAGTATCCTCTGCGGCTTATCGTTTCTGCGCAGACAGCAGGGGAAACGGTGGAACAGGAGTTTACGGTTTATGTGGAAATTACAGACGGCAGGGATTTCACGCCGCCGGAGGAAGGAGTGGATTTAAAGAAAGAGGAACAATGGGAAATGGAAACGGATTCTTTGGACAAAGAAGCGGAGACAGAGAAAAAAAGGCAGAAACCGAAAGTGAGGATAGAAGGGAATAGTTTAAATGGGGAGTTTCTTATGGCGGGCGAATCTGTGGCTTGGCGGCTTATGGCAAAGAATTGCAGTGAAAGCCAAGGGATATGGAATTTGAAAGTGACCTTGATTTCAGAGGACGCGGATCTTGTGTTTACAAATACTTCATGGTACTTTTCGCAGGTGAAGGCAGGCGGAGTAATGGATTTGTCCCAGAATATTTCGGTCGGGGCAAAGACGGCCAAAGAGACTGCCGTCGCGCAGTTTTTGTTTGACTATGAAGATGAAGGCGGGGAAAATTGCCAGATGACGGAAACGGTCACGCTTCGGATTGCCAGAAAGCAAAAAGCGGAGCTTACGAATATATCATTTCCAAAAAGCGTTTATGAAGGGGATACGGAGCCATTCTCGTTTCAGGCGACAAACGTAGGGCTTGCCGTGATTTATAATGCGAAAGTGCGTTTTGAAGGCAGGGGGCTGTTCGCGGCAAAGGAGATTTTTTTGGGGAATTTGGAAGCGGGCGAGGCGAAAGAGGGGGAAATTCCGGTTTTTGTGGGGACGCTTGATATGGAGGAAGGCATACAAGATGAGCCGGAACAGTCTGGGGATCAGTCAGGAGAGCATGGGGAAAAGTATGGGGAAACTTTGGGCGTGGCAGTGTTTACGTTTGAAAATGAGCAGGGAGAAGTGACGGAGCAGCGGCAGGAGATCATAACGGCGGTTCAGAAACCGGAAGTTGTGGAACTGAAGGTTCAGGAAGAAGCGCCGGAGACAAACCAATGGTGGGTGACGGTGTTTGTGTTGGTGATTTTGGGGCTCTTGGCGGTGATTTTATGGCTTATAGCAAGGGGGAGAAGGAAGTGAGAATGACAGATTAGAATGGAAAGGAAAGTGGCGGCTGGCATGAAGGAAAAGAATGTGTATCGGATCATTGTCTGGGCTGGAGTGGCCGGATTGGCTGTCTGGTTTTTTTGGGGGAAGTTGGAAGCGTATTGGATTGAGGAGAGAATATATGGAATGCGGGTGTTTGCTGAGAGGGATTTGACAGAGGAGATCTTGGAGGAGTTTCAGAAACTGCCGGGGCTTTGTTCATTTGAGCCTGTTTGGACAGTTACGGTTACAGTTGTTTTGGATTCTTTTTCGATGGAAGGAGTTTTGGAGGGAGTGGAGATGGAAAAAGAGGAGTTTCGTTTTTCCTCGTTTTCGAAAGAGGTTTGTTTTGGGAATACACTCATACTTTTGGTCGGAGAGGAGTTTTTTGATTCTTTGGCGGACAAGGACGGGAATCCACCGTTAAAAAGCCAATCCGATAGATGGAGGGCGAAATTTGAGGAGCTTGAAGTGACTGTGACAGATGAAAGCGGGGAGGAACGGAAAGCTAAAATTGGCGGAATTTTAGAGGAGCAGGGGAACCGGATTTTTGTGGACTGCGGGCAGATGCGGGAGGCGTTTGGAAAGAAGACGCGTGTGAAGGGCGGTTATATTCAGGTATTTGGGCAGAGAAATCTGAAAAAGACGAGGAAAGTTTTAGAAGGGGCGGGATTTTTAGCGGAGGAAGACGGAGCTGTTTTTTTAGATAGAAAATAGATCAGAACTGTCCTCCTTGCCGCTGAAAATCCGCCGGAACATTATGAATTTCGTACCCTGATTTGTTTTACAGTAAAAGGATTCCATGCGCATTGCATTCTGCAAGAATGTCTTTGGGCCAAAGAGAGGATTGTACTTCTCCGATATGGGCTTTCCGCAGGAAAAACATACAAATGCGGGACTGGCCGATGCCTCCGCCAATCGTAAATGGAAGGCTGCCTTCAATTACGGCTTTTTGGAATGGCAGTTCTGCGCGATTCATGCAGCCTGATTTTTCCAACTGGGAAAGCAATGCGCGTTTATCCACGCGGATTCCCATAGACGAAAGTTCCAGCGCAATGTCGAGCACAGGATAGTAGACGACAATGTCAGCATTTAAAGCCCAGTCGTCGTAATCCGGCGCGCGGCCGTCGTGCGGCTTTCCATTTTTTAATTTATCGCCAATCTGCATAATGCAGACGGCGCCTTTTTCTTTGGCGATTTGATATTCCCGTTCTTTTGGCGTGGAATCGGGATATAAATCTTCCAGTTCGCTTGTCGTGGCAAAGAAAATGTCATGTGGAAGGATTTCTTCAATGTAATCATAACGGATCGACATATATTTTTCCGTTTTTCTCAGGCATTTATATACGGCGCGCACGGTTTCTTTTAGGAAATCCAATGTCCGGTCTTCTTTTGCAATGACTTTTTCCCAGTCCCATTGATCTACAAAGATAGAATGGATATTGTCCGTATCTTCGTCCCGCCGGATCGCGTTCATATCAGTATAGAGGCCTTCACCGATGGAAAATCCATATTTCTCAAGCGCAAAGCGTTTCCATTTTGCAAGGGAATGCACGACTTCGGCTTGTTTTTCGTTCTGTTCTTTAATGCCAAATGATACCGGGCGTTCCACGCCGTTTAGGTTGTCGTTTAATCCGGTGTCCGGATCGACGAACAGAGGAGCCGATACGCGGGCAAGGTTTAACCGTTCTGATAAAAGATTTTGGAAAAAATCTTTGACGGTTTTTATGGCAATCTGTGTATCGTGCAGGTTGAGCGTGGATTCATAGTTATCTGGAATAATCAGGTTTTTCATATCGGTCAGGGCTCCTTTCACTTAGATTAGTTCAGTTTTTTCGGTCAAAGAATCGGGTTTTACGCCGTTTGAAAGGGTTTCATAGGCGATATAACTGTCCGGTTCGGCTTGGGTTTTGTCCTCATCTTTTTCGTTAGATGAGGAAGTGATGGACAAGGAGAGGGCAAGGCCTGTTTTGTCTTGTCCGAGCAGGGATGAAAGATAGTTCATATAATCGTCATAGGAAAAAATTTCCGTCAGGATTTCTCCCGCTAAGTTGTTTAAATCCCGGTAGGAAACGGATGCGTCGCCTTTTATCTTGCTTTCTGCCGTATAGACTGTCTGTGAATCCGGTATGTCCACGCCTTCCGCAAGGTACTGCGTGATTTTCGCGACATAGTTTTGCGTTTCCGCAAAAGGCGGGATGCCGCCGTATTTGTCCACATTGTTGCTGCCTGCATTATAGGCGGCTAATGCAAGGGAAACGTTTCCGTTGTATTTATCTAACATTTTGCGTATGTACTGCGCCCCGCCCATAATATTTTGGTAAGGGTCATAGGCGTTTGTCACGCCAAGGCTTGCTGCGGTCGCCGGCATTAGCTGCATAAGGCCCTGCGCGCCGCTTCTGCTGGTGGCGTTCGGGTTAAAATTCGATTCCTGCCTTGTCATTGCTTTTAAAAGGTCAACGGATACGCCATAGGTCTGGGACGCTTCCGTGTAGATGTCTTCTAAGGTTTTTTCTGTTTTCAGAAAAGAGGAGAAATCTGCTTCGCTGGCGGAATTTCTCTGCATTTGATTGGAAGCGGACACCGCAGCGTTTAATGCTTCTAAAGCTGAAATAGCTGGCATAGTTTCATACATCCTTTCGTCTGTCATCGTGTTTTTATAGTATACCATATTTTTTGCGAAAATGAAGCGTTTTTTTTAGATTCAGGAAACTTTCCGGTTCTTTTTTAGAAACGAAGTCATATTTGCCTGTCAGACAGTGGCATTTTTACAGTATATGGAAAAGAAAAAACGCTTGAAAAAAATATTGAATTTTCCTATTATATGGTGTAGAGTTACCATGTGAATTTTCTGGAAAGAGGGGGAGGAAATGGAACAAAAGAGGACGGGCGGATATGCAAAAGCGTTTCGCGCGGCATTTCCGTATACGATTCCGGTGTTTACCGGCTATCTGTTCATTGGAACGGCGTTTGGCGTAATGTTTCAGGAAAAAGGATATAATTTTTTGTGGGCGGTTTTTATGAGCATGGTAGTATACGCTGGGAGCGGGCAGTATCTTGCCGTAAATTTTTTTGCCCCGCAGGTTGGTTTCTGGGATATGATTTTTATGACATTTATGGTAAATGTGCGTCATATATTTTATGGCCTTTCCCTCTTGGAAAAGTTTGGCCGCATGGGCAAAAAAAGGCTTTATATGATTTTTTCGCTGACAGATGAAACGTATTCGCTTCTTTGCGCGGCTAAGATCCCAAAGGACGTTCCAGAGGATAAATTTTTCCCTCTCGCAAGCGCTGCCGAAGATCCACAGCGGTTATATCCACATTGACCAGTTGATCGGCCGCAGCCACGATACGATCGGGAATGCGTTCCTGCACCCGGATGCCCGTAGCCTGCTCCACCGTTTCGTACAGGCTTTCCAGATGCTGCTTCAAATGTTCAGGACTCTGCTTGCAGATCAGATAGATATATCTGATGAAAAAATCGATGAGCTGGCAGATGCATTTATGGATGCAATACCCGCCCTTTTAAAATCTTTTTGTTCAACCAGCGCTTTGCGTTACGGCATCCCGGCGCATTGGTGTGAGCCAGCTCATCTACCAGCGCCACCTCAGGATGGCGGGCAATGACCGCGTCAAGATCCATTTCCGGTAATTCAATGCTCTTATACGGCACCTTGCGTACCGGAATGACTTCCAGCCCCTCCAACAGCGTTTCCGTTTCCTTGCGGCCGTGCATTTCCACATAACCTGCCGCCACATCGACGCCGCGTTCCTGAAGACGCCGCGCCTCCTGGAGCATTTGCCAGGTCTTTCCCACCCCTGCCGCATAGCCGAGATAAATCTTCAGCCTTCCCCGCTCGGAACGACGGATCATGGCAAGAAAGGCATCCCCCCTGCTGTCGTTTCTGCTGTCGGCCATATCATACCTCCCGTACCTGAGTTTGGCCGCGCTCGCATTGAACAGGGGGAGGAATGCCTGCGGGCCCCTCCCCTTGTTCTGCGCGAGTGCGGTCTTCCGATGAGAGACGCATAGAGAGTCATTCCCCATGCCAGTGTTTGGGACAGCGCCCCAACTAGATCGTTTTGCGATTGAAAGTATCTTCCAGCCAGGATCCTATATT
>OFGZ01001294.1_pt1 | contig 13884 bp, 19 predicted proteins | sample 1521871 | NCBI WGS metagenome assembly OFGZ01 (sample SAMEA3504091, study PRJEB24116) | mouse gut metagenome | biome: mouse gut; feature: mouse-associated habitat; material: faeces | place: Denmark | collected 2011
TAGTTTGAATATTTTCTAGAACTTACAAAAATATTTGAATTCTTATTTAGAATAAAAACATTGAAGTAGAATAAGTCTATAGCCTAGTAGATAAATTCTATAAACATTTATATATAAAAAGCGGTTTTGCTTAGGCAAAATCGCTTTTTTTGTTGCTTGAAAAAATATTATGTGATATAATAAAATGTAAATAAATATGAAAGGATGGAATGATTATGCAGATAATTATTATTAGTATGAGTGGAGTTATTATTTTATTACTACTGGCTATATTACTTATTTTAAATAAGAATAAAAATAGTGAAATATTAATAGATTTACAAGAGAGTTTTGAAAATGAAAACGAGAAAACAAAAGAACAGATAAAAAACTTTTTAGATGTTAATAATCAAAAACAATATCAATTATTAACAGATAGCCAGAAAAATCAAACAGATATTTTATTAAAAATACAAGAAACAAATCAAAATCAAAATCAAAAAAATAGTGATTTTTTTAACAAATCAAAATAAAATTCTAATAGAATTAATTTTTGTAAGCGAGAAGTCCCCTACTTCTATAAGTAGGGGATGAATTGCTTATCTTTTATTGATATATATAATTTTTATTTACTAATATTATAATCTATGGTATAATAATTATAAATAAAAAAGAAAGGAGATTATGGAAAATGGCAAATAAAGCATACAAATTTGAAGCATATCCTAATGAGAAACAAAGCTTACAATTTAATAGGACTTTTGGGTGTGCTAGATTTATCTATAATCACCTTTTAAATGATAGAACTACCTACTATAAAGAAACTAAAAAGACACTTAAAAAAGAAGTAAGTGAATATAAAAAGGAATTTCCTTTTTTAAAAGAAGTAGATTCATTAGCACTGGCTAATGCAAAAATAAATTTACAAAAAGCTTTTGATAATTTCTTTAACCCTAAATTAAAGGCTAAGTATCCTACTTTTCATAAAAAAGGAAAAAATGATTCATATACTACTAATAGAGTAGTAAACTCTAAAGGAAATGAAAACATATCGCTTACTAAAAATGGTATTAAACTTCCCAAAGTAGGTGTTGTGAAAATCAAGCAACATAGAGCTTTAGGAAAAGAAGAAACCATTAAAAGTGTAACTGTTTCTAAAAAAGCAGGTAGATTTTTTATCTCTATTTTAGTGGAATTTACCCCACAAGAAATAGAAAAAGTAATACCTTCTAAAAATTCTAAAGCTATAGGGTTAGATTATTCTTCTCCTTATTTTTATGTTGATAGTAATGGTAATTCGCCTTCTAACATTCACTTTTTTAGAGAAAGTGAAAAGAAATTAGCTAAATTACAACATAACCTGTCAAGAAAAGTTAAAGGTTCTAGCAATTATAAGAAAGAACTTTTAAAAATACAAAAACTTCATTTACATATAGCTAATCAAAGACGTGATTTTGCTTTTAAAGAAGCTAATAGATTAACAGAGATGTATGATATTATTTGTTTTGAAGATTTAAACCTTTCTAATTTAAAAAGAACTCTTAAATTAGGAAAAGCCACATCAGATAATGGTTTTGGAATGTTTAGGACAATAGTAAAAAATAAATGTGAAGAAAAAGGCAAACTTTTTATAAAGATAGATAAATTTTTTCCTTCTTCTAAAAAATGTAGACATTGTGGCAATATTAATAAAAATCTAAAACTAAGTGACAGAATATGGACATGTCCATATTGCAAAAACCCTATAAAAAGAGACTTAAATGCCGCTATTAATATAAAAGAAGAAGGACTAAGAATAGCTTTACTATAAAGCGAATGCTTTATAGCTATGCTATATAATTATGGTAGGGTTGGAATACCCCTAACCTAAAGCTTGTGGAGAAGATGTAAGACTTTTTAGCTTCCATGTTAAAAAGCTGTTTTTTATGAAGCAAGAAGCTCCCACTTCTTTAAGTGGGAGTAGTTCACTAACGATATTTGATTCTTTTACTTTGATAATGTATAATTTTAATAGAAGTGTAGATAAAGTCAGTGGTTAAGCATTAATACTTTTGTATTGATGCTTATTTTTACTATTGATAAGTACTTCAAGAATAAAGAGAGAAAAGGAGGATTTTGTTAATGAACAAATCAAAAATCAAAAATTGGAAAGAAACCGTAGTAGAGGCATATTGCCAGACTGAAAGAAAGAATGGAAAGATTCAGTGGGGTAAAATCGTCGAAAAGGTGGAATCAGTACATAAAGACATTTTTAAGGGGTGTAAGAATCCTAAGAAGAAGTTACAGGATTTATTTCGTTCAGAATACATCCAAAATATGATTGCTGCTTATGAAAAGGCGGCAGTTACAACAGAAGAACCTTCTGTAAAGAAAGAAAAGCAGGCAACAACTGCACATATCTATGATGAAGACAGTAATGAAGAGTCAGAGTCTGAGGTTGTGGCCTCTGAAACGCTTGAAGAAAAAAGAAATAAGGATGGCTCAAGAAGTAAGACTGTAGATATTCTTACTCTTGAGGATGCTACAAATATGACAGATGAAAAAATCATGCGTATTCTTGGCTATGATCCTGAGCGTTTTAAGCTTGTTTCTTCAAGTTGTCGTAGAGGTACATGGCAGGCACAAACTAAAGATGATGGAGGAGTAATTGATCTTTGTTCTTTCCGTCTAAACGCCAATGTTCGTCCTCTTGGTCCTGATGAAATTAATATGGAGACAGTTCAAAGTGTTCTTAGGGAGATTGTTGATGAAAAGGAGAAACTTCTAACAGCAAAAACAACAATTACTCTAGAAGGTGATAAGATTGCGATTCTAAGTATTGCAGACCTTCACCTTGGAAAGCTTGCATGGGCTCCTGAATGCGGAGAGTCTTATGACCATAAGATAGCAGTCAAAAGATTTAACCATATTGTCAATAGTGGTATTGAACGCTTGAAGAAAGAAGAAGGAATTGAAAAAATTATTTTCTTCTGGAGTCAGGACTTTTTCCACTTTGACACCATTGCTGTTACCACAACAGCAGGAACAAGACAAGATACCGATGTTCGTTGGCAGAAGATGTGGGACTATGGCACAAAGATGCTTGTTGAAGCTATTGATAAGCTTAAGGCCATTGCTCCAGTAGAAACTTTCTATGTGCGTTCCAATCATGATACACAGACGAGTTATTATGCTGCATCTTTACTTGATGCAAGGTTCTATAATGATCCTCTGGTAAATATTGATACAGGAGCATCTCCAAGAAAATACTTACAGTATGGAACCAATCTTTTTGGATTTGGACATGGAGATAAGGAAGGTAAAAGAATTTCTTCTATGATGCCTGTTGAAAGACCTGTAGAATGGGGACAGACAAGGAATCATGAATTTTTCCTTGGACATTATCATAGCCTTCGTACATATGAGGAAAATGGCGTAATTCTTCGTTACCTTTCCTCACCAACAGGGACCGATGCTTGGCACTGTGAAGAAGGTTTCTTAGGAGCACAAAAGGCTGCTCAATTATTTATTCGTGGAAAGCATACTGGACAGATTGCTGAATATACAATCCATGTAGAATAATTTTTAAGGGGGAGCAGATTACAGCTCTCCCTTTTATTATCTATCTTGATTGTTTTTCTGTTATGTGATATAATCAAAAGCAGAAAACTCAAGGAGGTAATTGTAACATGAGTACACAAAAAAACATAATAACAATACATATCAGCGAATCAGGAACAGTTAAAAGCAAAACACAACATACAGCTATTGTAAGTGCTATTGTTGTTCCATTTGATCATAGAAAAGAAGTAAAACTATCTATAAAAGAAGCTTTAGAAGAAGGTGGAGTTGACCCAGATAAGCGAATTATTAAATGGACAAAAGTAAGCCCTAAAGAACAAAATATCTATATGAATGTTTTGGCAGCTCTTAATAAAGATGATTTAGTATCTTTTTATGCGATAAAAATTCGTAATTTTAGAGCAAAAAAAATAATGCCAGCATATATTCAACTAATTGAGGAAATTTCAAAAGATTATCCTGATTATGAAATTAGAGTTTTTGTTCAATCAAGTGAAAATAATAGTTTTAGCAGAATGAAGAGACTTCAAGAAGCAGCCAATAAAAGGATAGATATTAATGTAAATCAAGCTCCACTTAGCGAATCAAGATTTATACAATGTGCAGATTTAATTGGTGGTGCTATTCTTTTCTTTACAAGGGATGATATGTATTTGGAAAAAATGGGACAACCTGGAAAGGCTAGTATTGTTGAATATGGCCTTGGTCTTAAAAAGAAACCAGGAAAATTTAATATGTTAGATTTTAAAGAAGGGAGATAATTATGGCAAAAATAGATTCATTCTCAGGAGAATATGATTTTTTAAGTAACTTTTATTCTCAGGAAATTACCTATGATGGTATCAAGTATCCAACAAACGAACATGCATTTCAGGCAGCTAAGACGCTTGATTTAGCAAAAAGACAAGCAATAGCAAAACTAGCAACTCCAGGACAGGCTAAAAGAGCAGGAAGAAAGGTTTTGCTTCGTTCTGATTGGGAAGATGTAAAATTTGATGTTATGAAAGAAATTGTAATATTAAAATTTATTAATCCCAATCTTAAAGAAAAACTTTTAGCAACAAAAGATGCTGAACTTATTGAAGGCAATACATGGAATGATAGATGTTGGGGTGTTTGTGATGGGGTTGGACAAAACAATTTAGGACGAATCTTAATGGAAGTTAGAGAACTTTTAAAATAAAAGAAGGAGGGAAAATATGGAAGGAAAACTAATTGTAGTTGATGGTGTGGATTCAAGTGGAAAACAAACACAGGTAGAAAAGCTATATGAAAGTTTAAAAAAATTAGGACATAAGGTAATGAAGATATCCTTTCCTGATTATGATAGCGATTCATCTGCACTTGTTAAAATGTATCTTAATGGAGAATTAGGAGAAGACCCTGATATGCTTGATCCTTATGCTATTTCTACATTTTATGCTGCTGATAGATATATTAGCTATGTTACAAATTGGAAGAAATATATTGATGAAGGATATATTGTTATTGCTGATAGATATACTACCAGCAACATGATTCATCAGGCTTCAAAGATTAAAGATTTAAAAGAAAAAAAGATTTTTCTTTCTTGGCTTTATGATTTTGAATTTGGAGTTTATCATTTGCCTAAACCTGATGCTACAATTTTTCTTAATATGCCTGTAGAATATGGTATGCGTCTTATGGCTGAAAGAAAAAATAAAATTACTGGTGAAGATAAAAAAGATATTCATGAAAAAAACAAAGACTATCTTTTAGAATCATATTATAATGCAATGTATATTGCTAAGGAGTATGGTTGGAATATTGTTAATTGTGTAAATAATGAAAAAGTTCGCAGTATTGATGATATTTCAAGTGAGATTTTGAAAATAGCGAGGGAAGCAATATGATGAATACTACAATTTGCATGATATGCCATGATAAAAATAAAGCAAATAATAGACTTATTCAGGTAAGATATTTAATAAGTCTTTTACAACAAGAAACAAGATTGGCAACAAATGAACAGAAAAAGGCAGCAGAAGAAAAGATGAAAAAAGATCCTTGGCTTCGATTAATGTGCGAAGAACATTTCCATTGTAAATATGGAATGTATTGCCCACATATGAATATGGGAAGTCTTAATATGGCAAATGAAGAAGTTGCAAAAGAACTTGTACTTTTGAGTTGTATTGATAAAAATAAGATGAAATCATTTCAGAGATATTTTCAAGGCAATTATCCCAAAGCTATGAGATTTATTACAAGGTAATTTTTAAGGACTAAGAGAAATCTTAGTCCTTTTTTATATGATAATATTTAAATTGTATTATGGAATTTAACTTAAAAATAAAGTATAATAAATTTATAAGTAAAACAATATATATTTGAAAGGGGAAAAGGAAAACACATGAAACAAAAAATTTATTTAGCCTCACCATTTTTTGATGAGACTCAAAGAAAAAATATGGAAACAGTTTTATGGAAGCTTAGAAGCTCAGGCTATAGCGTATTTGCTCCATATGAATTTGTTATTCCTGATAGTTGGAGTATCTCTAATAAAAAATGGGGAAAAATGATTTTTAATGGAGATGTTGAAGAAATTGACAAATGCGATATCGTCGTCGCTATTAATTATGGTATGGATAGTGATAGTGGTACTGCATGGGAGACAGGTTATGCTTATGCAAAAGGAAAACCTGTTTACAATGTTTGTTTCAAAGATACTGTAAATAGCCTTATGATGATTAATGGCGCAAAAGGAACTCTTTATATCGAAGATGTTATAAGTAAAGATGTACTTAACCTTGAAGACTATAAAGATAAGTACATAAACGAAGAGCAAAAGTAAAGGAGAGAGATTATGTTAAAACAAGTTACAAGAGAAGTGGTTTCTATTGAAGATGCAAAAGAAATGGCTTATGATGGAAAAATTATTGCATATCAGATTACTGATAATGGCTATAATTGTACTTTTCTAGAAGAAGATAAAAATCCTGAAATATCAGCAGAAACTTCTAAAAACTGGATTGTATTTTGCGATACGGGTTCTGGGAGAATATATGCTTCGGAACATGGGATTAGCTTTTATCCTAATGAAGCTAAACATTTCTCTAAAGAAGCGGCTAAATCTAAAGCCTATTTTATGACTTTAAATGGCATATATGATTGGCGTGCAGAAGCTCTTTAACTTTTAAAGCAATCCCAAAAGGGATTGCTTTTATTGATTAAAATAAAAAATTTTTATATAATAAAAGAACAAGTAAACTTACATAAAACAAAAAAAGAGAAAAGGAGATTAAAAAAATGAGAGTAAGAGTAACAACAAAAAACGCAGCTGCAGTTATGGGAAAGATCAACACATTTCTTCGGAAGGAAACGAAGGAGTATGTAGGACTTCGCCAACACAAAGTAGGTATAAAAGAAGAGTCTTTTGGCGATGAAACTTTTAAAATGCCTATTTATGAAGAAAGAGAAACTTTTGTGCCTCTTATGGCCAGGTGTGAAGAGCATCACATCCATAAGGAAATTCGTGAAAAAATCAAGAAAGGAGAAAGGCTTTTTCACGATGATATGCATCAGTATAATCGTGTTCTTCTTGCGATTTCTGATAAATATCGCACGAATTGTATTCCTATTCTGGCGGGTTACGAAGTCAGTATCACAGGTGACAAGATGACCATCAAGGAAAACGATGTGTGTTATGAACTTGTTGGTTTTGATGGAAAGGTGACCCGCATGAAGAATAAAGATAAGTCTTCATATAGGACATTTTACCATATGCCTTTTACCGAAGAAGAGAAAATGTCTAAGATTAGAGAAGGTGTATCTGCAATGTTTGATGTTTGCAATCAGATTTATTATTGCGTAGACATTTATGATATGGATTATCCTGATTGGATCAAATCCAGCATTCGTTCACTTCACAGCGATCTTACAAGAAGTGTTTGTGATATTTTGGATGCTGATGATTTCGATCTTACCAAGGATGAAATCATTGAGACACTTTATTACGATGCAGATTATTGCGAATCTAAAAAGGAAGTAAAGGTTCACATAAATCTTGCCGCAATCAGAAACGGTATTGAAAATGCAGGAAAAGAGGCATTTTTCTTTACCTGCGGAGACGAAGTATTCGATGATCTCTATCCTTTGATCGAAAATGGATTATTGGGAGACGAAATCAAAGAATATTATGATAGAGTCAAAGAATCTGGAGATTGTGATGATTACTGTGATTATGATTACGACTTTGATGACTACGACTTTGACTAATTAACAAAAAATAAAAAGAGAAAAGGAGAAAATTATGTCAAATTATAGTTTTGAAACAAAGAAAAGTGGAATTTTAAGAACATTTTTTAACGATATCATGGAAGATAAGACCAAAGGCGTTGCTGGCACTGTTAGTTTTTGGGAAACTATTAACGGAAAGCATATCGAGAGAAACCGCACTGTAAGATTTGATGAATATGGAAGAAGGTTCTTTACCTGGAATAAGGAAAGGATCAATCTTGATGATTTTCTGGCTTGCACTCCTTTAGAACTGGTTAAAAAAGTTAATTCAGGAAAAGCTTCTCCTGATGACCTGTGCCACACTTTGGAAAAGTATGGAATGGACAGCTTAAATGTTAGTATCCATACAAAAAAGTTGGAGCGCATTAATTTTGGAGCGTTTTCTATCGGACTTTCTGTTAGAAGTAATCGTGATAAAGAAGAAGATTTTGACTGGGTTGACTATCAGTTTGTTCCTGAATATCTCAGGATGCCAAAAGATGGATATAAGCTCAAGCTTATGCCACTTCTTGAAGAACATAAGGGAGTTTATCCCTCTGAGGATTTCTATGTAGGAGACTTAGTAGGACTTCTTAGCCCGAAGAGTCACTGTAAAGATTATAGAATTAAGGTTGCAGAGGAGGTGGCAGTATGAATTGGTTAAAAGATAAGCCCGTAGCTACAACTCCTGAGGAAGAAGTGATTCTTTCTGCAAGAAAGCTTCTTGATGATTCCTGCCAGGAATTTGTCGAAGGATTTCCTGTTTGGATGAAGTGTAATGTTATTCTTAATAGCCTTTCACTTTCTGAAAGATGGGAACGAGGAGAAGATGCAGAATATGTCAATTCTATTATTGCGTGGGACGAAATTAATACATTTCTTCGTAAAGGCAGTGTGGAATATGACTATAATCTGTTTGGAGAGATTTCTTCCCTTAAAGAACTTGCAGATCTTCGAGATGAGGCTGTTTGTTCAAGTATGGACGAATATATGCCTTGCTATAAACAAGTTTGCAAACAATGTGGAGAAGAATTTGTTCTTTCCAGAAAAGAAATTGACTGGTATTTAAAGAAAAATCTTAAAGTTCCACACAGATGCGAATATTGTAGGAAAGGTACTAAACGTCCAGAACCACCTAAACCAGTGGAAAAGGTGGAAGAAGAGCCTATAAAAACTGCTATGCAGCTTGCACTTGAAGCTGCTGGAATTACTCTTTAAACTTTAAATTTTACCCACCTAGACAAATTGTTTAGGTGGGTTTTTAAAAAAGGAGGTTTTTATGGAATTATTTGATGCACAAAGTTCATCTACATGTAAAATTATTACAAGAACAGAAATAGCAAAACTTAAATATTTATACAAAGAACAACAAAAAAAGATTCAATATAGATTAGATTTAATACAAAAAGGTTCTAATTTTGGATATAGAGATGGTTGGGATGGATATTATCCTTCTAAATTAATTGAAATTGTAAATGTAGAAACAGGATTTATTAAGTTTTTAGAACCATCTATCAATAAAATTCATGAAGATTCTGTTTTTTGTGTATATATTGAAGGTGCTGATACATTATAAGGAAAGTTAAAACTTTCCTTATTTTTATTTATAAAATATTTTTGATATAATGATTATATAAGTAATACTATTATAGAGAAAAGGAGGCGAAATTTTATGAGAAAAGTACCACGGAAAGCGTATATGAATCAAAAAGAATTTGAAGAATTTATTTATGATTTAAATAATTCTGGATTCGAATTTAATCCTGAGACTATTCCTTATGAACAAGATAATCTTTTTAGTGAATTTGTAGATAGTATAGAAGAAGTTTTATATTATTTGCAATTTCATTATAAAATCTATTCTAAAATTCTTGATTTTAAAGGAAATTTTATTTCAGGACCAGTGTATTATCAAGGGACTGCTATTACAAAAGCAAACCTTTCAGAATACAAAGAAAAATTAGAGAAACTAATTGAAGACGAATATGCTTTTATTGATGAAAAGCTTATGTCATTTAAGTCACTTGTTGGTATAACATCTTAAATAAAAGGAGGAAAGATTATGTTTGATTTTTTAAAAAAATTCGTAAAGAAGGATAGCCCTGATAAAATTTTCAAGGAGCTAAAAGCAAATAAACACACTATTTCAGATGAGGAACTTAATAAATATGTGAAAAACATGCAAATAATGGCATCAGAATTTATTCAAACAGGCCAAACTGCAGCTCTTGATAAGTTAGCTTTTCTTATGTCTTGTGTAGATAAAGAAAGAAAAGCCCTAAAAGAGGGAATAAATCAATTCATTTTTCGTGATGATATTGATGAGTTTTTAAAAAGAAGAGATATTGAAGAATCTTCAATAAAGCTTATTGAACTTTCTGATTATCCACGAAGAATTCCCACTGAAATTCAGGTGAAAATAAAAAGGACAAAGAAAATTTATGATAAATTTTATGTTCTTTTTACTGATTATTCTGGAACTGTAACTAAAAATTATCAAAGAGAAAAAGAAATCAAAAGGAAAGATAAAGATCCTATTCTTTTTGGAACATTTCAAATAACAGAAGTATCAAAAGATAGGTTTGCCAGACCTACTAAGAGAATGCTTAATGATAAATTTTATGTTATTGGAGATTGGGTTGATGAATATTGCGATCTTACTCTTGATAAGTTTGTACAATTATCTGGTAAGAAAAATGTTGTAAAAAGTGTAGAAACTCCTGTAAGTTTTGAAGAAATCATGAAAGAATTAGAAAGGATTCAACCAAATGAAGAACATATTTCATCGCTTATCTAAAAAAGAAAAACCATTTAGAAATCCTTATATCACTAAAGAAAATCCTATAAAACCCAAAAGCATTACAAATAAAGATGTGGATTTAAGTGATGATTTAATTTTTGATAGAGAAATTAAAGGAATAAAACAAATAGGAGAAGAACCCACACTTTCAGAAACAGGATGTATACATGTTGGAACAGGAATTATTATCAGACAAAAAGAGTTTTCTGAAATTTTTTGTAAGGGAATCCAATGTGATTGTTGTGGAGAAATTATTTCACCCTTATCTTTTAGTACATTGTGTGATAAATGTAATAAAAGAATGGAGAAAGATTTACTTTATGATAAAATATTTGAATCTCAAAAAAACAAACAAGCAATACTTGATAAATATTTGTGATTATGGAAACAGTTGGTGCTATACAGGAAACATATGATATATGGAGTTGGTTGTTACCACTCATCAGTGGAGCTATAGGTGCTTTAATCGGTACTTATGGAGGCTCTTATTTTTTACATAAAGTCCGGCCCGTAGTGTCATCAGGAGAACTGCTATGGATGCAATATAAGAATGATACTTGTATTTTGTGACCATAATGGTTATATTGACATTAGCAGCATTGCCGTCACCTGGAATAAAATCAGCAAACATGTTGAAAGAAACAGAGTTACGAAAGGAGATTTCTAATGCTTCATATTGAACATTATTCGAAAATGTATCCCGGCGGGAAGAAGGCGGTGGATGACCTGACCTTACATGTTGGGCCAGGTGAGATCTATGGATTCATCGGCCACAACGGAGCAGGTAAAACCACTACCCTTCGGGCTGTGGCCGGGGTGATGGACTTTACGGAAGGCACCATCACCATTGACGGCCACGATATTAAGAAGGCTCCTGTGCAGGCGAAACGTGTCACCGCTTTTCTGCCGGACAACCCGGACATCTATGAGTTTATGAAAGGAATTGATTACCTTAATTTCATTGCCGATCTGTATGACATTCCGGCAGATCAGCGTACCGCAGACATTGGCAAATATTCCGATGCTTTTGAACTCACGGACAATCTGGGTTCCCCCATTGGCAGCTACTCCCATGGGATGCGGCAGAAGCTGGCTTTGATTTCCGCTTTTATCCGGCGGCCCAGGCTGCTGATTCTGGATGAACCATTTGTAGGTCTGGACCCTTCGGCTGCACATATAATGAAAGGTTATCTGTCAGAATTATGCCAAAGCGGGTCAGCGGTATTTTTTTCCACTCATGTACTGGAGGTGGCGGAAAAGCTATGCGACCAGATTGCCATTATCAAAAACGGGAAACTGGTGCAAAGCGGCCCCACGGCAGAGCTGGTGGGGGATTCCTCCCTGGAAAGCGTATTTTTAGAACTGGAGGGAGAGCGATGAAAAAATTTTTTGTCCTGTTGAACGTCAGCCTCCGGTCCATGCTTCTTTCCTCAACCAATTCCAGGGGACGCAGTAAGAGAAAAGCGGCTACCGGGCTGGGCGCGGTCTTTCTCATTGCCTTTCTGGGGCTGTATCTGTCCGGGCTTTACAGTTATATGCTGATGAAGGCGCTGGCGCCGTCCAATATGGAAGTGCTGGTATTTGTGTTCATGGGCATAGGGGCACTGGTGGGCGGGCTTCTGTTTACCACCTTTGCGGTGAAGGGCGTGGTATTTGGCGGAAAGGACAATGACCTGCTGCTGAGTATGCCGGTGCCCACAACCATGCTGATGGCCAGCCGGGTAACTGCCATTTATCTGGAAAACCTGCTGTTCGCCGTTTTCGTACTGGTTCCCGCCGGGGTAATCTGTACGTTTCTGACACAAAACGGTGTGGGGCTTAGCCTGCTGTTCTGGATGCGGCTGGGGATCGCGGTGCTGGCCCTTCCGCTGCTGGATACGGCGCTGTCCGTATTGTTGGGGGCGCTGGTGGCCTTTCTGTCTGTCCGGGTGTCCCGCAGAGCGTTGGGGCAGAATATTGTGATGGGAATATTCATGGCAGCAGTGTTCTATTTCTCGTTTCACCTAAACGGTATGATTAACAGCCTTGCTGAGAATGCCGCCGGAGTGAAAAACTCCCTTACCTGGGCGGCACCCATGCTGTGGATGGGGGAAGGCATTATGGGAGACTGGAAAATGCTGCTGGCCTTTGTCCTGTGCTGCGTGTTCCCGTTTGCCCTGGTGGTAATGGGCCTTGGCCGGGGATACCGTCAGGCCGTGACTGCTTTTGCCGTGCGATCCGTACAGAGCAATTACAAACTCTCGGAACAGACTGCCTCCGGACAGAAGAAGGCTTTGCTGAAAAAGGAAATGCAGCGTTTTTTTGGTACGCCCATGTACTTCTGGAATGCCGGTATTGGTTTGATTATGCTGCTGGCCGCAGGGGCAGCCTCGCTGGTTATGAGAGAGAAACTGTTGGCTTATGTGGAAATGGCAGGGTATCCTTTCCCGTTGCTTCCCATGGCGGCAGCCGTGATTGGTTTTGGCCTCTGCACCTGTCCCATCACTGCGCCTTCTATCAGTCTGGAGGGAAAATACCTGTGGATTTTGCGGGAATCCCCCATAGAGGAAAGCTCCCTGCTCTGGGTTAAGGTTGGCTTTCAGCTTCTGCTGACCCTGCCCTGTACGGTAATTGCCGGGCTGTGTATTTCGATTGCTTTTGGTTTTTCTTTGCGGCAGGGGGCGGAGCTGCTCATTGCCACACTGCTTTTCGCCATAGGGCATGCCGCCTTTGGAATGCTTATGGGCCTGTGCTTTCCGAAGCTTGACGCAGTGAATGAAACGGTCGTTATCAAGCAGTCTATGGCCACGGTGCTGGCAATGTTCGCTTCCATGGCGGTACTTGGGGTGGCGGCAGGATTCTATTATCTGGGCAGTAAAACAGCTCCATGGACCGCGCTGGCGCTGCCCATAGGGGTATTCGCTCTGTTTGCGGTGGTATGTATCGTGATCCTTACCAGACAGGGACCATCACTGCTGAGAAAACTATAGACAAAAAACAGATACAGGGGGGTTCGATGAACGGGAAATTTTTTATGCTGTCGGAGGAGATTGACAGCTATCTGTTTCACAGTCTCTGGCAGATGCTATCTGCCGGGAAACTGGACCCGGACGGCCTGGAAAGGGATTTTTTGAAACGGGTCGGGCAGTGGAGAATTGCTTATTTGAAGTAGGCTGCATTGTGGGGAGAAGAACAATCGATTATAATTAGAAACAGAGACATATATGGAAACGATTAGGGAGCAGACTATGAATAAAGATTTGGTAAAGAAAGTAAAATCGGGATTATGTGTGCAACGGCCAGGGAACTTGCCCCATACCTGTCCG
>OFGZ01001296.1_pt1 | contig 13862 bp, 13 predicted proteins | sample 1521871 | NCBI WGS metagenome assembly OFGZ01 (sample SAMEA3504091, study PRJEB24116) | mouse gut metagenome | biome: mouse gut; feature: mouse-associated habitat; material: faeces | place: Denmark | collected 2011
ATTCTGGAAATTGACGGACTTCCGGCAGATTTTTCCGGAGATTACCCCACTCTTGTGGTTCAAAATGTGGACCAGCCCGGGCATGTGACAGAGATCACATCCATGCTGGGACACAAGTCTATCAACATTGCCACCATGAAACTGAATCGCTCTTCAAAAGGTGGGAATGCTGTCATTGTGGTGGAATGTGATCAGGAAGTGCCTGCGGATGCCGTCCGGTGGCTGGCCCATTTGGAAGGAATCTTAAAGGTCACATATCTAAGTTTATCAGGCGAAGCCTGATAAACTTAATTTAGCAGGTGAAGCCTGACAGGCTTAATTTAGCAGGTTTTAAAATAGGTGGTGGAGGAAGCAGGATGTATCAGTCATTTCAGGAAATAATCAGAATAGAAAAGAGCTTTGGATTGAGCTTCTGGGAAGTCATCAGGGAGAATGACACCAGGGAGATGGATATCACGGCGGAGGAAGCACTTCGGCGGATGGAAAAAATGTACGACGCCATGAGGGAAGCTGACAAGGCTTATGACCCTTCTCTCTCCTCTGCCAGCGGCCTGGCAGGGTGCGATGGAGAGAGGATTGCGGCGGCCCGCCGGGAGGGAACTCTGCTCTGCGGTTCATTCCTGGGGCTTGTGATGGAAAAAGCTGTCAAGATGGGAGAGTCAAACGCCTGTATGAGGCGTATTGTGGCGGCGCCTACAGCGGGTTCCTGCGGGGTGGTTCCTGCGGTTTTCCTGTCATTGGAGGAGGAAAAAGGATATGCTAAGGAGGAAATGGTGAAGGCTCTCTATGTCAGCGCGGGCATTGGGGGCGTCATAGCCCAGAGGGCCAGCATCTCAGGAGCCGCAGGGGGATGTCAGGCGGAGATCGGTGCCGCTTCCGCTATGGCGGCAGGGGGAACAGCATTTCTTCTGGGAGGTGATGGGGAGGCAATCTCTCATGCCGCCGCTCTCGCTATGAAGAATCTTCTGGGCCTGGCCTGTGATCCGGTGGCCGGTCTGGTGGAAGTTCCCTGTGTCAAGAGAAATGTGATTGGAGCTGTGAATGCCCTCACATCCGCCGATCTGGCCATGGCGGGCATCCGCAGCAAAATTCCGCCCGATGAGGTGTTTGACGCTATGCGAAATATCGGCAGAATATTGCCGGAAGAGCTGAAAGAGACCGGCAGGGGCGGCCTGGCGGCAACTCCTACCGGCATTGCGTTCCGGAAGGGACTGGAGACGTTCTGAGGCACTGGTTTATGTGTATGTTTTTGCAGTCTGGGAACTGTTAAGAAATAACTATGTATTCTGTGTCAATTGAGAAGAATTATTTCTTAACAGTTCCTTGCAGAGACTGCTGCATGGTGCTGCAGCCATTTTTTAAATGCAGTGGGGAGTCAGGGCAGGGACAGTATTCTGTACAAGACCACAGGTACTTGTTTGATGGAAGGTTAGTGGAAGGAGATTGTTATGCATAATGGTCTTAATGAGGAGGATATGAGTGTCCGGATTCAAAAATTAGAGCAGCAGATAAGCGATGAGCGTGCGCGGCTATCAACAGACCGAATGGACATTTCTTTTGGCGAGCTGATACACATGTATAAAGCAGGTGAACTGCTGATCAGACCGGAATATCAAAGACTTTTCAGGTGGAAAGGTTCACAGAAGACGGCTTTAATAGAATCGATTTTATTAGGAATTCCAATTCCTCCTGTTTTTGTTGCAGAAGACATGGAAGGAGTCTGGGAATTGGTTGATGGGCTGCAGAGAGTTTCTACAATTATCAGCTTTTTTGGTGATTTAGACGAAAGCCTGCTGACAGTATGTGTGGAGGATTCCCAGGAAGACAATGTGAATTATGTGAATAAATGGGAGTTGGAGAGCGGTAATCTTGTAGAAGATCTGGAAGGATTCAATGTGGATACTCTTCCTAAAAAATATGTTATAAACTTAAAACGGGCAGTCTGCAGAGTCGAGATACTTCGTGGTGAGAGCAATACAGCGATGAAATATGAACTGTTTAAAAGATTAAATTCAGGAGGTTCAACATTAACACCGCAGGAGATCCGCAATGCGATTTACAGAGGAATAGACCCCAAAATAAATATTTTGACAGAGAAACTCAGTAAAAACGAGGATTTTATAAAGCTTGTCTCATTGAGCGGGCAAAAAAAGCAGGAATTGTATGACCAGGAACTGGTTCTCAGATTTGTTGCGTTTTTGGGCAATGCGGATAAGATTAATGCCAATACTGAAATATTTCTTGATAAATTCATGGAAACAGCGGTTAAAGACAAAGAGTTTGATGTTGGCTACTATGAGGAACTGTTTGTGAAAGTTATGAGAATCGAAGAGATATTGCTATATCCTTGTGCCCGAGAGTCTGCGCGATCCAGCATGTTTAGAAATGATCGCAAAGGGTTTGTTCCTGCTTATTATGAAGGAATTACACTTGGTATTGCACAAAATCTTGAAAAATATGAGGCCAGACCAGAATTGATTTTGGAGCGTATACAGGCATTAAAAGAAGATAGAGAATTTAAAAAATATTCTGGATCTGCATCAAATAGTAAGAGCAGGATCAAAAACCGCCTGAAAGTTGCCAATAAGATTTTTCGGTAATGGCAGGAGCGCAGATGATGGATTTTAATAATGAACATATGTCTTTGATAGAGCAGTATGAGGCCAGCGCTTTGGATATAGAGAGGATACTCTTTACAGGAAGATATAGACTCAGCAGGAAACATTCTTCTTTGCTGTCGGTTCAATCCATTTCCATTCTGTATTCATATTGGGAGGGATTTGTGCAAAATTCTTTCAGACTCTATATTGAGTATCTGAATTCTCTTAATATCGATTTTACTATGTTTAGTGATGATATAATAATTTTCCACATGGATAAGACATTTAAACAATTTAAGGAATACCCTGAAAAAAACAGACAGAAAATATCTTTCTATGAGAAGCTTCAAGATCATTTTCTGCAAAACAGGCATGACATATTTCAGGTAGTCGATACAGAGAGCAATGTAGGGTTTACAGTTTTAAATAAACTGTTGAGCCAGTTTTCCTTGGAAAAATTTCCGGAATATTGGGAACAGTATACATATCCTCACCCTAATTTGAAGCAGACGTTAGATAGCTTTCTCAGGTATAGAAATGGTGTTGCGCATGGGGGCGATTTAATGTATGCTATGCATGATAAATTTATGGGAGGAATTCAAAGTCAGACATATTTAAAGAGGGAAAATATCTGATATTTATAAGGCCTATGATGAAATATGCGAATATATACAAGGAAGCCCTGTGGTTTATCGTGCGCAGGGCTTTGGCATTGATAGCAATGCTGTATGTTTTTTTGGCATAAGCAAATTTGAATAAAATACTGGAGCTCAAGACAGCTCAAAATAATCCGACAGTCTTTTCTTTGCAAAAGACTGTTTTTTTGCGTATAGAGGGCGTTTTTTATATATAATGTTTCTTGGGATGCTTTAGAGGTTTCCAAAAGATAAAGGCGTAAGACGGACTCGTATAGCAGAAAGGTTTGGTGAATGTCATGGGGAAAAATTATGGGTATGTGAGGATTTCCAGCGCGGATCAGAATGAGCACAGACAGATGCTTGCCATGGAGGAAAAGAAGGTGGACAAGAAATGTATTTACATGGACAGACAGTCGGGAAAGGACTTTCAGCGCCCTCAGTATCGAAGAATGGTGGAGGAGATCCAGGCGGGAGATCTGCTTTATGTGTCCAGCATAGACCGGCTGGGGCGGAACTATGAGGAGATTCAGGATCAGTGGAGGATTCTTACAAAGGATATCGGCGCAGACATATGCGTGATTGATATGCCTCTTCTGGATACCAGGAATGGAAAGGATCTTATGGGGACATTTATCGCAGATTTGGTTCTGCAGATTCTGTCCTTTGTGGCTCAGAGTGAGAGAGAAAATATTAGGACAAGGCAGAGGCAGGGTATTGTGGCGGCCATGGTGCGGGGAGTGAAATTCGGCAGACCAACGGCGGAAGTGCCGGACAATTTTCAGGATCTGGTGTCTGCATGGGAGTGCGGAGAGATTCCTGTCCGCGAAGCCATACATTTGAGCGGGCTGAGTGAATCCACCTTTTACAGGAGACTCAGGGAAATGAGGACCCAGGGAGAACTGTGCTGACTGTCAAAAGGTGTACTTTTTGACAGTGCTGAAATTAATATGATTCTATTACATATTTCTGCAAATGTCCATGAAATTTTTCATTAGGATGTTCCGGGCTGGATTTCTATTTTGGATGACTGGACTTTATTCTGGTATCAAGCCCAAAGTCCAGTATCGCACAAAATACCATCAGTCTGTCAAAAAGTATATAACTTTCTGTGCCTTGTACGGAAGCTTTTGACTGCATTTTTGCATAGAAAATCATGAAAATCTTTAAAACATTTTGGAAAAATGTACAGGGCTATGGTATAATAGGGGGGCAGCTGAATGACAGGCGCTGGTTTGGCCAGAGCAGATTTCACTTCCTTAGGCAGGAGGGATTGACTATGGAGTATTTGGAGCTGGGAAAAGTAGTCCGGGATATTGGACCGGATATGGAGGCTGGAAATCCCCGCAACAGCGAGGGGACATTTCTGGAGACAGAAAATGACGGAATTATATTTGTTTACAGTCGGTTCAGGGGAAAGGATCCGGCGGATCACGCTTATGCGGATCTGTGTATGATGCGGTCCATGGACGGGGGCAGGACTTTTGACGAGGGTGAGATTATCCTCACCTGTGAAGAAGAAGACGGGGTTAATATGATGTCGCCCTCTCTGCTGAAGATGGAAAACGGGGATGCGGGTCTGTTCTATCTGGTCAGGGTGACTTATGATATTACCAAGATATTTCTCCGCCGCTCCGCAGACGGAGGCAGGACCTGGGGGGAGAGGGTGTGCTGCACGCCGCCGGATGATTTCTATGTGATAAACAATGACAGGGTGGTGCGTCTGGAACGCGGCAGGATTGTGGTTCCCGTGGCAAGCCACAGGTCCAGGGGAGGAATGCTTGACAGCCGTTCCGATCTCCTGTTTTTCTATTCCGACGACGACGGCAAGACCTGGAAAAGGTCTGCAGGAAAATGTTCCCTGCCCCAGGCCTCCCATTGTGTTTCCGGGCTGCAGGAGCCGGGAGTGGTGGAGCTGGGCAGAGGGGTTCTGTGGGGATGGGCTCGAACTGAACTGGGCAGGCAGTATGAGACATTTTCCATGGACGGAGGGGACACCTGGACAGTGTGCCAGCCTTCTCAGTTTACATCTCCCAACAGCCCCCTGTGCATGAAGCGGGGATATGGCGGAAAACTTTACGCGATCTGGAATCCCATTCCAGAGTATAACGGCAGGGAGAAAGTGGGATATTTTACCGGAGGACGGACTCCCATGGTGGTGGCGGCCAGCGGCAACGACGGCAAGACCTTTACGGATCCGGTGGCCTTTGAATGGGACAAGGAAAGCGGCTACTGTTACTGTGCCATTCATTTTATGGAAGATGCCCTTCTGCTGGCCTACTGCGCAGGCGGCAGGGAGGAGCGCAGCTGTCTGGTGAAAACCCGCATCAGGCGTATAGAGAAAGAGGAGCTCTTGAAAGCTCTGTGGAAATAAGCCTGTAGCTGACGTCGGCAGAAACAGGACGGCAGGAGAAAAGCCATGCAGGAGGAATTCCAAATGCATGGCTTTTCTCTGAGATGTGGGGTTCCGGCGCTGCGAGAGGGTTTGCAGAGTTAGCTGAAAGAGGAGTAAATATGGTTAGGACGGTGAGCATTGGAAACCAGGATTTTGAGAAAATCAGGGAGAGAAACTGCTTCTATGTGGACAAAACCCGTTTCATAAAAGAGTGGTGGGAGCAGGGGGATGAGGTGACATTGATCACCCGCCCCAGGCGTTTTGGAAAGACGCTGACCATGAGCATGATGGAGAAATTTTTCTCGGTGGAATATGCAGGGAGGGAAAACCTGTTTGAGGGACTGAACATCTGGAAGGAGGAAAAGTATCGGAAGCTTCAGGGGACATATCCTGTGATTCAGCTCAGTTTTGCAGATGTTAAGGAGAACTCTTTTGACCAGGCCCGGAAAGCGCTGTGCCGTATTATAAAGCTGCTCTATGACAAGAACGATTTCCTGTTGAAAGGGGAGCTTCTCAGCGCGGATGAGAAAGAAGAATTTCGGAAGATATCTGTGGATATGGAAGATCATACGGCGGCATTTTCCCTGAAAATACTCTCTCTGTATCTGTCCCGGTATCACGGGAAAAAAGTGCTTATCTTTCTGGATGAATATGACACTCCCATGCAGGAAGCCTATGTGAACGGCTACTGGGAAGAGCTTGTCTCTTTTACCCGCAGTCTGTTCAACGCCACTTTTAAGACGAATCCTTATCTGGAGCGGGCCATTATGACAGGCATCACACGTGTCAGCAGGGAGTCCATGTTCTCGGATTTGAATCATCTTGAGGTGGTGACAACGACTTCGGAAAAATATCAGGACAGCTTCGGCTTTACCCAGGAGGAAGTGTATGAGGCATTGAGGGAGTATGGGCTTTCTGACAGGAGAGAAGAGGTAAAGAAGTGGTATGATGGATTTGTATTTGGAAAACATGCAGATATGTATAATCCCTGGTCCATTGTCAATTACCTGGATAAGAAAAAGGCGGCGCCATACTGGGTCAATACCAGTTCCAACAGCCTGGCGGGTAAGCTGGTGCAGGAGGGAAGTCCTGAGCTGAAGATGACCATGGAAAGGCTGATGCAGGGGGAATTTTTTCACACTGTATTTGATGAACAGGTGGCGTATGAGAACCTGAAAGGGGGAGAAGGAGCCGTGTGGAGCCTGCTTCTTGCCAGCGGATATCTCAGGGCAGAACAGACGGAGCTCAATCTGGATACCGGTGAGACAGAATATGATTTGAAGCTCACCAATATGGAAGTCCGCATTATGTTCCGGCAGATAATCAGGGACTGGTTTGGAGCCTGCCGCCCGGTGAATAATGCATTTCTCCAGGCTATGTTTGCAGGGGATCTGGAGGGAATGAATGAGTATATGAACGATATTACCAGTGAGATATTCAGCTTTTTTGACACGGGAGGCGGTTTTTCCGGCAGAGCTCAGCCCGAGAAATTCTATCATGGTTTTGTACTGGGAATGATGGTGGAACTGCAGGAAAAATATGTGATATCCTCCAACAGAGAGAGTGGATACGGCAGGTATGATGTGATGCTGGAGCCCCGGGAGGCAGGTGCGGATGCCATAATTATTGAGTTTAAATCCGTCCGTTCCAGGCGTGGCGAGACGCTGGAGAGTGCGGTGCAGGGAGCCCTGGAGCAGATAGAGAAAAAACAGTATGAGGCACAGCTGAGAGCCAGGGGGATTCCGGCAGAAAGGATACGGAAATACGGATTTGCTTTCGAGGGAAAAGAGGTTCTGATCGGCAGGTAGAAGGGTGTAAAAATTGTCAAAATTAAGGAAATGCCTCTTGAAAAAGTGTCAGGCAGGGAATAAAATAGGAAAAAGGTGCTTTTAGCGACAATAGTAAAACGGCAGAAAAGGGTGGCTTGCAGAATATGATCATTAGTGAGCGGATATTTGAGTTACTGAGGGAAAAAGGCATGACCCAGAGGGAGTTTTCCAAACTCACAGGGATTGCCCAGAGCACAATCTGTGATTGGAAACGAAAAAAGACCAATCCAGCGGCTGACAAACTTATGGTGATCTGTGACGCACTGCAGGTTTCACCCTATGAATTGCTGTCAGGTACGGAGAGCGGCGCCAGCCGTGAGATTAATTATGTTATGGTGGATAAGGCCAGCAGCGACTATTTTCTGCTGGAGCGTTATCATGCGCTGCCCCAGGCGGCCAGGAATCGTGTGCTCGGCTATCTGGAGGCCCTGCAGACAGTGGACAGGACGGCTTTGCCGGAAGAGCAGTTGCCGGAAGACCAGTCTTCCAGGGAGCAGCAGCCGGAAGAACAGTAAGCGGCGGAGAGAGGAAAATGAGTAGAGTGGAAATTGCTGTAAACACAGATTTGTTTGGAGAAGGGGGTTCTCTGGAGCAGATCCGGCAGCTGCTGGAGCAGGTTGCAGAGGCCGGATTCACCCATATCCACTGGTGCCACGAGTGGAGCGGGGAGTACCTGTATTCCACCCATGAAATGCTGCAGATCAGGGACTGGATGGAGGAGTTCGGGCTGAAGGCAAAGGGTCTTCACGCCACCAAAGGATCGGACAGGGATGTGAGTGTCCGCAGTGGGCATTGCCGGAGGGATTACACTTCGGACTGGGAGCGGAACCGCAAGGCAGGGGTGGAGCTGATCCAAAATCGTGTGGAGCTTGCCGTGTGTCTGGGAACTTCGGAGGTGGTTCTGCATCTGTATGTGCCCCATGTGTCCTTTCAGCAGGATCCAGGGGAGAAAGACAGGTTTTATGCCTGTGTCCGCAGGTCTTTGGATGAGCTTATGCCGTACTGTCTGAAGAAAGGCGTGAGGATCTGTCTGGAGAACCTTTTTGATTTCCCGGGAAAATATATGCTGGAGGCCTGGGATATTCTGTTTTCGGAGTATCCCGCTGAATTTCTGGGGCTGTGCTATGACAGCGGACACGCCAATATGATATGGGGAGAACTGGCCACGGATGTGGTGAAAGCTTATGGGAACCGCCTGTACGCGGTGCATCTCCATGACAACGATGGAAAAAATGACTCCCATCTGATACCCGGGGAAGGGAATATTCAGTGGGCGGCAGTGGCGGATCTGCTTGCAGGATCTGCCTACAGGGGGCCTCTTGTGCTGGAGCTGACATGTCATGGCAGCAGGGAAGAAAGCCTGCGCAGAGCCTATCAGGCAGGCTGCGGCCTGGAGAGAATGTATAGGGGGAAAGTCTGATCATGGATGCATACCTGCCTTTTTTTAAATACCACCCAAATCCTCTGGAGACGAAGGCCTTTATCCAGGGGGATTCGCCTGTGGTCTGTGACTGCTGCGGTAAGTCTGTCAAAATCTATTATGAGGGTCCTTTTTATTCAGTGGAGGAAGTTGAGGCCCTCTGTCCGGAGTGTATTTCCAGCGGCTTGGCGGCGGAGAAATTTGACGGCGAATTTCAGGACGAGTGTTCCCTGGATGAGGGGGTGGACAGCCTGGAAAAGCTGGACGAGCTTATCCATCGGACTCCCGGCTACCAGGGCTGGCAGCAGGAATACTGGCGTTCCCACTGTGGAGATTACTGTGCCTTTATAGGGTATGTGGGATACCGGGAACTGAAGCAGATGGGAATTGTGGAAGAGGTTCTGGAGGATCCGGACTGCCCTGTGCGGGGGGAAGAGGGAATGGAGCAGGAGAAATTGCTGAAGCATGTGGTCAATGGAGGAAGTATGCAGGGATACCTGTTCCGCTGTCTGCACTGTGGGAAACACCTTATCTGGACAGACTGTGACTGAAGATGCGGATAATATAGTGCAAAGGTGAAATAAAACTTTTAAAGAGACAACTTGATCGTATTGGTCAGGTTGTTTTTTTATACTGCACACCGGTTAAATATGCAGTACAACTGGACTGCAGATCGCCAGCCAGGTGCTTTCACGAGTACATCACTGTAAATCCTGGCGGTCTGCAGTATAATGAGAAAATCAGTCTGCTCTTTCCGGGATAGCATTTCCAGTGGAAGAATTCTGCCCCGGCAGTGAGAGTTTCACCACTTGACAAATACGCTTTATTGGGATATAATCCGTAAAAACGGATAAGGTTTCGTATCATTGTCTGGAAATAAGTATGTATGGAAATACGGGAGGTGGCAGCAGTGGGTGACAGCGGAGAGGTTTTATATGAGTATCGTGGGAGCCGTTTTATACTGGAAAGGCAGGCCGGCTGGTATACGACGAAGAGCTGGTATGCGGTGACGGGCATTGTGAATGGGGCGGCCAGGCTGGAGCTGCCGGAATTTTACCAGGGGAGTCCTGTGACTCACTGGAAGGCGGGGGCAGGGAAGCACGGGGCAGGGCTTTCGGGCGTTGAGAGCCTGTACATTCCCCGGGGAATTACCTGTATTGCCATAGATAATGGTCTGCTCCCGGGTCTTAAGAAGGTGGAAGTGCAGCAGGGACATGGGGATTTTTCCACTGACGGAAAGATGCTCTATACGGAGGACGGGGAGGTGCTTCTGTACAGCTTTGCGGAGGGAAATCAGGAGGAGGCGGTGGTGCCCGGGAAGGTGAAGAAGATTGCAGACGGGGCTTTCAGGCATTCCCGCTGCCAGAGGATCAGATTTGAGAATCAGGATGTCACTGCCGCCCGGGATGCCTTTGCGGAGTCGGAGTGGATAGAACAGGACAGGGCATACGTACTTGTGGGGAATATGTTCTTCCGGCTGAATTATGCCATGGAGAAACTGGTGGTTCCCCAGGGAATCAGAAGGTTTCATGAGAGTGCTTTTGACAAAGCGGTTCCCAGGCATCTGGTGACTTCCATCATGCCTTCCAGAGGAATCCTGGATAAACTGGGAGGCCGGGGCTCCGGATGGGGCTGTCTGGAAGTGACCCTGTCGTCCACACGGATGAGGGTGGATTTCGAGGCAGTGCGGAGGATAGAGGGGCTTCAGGCGCTCCATGTGGCGGAGGGACATAAAAAATACAAGTCTCAGGACGGCGTTGTCTTTTCAAGGGATGGCAGGTGCCTTCTGTACTATCCTGCCGGGAGACAGGAGAAAAATTATGCTATACCGGAGGGAGTGGTGAAGCTGGCTCAGTGGGCTTTCTGCGGCCAGGGGTATCTGAAGGGAGTCTTTATGCCGGACAGCGTAAAGGCGGTGGGCACGGGAGCATTTTACCAGTGCAGGGCGCTGGACAGGGTAAGGCTTTCCAGGGGACTGCGGGAGATCCCGGACGCCTGTGCGTATCAGGGGACGGGGGTTTTTGAGCAGTGCGTCTCTCTGAAAGAGATCGCTCTGCCGGAGAAATTACGGTATCTGGGAAGCTATGCTTTCTGCGGCAGCGGTCTGAGAGAGATCGTTTTAAACGAGGGGCTGAGACAGGTGGGGGAGTATGCCTTTCTGGCAGAGAACTTTCAGGAGGTTGTGCTGCCTTCTTCTCTGGAACGGCTGGGAAGAGGGGCTTTATACTATGTACAGAGGGTGGAAGCATGCATTGGAACGGCAAAAGGCCTGGTGTCCGCAGTCAATGCGGTGCATCCGTTTTGTACAGAGAAGAGAGGAAAGATGGAGTGGGGGCGATGCATGGTCCGGGCCCGGTACAGGCGGGGGGAGAGGACGGAGCTGTTCCTGATTCCCGGGAGTCTCAGGCGCAGTGCCGCATGCCATCTGGAGATGGCATGGAACGGCGGGGGCATTGACTATGAGGAGTATGATGCCTGCTTTCGTGAGATCACCGATCCTGAGGAACGGCTGGAATTTGCCCGGCAGGGCATTCTGCGGCTGAAGGGGGAGGAAGACACGCCTTACACTACTTATATGAAGCACTCCGCCCTGAAAATAGCTTCCAGCCTGGTGGAGGGGAGAAAAGAGGAAGAGTTCCTGGCATTTTTGGAGGAAAGGTATCTCTCTGAGGCCGCTCTTGCAAAACTGCTGAAGATGACAAATAAAGCCGGGCTGACCACATATTCCGCTTATATTCTGAAATATCAGAACGAGAAGAGACCAAGGGATACAAAGGCCGGAAAAGGAATTCCGGGACAGAGAAAGCTGGTCTTATAGTGAGGCGGACATAGAGGACAGAAGGACTGAAGAAGGGTGGATATGTATGGGGAAAGGAGAGGGGAGGCTTGCGCTTCGGGTGCTTGAGGCTTCCAGGAACCAGCTGTTTTTTGCGCATCGTTTTTTGGAGCAGGCGTTATTCCGCTTAAAATGGAAAGCGGTCAGGGGTATTACTTTCGGAAGCGATGGTGAGTATTTCTATTATGATGAAAGATATGTTCTGAGACAATATATGCAGGATCCCGGTCAGGTGGTCAGAGGTTATCTGCACACAGTGATGCACTGTCTGTATCAGCATCCCTTTTTGGCTCCATCTAGGAGAGTTTACTGGGATCTGGCGGCTGACATTGCGGCGGAAAGCCTGTCAGAGGAGATCCTTCAGGATGAGCAAGAGCAGGAAGCACAACAACAGAGGAGAGAGGTGATTAAAACACTTGAAGCAGAGCTTGGAGCCATGTCTGCCAAAAAGATATCTCATTATCTGGAGAATCATTTTCTGGGCAAAGGGAGAATCTGCGGGATGGGCTTTTCAGAATTGTGCAGCCTGTTCCGGCAGGATGAACATGCAATGTGGTATTCTGAAGAACCCGGGACGGGGAGGAAAGAGGAGACGGAAAGAGAGGAAAGAAGAATGTGCATGATGATGGCTCCTTTTTATGTAACTTGTTGATTTCACATAACTTATCCATACCATAATGACGCGGGGTGTCAATAAAAAAATCAAACAAAATCGCATAGTTATCAAAAAAGCCCCCGCCGGAGCGGGGCTTTTCGAACCTGGGGAGGAACGGGTCAGTCGTTCTTTTCCAGTTCCTCGCGGACGCGCTCTGCGGCGTATCGGCCCATGCTGTTCAGCATCCTGACCCATGCGCCGCGTGTCGGCGACCACTTGAAACCGTGGCTTTTGAGCAGAGTGCGGATTTCCGGCTCCGGCTTGCCGTCGAACAGGAACATGATGCGGTTTTCTTCGGCGTCTTCGCGGCAGGTGTAGCCGTTGCCTTCCTGCTCCCGTGTGACGTTGCGCTGCGCCGCCTGCTCCAGTTGCAGAATGCGCTGGCGGACGCGCCGGATGTTGGCGTTGTTGTTCTGAAGCTGGAAGGGCATGAAGCCGGGGCGATTGCACCAGCCGGGATCAAGAACCTCTTTCGCTTCGGCCTCGCTCATGCCCATTTCCATCAGGGCGGGCAGTTGACGTTCCGGCGTCTTGTGCTTGCGGATGAGGGCATTGGCCTGCTTCATCCATTCCTGAAGTTTTTCCAGTTCGGCCAGCTTTTCCCTGAGTTTTTTCACCGCGTCCGGATCATCGCTGGAAATGCCGCCCGTGCCCACGGAGGCCGCTTTCTGTGCGTAGTAGTCCGCCTTGTCCATCGTGGCGAACGCCTTGCCGAAGGTGTTGTGGATGCGCTCGCGGTAGCGGCGATCCCGGCCTTCGGAGTAATGGCCGACCAGAATGGGCTGGCCGAGGGGGATAACCGAGGCCATGTCGTGCGCCTGGTCATGCAGGCGGCTCGCTTCGGAGCGGAGCTGTTCGGCCTTGCGTTCATAGCGTTCGCGCCGGGCTTCCTGTTTCAGTTCATAGTCGTTCATGATGGTGTCCTTTTGTTAGGGTTGCTGAAAGCGCCCCGGCTCGTGGCATGGCCGGGGCGGCGATTACGCATTGACTCCAAAAAGTTCGCGTTCCCTCAGTTCAAAAGCCGTGAACATGGCCGGGCGCCCATAATCGTCAGCCATTTTTTCAAAGGCCGCCGCGACCTCGGGGAAGTCCGCGCGCATTTGGTCAAGAGCGCGTCCGTGGCACCAGTTGAGGCCCATGTCGATGAGGAAGCCGTCGTCACATTCAAGGCTGATGCCGATGCCCGCGATGTCGTCAAAAATCCGCTTGAGTGAGTTGGTCATTTCGGAACTCTTTTTTATGTAAGTTATTGATTTCGCATAACTTATTCATACCATAATGACGCGGGGCGTCAATAAAAAACCAAACAAAATCGCATAGTTATATGTTTTTTGGAAATATTGCGGCAGTCAGACCCCAATATTTCCAGGCGACAAAAACCCCCGCCGGGGCGGGGTGGATGGGGGCGGGATGAAGGGAGGGAAGCGTCATCCGGCCATACTCAGCGCCAGTTCAATGAAGGGCAGAAACACGGCCCGTTTGAGTTCGCAGT
>OFGZ01001305.1_pt1 | contig 13808 bp, 10 predicted proteins | sample 1521871 | NCBI WGS metagenome assembly OFGZ01 (sample SAMEA3504091, study PRJEB24116) | mouse gut metagenome | biome: mouse gut; feature: mouse-associated habitat; material: faeces | place: Denmark | collected 2011
CCCGACAGCCTTGCTCGCCTGCCAGTATATATTTAACAAGTTCATGATAATAATTTACATTTGCCGTAAACATCTGGTCTAATTTTCTGTTTGACTGTTTGATTTCCGATTCATACTGTTTCAACTGCACATAAATTTTGTCCACTTCCTCGCCCATCGTATGGTATTTCGCAAGGATTTTATCCAACTGCTTGCGCATATTCCCAAATAACTTGCCAAACAGCCCCGGATTTTCCTGTATTTCCTCGATGTCAAACTTCGACATTATTTTTGAAAGCGTCGTCAGCATAACGCTTGTATCGTCAATTTGCGACATATTCATGCTGTTTAAGACTACGTCCGACGCTTTTGAAATTTCTTCTGCCGCTTCCGCGCCAAATGACACGATTGTTTCTAAATTATTCACCTCAATCGTACTGACCAGCGCATCCACCTCTGCGGAATTGACTAGTTCGTCATTCATCTGCTGTCTGTCTGAAACGATGTCATAAGTTTCTGCAATTTGAAGTTCATTTTTAGCCTCAGGAGCCGTTGCCTGCTGCTGTACTGCCGTTTTACTAAAATCTAGGCCCATAGTTATCTTCCTCTCTTAAAAATTTTTTCGTACCATGACAGGGGCGCGCCAAATGAAAGCCTGTCGAAATTTGGAACGCTTAAATCATACATATATTCCCCGATCTGATGTTCTTCTAAAATCTCACGCGTGTAAAAATTTTCTATGCTCTGGTATCCGGTCGGCGTAAAAACCAAAACATCGAAGCCCGCCAGATTCAAAAAAGCCGCCATCACCGCATCTTCCAACGAAGGCGCCGTCTCTGAGGTATGAATATAAATCAATTTCGGATTTTTTTTGGTAAAATCGAAATTCTGCAGTAAACGGATAATTTCCTGTTTCAGATTTAATACGGCAGACACAATCGTATACTCTGTACCGTTCTCATATGTCCCTTTTATAATCCGCTGGTCAAGCAAAAGCTGAAGTTTATCCAAAATATAGTCTTGGATTTCTTCCCGCAAAAAACTGTAACGGTATGCCTTATGCGCCTTTATCTTCGCCTTTTGGGCTTTTCCATTCTTTAAAAATTCCGTTGCATAAGGTTTTATGGGGTTTTCATCTTCCCTGCGAATATAAGGAACCTGTTTTACCACAATGGCGTCTTTTGTAATCAATTCCCTTATATCCGCCCAATACTGCTGTTTTTGCCCGTCTTTTACGCCGGATACTTTCGCAAACAACACAGGCGCATTCACTGCTGCATCTATTGTACTAAAGTTTGGCCGATACTGCAATTCCTCATTCCAAAGTATTGCAATTTCTTCATATGTCGTTTTTAAAGAAACAGCATTCGCTTTCTCATACTGCCGGTTCCGGTACAATCCGGAATCCTCATACATCAGCGAGTCAAGTTCCCGTTCCGCCTGATATGCCGCCGTCGACATACGGATTTGCGATTCTTCCGCCGGAAAATTCTTTGCAGACATCGACTCTCCATATTGGATTTCATATAATAATTTATCTTTGACGATACAGCTCTCATTTTGATCCGGGCATAACAAAAGCACATCTGCCGGAAGCCTTGCAAGCATTTTTAGAAACAACGCTTCATTTTCATTTTTACAGGCATTGAAGAAAATCACGCATCCAATCTGGGGGAACTTCCAATTCAAAAACAGTTTCCCCTGATAACGTTTCAGCCAGCAAAGCAGATACACCGCTTTATTTGTCAGTTTGTTGACATTCATATCCGGCTGTTTTTGCGCCTCAAACATAACGTCTAAAAAAGCTTTCCGCATAAGCTTCTGTAAGGAAAGATTTGCGCCATACTGGATGCCTGAAGATAAATCTGCCAACATCGAATCAAAATTGCCATAATTCCCTCTGCGGATTCCGGCTATTTCTTCCATAGAAGGCTTTGGAATCTGCCCGTCCAAAATCAAAAGATTTCGTTTGCCCGCTTTTAATTCAAGCTGAAATTGATACAGTTCATTCAAATACGTCAGTTTATCCTCCACGCCGCATATGCGGATAAAACAGTTGTAGAACAGCTTTGGATCGTCTCCTCTTGCTGAGATTCCTGTTTTTATGTCGGTAAGCCCTGTTCCCTGAATCCAGACATTCGTTGCGTTTAGAAACTCCGGCGCGCCCCCGTAGAGACGTTCTCTCTCCCGCTCTCTCTGTGATTCCTGCTGAATCCACTTTAAATGAAACCATTCCGGAAACGCCGTCAGCCCTTCCTGCGTCCATTCCATAGAAGTTTCCGACTTCGGATCAAGTTTTAAATACGCCAAATCGCCATGATATTGAAGCAGAACAATGTCACATCCCGCTTTTGACAAAACGCAGAGCAGCTTTAATTCATAATTGCTGACTTCCCCTTCATATAAAATCTTCGGCAGTTGTTCCGCGCCTAAACAATTTACAATCCGTTCAAACTTATAATAAAGCCAGCACATAAACTTAATATACGCGTTTTTCAGGATATTGTCATTTTTGCCCATACGGCGCATGTCGTTTAGCGTGTCATAGATAGAAACAGCCACATTCTCCTGCTGATTCCCGTTCATTCGCGGCGTTTCTCGGGCGCGCGTTCATTCTAGGCAGCCATTTCTTTAAGCTCGCTTCGAAAAACCCGACGTTCAGAAAAAAATCCATGCCCATGATTTCTTCGTAATACGCAAGATTTTTTTCATCCGGATTTGGAATTTTCCCTTCAATCACAACGCCGCAAACCCGCGCCGCATCAAAATATTTCTGTACAAAACCACAAATCCGCTCACTATACCCATTGATCCGGTAAAAGTACACGCCGGTCTCTTTTCGGCCGCTCTGTTTCAAAAAATATTCATCTAAATCCTGAATTATTTTATGTTCAAACATAGATTCCCATTATCCCTTTGAAAACTTTATGTAAACCCTCTGATAAACGGCTCAATGCTTTCATAGCCAACTGCAAGATTGATATTCTGCGCATTGTCAAATCCCGCTGTGCTAATCCCAATCACTTCGCCAAACATATTTAACACCGCGCCGCCCGAACTTCCATGAGAAGTCGGAGCCGTAAACTGAATCATATCTACATCATCTATCCGCCGGAATCCCGATACAATTCCGTCCGACACCGAATTAAACAGCCCTAACGGGCTTCCAATTGCCACAACTTTCTGCCCTCTGACAAGTTTTTGTTTCCCTCTGTAAAGCGTAAGCGGCTCTAGGCGCCTGTCAATCCGAAGCACTGCCAGATCCAATACGGAATTGTATTTTATTAACTCATCTGTCGTGTAAACTGTCTCATCTTCCTCTATCCGGACTGAATAATATTTTCCGCCGCTTGCCACATGGCAATTCGTCAAAATATACCCATTTGCCCCAACCATAATCCCGGAACCCGTCCCTATCACATCGCCATTATGGCCGTGAATTGCAATCAGCACAACCGATGATGCAAGAAGCGCAAGCTCTTCGAAACTTTTTTCCACACGGCTCCCTGTGGATTTCGTTGCCATTACAGGTTTCGCCGCTGTTACGGGCTTTGTTGCCGTTATAGGCTTCGTTACCCTCGCTGGTTTTACTGCCGATACTGGTTTTGTTGCCGTCACAGGTTTCGTAACTTTCACGGGTTTTGCCGCTGTTACGGGCTTTGTTGCCATTACGGGTTTTGCCGTCGTTACTGGTTTTGTTGCCGTCACGGGTCTTGCTGCCGTTACGGATTCTGCCGCGGGTTCCGGTTTTGCCGTTGATATAGGTTCTGGAACCGCCTTGTTTCCAGTTTCCATAGCTTTAAAATCAACCTGCCCAAAATTCCCAAGCTTAATTTTTCGGGAATACCCAAGCTTCGCATCTTCTTCCGAAATATCCGCCTCGCATTGCAGTAAGAGCACATCATATCCCAACAACGTGAGCAGATAACAAAACAAATACTCTTGTCTTTTCACAATATTTGCCAAAACCAGTTTAACGGAAACCCTTTCATTCCAATTCAGCGTAACGCCATTCAGCAAAAAATCATGCCAAAACAAAAGTTTCACGACGAAATTTTTTTCCATGGATTCCGTCATCGGCTTCCCGCAAAAATAAACCTCCGTCACCTTCAAAACCGCGCTGCCAAGCGCCCGCCCATACTTCTTGTCACTGGATAAAATATCGGAGGATATATTTATTCTCCCAGATTTCACCCAGTCAAAATACCGTTCCACATAACGCTTCACTGCCTCCCCAGAATCAATCCCCGGCAAACGGACAGTCCTCCGATAGCCGATCTGCCCCTGCCTCATCTGCTCCTGCAAATCAGCGTCCATCTTCTGTATATCAGATTGAATCTTCTCGTTTACCCCAACAAACCGGACAAAATAAACATCTCTGCAATTTTGATTCACCCCGCCCCGAATACTTTCAAAGTCAGCAAAAGAATCCACATTTATAACATTATGCCGAAACCGCATAATCCCGCCCATCTGAAAACGCCCCCTGAATAAAAAAGCACACATACAAGTTAAACTCTAAAAGTATCTAAATTTTACCACACAATCATAAAATTATCTACCAATAATTCCCCATATATGCTATTATTAACAAAAAGTTTCTAAAAACTGTACTTCCGATGATGACCCACCCGCCATAAACCCCCTTTGCCATACATGTAAAGTTGCCATACATACAAAAAACAACACAAAAAAATACAATAAAACTATAAAAACAATCTTAATCTAAACGCGTTTTAACCACAACAACCCATTCCAAAAAAGCGCTTTTATTCCAAATACAAAAAGCTATTCTAAAACTTAAAAAATAAGAAAAGGAGCCTGACATGAAAACCACTCAAATGCCTTACAGTATCGGCGCTCTCCTATATTGCCCGGCAAATAACACATCTATTGCCGAATCTGTCACAAGCCAGCGGTTTGGCAGCCAATTTTCCTTAGCGCTGTGTTTAGAGGACACCATTAACGACCAATTCGTGCCGGAAGCCGAAGCCATACTCCTAAACTCCCTTCGGCAAATTTATTCCGCCCTAAAAACCAAACCTTTTTATCTGCCAAAAATATTTATCCGCATTCGAAACTCCGGTCAAATGCTCCGTCTTGCCAGCCAGCTAAACGAAGCGAAATCCATACTTACCGGATTTATCCTCCCAAAATTTGACCTGACAAACGCCGACAGCTATATTAAAGCCATAGTTCATCTCAACCAGTCCCATACACAGACTTTCTATATTATGCCTATTATGGAAAGCCCGTCTCTGATTGACCTAAGAACCCGCCACAAACTCCTCTATGGCATAAAAGACAAATTAAGCGCCATTGAAGATCTTGTGTTAAATATCCGCGTCGGCGGCAACGATTTATGCCACGCTTTCGGCTTCCGCAGACGCAGTTCGGAAACCATTTACGACGTCCGCCCTGTCGCAAATATCCTTTCTGACATTATCACCGTATTCGGCATGGACTATGTAATATCCGGCCCCGTATGGGAATACTATGATGGCGACAACTGGGAACGCGGGCTTTTTCAGGAACTGCAAAACGACAGAAGCGCAGGCTTTATTGGCAAAACGGTTATTCACCCAAAGCAAATCCCGCTTGTCAACAAAACCTACGCCGTTTCGAAAGAAGACATTGCAGATGCAAAACATATCCTTAATTGGGACGCCACTTCCATCTCCATGGTATCCGGAAATGCCAAAAATGAACGTATGACCGAATGCAAAACACATTCCAACTGGGCCAGAAAAATCCTCTATTTAGCCGAATCTTACGGCATTACATAAAGAACCTCTATAAATCCGTCATTTTTTTTATGATTCCGCAGGCCTTATAATGCTTCAGCGGATAGAACTCCACTGGCACGCCTTTTTCCTCTGCAAGACGTAAAATGTGCGCCAGTGACGGATCTTTTTGATACCGTTTATCCAATAAGATTTTAAAAGGCGCCCGCCGGAGCAGGACTCTTGTCGTTTCCCCAATTCCCGGCTTCACTAAATTTATGTCATCTATCTGAAATTCCCTTGCCACCTCCCACGCTTCCTCATAGCCAAACCCTTCCACAAAAAAGTCATCGGTCTTACAATCCTTCTCAAATTCCGCTTCAATGGCATGTAGAAACGAATAGGACAAATCCATATCCCGATATTCCTCATAATAAACCGCGCCATGGAAATCCGCTTTTCCTATGACGTCTTCCCGCAAAAATGTTCTGCTGATAAGACCGGAAACCGTACAATTTAAACAAGAGCTCGGAATTAAAATATCCCGATGCGTCCCACACAGCCCTGTCACATTTGCCGGATCGGAAAGTGTGGCAATTTCAGGCGAAACGCCGCGGTAAGCCGCCATGTCTTTCTGCAGTTCTTTTAAAATCGCGCCCTTGCCAATCCACCCGTCTACAAACAAAAGCTGCTCTGGCAAATGCCGTTTCAGCAAATACTGCATTGCATTGTCATCAATTCCTTTACCCCGTATAATGGAAACTGAATAATGCGGCAAATCCACGCCGTATTTAAAACGAATATACCATTTTAAAAGAATCCCAGCCGGAATCCCAGCTCTTGCCAACGACACAAGCGCCGTCTTTTCTCCCCTTGCCTGCATAATTTTATCCGCGAGATTCCCGACTGCCCGCGCCGTAGGCTTTGCATAATGCTCTAACGCCGCATGGTACGCTTCCATATACTCTGCCGTCGGCACATATTCGATTGGCAGCATTTCACAATAATGGCGCCCTGCCTGAATCAGTTTTTCCCGCTCATCTGTCGGCTGGGGCTGCACCAATCCCGTAATATCTTTTAAAAGCAGACAAACATCGTCTTTGTGATACGAACTTCTCATGCGTCACCTCCACCAAATAATCTGAATCTCCCGATTCCCACAACGCGCCAGAGCATCCACTAAAGTCCCGATCCCTTTCGTTTGGGTTTGCGGCGCATCCGTAACAATAATGACCTTGTCATACTGTCTCAAATCATAAAGAAACGTTCTTCGGCCATCTTGGTAAACGCTCTCCAATTCATATCTCGTATGCAGTGGATACTCATTCTCACTGCTCACCGCAATCGGACTGCGCGTCGTCGCATGGCAGGAAACGCTATTCCCAAGCCGTTCCAAACATTCTCCTACATACAACGCCGGATACATACATTCTTCCGTTCCAAGCATGAGTATGTCTTGGGACGCCGCTTCGACAATGTGATCTTTTATCTGTGTCCAAAGCGATTCGCACGCTTTTGTATATGCCGCCCCTGCCGTCTGCCTTCTTGCATTGACATAATTCCCTGCCACAAACTGCTTTGCCACATATAAGTTCCCCGCCTTTGCCAAAACGTATGTCCCGTCCTCCGCGAAACGCTCTGCTTTTTCGGCATAAGAAGCATGATCTGTTTTCACCAGAAAATGCAAATCAATCCCTTTTGCCGCAAAACGCTCTCTTGCCTCCGCATCCATGCCGTTTAACAAAGAAGCCACGGAAAACCGCGTCTTTGAAGGAAAGCGTTCTTCTAATTTCTGAATCATATGCAGAATTGTATTTCCTGTCGTAACTTCATCTTCTGCAAATACAATCCGGTCAATTTTCTCAATCAGCCGTTCAAGATCATTGCAGACCAGCTTTTGTTCCGTTGCATGGCTGTGCGTTTCCGAAAAATAAATATACTCCACATTCGGTATCTGTTCTCTTGTCGTCTGCATATAATAAGAATCCGTCTGCGCTGCCAGCCGCGCGCCAATGGCAGTCGCTGTTTCAGCAAATCCAATAATGAGTAACGTTTCCTTTGGATACGCCCGCTTTAGTTGTCCGGCAAGGGCGTCAAACATTTCAAACGCTTTTGTTGGAGAAACAGGGATATGCTTTCCCTGCAGGCGGTTGACAACTAAATAATTTCTCTTGGGATTATTTTCCCGTTTTGCAATTCTGACTAAACCGGCTTCCGTATACATCGTTTCTATTCCCCGCTTACTAATAAATCATACAGCCCTTGGCAAATCTGTTCTTGTGGCCTTTTACGCCGTTCGACAATTTCCACCAGCAAAATGTCCGGCTTCCATTCTTCACAATATTTTTTAAACACTTCCGTATTCTTTAAAAACGTAACCTCTGCAAAGTCTTTTGTAATCCCCATTAGCGCATATCCAAACGAATCCTGAACTACAAGGACTTTCCTTTTATCTTCTGCATTTGACACAAATTCAAAGGCGTTGTCGTCATTCCTTACCGTTTCTTCTTTTACGTCTGTCTTATAACTGTTTATTTCCCAAACAATATCGTCATTTAAAATTTTCCTCATTGACAGTAAATCCGCCAAATCCCCGCTCTCATCGTCTTTTACAGCCGAATAAGAAACTTCGTCTAAAGAAACATATTCCCCATGGAAATATTCATTGAGAAGCTGGCATCCGACAAAGCCGCCCAGATTATTCCAGTGGGTGTCATATTTGTAAAAAACCTGATGGTTCTCTTTTTCTTTCTGCAAGGCTTCTTTTGTGTAAATCAAGGGCACGTCAGTATGTTCATGCAGATAATCCACAAGCTGATCCGTCCTGCTGTATGAACCCATCGGAACAATCGTAGACGGCATATATTCCGGATATACTTGTTCCTTATTTGCGGCATACAAAACAACCAGCTCAATCCCCATTTCCTTTAGCTTTTGTTCAAGCAATACATAGCGCTTTGAAATTTCGGACAGCTCATTTTCTTCATATAAATTATTACACAGAAAATCCCGCATGGATTCTTCATCTTCACTGACGGCATTGTAAAACAGCCAGTTCTCTTTCCCACGGATCGCCTTGGTGTTTGTCAAATACTCAATCGCTGTCGCGCCTGAACCTAACAACTCATTCTTGATTCCATTTACCATAACAAGCTGGTTCTTGTATGGAAGATGATCGCTGAAATAGTTGTCAAACTGCTCCGGAAAGTCTGGCAATGTCGCTAATGAAAGCGACGGACGCTCCGCAAATTTCCGCTTCTCATGGTTTTTGGAATCTATATGGCCCTTTATAAACGGAAACGTAATCACTGGGAGCGACAACAACAACACAAACACATAAAAAATATATTTATTTTTCATTCTTACTCCTTTTAAAACCGAAAATAAATAAATGGATTATATGAATTGCTTGACAGCGTAACAACGCATAACAGCAATATTGCAAGCAATCCCACCGACTCAACGGCGGAAACCTTCTCTTTTTGATAAAGCGCTTCTTTTAATCTCGGAACTGCCGTCTGTAAAACGCCGCATAAGAGGAACGCTGTCACAAGAAGCAAAATAATTTCCGGATTGATACAGGAAAATAAATTGTATTCCCCTCTCTGGTAGATAAACATTCCTTTTAAATATTCCCCTGCCGCCTTCATGGATTCAATGCGGAACAAAGTCCAGATGCATACAACGGTCACAGCCATATAAATATGATTAAAAATTTTAAACGGATTCTTTTCCAACAGTTTTCCAAACCCAATCCGCTCTAATACCATAAAACACCCATGGAAAATGCCCCAGAACACAAAATTTAATCCTGCGCCATGCCAAAATCCGGTCAAAAGAAATACGAGAAATAAATTCCGGTATGTCCTCCATTTCCCATTCCGGTTGCCGCCAAGGGGAATATAAACATACTCCTTAAACCAAGTGGAAAGGGAAATATGCCACCTTGTCCAAAACTCACGGACGGATTTCGAAATATACGGATAATGAAAATTCTCCTTAAAGTCAAACCCAAACATAGAGCCAAGCCCGATTGCCATATCGGAATAACCGGAAAAATCATAATAAATCTGAAAAGCATACATAATCATAACCAGCCACATCAGCCCTGTGCTTAACTGTTTTGTCTCAAACGCTAAAACCATATCCACATATTTTCCCATCACATTTGAAATTAAAACTTTCTTGCCAAGCCCGTAAATAAACCGTTTCACCCCATACGCCCGTTTCGCATCCGTTTTCGTCCTGTATTTGATTTGCTCCTCAATATCTTTATATTTCACAATAGGCCCTGCGACAAGCTGTGGGAACAGAGAGATATATAACAAAAGAGAAAAGAAATTTCTCTGCGCCGTTACCTCTTTGCGGTAAACGTCAATGACATAAGACATCGCCTGAAACGTATAAAATGAAATTCCAAGCGGCAGCGTAAACTCACTAAGCGGAACTGCATCCTGCCCCAAAAAACGGTTGATGTAACCCGCAAAGAAATTAAAGTATTTGAAAAATGCCAGCAAACCAAGATTTGAAAGAACGCCGCAAGCTAAGATCCATTTTCTAAAACGGGGCCGCTCTGCCTCAAGCAGCCTGCCAAACACATAATTCATCAATACAGAGAAAAGCAACAGGAAAATATAAAACGGCTCTCCCCAAGCATAAAAAATAAGGCTTGCAGACAGCAGGACAAAATTTTCCAATGCAATCCTCTGAAAGCGTTCCGCAAGCAAATATAAAAGCAAGGTCGCCGGAAGAAAGATCCATAAAAAGGTCATTGAACTAAAATACATGATTTCATCTCCACGTTTGGTTAAATTAAATTTATTCTAATCGAGTTTGCCTAAGAAATCAAGCCATCGCCGCAATTACCTGTCTACATTTCTGTATAACCCTTCATCTGAAGCGCGCAATTATCTGAATATTTTATCACTTATAAAAAATAAATGTTTTATTATAAAATCTTATACATATTTTTCTATTTTTTTATTGACATAATTCCATTATTGTAATACAATAAATTTATCAAAAAACACAACATCTTCTAAAATCTAAGAGAACAGGAGGTACGGTCCACCAAAAAGAAAACGTAATATCCCAAAAAATCCTTATTAAAAAGGTAACGATTCCAAATTCAGACGAACAAATGAATTTGAATTTCCAAGCAGAGATGCAGTTGCAATATTCAGATATGTTTCCTGTTTGAATCCAAAAAATGAAAATTTATTTTAAGTCTGGCTGACGGAAAATATAAATTGGAGGTAAATCCCATGGACAGTATAGTTTAAAAGCGGCATCAAATCGGAAAATTTGATGCCGCTTTTAAATATAATTATTATATCTATCTGTTTTACTCCAATGATTATATTTTTATATGTATAATTATGTATTTTTAATTTAATATAATCCCTTTTTATCTTTTTGTTCCAGCCCTGAAATCTTATCCCCTTGTTCCTGACGAAAAATCACATTCCGGTATTTATTTAAAATACCAAGCAAAATCATTCCCAAAACCCCACAGGAAATCACTTCACCTATCCCCACTGTCAGCATAAAATAAGGCACAGAGCCGTCAAACTTATACACATAAGCCAGCACAAACGGAACGATCACCGTATTTGCCACAATCGGCGGAATGGGAGCCGCAAATTTATGCTTCCGCAGAAGATATGTCCCGACTGCCCCAAGTAAAGTGGCAAGGCTTCCGAATAAAATATCAAGCGGCAGACAGCCTGTAAGCAGGTTACTAAGCGCGCAGCCCACTAAAAGCCCCGGCACTGCTGCCGGAGTAAAATACGGCAATACCGTAAGCGCTTCCGAAAAACGCACCTGAACCGCATAATTCGCAAGCCCTAACGCATTCGCAAGCAATGTCAACGCAACATACAACGCGGCAATCATAGCTGCCTGAGTGGTAAACAACACTTTTTTGTCTCTCATATTCAATTTTCTCCTTTAGTTTTGTTTTAGGTGAGGAAGGTCTCGAACTCACCGTTTTATTTTAGAAAAGCCTTTATTTTATGGGCTTTTTCGATGTTTTATTATAAAGCAAAATGGGGAAATGTCAAGCCCTGACTCAATTTTTGACTCAACTTTTGGCATTGTGTGATAAAATGAGATAAAGATAGATAAAACTTAAAAAGAGCCACTTGAAATACAAGCGGCTCTAGTGTATAATCTAATCAGAAAGATTGATCGGACACAAAGTTCCGATTGCCCTCAGTGAATTAGCTTAATAATAAAGAAATAAGCATCCTCAACTTTGGTCGGTCAGGGATGCTTATTTCTTTTTATGATTATCTATGTAAGACAGGGCTGTAAATATTACAAGCAATAATGTCAAAATTTCCATCACACTCATCAGCGCCACCCTCTTTCGTTTTTTCGTTAGACTAGAGGGTATCTTCCAGAACTTCGCATCCTGCTTCCTTTTCAATTATACTGCCCTATTACAACATGAGTAATTATACTTCTCATTTCCAAATAAAAATTAGCATATTATGATTGCTGACAGCCTGTTTCAAATGAATATACAAATGCCTCTATTATTAACAGAGACTGTAAATAACATGCCATACAACTATAACTTTACATATTTATACAGCAAAACAGGAAATAATTCGAAAAAAATTCTGAAATAACCTAAATAAATCACTAAGAACTTACGATATAAATAAAAAGATAAGTTTTTTAATGATTTCTCAAATAATATAAACGGATTTATATTACCCTTAGCGCGCAGGCGCAGATTTCATGGAAGAAAGGAGGGGGAATTTATGGCTTTCATTGGCAGCGCTTATCATTATTATTTAAGCGTATATGGCAATTCTGCCGTTTCTCGTTATGATACGCACAAAAGAAGCGAACTACGCAGTATCTACAATAATATTCTGAAAATCAATAAAGAATCTCCTCTTTATAAGATTAAGAATGATCAAAATATTCCGGAGTTTTTAATTGACATAAAGGAGCATGCGCGTCAAATAAAAAATGTGGTTTCTTCTTTATCGGAAAGCGGGGAAGGATTAGAGAGCGCTTTCCAGAAAAAAGTCGCGGTATCTTCTGATGAAGATATTGTAAGCGCAAATTATATCGGAGGAGCAGATGATAATTCGGTTCAGCAATTTGAAATAGAGGTGCGCAGCCTTGCCGCCCCGCAGTCGAACCTTGGAAATTATTTAGAAAGCCAGTCCTGTGACTTTACCCCCGGAGAATATACTTTTGATTTGGTTACCACTACAAACTCTTATGAATTTCAATTTGCAGTCAATGCAGACGACACAAACCGCACCGTCCAAGAAAAGCTAATGCGGTTAGTCAACACATCAGGCGTCGGCCTGACCGCTGAAATATCTACGGACGAAAAAAGCCGGAGCGCATTAAAGCTCACTTCCAAACAAACCGGTTTAAGCGCAAATGAATCTTCCCTGTTTGACATTAAGCCAAAAGCTTCGGGAAATTCCATAGAAGCAGTTGAACTTTTAGGCATACATGAGATTACGTCTCCTGCCCATAATTCTTCTTTTTTCATTGATGGAACGGAGCATTCTTCTTTTTCAAACACATTTACCATTGACCGGGTATTTGAAGTAACCTTACATGGCATAAGCCCAGAGGATAAACCGGCTAAGATTGGTTTTAAAACCAGCGTGGATGCCGTTGCGGATAACCTTCAGGAATTAGTCACCGCTTATAATGGATTTGTCAAAACCGGAGAACAATATTCCAACAGACATCAAGGAACCCGCCTTTTAGATGATTTAAAAAGCGTTTCTTTCTCCTATAGGCACGGCCTAGAATCCGTCGGCATGATTGTAAATGACAACGGCTCAATCTCGATTGACCGGGATATGCTTGAAGACGCGATAGACACAAACGACATCAGCAATACATTTTCTGTGCTAAATTCGTTTAAAAATTCTTTGTCGGCAAAAGCAAACGCTGCGTCCATTGACCCGATTAAATATGTAAATAAAATCATTATTACCTACAAACGGCCGGGGCATAATTTCTTTAACCCTTACCATTCTTCGCTGTATTCCGGAATGATGATGGATCGGATTTGTTAAATATTTGGGGCTTCCGCAAAATACACGTCTATTTTGCGGAAGC
>OFGZ01001336.1_pt1 | contig 13534 bp, 12 predicted proteins | sample 1521871 | NCBI WGS metagenome assembly OFGZ01 (sample SAMEA3504091, study PRJEB24116) | mouse gut metagenome | biome: mouse gut; feature: mouse-associated habitat; material: faeces | place: Denmark | collected 2011
TCTTCTTTTTTTTGAATAAAAATTGCCAAGTTATTCGTATATAAAGTAGAAGGGGAAGTGATTTATTAAGCAATAAAAATTATTCAATAGAAAAATAAAATATTTTATTTAAAGGAGATAGTGATGGATATGAAAACATAGAAAATTAAAAAAAATAATTTGCAGCAACTTAAATATTTGAGTTATAATTTATTTAATAATTATAACTTAGCAAAAATGAGGAGAAATAAGATGAAAAAAACAAAAATAGTTATTGTTCCAATAATTATATCTTTGTTACTTGTGACAATGAGTATGCTTTTGTCAGGGTGTAGTTTTTTAGATATTTATTTCAGAAAAGCAGCTGCTGGTAAGTCAGTTTTTGGCATTCCAACGGGGGTATATGATTTAATTGATGAAGACAAAGAAAATGTTGATACCGTTTTTCACTGGCTTAATATTAGTAACAATATAGAATTTGTTGAAAATCACCTTGATAATTATTCGTATGATATTTATCAAGACAAAGATGGAAAAATATATATGGGACAAAAAGGAGAACCCGTAGAATATAAAAGGCAAATTGTTTATTTGTATGAAGATAAAACATTAGTAATTCATTGGTATGGGAAAATTTTACATTATAAGAAAGATAAGCCGCAGATTTTAGAAAATTATGGAATACCCAAAGGCACATACAATTTGATAGAAGAAGACTTATTAGAGAATAGTGAAATGCCAACGGAACTTGTTGTTGATGGTGGTGTAGAGTTTGGTGGAGTTAAATATGACTTTAGCCAAGATGAAGATGGTAAGATTAATATATTAAATAGTGAAACAACAGATAAAAAACAAATAATTTATTTTTATAAAGATGAATTATTGGAAGTTCGTTGGAATGAAGATTTAATTTTTCATTTTAAGCAGAATGAAACAAAATAGGAGATAAAAATATGAAAAAAACAAAAATAGTTATAGTTCCAATAATTATATCTTTGTTACTTGTGACAATGAGTATGCTTTTGTCAGGGTGTGCTTTTATAGATGTTTATTTAAGAAAACCATCTAATGAGTCATTATTTGGTATTCCTACTGGATATTATAGTTTGATTGATGAAGACATAGATAGTGCCGAAGCCATTTTTGATGTGATTTATATTGATAATGATATTGAATTTATTGAAAATTACATTGATACTTATTCATCTGATATTTATCAAGGCGAAGATGGACAAGTATGTCTAGGTAATAAAAATGTACCTGTAGAAAAAAGAATACTAATTAAATATTTTTATGAAAAAAACATATTGGAAGTCCATTATCCACATGTAATTTTACGTTATAAGAAAGATAAACTGAAGATTTTAGAAAATTATGGAATACCCAAAGGCACATATAATTTGGTAGAAGAAGATTTATTGGCAAATAACGAAATATCAACAGAACTTATTGTTGATGGTGGTGTAGAGTTTGGTGGAGTTAAATATGACTTTAGCCAAGATGAAGATGGTAAGATTAATATATTAAATAGTGAAACAACAGATAAAAAACAAATAATTTATTTTTATAAAGATGAATTATTGGAAGTTCGTTGGAATGAAGATTTAATTTTTCATTTTAAGCAGAATGAAACAAAATAGGAGATAAAATATGGATAAACATAAAAGAATTAAAAATTCAAAACTTTTTAAGTTTTTATTGATTCCAACAATTTTGATTATTGCAATATTTAGTTGGACAATTTTAATAGGAAAAACTATGCAATTTGCTAATATCAACAAAGCAAAGTTTAGTGAATTGAGTGTAAATCAAATAGAGAGGCAATCTATTAATGATGAAACAGATAATAATGAAACTGAAATAACAGCAGAAGAGTAAGTTAAAAAATTTGAATATTTATATAATAAAATTACTCGTGAAGAAAAAATATTTATATTAACCAAGTTTGATGTCGCATTACAAATATACAATTGTTCTAATAAAGCTGAAGCCGAAGCATCTTATTTTTATAATGGGGATCTTTATATGGATAATGGAGATGCATTTAGACATACATATTGGAATGCATTAATGGTTAAATATGTTGGAGTAGATGATGCTAAAACTTTTGCAGATGCACATGAAAGTGGAGATGATTCGCAAGGTGTTGATAAAGAAATGGATTTATTTAATAATGAGAAAGGGCGAAACTATGGACTTGAATATTTAGATTTAAGTGATCAAGAAATTGCAAAAAAAATCATTCAACATGTTTCACAAGGTGATTGTGTGCAAATTTTTAATGATTCACCACAAGGAGAGGCAGAATATGACATATTAATAGAATCAAATGTTATAGGATTAAGACCGCAATTTCTATACGAAGCAGAGGAAATTAATAATAATGAAATAAAAATTAATAGATTACTTATTCCCGAAGCAAAAGGTATAACAACTATTCCTGATACAATTTATGAAAAAAATGTTACTGAATTAGGTGATTATGTATTTGCTAATAATAGTATTGAAAGTTTGGCTTTATCCAAAAACATTAAAAATATAGGTATAGGAACTTTTGAAAATTGCACTAATTTAAAATCTATAACTAATTTGAACAATGTAACACACATTGGAGATTATGCTTTTAAAAATTGTACTAAATTGGAAGCATTAGATGACTTAGGTAATTTACAAAATGTTGGTGCAGAAGCATTTTATAATTGTTCAAGTATTAATATAGGAAGTGCTATGGATAAGTTGAAAAATATTGGCAATTCAGCTTTTGAAAATTGTTTAGGATTAACTTCTATCAATTTGCCATATTTGAACAATTTGGGTGAAAGAGCATTTGCAGGATGTAGTAATTTGAACAATGTAAATTTAAGAGCTAATACCTCTCTTAATATCATAAGTACATGTGCTTTTGCAAATACAGCAATAACTGATTTTATCATACCTTATGGTGTTAATAGTATTGAAGATGATGCTTTTTTAGGCACTATGATTACTAATTTTAAAAGCAATGCAAATTATGTTTGGCAAGATAATATTTTAATTAAATGTAACGTTATAGATACAGATAAAAAAGTGGCAATATATGCAAATCCTGTAGTTTCTGAAATAACAATTCCTGATAATGTAACAATTTTAAATGCTAGATTATTTAAAAACAACAAAAATATTAGAACTATTAATTTAAATCAAGTAGAGTTTATTGGACCTGAAACATTCACAAATAGTTCATTGGCAAATATTAATAATGCAAATAATATTATCGATTGTGATATTACTGCTTTGTTAGATACCCCTTGGTATTCAAATAATGCAAGTAAATTTGTAATTTTAGGAAAAGTTTTGTTAAAGTATTTTGGAACAGAAAGAATTGTAAAAATTCCAGATAATATACATAGAATAGGAAGAGAATGTTTTGATAACAATGTTCCTACTCAAATTATATTGTCTGATAAAATTGATTCTATAGGAGTTTCAGCTTTTAAAGGTGCAACAGATTTAGAAAGCATAATATTTACTTCTGATATTCCACCAGTTTTAGATGGGGATTGTTTTGATGATAAAGTTATATTGTATGTAAAAGAAGCTAGATTGCAGGAATATCAAGAGAATATCTGTTTTGTTAATTTGACTAATACATTAAAAGCAAAAGAATTAACAATCAATTTTTATGATATAAATAATAATTTTATTGGCAGTAGGACAGAGTATTATGGGTCTAAGTTTGATAACTATATTGTTGCTCCAGTAATAACTGGTAAAGATTTTTGTGGTTGGGAATATAATGGAACAAGATTGAATGTTAATGATATGATTGATTTTTATGACGATATTAATCTATTAGCAAAATATGAAACATCAAAATATCAAATTATTATCGGTGATAATGGGGGACAAGAAGTCTTTATTGAATATGGACAAACATTGGATATAGCAATTCCAGAAATAGAAGGTAAGATATTTAAAGGTTGGTTTGATAAACCAATAGGTGGAAATCTTATCATTGATGCAAGAAAAACATGGGTATGGGAAGATCAAATTGATAGCAACACATTATACCCTCAATATGATTTAATTAAATATAATATTACATATAATTTTAGGTATGCCGATGTTGTGTTTGATTTGCCAAATGAATTTACAGTAGACAATCCAGTGTTTAACACAGAACTTGCTACTCCACAAAAATTTGGTTATTTATTTGTAAAATGGAGTTATAATGGTAATAGTTTTGAAAATACAAAAGAAATATTTAAAGATATTGAATTAGTAGTAGAATGGGAAGGAAGAGTTATTACAGCAAGTGAGAATTTGTCTATCACTGATAGAGTTGCTATAGTAGATTTTTCTAATGCTTCAAGTAGTATGAAGTATACTATAAATATAAACTCTTCTGTAAAAATGATAACATTTATTGGCAATGGATATATGACAATAACTGCAAAAATTAATGTTTTAAACAGAAATGGTGCAATTCTATTTGGCTTGAAAAATATTGATATAAAAGCACCAACTGGAGGTGCAGTTAATGCTATTGATTGTGAAAGTTCAGCAATTTATTTAACTTACTTTGGTTCAGTTACCATTAAAGGCGGAAATGGAGCTGATGGAAGTGGTAATGGTGTAGCTGGCGCTAATGGCGGTTATGGAATTAAAGCTAAGGAAGTTACATTAATGGCTTTTAATTCTGATTCTAAAGTTTATATCTATGGTGGTAATGGCGGAAATGGTAGTAGCGGCTATAATGGTGAAAATGGTAAAGATGGTGAAAGACCTCCAAGAGGTAGTATTTTTAAACCTATAAAGGGTGATGATGGCGCTCCAGGAAAAGATGGATCTGCTGGTGGAAACGGTGGTAATGGCGGATATGCTATTTATGCATCAAATAATATAATTAATGTTGCTCGTGGTTCTAATTATTATATTAAAGGTGGCGACGGTGGAAACGGTGGCAATGGTGGAACCAATGGAGTTGCAGGAAGTGCTGCTCAAGGAACTAATGTTGAAACTTTAACTACTGATGGTGGTATCAATGGTAAAAATGGCAATATTGGTCACAAAGGTACTGGTGGTAAAGGAGGAAATGCTGGAATTATAGGAAACAATGGCAGCGATGGTAAAAATGGTGAATATGGTCGTGATGGCACCACTTCTGTGGGACCTGTAGGTGATCAAGTAAGTAAACCAGTTGCAGGACAACATCAAGTTGAAGATTCTATAGTAGATTTGCCTTCTGCTTACTCAAATGAATTTTTTGATATGTTTTTAAATTGAATAATTATAATGGTGTAGACTAATTAAAACAATGTACATGAAGAATTTTTGAGATTTTCAAAAATTCTTCTTTTTTTTGAATAAAAATTGCCAAGTTATTCGTATATAAAGTAGAAGGGGGAAAAATGTAATATCTTAAGGAGGTAATAAGAGAAAGTTTTTAAAGAGTGTAGCAACAAAAAATGCGAACATTGAAAAATTAATTTGATTTTTCATATTGAAAAACGAGTAAAACTATGTTAAAATACTTATGATGAAGACTGCTAGTTATATAGTTTTACTCCAAATTAAAATTTATATTAATTAAGGAGGTTTTATGTTAAAAGTTGAAAATTTAACAAAAACTTACGAAAATGGAGTTGAAGCCTTAAGAGGAGTGTCTTTTGACACTCCTAATTATGGTATGATAGCAGTTGTAGGAAGTAGTGGTTGTGGAAAGTCTACTTTGCTAAATGTTTTGTCGGGCATTGATGAAAAAAGTGATGGCGAAATCTTTATTTTTGGAGAAAAGTGCAATCCTAGAGAGATTAAGTCAACTTTTGCTACAATATATCAAGATTATAAATTAATTGAAAACCTTAGTGTTATTGACAATATTTTGGTTGCAAAGGAATTGGTTGCTAGTGACTATAGTATAGAGCAAATTGACGCTTTGCTAGATAAACTTGGCATTTTTGAGTGTAAAAATGAAAAAGTACTTAGTTTGTCTGGTGGACAAAAACAAAGAGTTGCTATAGCAAGAGCATTAGTACAAAAGCCAAAAATTATTTTTGCAGATGAGCCTACAGGCAATCTTGACAGCAAAAACAGCAAAAATATCTTTGGTTTACTTCAAGAATTAGCAAAAGATATTCTAATAATTGTTGTTACGCATGATGTTGAAACTATAAAAAATTATGCTAATCGAATGTTAAGGTTGCAAGATGGCGTAATTGTAGAAGATAAAGAACTTACTAAGGTAGCCGTTTGTAAAAATGTAGAAAAACCACAGAATATCGGCGTGCAAAAGGCTAAAAAAGTTGGTTTAAGTTTTAAAACATCTATGTCAGTAGCGATTGCTTTTAATAAAGCAAAGGTAGGCAGACGAATTGCTTTTATGGTTATGACAACTATTCTACTTATGATGCTTATGTTCTGCTGTAATTGGGCATCGATTGATTACGAAACTATGGTTCGTGCTACTTACGACAAGAGAAATGTAAGTAATATGGTTATATCTGAATACTCAAAGTATGAAAAAGTATCTAGAGTAATTGGTAATGGTACTTTTACTGCGACAACGCATAATGACTTGACTGAAATAAGTAAATATCTTAAAGATAAAAAGGGGATAAATAGTGCAAAGGTATATACCAATGTAACAGATATTTTTGGTATTGATACTGAGTTTACTGGCACTCTGACTTATGATATAAATGAAAAAATGCTTAATTTGCAAGATGTGGCATACGGATATGCATTTATAGATAAATATATAGTGACAAATGACTTAGAAAGCCTAGGTATTTCTCTTATAAAAGGAAGACAACCGGAGAAATTAGGAGAAATAGCTATTCCTAAAAGTAAATTAATATATTTTAATGCTGTAGGTGGTTATCGTGACAAAGATACTAATAAATTTGTTGCAGTAGAGAATATCTTTGAACATAACTTTTATGGCATTAAAATTGTTGGTGTATTTGATGATGGCGTTGTTGTTCCAGAAAAATTTGCAAAACCAATAAGCGAGTTTGAAAGTGAGGATGAGCAAGAGGCATATTCTTATGTTATAGATAAGATTTTGGCGCAATCAGTAATTGTTTCAACTGCTTGGAGTGATGTGTGGGATGCTACAATGTATATTGAAAGCCCTGGAAAAGTTAAAAGTAATCAAGGACAATATGTACATACCTTAATGACAACAGAGAATGCAAAATACAATAACATTGGTGTAGCACCTGCTAATTCATTGACTGCACATATTACGGGTGTTGATAGTGTGGAAAAAGGTACTGTGTTAATGAGCAATCATTATGCGATGTTTAAAAATTTAAACGATGGTGATGCAATACTGCTTTCAACTATGCTAGTGAGGGGTGATGTTCAAGATTTAGGTGGAGAATATACCATTGACAGAAATATCCGAATGAACATAAAGTTTAAAGTTAAAATTGATGCTCGATTAAATGATATAAATAATTTAGGAATTTTGTATAATGAAGAAGATTATAAAATGATGATGGGTGGATATGAAAAATCACAATTAAATAAAATCATTTTCAATATGGATAGTTTAAGTGCAGGCGAACTTAAACAATTAAATGCACAAGCAAAGAAACTATATGGTGGGAAAAGTTATGATAACTATTATCAATCAATGTTAGATTTTATTATTGATGATGGCATACTAATAACAAGTGAATATGCTGAAATGCGAATGATTGGTAATTATGTTTTCATTGTGGCAAGTATTATACTTGCAGCTGTTGTAGGAGTACTTATATATAATTCTATTGGTATTATTATAACATCAAAGGCAAACGATTTGCTTATACTTAAGTCACTTGGTGCAAAAAAATTAGATTATTTCAAAATCTATGGAATATTCACAATAATACAACTTTTAATTGAACTAATTATAGGTATTGGGGTTGGTATAGGAGTAATATTCTTGTTTAATTTTCTTATGACTACTATAATTGGTCAGACATTAATTGTTAAATTGCCATTGATACCAGTATCTATAATTATTGCAATATTTATTGCTGTAGCCACTGCTGTATTGGCACTGACTTTCAACATTTGTAGAATAAGCGACAAAAATCTTCGCAAAGCATTTCAAAAAACTAAAGAGTAATTTAGAAAACAAAAAGATAAAGACAAAACCTATTGAATCGTTATCAAATAATCTAGAATAAACCTTTTACTATAAATTTACTAACTAAAGGACAAAAAAGCATTGAAAAAGCGATTTGAAGTTTTTATGGATAGCCTAAAGCAGTCGGCTTTACACAAGCCGGCGGCTTTAGCTATGTTTATTTTAATGATTATTATGGCTACGGTAGCGTGTGGGTTTTCTTCACGCACTTTGGTCGGCGAGATTGAAAGGGAATTTTATCCGGAAAAACCCAATATAACTTTTAAAGACACATCAAAATATGTGCAAGTTGGCGACTATATGAGAAACATAAAAGACGAATATTTTGATTATTATTATAACTTGGGTAATATTGAAGGATTTAAGATGGTCGAAGATTTTGAAGTAAATGGTGAAAAAAAAGAATTGGGGCGTGTAGAAATAAACTTTGAAGTTTTTGCAAATAAATTGGCGGAAAACGATATTAAAAAATGCAAAAAAGTTATGTATATAAACAAATTGTTCAGCGACAAAACAGGGTTGCATAAAGGTAATACAATTACATTTTGCGGTACGGACTTTGTGATTGTCGGTATAGATAGTAGTGGTAACGATGGTTGGGAAAGCAAAGCGCAGGATATTCCGGCCCGTGACCGGCAGGTGGTAAGAGTCCAGTTTGTCCATGTCCTAATTCCTCCAGTCGATGTCCTGGCCGTCCCCCAGGTCAAAATACTGTACTTCTGTTCCCTGTGCCGGGAGCCGGACGGCGGAAATGCGCCGGTTCTGGGCAGGGGCAAAGTAGTACACGCCGCTCTCGGCACACATGACACTGGTACACAGGGTCTGCTCGTACACGTCGTAATTTGGATCGGCTTTTGCCAGTCCCTCGGGGATGTCCACCGGGGCAAAGGCCCGGAACATCCGGGATACCCCGTCCAGCTCGTCCTTCCCGGGAACGGCAAGCTCCTTCATAAAAGCCAAGCGGACAAAGCGGGAAGGAGAGGAATAGTCCCCCGGCAGGCCGGAACCGCCGCCCAGGCGCTCCCCGAACTCCCGGATCTCATGCCCGGCGATAGTCTGGGGGGCCTTGGGTAGATTGGTAACCCCCACGAAGTTGCGGAGGTTGGTTCGCTGCCAGCGGTAGTCCGGGCTGTTGGTCAGCACGCCGATGGTCTCCCGGTGGATGGACAGGCCACCCTCCTCCGGCTCGATGATGACGGCCTCGCCGGTTTTATCGCTGAGGATATAGTGGGCGGGCAGGGGTTTTCCCTGGATGGGCTCGTCCACCAAAGCAGTTCCCTTCAAAGCCTCCACGGTCTCCTCCACGCTGGCGCACCGACTGAACAGCCAGGCCAGCAGACGGCCCGGATGGACGGCTGTTCTGCTCGGGCCGGCACTTTCCTCATAGACCGCATACTCCGGGAAATGGAGCAAGGCCCCCATCAAGCCAGCGGAGTTGACCCCGTCCACCAGAATAGGCTCCCCGAAGCCAAGCACCGCCATACCGGTGTAACTGTATTCGCCGGAGGCCGCCCCCTCCCCGTGAAGTCCAGGGACACAGGGCATCCCCTGTGGAACACTGATGACCCGGTTGGCCGTCAGGTCTCCGAATTGGTCGTAGGTCCGTCCCAAAAGGTGCCGTCCGTCCTCTGTCCTCCAGGTAAAGCTGCTGCATCCAAAATCCATATCAAAAACCTCCTGTTTTCTCATATTGTTGTCCAGTGGACTTGCAATTATTTCTGACAGGGGGTATCATAAACCGTGTGGCCGCCACGCAGTCAAGGGGTATTTTTAATTTTTGGAGGAAATTTTTATGGAGAGAAAAAAAGGATGGCTGACCTCCGGGGCTTTCGCCGCCCTGTGCGGCACAACCAAGGAAACTCTGCGCCACTACAAAGACGTGGGACTGCTCCTCCCAGCCCATCAGGGGGACAACGGCTATTTTTACTACGACGTGGAGCAGTTCTACGATTTTTACGCCATCTCCATCTTCCGCCAGACGGGCACACCCCTGGAGGAGATCCGCCGCTGTCTCCAGGGACAGAACACCGCCAAAACGCTGGAGCTGCTGCGGGAACAGCGGGTCCGCCTGGAAGCGGAGCGGCAGAAGCTGGAGCACATGGACTTTGTGCTGTTCGGCGCCCTGCACAGCCTGGAGTTTGAGTCGAGGCCGGACATGATCCCCCGGACCGCCTGGTTTGAGCGGGAGCACCTGCTGGCCCTCCCCGTTAGGGAATTGGAGGGGCTGATGACCCCGGAGGCCAGCGAGGATGAAGCATTGATCGTTGTGCTGGAGCGGTGTCGGGCGCTGTGCAGCCAATACGGGATACAGACCGACTTCCAGCTGGGGGCCATCCACCAGCCGGGGGAGCAGGGTGGGCCAGGGGCCATCAGCCACCTCTATACCCGAATCAAAGAAAAAGCGGACTTCCCTTATTATAAGGAGAAGCCCGCTGGGAATTATCTGTACCTCTGCTGCCGGGGCCGTTGGGACATCTCCGCAGGTTATGCCGCCCTCAACCGCTGTATCCTTGAACGGGGGCTGGAAACGATAGGAGATTTCTACGCCTGCGACTTGGCCGGTTTTATCCTCAACTCGGTGGAGAAAAATGCGGCATCCATGATTTCGGTGCGGCTTTTGGACAGCGTTTTAACAAGATAAAGCGTATTTATCTATCGCATTATACTTCCAGGGAAATTTATGCGGACGGTGTCCGGTGAACGCACAGCAGTTTTCTAACACGATCCACCGTCCCCGGCGTAGCGTTCCCGGTAGTCCTTGATATACTCGTCCAGGTATTCCAGGTACTCGGCCCCGCCGCCCTCAATCGTTTCCAAAATGGCAGTGATTTTGCGGCGGCACTCGGCTTCTTCGCTCTCCGTCATGGTGTGCGCCTCATTAAGATGGGTGGTGGAACGAGGGGCAACAACATCGTTGATGATGTCATTAAACAGGTTGTCCAGCATGGCCTCCGGCGTGTCAAGCTGCTCCGCGCCTGCCGCGCCGGGTTCATCAACCACAATCCAGACATAGCCGATTTTCTTGGAGTAGACTATATCAAAATAGTTCTGCCCATCAATGTAATTCTCAAAGGCTTTGAGAATGGTGTCCAATTCTTTCTTCACATCGTCTCTATAAATCATAATTGCTTGACCTTCCTTTTCTGATTCTGAGTGTATTGTGTCAGGTTTCATACCCTGTTCTGCCCGCAAGATCAAATTATACTCCTGCTTACAGCCATAAGCAAGCAGTCAAGGGAATATTGGTAAAATGACAGTGAGATTTTATGATATTCTTGGAGATTGCTATGTCAAAGCTATTGGGCAATGAAATATTAGGGGAGAACATAAAGCGGATACGGTTGGCCCGTGGACTGACGCAGGAACAAACTATAGCCAGATTGCAGGTGTTGGGTTCCCCTTTGAGCCGCAGTACCTATTCGCTTATTGAGATGGGACGAGGGAATATTTTTGTAAATGATCTGGTTGGGCTGCAACAGGTATTCAATGTCAGCTATGAAGAATTTTTCAAAGATATACCGCCCTCTCGTAGTTCCAAGCAAACGCCAGACAAATAAAAAAACAGCACCCTGCCGGTTGGCAAGGTGCTGTTTTGCTTCGTCACCGCTCCGGCTTCTGATCTCTATTCTGCTCCTGCTCCTCCGGCTCTAAACCGAGGATTTCGCTTTCCACCCTGTGTATGTAAGACTTGTATATTATATATTTGCTTAATATATTAGTTAATAGCTCAACTACAAGAGCGGATAACGAAGCGTAAAAATTTTATAATAAAGGCATCCTAATCACAGGGGGATGCCTTAAATGAGCAAGAAGGAAGTGGAATTCGGCAATCGAGACAGGTTTATCGAACTTGGCCTGATGATCGCCAGCCTGCGAAAAATGCAGGGGATGTCCCAGGAAAAGCTGGCGGAGAAGGCGAAGATCAGCCGCTCCCATCTGAGTTCCATCGAGGCCCCCAACATCGTGCGGCCCTTTTCCCTGGAAGTGTTATACAACATTGCGGATGCCCTGGGAGTTCGAGCGGGGGATCTGCTGAACGCCACCCTGCCCCCAACGAAATGAGAACAGCGCCTTGCCGAGCAGCATGGCGCTGTTTCCACGTCTATGCCGCCTCTCCGCCGTAGAGATCGTGGTTGACCTGGGCGGCGTAGTGATTCTCAATGGTCGCCGGAGCGTTGTAAAGCACCGTCAGCAGGTATTGTTTCATATTCCGCACCTGTGTGGTGTTCTCCCGGAGGCAGTCGAATACGAAGCGGATGTGTTCGCTATCCAGCTTCAGCAGCCGGGACTTCACCACTGCCTGGGGGAAGTCGTTCCCTGCCACCCGGATATTTTTCTTTCTGGAGCAGACCGCCTCCACCATCAGCTCCACCATCTCGTCCAACTGTGCGGCGTCATAGGGATGCTCCCGCACGAAATCGTCATAGCCGATGTTCTCCCGGATCATCTCCCGATAGGTGTCCATTTCGCCCTGACTCACTCCGCTGCTCCTGCTCCGCTTCCTTCCCTTCGCTTCAGACGGCTGTGCTGGCACAGACGCAAAAGCCGTGGGAAGGGATGAAGGGAAGGGAAATGATTCCGTAATTTGTGAATCAGTTATTTTGTTTTTATCTTTATTTAATTGCGTTGTGTCCTCCAACGTTGGATTTTCCGACGCAGGTTCCTCCAACGCAGGCTGGGCCGAAAAAACAGGCCGTTCCCGGATAACGTACTCAGTCCCTTGCAGATGACCTTTTTCATTTCTCACACGGGAGCGGGTGACATACCCGGCTTTCTCCAGCTCCACCACGGCGGCCCGGATAGCGTCCTTGCCCTCCAAGCTGATGCGGGTGAGGCCGGCCAAGGTATAATCCCAATCTTCCGGGAGACTAAGCATCAGGGACAGCAGGCCCTTTGCCTTGAAGGAGATGGTCTTATCCCGCAGGTGGTAATTGCTCATGACGGTGTAATTCTGGGTGCGTTCCACACGAAAAACTGCCATAACATTTCACTCCAACTTCATAAAAATTAGAGCCGGGAAACAGGACGATCCTGTTCCCCGGACTCTTGAAAATTAGTTATAAATAGGGCAGCCATAGCCCCAGATCTCATAATGGCCCACACTGTAGCTGCGCTGGCGGCAGCTATCGCTTGTATTGCCCTCCACGGTATAGACCACGCCATTCTCCACCCGTTCCACGATGCCAACATGGTCAGGCACATCATCCTGCGGCCCGGAGCCTCCTTTTTCGTTCCAGTCAAAAAATATCAGGTCTCCAGGACGTGGCTCATAGTCGCCATCCTGCCACTGGCCCCTGGCTTTGAACCAATTGGAGCCGCCTGTGCAGCCGGCGAATTTGGGGATCACCCCGGCGTCAATGTAGCCGCACTCATTGGCGCACCAGCTGACAAAGCAGGCGCACCACTCCACCCGGCTGTTGAAGCCGTACCAGC
>OFGZ01001341.1_pt1 | contig 13506 bp, 17 predicted proteins | sample 1521871 | NCBI WGS metagenome assembly OFGZ01 (sample SAMEA3504091, study PRJEB24116) | mouse gut metagenome | biome: mouse gut; feature: mouse-associated habitat; material: faeces | place: Denmark | collected 2011
TTGTTTTCTTATTTGTGTGTATGGTCTGATTTTTGGATTTTTTCGAGACAGGAATTCTCTATATGCCCCTGGCTGTCCTGGAACTCACTCTGTAGACCATGCTGGCCTTGTACTCAGAAATCTGCCTACGTCTGCCTCCCAAGTGCTGGGATTAAAGCTGTGCACCACCAACACCCTGCAAATATTGCCATTTTTAGTGAGATATTTTTAATGTTTTTTTTACTGATTTATGTAAGATATTTCAAATGGTGTGTCCATTTTTTTTCACGTTGTTGCATTATTCCTTTCAAAGTTTGTTGATTATTGCTCACAAATACAGGATTTAACATCAGGACACTGACATTCTTCTTTTTCATTTCATTCCTCTCCTTTTTTTCTGTTTAACTTATCTGGAAATGGATTTTTCTGTATAGTCCTAGCAATTCTGGGCCTTCTTGTGCAGTTCAGTCCTGAATTCAAATCTACTGGATTTTATCACCAAATCCTGAGATTAAACCCCTTTCTAAGCAGACATCAACATTTTTTTTTAATTTTCTGTCTCACAATACTTCTTTAGAAGATGTCCTCATCACAGTTCCCAAGTAATGCCTTCAGACACTTCTAACTTTCTGTAGCAACCTTACCATATAGAGCCTATGTAAGGCATCCTGTTGGGTAGCATTCTGCCTTAAGCTGTCCACATCCAAAGTGTTTGTATTCTTCACAGTGGCCTGTGAGGTTAGTGTGATAAATCTGGGATGAGCTGTCAGGTGAAGAATTATTCACCACTGCAGCCACAAAGCTTGCAGTTTCCACTGCTCCTGATCATGATGCTGCAGAAGGTTTCTTTGATTTTCATAGACACTGGCTTCTTATTCCCAAATCTTGGTAGTGGTACTGTATTCTGCCTGTCTGTGTAAACAATTAGACATGAACCATGTCTTAGTATACTGGTTGAATCTTGAGAAGTTTGTTGTTCTTTTCTGCTGGATAGCCTGTTACTGGGGAAATCAGGCCATCAAGATTATTCTTAGCCTGGAAGGTACAGAGTCAGGGTCAGAGGAAGTGTGAAGTCTGGGTAAGGACTAGTTCTTAATCCAGATATTCCCTATGTATAAGAACCGTAATTGTCAACATTTCTCATTAAAAAAAAAAAAAAAAACACTTGAGGTTTATATGTGTTATTCTCAAATGACAGCTGTAAGTTTTTTCCACTTAAACACACCCCTCAATATACAAGAACAGATATCTACAGGGCCCTTTATAAACTATTCAGAGTTGTGCATCCCCATGGTCTCTGGTCTGTTTCCATTGTGAAAGGACATATGTTGAGAGAGATTTGTTTACCTTTGCTCTAATGATGTCCCTGGTCTTAATGTCTCAGTATTCATCCTGGTGTGAATACTGTGGAAATCGAAAATGTTAAAGGAACCGTGAAGCAAAAATGTTAATTGGTGTGAAAGAGTTAATGGGAACAGCCGTTAGTTTCCACTGACTGAAACTAAAATATTCATTACCTGTTATATTTCACAAAAACAGAATTATTGCTCATTTGTTCAAAGTGGACAGCCAGGTACAAATGAAATGATTTTATCCACTGGGCTGTTTTTTTTTTTTCAAAGCCTGGGCATGCTTCAACAAAGGAGTGCCTGAGAGCACCTGAATGTTCAGATAAAGTTTACTGAGGTCTCCTTGGCCTGAGAGTGCCTGTCCAGCCGCACTTTTGAACAAGAGGAATGGGTGGGACATTCTTTGATAGAAACAGCAGGAGCTTGGTTGCCAGTCAGAAAATTGTTGAAGAACAGCAGCAGGCTGTAGTGTTTGAGATTGTCAGACACCCTGTGAAAATTGCAAAACCCAAAGTAACTTGGAGCTAAAAAGTTAGAGATCTGATTAAGAGGTAAAATCTTGGATGTTGTAGTGAAGAGCAAAAACTTATAATTTTGGGTCTTATAGCATTGTGGTATGTAAGTTCAAGAAATTCAGGGCTGAAGAATAGACCAAGGCGGGTCCAGGCACAGCCAAACCCACCCTGTAGCTAAGAATGTCCAGCCATAAAAGATAAAAAAGAGAATGCAGGAACTAGCCACTGCTATCAGGGCGGACCAAATGGCCATCTGGCAGGATGGCACCTCCCTATAGACCCCATAAATCATACATTGACCAGGTGTCCTGCTGACCTCGAGAAGTCCCAAGCCCTTGTGCCTCCCTACACCTTAGCATGCACATATTACCCTGTTAATTTGTAATCATCCCGCCAACATTTAAATAAGCCTATCATGTGTAATGGCCCAAATTCTTTTGGCTCCCCTGTTTTTGGTTTGTGGTTTTTGCCTTTATAAGCCTGTAAAAAGTTTGGGCTGGGGTTGAACTCCCCTGCCCCCTGCGCGGTGCATGAGTATCATCCCCAGCACGCTGGCTTGAGTGATCCTTTGTTGTTTGTGTGTTTGTGTGCCATTAAAGTCTTGTATAGTTACAGCGAGTTCCGCCTCAGTGTCCTACTGGGTGCGCACCTCCCTGAAGAGGGACTCACTGAAGGGGTCTTTCATGTGGTGGATCGGCTGGGAGATGTGTGACCACCCAGGGGTCCTAGACCCACTTGGAGGTAAGGCCCTCTATCTTGTCTTGGTTTTGTCTCTATATTCTGTCTGAAAATCTTGTGAGATCACAGTTTCAGTTTTGCAAACTCTCTTATGAGACAGTGCTTCGAAGGGAGAGCAAAGTGGATAAGGACAGATGTGTCTAGGTGTCCACCATTTGTTCGCCCTGGGAGACTTTCAGGGAAGTCAGGGGGAGGGCCAGGGATGCCTAGTGAACCTCCTCGGGAAAAGTCAGGGATAAATTTTCTCCTTGACGATCTGTTTCTGAGACCTGTTCCTAGGCCGTCTGATTCTTTTCAGGAACTCTGGTTGACACAGAGTAGGCGACTGGTTTTGCTTTTGAGTCTTGTAGCCTTTGTAATCGTTTTTAACATGTGTGTGACAGAGCTTAACATGGGAAAGACTGTGACGACCCCACTAACACTTACTCAGAACCATTGAACAGACGTTATGACTAGGGCCAACAATCTTTTCTTTGATGTCAAGAAGGGACCTTGGCAAACTTTTTGCTCCTCTAAATGGCCAGCTTTTGGTGTGGGCTGGCCTTCGCAGGGAAATTTTAGCCTGCCTGTTATTCTAGGTGTCAAGTTATTTTTCAGACTGCAGGAGGGCATCCTGATCCGGTACCTTATATAATTGTGTGGCAGGATCTGGTACAAAATCTGCCACCCTGACTGGGTTCCTGGACTTCCGGAGCTGAGGCAGCGATGGTGGCAGTAGCCATGAAACCGAAAATGATGCATGCGGGTCTGCCAGAGCACGTTCCATCGGCCCCCCTGAGGATCTATCCTGAAATTGATGATGCCTTTTTCATTGACTCCTTCCCACCCCCTTACCCCCAAAGAACTTCTAATCCTGATCCCTCACAGCTGCCCACCCCAGCAGACCCCAGGGTGGCCTCTGTGACAGGACCGTTGGGAGGGACTCCTAGCTGCAAAGGCCATAGTTCAGAGGGAAGTGAATCTAAACCAGATCCACTGTTGCTTTGCCTTTAAGAGCTTATGTAGGAGGACCTGCCCATGCCCCGGGGCAGTTAGTCCCATTGCAGTACTGGCCATTTTCATTGATAGATATGTTGGCAGATATGTATAACAGATATGTATAACTAATCACTCCTCTTTCTCATAGAATCCCTCAGGCTTAACAGGACTCCTTGAGTTCCTAATGTTCTCCTACCAGCCCACTTGGGATGACTGCCAGCAACTTTTGCAGGTCCCCTTTAGAACTGAAGAGAGAGAGAGGATCCTGCTAGAAGCCAGAAAAAAACGTCCCAGGACCAGATGGGACCCCCACTAATCTCCCCAACCTTATAAATGCAGCTTTCCCCTTGGCCCGTTCTGCCTGAGAGTTCAATACTGTGAAAGATAGGGAGCGTCTCACAGTCTACTGATGGACTCTAGTGGCAGGGATAGAGCGGGCTGCAGGGTTACCCACCAATTTGGCCAAGGTAAGAGAAGTCCTTCAGGGTTCAATGGAGCTGCCCTCCGTTTTCTTAGCACGACTAATGGAGTCTTATAGGAGATAGCCCCATTTGATCCCTCTTAGGAGGGTCAGCAGGCAGCTGTAGCCATAGCTTTCATTGGTCAGTCTGCCTCTGATATTAAGAGAAAGTTACAGAGGTTAGAGGGTCTCCAAGATTATACTCTGCAAGATTTAGTAAAAGAAGCTGAGAAAGTATACCACAAGAGAGAGACTGAGGAAGAAAAGCAAGAGAGAGAAGAGAAAGAGGTAGAGGAAAGAGAAAACCGGCATGAACGCCAGCAGGATAGGAACTTGACTAAGATTTTGGCCGCAGTGGTAGGTGGAGAAAGTTCATAGAAGGGTCAGTCAGGGTACCTGCCCAACAGGGCAAGAAGACCCCCAGGAGAACAGAGACCTCCACTTGAGAAAGACCAATGCACATACTGCAAGAAAAAAGAATATTGGGCCAGAGACTGCCCAAAGAAGAAGCAGAGGGGCCCCAAAGTATCTGCCCTTGAAGAAGACAAGGGAAGTCGGGGCTCGGTCCCCCTCCCCAAGCCTAGGGTAACTCACTCTGTGGAGGGGACCCCCGTTAATTTTCTAATAGACACAGGAGCTGAATATTCAGTCTTGACTGAACCTTTAGGACAATTAGGATCAAAGAAGATTTTAGTTATGGGAGCCACTGGTAGCAAGCTTTATCCCTGGACAACCAAAAGGATTTTAGACATAGGAAAAAATAAAGTGACACATTCTTTTCTTGTGATACCTGAGTGCCCAGCACCCCTGCTAGGCTGGGAACTTTGGAAAAAATTGAAAGCACAAGTCCAGTTTACTTCTGACGGACCTGAGGTATCATGGAAGAAGAATCCAGTGGCATGCTTAGTTTTAAATTTAGAAGAAGAATATCACCTCCACGAACAGAAGACTGAGACTTTACCCTTTAAAGAACGATTGACAGGTTTTCCAGAGGTTTGGGCAGAGCAGGCTGGGATGGAATTAGCTAGGCAAGTGCCACCCAACATAGTCGAGCTAAAAATGGCTGCCAAACCCGTTTCAGTCAGGCAATACCCCATGAGTCAAGGGGCTAAAAACAGCATTCGACCACATATCCAGAGACTGCTATAACAGGGTATATTGGTCCCGTGCCAGTCCCATTGGAATACCCCCTTCCTGCCAGTGTGTAAACCTGGGACAAATGACTATGTGCCTGTCCAGGACTTAAGAAAAGTCAATAAGCGGGTACAGGACATTCACTCAACTGTGCCCAACCCTCACAACTTGCTGAGTTCCTTACCACCTGAACGGTCCTGGTACACTGTCCTGGATTTGAAAGATGCCTTTTTCTGTCTCAGATTACACCTGAACAGTCAACTTCTGTGTGCTTTTGAGTGGCGAGTCCCTGAAGGAGGATATACGGGTCAGCTAATTTTGACTAGGCTGCGACAGAGGTTCAAAAATTCACCCACTTTTTTTGATGAAGTGGTCCACCACAACCTTATGCCCTTTAGGGAACAGAACCTCCAAATTTCTCTCCTGGAGTATGGAGATGATTTAATCCTTGCAGCTTCAACCCAGGAACTGTGCCTTGACAGGATCAAGAAGCTTCTAAATGAAAAAAGTGAATTGGTGTACCACTAAGAAAGCTCAGCTATGCCATATGGACTTGACCTACCTAGGATACTCCCTCCGAGAAGGAAAGCAGTGGTTCACCGAAGCTCGAAAGAAGACTGTGATGCAGATCCCAACCCCCACCACTCTGTGACAAGTACGTGAGTTTCTGGGAACGGCAGGCTTTTGTAGACTCTGAATACCAGGGTCCACAATGTTGGCGGCACCTCTGTACCCACTCACTAAAGAAAAAGTCCCGTTCACCTGCACAGAGGAACACCAAAAAGCCTTTAACAGCATAAAGGCTGCTCTGCTTGCAGCCCAGGCTTTGGCCCTGCCAGATTTGACTAAGCCTTTCACCATATACGTTGATGAGCCAGCTGGAGTAGCCCGCAGAGTCCTGACTCAGACTCTGGGGCCCTGGAAGAGGCCAGTGGCCTACCTGTCTAAAAAATTGGACCCAGTTGCCAGTGAATGGCCCTCCTGCCTAAAAGCCATCGCTGCAGTAGCCCTACTTGTTAAAGATACTGGCAAGCTTACTCTAGGTCAGCATGTGAGTGTAATCACTCCCCATGCGTTAAAGAGTATTGTATGACAGCCCCCTGACCATTGGATGACAAATGCCCGGATGACCCACTACCAGAGCCTGTTGCTAAATGACCGAGTGACTTTTGCCCTACCTGCCATCCACAATCCTACCACCCTCCTCCCCAAGACGGATGCCTCTACCTGGGTACACCAATGTGCTGATATCCTGGCTGAAGAAACTGGATCGAGAAAGGATCTGACTGACCGAACTTGGCCAGGTGTGCCTGACTGGTACACAGATGGTAGCAGCTTTGTGGTGGAGGGAAAATAAAGAGCAGGAGAGGCAGTGGTTGACAGAAAACATGTAATTTGGGCAAGTTAACTTCCAGAAGGAACTTCGGCTCAGAAGGCTGAGCTCCTGACGCTAACTAAAGCTCTGCGGCTGGCAGAAGGTAAGGCAATCAATATTTACACTGACAGCCACTATGCTTTTGCCACAGCTCACATTCATGGGGCCATCTATAGACAAAGGGGGCTACTTACTTCGGCAGGCAAGGAAATCAAAAATAAAGAAGAAATCTTGGCCCTCCTAGAGGCTATACACATGCCCAAGAAAGTGGCCATCATCCTCTGCCTTGGCCATCAAAAGGGGCAAGGTGCTGTAGCCCAGGGAAATCAGATGGCAGGTTGGGTGGCCAAACAGGTGGTACAAGGCATCCCTGCGCTGCCTGTAGAGAGTATAGAAGAACCAAAAGGGACCCCAGAGATCAGTTTTGAATACACCTCCAAAGATTATGAGATGATTGAAGATCTTGAAGAACAAGGGAAGTCCAAAGGATTTAGCTACCATGGGATAGCAAGAACAAAAGAAGGAAAAATTATTTTGCCCTATAGAGAAGGAAAGGCATATGTAAAACGCATCCATCCCCTGACACATCAGGGAGCAAAGAAATTGTGTGATTTAATCCAGTCCTCAAACTATTATGTGCTCAGGCTACTAGACGAACAAGTAACTAAATCCTGCTAGTGTGTTGCCTAATTAATGCTGCAGGCCCCTTTAATGAACAAGGAAAACGACAACTGGGGGATAGACCTGGAGTTTACTGGGAAGTAGACTTCACTGAGATCAAACCAGGAAAATATGGTAATAAATAGTTACTAGTTTTCATAGACACTTTCTCAGGATGGGTAGAAGCCTTCCCCACCAAGTCTGAAACTGCTCAGGTGGTGACCAAGAAGATCGTTGAAGAGATCCTACCCTGGTTTGGGATCCCCAGTGTAATATGCTTGGAAAATGGGCCTGCATTTGTTGCCCAGGTAAGTCAGGAATTAGCCACACATTTGGGGAACAATTGGAAGTTATATTGTGCTTATAGACCCCAGAGATCAGTATAGGTAGAAGGAATGAACAGGACTCTAAAAGAAACCCTAACTAAATTAGCTTTTGAGACCAGTGGTAAAGACTGGGTGACCCTCCTTCCCTTTGTGCTCCTTAGGGCCCGAAACACACCTGGGTGTTTCGGCATTACTCCTTATGAAATTCTACATGGGGGACCACCCCCCTTGACCGAGTCTGATGAGATATTGAATTCCAGTGCTAACTCTTCCTCACCCTCTTCTCTGTTTACCCATTTAAAGGCCGTAGAAGTTGTCAGAACACAGATCTGGGACCAGATTAAAGAAGCATACACACCAGGGAGCAGTGCAGTGCCCCACAGGTTCCAGGTCGGGGACTCAGTTCTGGTCTGACAACATCGAGCTGGCATGCTTGAGCCACGGTGGAAGGGACCTTATCTAGTGCTGCTGACCAGCGCCAAGGTCGCAAAGGTAGACAGGATCGCTGCCTGGATCCACGCATCCCACATAAAAAAAAGGCATCCAACCAGGATGAAGACGACCTCAGAGAAAATTGGACAGTGGCCGCTACTGATAATTCTCTTAAACTGTGCCTTCGCTGTACACCAACCTTGGGTAATAATCCTCACACTCTTATGACCCTGACATGGGAGGCCATCTCTCAAGCTGGAGATACTGTATGGAGTACTTCAAAGGCCCCCCCCCTTATACATGGTGTCCCCCTCTGTTTCCTGAAATCTGTGCCCTGATAGATGGATTAGATGCCTGGGATATCCCTGAAGAGTCACATGAAACGGTGCCCCAAGATGAGGTAATCTATCACAAGCAGCCATATCACCAGGGGTTAAGTTCCCAAGGAAAGTACATTGCAGATATACCAGGCTGTAGTAGCAGGTCTCAACAGAGGAGACTTTGTCAGGAGCCCTTTTATGTCTGTCCCAGGGATAGGGTAAATAAAAAAGAGGCTTGCTGGTGTGGGGGAATAGAGGGCATCTTCTGTAGTCAGTGGAGATGTGAAACCACTGGTACCACTCATTGGGACCCTTCCTCTAGCTTGATATTATTATAGTATCCAGATGAAATAAGGGCCATGATTCCTTAAACATCACTTTTACTCAAAAAGCAAAAGAGACAAAAAAGATTGGATAAGGGGAAGACTGTGGGGCCTAACATTTTATGTGACAGGGACAGGCCCTGGATTCACATTTAAGATTCGGCTAAAGATGAAGTGTCCCCCAACCCAGGCAGTAGGACCTACCCCCGTTCTTGTTAAAAAACCTCCAATGCCCCTTCCCAGACCTACTTTTCCCGGACCTACCCTAGTTGGTCCAGCTATTCCAACAGAAGTCTATACCCCTTCCTCAGACCTGAAACTTACATTGCCCCTACTCCCCCAGATACTGAAAACCGTCTGTTTAGTCTGGTACAGGGGGCTTTTTGGTACGCAATTGTACCAATCCCAACATCACTAAGTCTTGTTGGCTGTGTTATGCCTCCAATCCCCCATATTATGAGGGAGTTGCTCAAGTCAAGACATACAATAAGGCTGAGGACAATTCTCAGTGTCCTTGGGGAGAAAACAGAAAACTAACATTAGCAGCTGTCTCGGGAAATGGACTTTGCCTGGAACAAGTCCCACATGACAAACGGTAACTCTGTAATCAGACTCATCATCTCCAGTCTTCCAATAATAGAGGTCAGTACTTAGTCCCTCCCTTAGTCACAGTATGGGCTTGCAACACTGGACTCACTCCCTGTGTATTTACTTCTGTTTTTAATACTTCTAAAGATTATTGTCGTTTAGTTCAGAGTGTTCCTAGGCTTCTGTATCATGATGACAGTTTTTTGTCAATGGATTCAACCACTGGACCCGGTATAAAAGGGAACCCATTACCATGACCTTAGCAGTGCTTTTGGGTCTAGGAACAGCAGCTGGGGTCGGCACAGGCACAACTGCCTTGATACAGACCCCCCACTATTTTCATGAATTGCACAACCGCTATGGATGCAGACCTAGGAGCACTAGAGCAGTCCATCACCAAACTTGAAGAATCTTTGACCTCGCTACAGAACAGGAGGGGGCTAGATCTACTTTTTCTCAAAGAAGGTGGACTCTGTGCCGCACTAAAAGAAGAGTGTTGTTTTTATGTAGACCATTCTGGTCTTATCAGGGACTCCATGGCTAAGCTCAGAGAAAGGTTAGAAAAATGAAGCAAAGAAAGAGAAGCGTATTAAGGATGGTATGAAAATTGGTTTAACAGGTCTCCCTGTTTTACGACACTGATTCCACCCTGGCAGGCCCTCTGATTATTTTTTCCTCCTGCTTTCTTTTGGGCCATGTATTTTAAATAAGCTGGTTGCTTTTGTTAAAGATAAAATAAACACCATACAAGTCATGGTCCTCAGACAGCAATATCAACAAGAAGAAAGGTCGTTCTAAGATTAGAGCTATCCACTAAAAGAAGTGGGTAATGAACAGCAAAAACTTATAATTTTGGGTCTTATAGCATTGTGGTATGTAAGTTCAAGAAATTCAGGGCTGAAGAATAGACCAAGGCGGGTCCAGGCACAGCCAAACCCACCCTGTAGCTAAGAATGTCCAGCCATAAAAGATAAAAAAGAGAATGCAGGAACTAGCCACTGCTATCAGGGCGGACCAAATGGCCATCTGGCAGGATGGCACCTCCCTATAGACCCCATAAATCATACATTGACCAGGTGTCCTGCTGACCTCGAGAAGTCCCAAGCCCTTGTGCCTCCCTACACCTTAGCATGCACATATTACCCTGTTAATTTGTAATCATCCCGCCAACATTTAAATAAGCCTATCATGTGTAATGGCCCAAATTCTTTTGGCTCCCCTGTTTTTGGTTTGTGGTTTTTGCCTTTATAAGCCTGTAAAAAGTTTGGGCTGGGGTTGAACTCCCCTGCCCCCTGCGCGGTGCATGAGTTTCGTCCTCAGCATTCTGGCTTGAGCGAACCTTTGTTGTTTGTGTGTTTGTACGCCATTAAAGCCTTGTATAATTACAGTGAGTTCGGTCTCAGTGTCCTACTGGGTGCGCGCTTGCCCGAGAAGGGACTCCCCACGGGGGTCTTTCAGTAGGTTTTCTGAATAAGTTTGTATTACATGGCAAAAAAAAAGATTTATTATATTCATTTCCTTCCGTCTTGGTGTTTAAGGCATATATAATGCAATTGAATACTGCACATTCGGATTATTAACAGTTTTATACCAAGTTCCAAATTTAACATACCACGAAATGAGAAAGCGTACAATATATATTCCAATCATGAATAAGCAAATGAATGTAGGGAAATAGTTTTCAGGTACTAAGATACATAGCTATTAAGACATGATCAGAACAATTTAGATCAGAGGATATTAGCCTAACCCCTATGACTTAAATTTCCCCTTGGCTGTATACTCAGAGCTCTGTGTCCTGTCTGTTGCTGATTGGAACAATGCTTTGTTTTTCAGTAGCTTCCTGCATGAATTTAACATGGTCATACACTATAGACCGTCTTAGCAGGAATCAACTTAATGTGGATCTAGGAATCTGTTACCTGTAGAGAAGGGCCTCTCTGTTAAGAATGATCAGTGACCATTGTACCTCATTGTTTCTACAGAGGATCCTAAAGGGTGCATAACCTGCTGTGAAAAAGATCTAGGCCCTCTAATCCATGACACAAGCCTAGTTTCCATTTGTTCAGTTATGTCAGATTTTGTACTAATATATTCAGGCAAAGTAATTACTGTTATATATCTGTTCTATCCAAGATTTTAATACTATTGGTTGCTATTTTGCATTGAATCCTAGAGCTGATGAACCAAGTAAAGAACACTGGGAAATCACCTAGATAAAAGAGATAAAGTGTGTGATGGTTACACCTTGTAATGGCAATGACTCTTTGAATTAAGAGGCCTTAAAAAGAAATGAAATAGAAACTTGAGTTTCTCAGTAATGTGAGTCACTCTGGTATCAGGTCTCTTTAGCCTGAGGATACAAGAGAAGACTCTAACCAACATCATTGACAGTCTTGGTCTTAGGTCATCATGATATCCCTTTCTATGATCCCAAGTGTATTACAATATAATAAGTAGACCCACCAAAGGCAATAAAGTAAAGACAGCACTAATCACTGAGTCCTAGGCATGCTAAATGCTAGGCAGTCACTCTGTCAACTGAGCTATGTACAGACTCTGTTCCCAATATTCACAGATTTAAGGTTTTCCAATGAAGCCTAGAAGCTGCTTTCGAAGGAAGATGTGTTCTATGACTATGTCCTAGCACAGTCTGCTGGAAATGGCACCTCAGTTTCTGGTCAGTACTAGGAGAGCAACAGCAGGGAGGTAAAAGCTATTCACTATTGCGTCCCGCTCGACCGGCAAGAAAGACGCAACAAACCAGAATCTTCCGCGGCAAGAGCTTTATTGCTTGCTTCTCAGGAAGATTCCGAACCGGGAAAATGGCGCTGCTTTTATAACCCGCAGCGTGACGTTTCAGCACCTGATATGGCGTGACAGCTCCCGATTCGTTGCTTGCCCATCACCCCACTATTACACCCCGAGAATGGGAGTGACTAGGAGTGAATTCACTCTCGCACCTGCGTACAAGGCTTGTTTACTAGTTAGGCACAGCGGAGGCCCGCGCCATCTTATAATGGCGATTGCTCGCTGCACACACGGCTCTCCTCAGAGATTACTGGCGGCACACATGCGATTGCTCGCAGCACGTACCGGCTCTCCACAATTCACCACGATATCTGCAGTCCCTTCTATGAATAGTCTGTTGTAACCTGGAGAATTCTGGTCATCCACTCTGATACCACTACTGTTGTAGCAACTTGAACTTCTCTTAAACCAGTCAGTCCCTTTCTATAGAGATGATTCATCCCTGAAGCATCTACATGGGAGAGAGAATGGGGAGCATAGAAATCAGAGAGAGGCAGAAGTAATCTAGACTTCAAGTTGAGAAAAGAAAAAGTGGTCCTGGGGAAAATACAGTGATTTCTGGGTAGAGAATATGGAGCATCCCAGTAAAGGTAGTTCTGAACTGGCTTGTTTATCTTGAAGGCAGACTTGGGCATTGTATAAAGCTCTCTTGTAAGATCTCATACACAAAATTTTGCTCAATGTCTGACTCAGAAGTAATATTTCAGCAGTATCTAGGATTCATGCTGGAAAAAACTGGAGAAAAGAAATCAGGATTTTTGTGGGCCAAGGTCCATGACATAAGGCTTCAGATATCTAAATTGGCAAAGCTCATGCAGCCAAGAGAAACCTTTACACAGACACCTAGAGTCTTGTGGCAATGAGCCAGGATCAAATTCACCATAACTATCCATATTTTAGCATTCCTTGTGCTATGATAATAAAGGACACAGCCTGAGTTCATATAAATCATTAGGTCTGCTTTTATTGGGTTCTAACTTCCTGGGGCCGGGCTCTAAAGCAGGACAAATCTTTCCTCTGATCAGCAGAAGACATAACATGACCTAGTCATGTCGGGCATGCATGCAGAGCTTAGAGAATGAGAACCCTGAAGGGGCATAGAACCTCAAGAGATCAAGAAATAAATTGACTTCTGTTTGGCATTTGCCTGTCAGAGAGAGAAGCACTTAAGGCAGGGTCATCTCTGCCTTTCATTGTTTCAGGACTCAACACTCTGCAACTTTGTTTCAATACCTTCTTTCTGTTAGCCATTAGCTTGCCTTTAGCCTCCTAGACTCAGTGTTGCTGAGTGTGAAACAGAGTATACTCCTGACAGCCTCAGGAGCATGTAGATGTGTAATTCACACACAAGTACCAATTCAAATGTGTTGTGTCTGGCCAGCGGCTCACATGTCTGGGTTCTAATCTGGAAAGGAATCTTGGAAACCTGGAAGAGAACAGGGAGCTAGGCAGAGAAGAGAAAGATGTAGCTAAGGCAAAATTCTGAACAAAGCTCAATTTTACTATTTCTGAAACTCA
>OFGZ01001349.1_pt1 | contig 13413 bp, 15 predicted proteins | sample 1521871 | NCBI WGS metagenome assembly OFGZ01 (sample SAMEA3504091, study PRJEB24116) | mouse gut metagenome | biome: mouse gut; feature: mouse-associated habitat; material: faeces | place: Denmark | collected 2011
ATTGGACACCGAGAGCTTTCATGGCGACTATACCGTGACCGGCATCCTGTCCAACGTGGGAGAAAAGGAGGGAAACACCTGCGCCATTGCTGTTTCCAAGGCGGCCTTGACCCGGTGGGCCGGATTTGATCCTGCCGGGTATCGCGCCTACGCGCATTTTCAGAACGCTGAACAGCTGAGCCAGGAGGTCATGACCGCTTACTGCCAGGAAATTGCCGCGCAGTATGGCCTCCCCCATGTAGGCATGAACAGCAGCTACTTTGCTTATGATTCCAAGTCCATTGACTTTACCACCATCGGCGGCATCACGGCCCTTGTGCTGATTGGCGGCTATGTGGTCATCCAGAGCATTTTCCGTATCTCCATCCAGGATAAAATCCAGAGCTATGGGCAGCTGCGCACCATCGGGGCGACGTCCAAACAGATCCGGCGCATTGTCAAAAGGGAGAGCCGCCGGCTGGGCGGCATTGGAATTACCCTTGGCGTATTGCTGGGCGTTCTCAGCGGCCTGCTCCTGTTCCCCAAGGGCTTCCACGGGGCCTACTATGGGTTATCCGTGCTTCTGACCGTCCTGGCCTGCTGGTTCATGGTGTCTGTCTCCATCCGCAGGCCGGTGAAGATTGCCGCCGGTATCTCGCCGTTGGAGGCGGTACGCTTTTCCGCCGGACAGGAACGGATACACAGCCGGAAGAAACGCATCAGGCTCAACCCTGTGTCCATGGGTCTTGCGAACTTCCGGCGGGACCGGAAAAAGGCGGCCAGCATCGCGGCCTCGCTCAGCCTGGGCGGTATCCTGCTTTTGATCGTGTCCTCCGTGGTTCTGACCCGCTCGCCGGAGCAGGCCGCAAGGCTGTTCTTCCCGGATGGGGACTATAAAATCTACCTGTCCTCGGAGCAGCCGGAGGAGGAGATCATGGCCGCGGGCAATCCGCTGAACGACGAGCTGCGTCGGGAAATCCTCTCCGTGGACGGCGTGACGGATGTGCTGGTCACCCGCCAGGCTCTGCACGCAAAATTCGGGACCTCCGCAGGTACTGGGGCCGGTATGTGCGATGCTCTGACGGACGAAAACCGACAGGAGGTGGAGGCCGCGCTGATATCCGGCGCGATGCCGGCGGACGCCCACAGCGTCCTTCTGGCCGCAAGCTATCAAAAGCACCTCGCTGAGATGGATGTCGGGGCCGCTATGGAGCTGTCTCTGGGTCAGAAGACCGTGACCGTCACCATATCCGGCCTGCTTGACCCGGTGAGGGGGACAAGCAACGGACATGGGGCCCTTGCCTTGGATTCGGTGGCTTTGTTCGCGCCGGAGGAGCTGTTTCGGGAACTCCATCCTGAGATCGAAAACTTTGACTACTCCTGGAGCATTGTCAGCGACCCGAAAAAAGCGGAACGTGTGGAAGCCGGTCTGCAAGAAATTCTGTCCGGCCGCAGCAATCTCGGTCTGGATACCATCGGGACGCACATTGCGTATGAGAAAATGCAGAGCGGCCTGATTTTCGGCGGACTGCGGGCGCTCTCCTGGCTGATCTTCCTCTTTGGTGTTGTCAATCTGATCAACACGACCCTCTCCAACCAGATGTCCCGGAAGCGGGAAAACAGCATCCTGCGCTCCATCGGCCTGACCAGCAGGCAGCTATGCCGGATGAATATTTGTGAAGGACTCTGTTATGCGGCCTTTGCCGCCCTGGCTGTTCTGCTGATCGGACTTCCGATTGCGGTGGTGGTGTGCCGGGAGGTCAGCCGGCAATCCTTTGCCGGTGAGATCGTGCCCTATCAATTTCCGATACTGGAAATGGGCCTGTTTCTCCTGGTGCTGTTCGGCCTGGAATTTCTGCTGTCAGCCTGGACGGTCAGCAGGCAGAGAAAGCAGTCCTTGGTCGATCAGATGCGGGCGGCGGAATAGTGTTCCCGCAGAACATTTCATGACATCCAGGGAGCATTTCATGACAAAAGCCTTGAAATGGTGTCCTTTGCTCTATAGACTGATAAAAGCAAAGAACTTTTTTGCAAAATTAGCCATAGAAAGGGGATGCAAACATGAACGTACAGATGATGGAAGGGCTTCTGGGCGCCAGTTCCAATATCAAGTTGTCGGGTACGCCTATGAGCGTGTACCGCCAGGCCAGCGCCCAGGGCGACACGGAGAAGATGAAACAGGCGCTGGGCTACACCGGCGAGTGTACCGAAAAAGCGGCCAAGTACCAGGAGAAACTGGACAAGGGCATGAAGGCCGAGGCGAAGGCTGAGAAGGAAAAGGCAGAGCTGGAGCTGGAGGCCGCCATCGAGAAGCGCCGGGAGGAGCGCAAGCAGGCTGAGGAAGGCACAGAATCGAGCCGCCCCCAGGGAACCGATTTGGTTCAGATCAGCGAGGCGGCGAAAGCGGCGCTGAAAAACAACAAGCCTGTCGAGGCGGCGGAGCCTATTGACAGTGAGCCGGTTACCTATACGCCCGCTGGCGAAATTGCCGCTACGCCGGTAGAAACCGAACCGACAGTTTCGTTTACCGCATAAAATTTCAAGGAGGAATGACGTATGATGCCGATTTCTGGTGTGAGCACCGGCGCAGTCCAGCCTTTAACAACGGCTGAGAAGATGATGGGAGCGTCCAAGGTCCAGAAGCCCGAGGAGGAGGCCCGGGACCGCCAGCTGAAACCTGTGATGGATGAATACATTCCGGAGGAGCCCCAGGAGCCGTCCGGCCGCTACTGGATGGGCAGGGACGAGGACGGTCAGCCTAAAATCTATTTTGACGACCGGTCGCAGGCGGCAGACGCGCCCAAGCAGCCGGAGGACGCCCCCGAGGCGGAGGAGCCCAAGCAGGCGGGCCAGGGCGCGAAGGGTCCGGAGGGGAAAAAGGACAAGGAGGAGGTCTGGGAGGGCAATACCGACAAGGTGGACCGTGAGATCGAAAAACTGAAAAAGAAGCAGCAGGAGCTGAAGCAGCGGCTCAATACCGAGACCGACGAGGCCAAGATCAAGGATCTGGAGCATCAGCTGGCCCAGGTGGAACAGGAGCTGAAGCAGAAGGACAGCGACACCTACCGGAGGCAGAACGCTGCATACACACAGCTCTCTTAATTTCTGGAAAGCGGCGGTTTTGAGGAATCAATGCCGCCGCTTTCCTCCGCTTAGATAAACTGCTTTAAGGAGATTTTGAGCATGGAAGATTTAAAAACTCTGTTGGCATATTTCAAGGAACACAAAAAGGCGTCATTACTATCCTCGCTGCAACTGTCATGGGGGCCGCATTGGGGGTGGCAGCTTTTTATAACGGCTGGCTTGGCTGAAAATTGACCGTAGGAAAAATTTAAGAAATTCCATAGGGAAAACGCAGGAAAAAGAAAAACAATCTTGATATAATGTCAGTGAAATCTTGGCCTGGAGGCAAAGGGAAAATGACGAGCATGACAAATAAAGTAAAGATTATGTTATGGGTATGTGTAGTATATATTTTGTCATCTATTTGCTATATTCCCATGATGTTGCAGCAACACGGAGTCTCTGTTCCCAACGGACTGTCACTGTTGAAATACTTATTTGTTTGTATTCCTGCCGCAAGCGCTTTTTTGTTTCTGGCTTTTGAACACAGACTCAAAAAATACTTTGCAACAGCATTTTCCGGGAAGATAGCACTCAACCATATCGGAATTTGGGCCATATTGGTGTTTGCAGGATTATCTGTCTCATTTTGTTATTCCCTCGCGGCAAGGACAGATTTGCTTCAAAATACATATCCGTCCGTCACAGTGCTATTATCAAGTTGTATGTATTTGTTTGTAACAGCGTTTGTTGAGGAATTGGCATGGCGGGGGCTTCTTCTTGAGCAGGTTTCTTTTCAGGGAGAAAGCATTTGCAGTATCCTATTGGTTGGGATCATTTGGACAATATGGCATCTGCCTATGTGGATCATTAGAAATTCATTGGGAGCCGGTCAGATTATTCCTCTCTGCATTTGGACGCTCCTTGTTTCTGTTGTCCTTGGAATCGCTTTTTATCAATGTAGAAATCTACTGTTTATTGCGATATTGCACGCAACCTTCAACATCTGTTATTTAGCGCCAATAGCGTATAATATCGCCGCGCTGGCACTGGTAATCATTGCTGTTGCACTGTTATGGCGTCAGAAGTGGAGGTCAGCAGCATGAGTACTCATATTTTAGTGGTAGACGATGAAAAGGAGCTGGCCGACGTTCTGGAGCTCTACCTGGTAAACGACGGCTGCACGATCCACAAGTGCTATACTGGCGCGGAGGCCCTGGACTGCCTTGCGCACACAGACCTGGATCTGGCGCTCCTGGACGTGATGCTCCCCGACGCGGACGGCTTTCGGCTCCGTAAGAAAATCAGGGAGAAGTCCTACTGCCCCATCATCATGCTCACAGCCAGGGGGTCGGACGGGGACAAGATCATGGGCCTGACCATCGGGGCCAACGACTACATCACAAAGCCCTTCAATCCCCTGGAGGTTGTCGCCAGGGTTAAGACCCAGCTGCGACGGTACAGGCTCTACAACGGCTCCGCGCCAAAGCAGGAGGAACCGGCCCATGAATACGACATTCGAGGGCTGGTGCTCAACCGGGACAGCCACAAGTGCTTTCTGTTTGGGAAGGAAGTGCAGTTGACTCCCCTGGAGTTCTCCATCCTCTGGTATCTCTGCGAGCGGCAGGGGGTTGTCGTCCCCTCCGAGGAGCTGTTTGAGGCGGTGTGGGGCGAAAAGTTCCTAAAAAACAACAACACCGTCATGGCCCACATCGGGCGGCTGCGGGAAAAGCTGGACGAGCCTGCCCGAAGCCCCAGGTTCATTAAAACGGTATGGGGGGTTGGGTACACCATTGAAAAGTAAGAATGACTTCGGCCAGTTCCGCAGGAAGATATTCCTCCACACCATAGCTGTGCTGGCGGCGACCGCCGCTGTGATCTATCTCACCTACGCCGTCCTGCTGCGGGGCCGCTTTGCCAACGGGATGGTGTCCCTGTTTCAAAACACCCTGGGCATGGATTACGACGCCGCCCTCCGGTTCTATGAGCGCACCTTCCGCAGTCACATGGACGTGATCATTCTGCTGTCCCTCCTGCTGGTGGCCGCCGGCCTGTTCTACTTTTACCTCCGCTGGCTGACCCGGTATTTTGAGGACATCAGCAGAGGAATGGATGCCTTGCTCCAGGATGTGGCCGGAGAAATTTCCCTGCCCCCGGAGCTGCTTCCCATTGAGCGCAAAATGAATCTGGTGAAGCGCGCCATTGACCGGCAGAAAAATGATATGCTCCTGGCCGAGCAGAAAAAGAACGATCTCATCATGTACCTGGCCCACGATTTGAAAACGCCCCTGGCCTCCTCCATCAGCTACCTGAACCTGCTGCGGGATGAGAAGCAGCTCTCCGAGGAGCTGCAGGGGAAGTACCTATCCATCGCCCTTGCCAAGTCGAGGCGCCTGGAGGAGTTAATCAATGAGTTCCTGGAGATCGCCCGGTACAGCCTGTCCACCATCACCCTGCAATACAGTGAAATCAATCTGACCCGCCTGCTGGAGCAGCTTGTGTATGAGTTTCAGCCGGTTCTGGATCAGAAGGGCCTGACCTGCCGCCTTGCGGCCGGTGACGACATTCTGCTGAGCTGTGACGCCGACAAGATGCAGCGGGTCTTTGACAACCTTTTGCGCAACGCGGTGAATTACAGCTGCGACGGAACCGAGATTACCATCGAAGCCGAGAGCGGCGGGGACTGCGTAAAGCTGAGATTTTCCAACCACGGCGGAACCATTCCCCAGGAGAAACTGGAGCGTATCTTTGAGCAGTTTTACCGGCTGGACACGGGGCGCAACTCCAGCGGGGCTGGGCTGGGCCTCGCCATCGCCAAGCAGATCGTCACGCTCCACAAGGGGACAATCATGGCGGAGAGCGGGGATGGCCTGACGGTTTTTACGGTAACACTTCCAGTTTCATAGCAATCACAAACACTCAAAAATCATGGAGAGACACATATGAATAGCAAGAAACTGCTGCTGTGTTTGATTGGCATAGAGGCAATGCTGATCCTCTGCATCGCATTGGCGAACCTCAATCCGGCGCCGGTCCTCTATTTTATAATTTCGTATACGGGCTGGTATTCAGTCTTTTGGTTCCGCTATACTGTCTGCGGAGAGAAAAGGAATCACTTGCTTCGGTCGGCGTAAAAAGGCTGGGCCCACGGCAATTTGCCGTTTTGTTTGCATTTGTGATATTTTCCGTTGGCGGACAGCTGATCCCCAAAATGGCTGCGGGGGAACAGATACCGTGGCGTCTGCTGCCGTTAGGGATTGTACCGCTTATCATGACCACATTTTTTGAGGAGTTCCTATTTCGGGGCTTTGTGCAGAGCAGGGCCGAGCAGCAATTTGGCTGCTTGCCCGCAATTTTGATTTCCGGGGCGATGTTCTCTCTATATCATCTGGGCTATCCCGGTTTTCTCGCCTGGGAGGATCTACTCCTGCTCTTTGCGGTAGGACTTGGATTCGCGGCTGCCTACAGGCTTTCTGCTAATAATCTAATCGTGTCGTACTTCGTAAACCTGCCGAACGCTTTTGCTGCCTACATGCTCAAATATGAGCAATTCCCCGTTATGAGTGTCAGCTCCACCATAGCGGCGGCTATTACACTGGTGCTGATTGGATTCATCATTTTGATGTTCAGAAATACAAATCGAACTATGCGGAGGTAATCCATCATGGAGCTTATCAAACTGACCCGTGACAACATTGATCAGGAGCACATCTGCTGCGCCATATCCAGCAACAAGGATGTGCAAGTCATGTCCAAAAAGGCTTGGCTGAAGGAGCGGCTGGACGAGGGACTTGTTTTCCTAAAGGGCAATGTCCGGGGGAAATGCTTTATTGAGTACATCCCCGCCGAGTACGCCTGGGTGCCCGTCGAGGCGGAGGGGTACATGGTTATCGACTGCCTGTGGGTGTCCGGGCAGTTCAAGGGGCATGGGTACTCCAACCTCCTGCTGGACGCCTGCATCGAGGACAGCAAGGCAAAGGGGAAAAAGGGACTTGTGATCCTGTCCTCCAAAAAGAAGCTGGGCTTTCTCTCTGACCCTGGATATATGCGGCACAAGGGCTTTGTGACAGCGGATACAGCGGAGCCCTATTTTGAGCTGCTGTACCTGCCCTTCATGGAGGGCGCGGAGCGGCCCCGCTTCCGGGATACCGTGCGGGAGCATAGGACCATGCCCCAGGGATTTGTGCTCTATTACACCAACCAGTGCCCGTTTACGGCGAAATATGTGCCGGTGCTGGAGCGCATGGCAAAGGAGCGGAACGCCGTTTTCCAGGCTGTTCATATTCAGACCAAAGAGGAAGCCCAGAACGCTCCCTCGCCCTTTACCACCTTCTCTCTGTTCTATGACGGCCAGCTGGTGACCCATGAGATCCTGTCGGAGAAGAAGTTTGATAAAATCCTAACGGATAGGGGTTGGTAAAACATCAATGAAAAACAGCCGTCTCTTTGAAATTCTATATCTTCTGGTGGAGAAACGTGCTGTCACCGCCGGGGAGCTGGCCCAGCGGCTGGAGGTGTCAGAGCGGACCATTTACCGGGACATTGAAGCCCTTTCCGCCGCCGGTATTCCTGTATTTACCCAGCAGGGCCAGGGCGGCGGCATCCGGCTGATGGATCAGTTTGTACTGGACAAGGCACTGCTCTCCCAGGCCCAGCAGGACGAGATCCTGTTCGCCCTCCAGGCCGTCCTGGCCGCCGGCAGCGGGCTGGAGAAGGAAACGCTTGCCCAACTGACCGCCCTGTTCCACCGGGAGGGTGGGGACTGGCTGGAGGTAGACTTCACTGACTGGGGCAGCGGAGCGGCGGAGCGTGAAACCTTCACCCTGGTGAAGAGAGCCATCCTGGCCCGTCGGCCTCTGTCCTTCACCTACTACAGCTCCGCCGGGGAGAAAAGCCGCCGGGCCGTAGAACCCGCCCGGCTGGTGTTCAAGAGCGGGTGCTGGTATCTGTCGGCCTACTGCCGGATTCGGCAGGATTGGCGTATTTTCCGTTTGGCGCGGATGGAGGACCCGACTTTGGAGGAGGAAAGCTGCCCACCCCGGCATCCCCCGGAACGGCTGGAGGTTCCCTCTCCCGGCGGGGAGCAGGGGACAGAGCTGCGCCTGCGGTTCCAGCCCTCCGCCGCCTGGCGGGTGCAGGACTACTTCCACCCGAAGCAAATTACCCGGGAGTCGGACGGCCATCTGCTGGTGAACTGTAATTTTCCTGAAGACCAGTGGCTTCTATCCTTCTTGCTTTCCTTCGGCAGTCAGCTTGAGGTGCTGTCTCCTGGCTATTGGCGGGATATTCTTGTCCGGGAAGGTAAAAAGTTTTTGGAGGTCTACGAAACTTGACAGGCCGTGTCAGGGTTGAAGGCGTATTCTTGTGTCAGAGGCGCGGGAGAAAACCCCGCCAAAAATAAGGAGGTACTTCTCATGGAAGAACGTAATTTTTGTCAGTGCTGCGGTATGCCCCTGGACAAGCCCGAGGATGCGGGGACAGAGGCGGACGGAACCCTCAGCGGCGAGTACTGCCGCTACTGCTATCAGAACGGGGCCTTTACCGCCCCCGACGCCACTATGGATGACATGATTGCCTTTAACCTGAAGTTCAATGAGGAGAACGGCCACCCCTTCGGCACCCAGGAGGAGGCGGAGAAGATGATGCGAAGCTGGTTCCCGACCTTGAAGCGGTGGAGGAAAGCGTAAGAAGTCCGTCTGAAGGCGAAATAATCTGGAGTGTAGGAAAATTGTCAGAAAATCTGTAGGGAAAACGCAAAACAAGTATCGGCGGTTTTGGTATGATAGAACCAAAACCGCCGGTGTTTTTTATGGGAGGAACGTCTATGTTTATGATCAGAGAAATCCTGGGCTATTGTATCATCAGCGCCGTCTGCCTCTTGGGTATGGCCGTTCTCTATGCGCCCGTCTGCTTTTTGCTCCGAAACCGAGTGCCGCCGGCAAAGCAGCTCGCCTACTTCCTGTTCGGGGCCTGCGTGATCATCGTCCTGGCGGCGACGGTCATTGTTGGCGCGTCCAAAACAGTTGCGGCAGATCGCTCGCTGAACCTGGTTCCCTTCCAGGTCTTTCAAGAGACTTGGGGTATGCCGGAGCCAAAGAAGATCGCCCAAACTGCCGCGAATGTCGTGATGTTTGTCCCTCTGGGTTTTATGATGCCGGTGGCCTTCTGGAGAATGCGCAGCTTTTGGAAAACCGCTCTTTCCCTGGCGCTGTTCTCCTTCGCCATTGAGTTCACCCAGTATTTTACCGGCAGATCGGCGGACATCGACGATCTCATGCTCAATACCTTGGGCGGGATATTGGGGTATCTGATTTTCTTTGTGGTGTCAAAGCTATTCAGGAAAAAGCGTCCCCACAGGACAAACCGAGCCTATCACCGCTCTGTGAGAAAATCGTAAGAAAGTCCGTAGAAAAACAGAGGAACCCCGTGTGAGCGAACGAGAAAACAGCGTTCTTGCTTTTGGTACAATGATAGTGCCAAGGCAAGAGCGCCTTTATTTTTATCAGCGGGAAAGGAGTTTTCACATGGAATTGCTGATTGACCATGTTTCCAAGCGATTCAAGGACAAAAAAGCGGTCAATGACATCAGCCTGGAGCTGACACCGGGGGTCTGGGGCCTGCTGGGGGCCAACGGCGCGGGCAAGACCACCCTCATGCGGATGATTGCCGGGATCATGCAGCCCACTTCCGGCCGTGTGGTGTATGACGGTGTTCCCATTCAGGAGTTAGGGGAACAGTACCGGAGCATTTTCGGGTTTCTGCCCCAGGATTTCGGGTTCCACCCGGAGTTCACCGTCAAGGACTACCTGGCCTATGTGGCCGCCCTAAAGGGGCTCCCGGAGCGGCAGAGCTGGCGGAGGATTCACGAATTGCTGGAGCGAGTCTCTCTGATGGATGTCTACAACAAGAAGATCTCCAAGCTCTCCGGCGGCATGAGACGCCGGGTGGGGATCGCCCAGGCGTTGCTGAACGACCCGGAGGTGCTGATTCTGGACGAACCCACCGGGGGCCTGGACCCCGGCGAGCGGGTGCGCTTCCGCAATCTGCTCTCGGAGTTCGCCCATGACCGGATCGTGCTGATCTCCACCCATATCGTCCCCGACGTGGAGTACATCGCCACCTGCCACGCCATCATCAAAGGCGGCAAGCTGCTGGCGACGGGGACGACGGAGGAACTCGTCAGGCTGGTGGAGGGCAAGGTGTGGAGCTGCACTATCCCGGCAGATGCCGTACCGGAGTATGAGAGCAAGCTGCAAATCACCAATCTGCGCAACGAGAACGATGGCAGCGTCTCCATTCGCTATCTGTCGGACCGGCCCTGCACCGCTGTTTCCAGCGCCGCGACGCCCCGCCTGGAGGATCTGTATTTGTGGATGTTCCCGGAGAGCAGCGGAGAAAATGACAGGAGGTATCAGTAAATGAGAATCTTTCGTTTGGAACTGAAACGGGTCTTGAAGTCAAGGCTCACCTGGATTTTGCTGGCGCTGGCGTTGCTCCTCTCCGTCCTGCTGGCCTATCTGCCGACCACCTACTGCTACAGTAACTATACAGACGAGGCCGGGAACGAGGTCAACCTGACCGGGCTGGCCTCCATCGCCTATGAAAAGGAGCGTCAGGCGGATGCCAGCGGCATTGTCACCCCGGAACGGGTACGGGAGGCCGTGGAGATTTATCAAGCCTGCCTCACGTCCTACGGCGTCACGGAGTCCTACGATCTGCCGGAGGGCGTCTATGAGAAGGAGATACTTCCCATCGCCCCGCTGCTCCACGGCGTCAAGGAGGCGTTTGCCGACCCGGACACCGGCATGGCCCCCACCATCATGGAGATCGACCCAGCACAGATTGACGACTACTATTCCGTCTGTGAGACCCGGATTGCCTCCCTGATGGCGATGGAGCAGCCGGACAGCCCCGCCGTCCAGCGCAAGGCCGTGGAGATGTACAGACGAGTGGAAAAGCCCTTTGCGGTCTATCCCGGCATGAGTTCCACTATTCTGGACTATCAGAACATCATGGGCTTTCTGGTGCTGCTGTTCTGCGTGGTGATTGCAGCCCCGGTGTTCTCCGCCGATTATCAGTCGGGTGCGGACGATATTCTGCGCTGTACCCGGAATGGCCGGGCCAGGCTTGGGATTGCCAAAGTGTTGACCGCCCTGTTCGTCAGTGCTGCCGCTTTTGTAATCTGTGCCGTGGTGCATATTCTGGTGGTCAACAGCCTGTTTGGCTGGGAGTGTACCAAAACCTCTATCCAGATGCTCTACTCCATCGTGACCCTGACCGACATGAATATCGGGGAGCTCCAGCACCTGTTTGCCGTGGCCGGTCTGCTCTCGGTGCTGGCCTCCGTCAGTTTCACGCTGTTTCTCTCCTCCAGAAGCAAGACCACTGTGGCGTCCCTGGCCTCCGGGCTGGTGTTCTGCATCGCGCCGGTGGTGCTCTCCATGACGGTGCCGGGGGCGCTGTCCACCTGGCTGTGCAGCATCCTCCCTGCCAGCGGCACAAGTATCCAGGCCAGTATCCTTTATGCCATCACCGATTTTAAGTTTTTGAGTCTGGGCGGTCTGGCGCTTTGGACGCCCTACGCCATGATCGGGGCCTGTATCATTGAGATACCGCTGTTTGTGTTCCTGGCGGTGCGCTCCTATTGCCGACATACCGTAAACTGAACTGTTTTCTCTATTGAATGAAAACGCCACTCGGGTAAATACCCCAGACATTTTAAGAAAAAATTTTTGAAATGTCCGTTCGGTGTAACAATTCAACCGCTTTTTATGTCGAACCTTGAGAGTGTTCGGACATTTCTGTGACATTTGGGTTTTACAATTCTTTTGTCAGTAAGTTAAGAAACCATAAGAGGATCATCCCAAGCCCTTCTAAACTGTTGAATAGCAGCCAGCGGGTAAGGACACGCCTCGCCCGCTGGCTGCTATCCTCACTGGCTGGGAGGAAGATATTTTGCCACCGGCCAGCAGTGTTACCTGTCTAACCATCGTATCGCTCCGTGTTTTTGCATTTCTCATTCTGGCGAACCAATAGCTGTTCCGCAAGGAAGTCTAATGTATTAAGCAGGAGCAGTTGATTGGAGCGGTTGCAAGCTCTGAATTTTCCAAGGAAACGATTGATTTCTTCCATGTGCTGATCCGGCTCTACACTGAATAGGTCGCTTGTTGTAAGCCCCAGGCGATTGACAATCGGGAACAGAATCTCATAAGACGGGTTGACGCTCCCGTTCTCTATACACTGGATCATTTTGATTGATACTCCCGTTTCGTCTGCTAACTCCTGCTGTGTCAGCTTACAAGCCTTCCTTGCGTCATGGATGCGAATGCCCAAGTATGTAAGTCTATCCTCCGGCATGATTTATCACCTCGGATATATTCTATCTTGCCGATTTTTATATTTACACTCCCAAATAACACCTATTAAATAGGTAAAATCTTACGTATTTCCGAATAGCATTTTGCCCCTGTCGAGGAGCCATAAAAAAACGGCTTTTCACAGCAGGGGCTTATTGTGCATACACCTGTGATTTGCCCACTGGAGGAAATCATGGGTATTTTTATTGTCCAAAACAGGATTGGTGATCTGTCAAAAAAATTGTAGCGAATCATGAGGATTATCCTGAAGAAGAAACCGCAAAATCCGACCTTTTTCTAACGCAATATCACACTGAAATTCAAACGTGGAAGCAAACCGCCAGAAAGAGCAATAGGCTCTCTGGCGGTTTGTTTTGTCGGTTTAGGTCGAATGGTATAGCGCTCACAAGACAATGGCAACCGTACATAGCCCGATACCCATGATTCCTGGTTTCAAATCGCCTACCCCACAAATTTGAGATCGGAGATCATGCAGATGAACTATGACATGGAAAAGTGCGGAAAGCGCATTCGGCAACTCCGCATCCAAAAAGGTCTTACACAAGAAAAAACCGCAAACGCACTGAACATCGACCAGAGTTTTTATGGCCGTGTTGAAACAGGGAAAAAGGGCTGCTCTGTAGATATGTTCATACAGCTTTCCATCTTATTCGGTGTGTCGCTGGATTATCTGATTTTGGGCAGATGCCTTGGGGAGCTGCCTAATGGAGCAGATACGCCCAAGTTGAAAAATACTATCGGAGAACTGATAGAGCAACTGGAGGAATTCAAGCGGTTCCTGTAATTGAATATGTCCACAGGGCATAAATATGCCCATTGGTCTCTAAAAAAGTTGGTGTGAGTTCTCTACAATAAGGTCAAGGCGAAAGCCCCTGCACCTTGAAAATTTCACACCAGCAGTACGGAACACCACACGGACAGACGCACAGTGCGCACCATGACCCGGAGGAAGCGCGAGCTGCCCCCGGGCCGCGATAAAGCCTGTGCGGGGCAG
>OFGZ01001356.1_pt1 | contig 13375 bp, 12 predicted proteins | sample 1521871 | NCBI WGS metagenome assembly OFGZ01 (sample SAMEA3504091, study PRJEB24116) | mouse gut metagenome | biome: mouse gut; feature: mouse-associated habitat; material: faeces | place: Denmark | collected 2011
GGCCATCAAGGGCGCGGTGAGCGCCCACGATCTGCGGGACCTCAAATGCCAGATCGAGCTGTCCAACACCTACCACCTTCATCTTCGCCCCGGAGACGGCGTGGTGAAGGCACTGGGAGGGCTCCATAAAATGATGGACTGGGACGGCCCCATCCTGACGGACTCCGGAGGCTTTCAGGTATTTTCCCTGGCAGGGCTGCGGAAGATCACCGAGGAGGGCGTCACATTTGCCTCCCACATCGATGGCAGGCGAATCTTCATGGGGCCGGAGGAGTCCATGCGTATTCAGTCCCACCTGGGCAGCGATATTGCCATGGCCTTCGACGAGTGTGTGGAAAACCCGGCCCCCTATGATTACGTGAAGCAGTCCTGTGAGCGTACAATCCGCTGGCTCCGGCGGTGCAAGGCGGAGCATGACCGCCTCAACGCCCTGCCGGACTGCGTGAATCCCCGTCAGATGCTCTTCGGCATCAACCAGGGCGGCACCTATGAAGACCTGCGGATCTGGAGTATGCAGGAGAGCGCCAAGGTGGACTGCGAGGGCTACGGCATCGGCGGTCTGGCGGTAGGGGAGGAGACAGAGGTCATGTACCGCATTCTGGACGTGACCCTGCCCTATGCGCCGGAGGACAAGCCCCGGTATCTTATGGGTGTGGGCACTCCTTCCAATATTGTGGAGGCGGTCTGGCGGGGCATAGACTTCTTCGACTGCGTGATGCCCGCCCGGAATGCCCGCCACGGGAAGCTGTTCACCTGGAGCGGCAGCCTGAATATCAAGAACGAGAAATACAAGCTGGATGAGCGTCCCATCGAGCCGGGCTGCGGATGCCCCGCCTGCCGCAGCTTCTCCCGGGCCTACCTTCGCCACCTCTTCAAGGCGGAGGAGATGCTGGCCATGCGTCTGGCGGTGATGCACAATCTCTGGTTCTACAATACCCTCATGGAGCGCATCCGGGACGCACTGGATGCGGGAGAGTACGATGCTTTCCGGGCAGAATACAGCGGTAAGCTGGGGGAACGGGTTTGATTATCTGGCTCAACGGTGCCTTCGGCGCAGGGAAAACCACGGCAGCCTTTGAACTCTGCCGCCGTCTGCCGGATTCCTTCGTCTACGACCCGGAGAACGTGGGCTTTTTTCTTCGGAAAAATATGCCGCCGGTGTGCCATACCCCTGATTTTCAGGACATGCCTCTCTGGCGGAGCTTCAACTTTCAGGTTCTGAAGGAACTCCATGCACACTATAATGGTCCGGTCATCGTACCAATGACGCTGGTCAGCCCGGCATATCACCAGGAGATACTGGGGCGCCTGGCGGACGAGGACGTACCGGTATCTCATATCATTTTGTATGCCCGCCGTGAGACCATCCTGAAACGGCTGAAAAAGCGGAGCCTGGGCCGGCTGGGCAGCGAATCCTTCGCCGTGGAGGCCATCGGCCGGTGCCAGGATTTTTTCGACCGTCACGAGGCGGGCAGCAAAATCATGACAGACGGCCTGTCCGTTTCCGAGGTCGTTGAGGAAATCGCCGTGATCTGCGGCTTATCACTGACGCCGGAAAGGCGCGGCAGGCTTGCCCGCGGTATGGACCGCCTGCAAACCGCGTTTCGCCATATCCGCCTCTGACTGGCGGTACACGGAGCATAAGCGCAGAATTCCCGCAGACAGCCGCTTTACAGCGGCCGTCTGCGGGAATTTTTACCGTCGGGACTTATTTTTTCTTCGGTTTCGCGGTTTCCTTCATGGCCACCGAGCAGGCCAGATCGCCCAGCACATTGCAGCAGGTAGCGCCCATATCGCACAGAGTGTTCACACTGATATAGACCCCCATAACTCCCGCGGGCAATCCCGCGATGGCGGAGAGCGCCGCAAAGGAGGCAATGGCTCCGCCGGGCACACCCGGGGTCCCGATGCTCAGCAGAGTGTTGCTCAACAGCACCACCGCCAGCAGTCCGAAGCTGATTTCCACGCCGCAGGCATTGGCAAAGAACACGATCATGAAGCTCATCAGAATAGATACCGCGTCCATGTTGATCGTGGCCCCCAGCGGAAGCGCCAGGGAAGACACTTCGTTAGGCACGCCCATTTCATCGGCGCAGCGCTTGCTGATGGGCAGGGTAGCGGAACTGGAGCAGGTGCCGAAGGCATTGAGCGCTGCGGGCATAACCTTGGTAAAGAATTGTCCCACGCCGTATTTTCCCAGCAGCTTGACAATGCCGCCGTAGACAACCAGCGCATAGAGGAAGAAGGTCAGATACAGCGCAATGAGTACGGTGCCCAGGGCAAGGATGGTCTCCGTCCCGTTGGCGTACACCACGGAGGCGATAGAGCAGAACACGCCCACCGGCGTAAACAGCATGACCACCGAGACGATCTTCACAGAGATTTCATTGACCGAGTATGCCAGCGTCACAAAAGGATCGGCCTTTTTTCCCAGTGCCAGGCAGGTGATGCCAACGATGACGGCAAACACCAGCACCTGCAGCATATCCCCGTTGGCAAAGGAGGCCACCGGATTGGCGGGAATCAGATTTTTTACCGTATCCAGCAGACTGGTGAACTGTGTGGCCGTCACATCGGACTCCACCATCTCGATGGTCACCCCCCTGCCAAGGCCCAGCATCTTCGGCAGGAACAGCCCCAGCAAACTGGCAAACAGGGTGGTAGCGGTGTAGTAGATGACAGACTGGGCGCCGATCCGTCCGGTGGCGGAGACGCTGCCGATGCCGTGGATGCCTGCCACCAGGGAGCAGAACACCAGGGGATAGATCATCATGCGCAGAGCGTTCATGTACAATCCGCTGACCAGGTCGATAACCGGCAGCAGGAATTCCAGACGTCCTGGAATCAGCAATCCCAGGACGATGCCCAGGATCAGCCCGATGAAGATCGCCAGGGTAAGGTGGGTGGATTTTTTCTCTTTCATAGAAAACAGCTCCTTTACACAGAACATACAGATATGGTCCCCGGCCCCGCCGGAGCGACAAAAAACGCCCGTCCTCTGCCTTGACAGAAGACGGACGCAGTGTCCGTGGTACCACTTCTCTTCACTCCGGCCCAATACAGGCGGAGCCTTTACCGGCATCAAGCAATGCCTGCTGCTGTAACGGGCAGACCCGTCACGCCCTGACGAACCTCGCTCGAGCGTACCTCTCCGGAGCCATGTTCTCCCGCCGCCGGCCTGTCCCCTTTCAGCCCGCGGAGACTCTCTGTGAGGTGGAGGGCGGGATACTCTTTCCTTCATAGGGTTTCAAAAATATGTGTCCCTTATTATAGAGATCCATTCATTTCCTGTCAATCGCCGATCTCACAGCTTCAGCGGCGGAGCATCCCATATTTTTGTGCAAAGTATCCGAGCCGGCCGCAGAAATCCGGTAGACTTTTCCTCATCCATGCGGTATACTAAGGGTAGCCAGCTGGTTATCTGGATACAGGAGGTTCCCGTATGCCTTGGTTCGATCGTTTTGACGCCCTTTTTGTTCCCCGCTTTCCCGACTGTGAGGTCCTCCGGGAAGAGTCCATGGACCGCCACACTACCTTCCGGATCGGAGGACCCGCCCAGCGCTTTGTCCGGCCTTCCGAAGTATCTGAGTGCGGGGCACTGCTGTCCCTGGCGGAGGCGGAGGGCTGGCCGGTTCTGGTCATCGGCAATGGCTCCAACCTTCTGGTATCCGACGAGGGCCTGGACGCCCTGGTCATCCATACCGGCCGTCTGGAGGGAGTGGAGCGGACCGGGGAGCGGACTATCCGCGCCGGAGCGGGACTGAGCCTGGCCCGTCTGGCCTCCTTTGCCCGACGGGAGGAGCTGAGCGGACTGGAATTTGCCCACGGCATCCCGGGCAGCCTTGGGGGTGCGGTGTGCATGAACGCCGGAGCCTATGGCGGTGAGATGAAGCAGGTTCTTTCCGCCGTTACCGCCTGGTTCCCCGGAGAGGGCATTCAGCGTCTGGAGCCGGAAGCGCTTGCCCTGGGATACCGGCACAGTGTATTCAGCGAGCGGCGCGGTGTGGTGCTGGAGGCGGAACTCTCTCTGGAACCCGGAGAGGGCTGTGGGATGGCCGCCGGGATGGAGGAGCTGGGCCGCCGCAGGCGGGAAAAACAGCCGCTGGAGTATCCAAGCGCGGGCAGCACCTTCAAGCGGCCCGAGGGCCATTTTGCCGGGGCGCTCATTGAGCAGTGCGGTCTGAAAGGCGTCCGGGCCGGCGGGGCCCAGGTGTCGGAGAAGCACGCGGGCTTTGTCATCAACGCCGGGGGAGCCTCCTGCGCCGATGTCCTGGCCTTGATCGCTCATATACAGGAGACCGTGTACCGGCAGACGGGTGTGCGTCTGGAACCGGAAGTCAAAATCGTCCCGTAAGCGCCTTTCAGCGGAGGATAGGAGAGAGAAAATGGAAATTCTGATTATTTCCGGGATGTCCGGCGGGGGGAAGAGCAAAGCGGCCTCTTTTCTGGAGGACATGGGATTTTATATCGTGGACAACATGCCTGCGGGCATGATTCTGAAATTTGCGGAGTTCTGCTCTGCGGGCAGCGGGCGGTACCGCCGTGTGGCCCTGGTGTACGATGTGCGTACTGCCGACACCTTTGATGAGTTTCTGGAGGTCCTGGCCACCCTGCGCCAGCGGGAGTACAACTGTAAGCTCCTGTTTCTGGAGGCAGAGGTAGATACCATCATCAAGCGCTATAAGGAGACCCGCCGGATGCATCCCCTTCAGGAGCGGGCCGGTTCATTGGAGGCGGCGGTAAACCGGGAGATTACCCTTATGGCTCCCGTACGGGCTCAGGCGGATGCCATAATTGATTCCACCCAATATTCCACTGCCCGCCTGCGGGGAGAGCTGCTTCGCCTGTTCGGCGGCAGCCGGGATGCGGGGAAGATGCAGGTAAGCGTAGTATCCTTCGGTTTCAAGCACGGTCTGCCTCTGGAGTCCGATCTTGTATTCGACGTGCGCTTTCTGCCCAATCCTTTTTACATCGACTCTCTGCGTTCTAAAACCGGCCTGGAGGAGAAGGTACGGGACTATGTGTTTTCCTTCCGGGAGACAGGACAGTTTATGGAAAAGCTCCGGGAGCTGTTGGGGTTTGTCCTTCCGCTGTACCAGGAGGAGGGGAAGACGGTGCTTGTGATTGCCATAGGCTGCACCGGAGGACACCATCGCTCCGTAGCGGTGACCCACGCCCTGTCTGAGTATATCCGCAGCCTGGGCTATCAGGTAACAGAAAACCACCGGGATATGACAAGGACGTGAGGGCGAAAAGGAGAAAACAGGAGATATGACAAGATATATTAGAGAAAGCTTATTAGAAAAATTTGAATTTCAAAATTATGGTCATGCTCTGGAGATATTGCAGGACGCTTTTCCAAAAGAATGGAAGGAGGTGCAGGATTCCCTGGAGAAACTAACTATTTCCATTGAAGATTTACAGACCGCCGGAGGAAATGAAACCGCAATACCCAAAAAATTTGATGATATTCTATACCCCTTGGGATGGAAGGAAATCAGAATTACTGGCGATCTCTTAGTAAAGATGTACCCTAGAAGAGCCAATCAGCGAGGTCGTTTTTCAGATGAACCATTTGATGAAAAAACGATCACTGGTTATATCGATGGACATAACATTGATTTTATAAAAGGTAAAGTTGCATTTGATTTAGAGTGGAACAGCAAAGATCAGACATTTGATCGTGATTTACTTGCTATGCGCACATATTTTGATTGTGGTCTCATTGAGGTCGGAATTATAGTGACCCGATCAAAGGAGTTAAATGATGTTTTCAGAGAAGTAGCAGATAAACGCGGAAAATCGTTGATATCCAAATATGGGGCAAGTACAACATGGATGGGGAAATTAGAATACAGGTTAAAATCCCGCAGAAATGGTGGCTGTCCCATTCTGGCAATTGGCATTAAAAAACCGTGTGTAGAGGGGTATGGACTGTGACAAAGATAGAGTTGGCGAGAACAATAGAAGATTTCCAGCAATATACAATCGGGAAAAAGTATAAAACAGTCTATGCGGATCCGCCGTGGCAATTTCAGAACCGAACAGGTAAGGTTGCCCCGGAACATAAAAGACTGTCCAGATATAACACAATGCGGCTGGATGAAATCAAAGCATTGCCCGTTTCGAAAGTTGCAGATGAAAAGTGTCATTTGTATTTGTGGGTTCCAAACGCCTTACTTCCAGAGGGACTTGAGGTGATGAAAGCATGGGGCTTTGAATATAAAACCAACATTATATGGGAAAAAGTTAGAAAAGACGGCATGCCAGACGGTAGAGGGGTTGGATTTTATTTTAGAAATGTAACAGAAATCCTTCTATTTGGAATTAAAGGCGGTAAGAACCGGACGTTAGACCCAGGTAGATCCCAAGTAAATCTTATTCGCTCAATAAAGCGGGAACATTCTAGAAAACCTGATGAATTTATTGATTTGATTGAGCGCTGTTCATCTGCGCCATTTCTTGAACTTTTTGCAAGAGGCAGCAGGAACGGGTGGGACATGTGGGGAGATCAAGCTGCTGATACCTATGAACCTACCTGGAGTACGTATTCTAACCATACGATTGCAGCCAAACAGAGACCAGACATTCTGTAGAGCGGCTATGTAATGAGGTCATTAGAAGTGCCTATGAATCAAAATCAACTTTACCGGGGCCCCAGCGGCAAAGGTCCCAGAATCGCTGCCATTGGCGGAGGAACAGGCCTTTCCACCATGCTGCGCGGCCTGAAACGGCACACAAACAATCTGACTGCCATTGTCACGGTAGCGGACGATGGCGGCGGCTCCGGCGTCCTGCGCCAGGAGCTTGGGATGCTGCCTCCCGGAGATGTGCGCAACTGCCTGGAGGCCCTGGCCAACGTGGAGCCTCTCATGGGAGAGCTGCTGCATTACCGCTTCACCGAAGGTTCTCTGAAGGGCCAGAGCTTTGGCAACCTCTTCCTGGCAGCGCTCAACGGCATATCCGGCGGGAGCTTCGACCAGGCGGTCAGCCGCATGAGTCAGGTCCTGGCCATCACCGGCCGGGTGATCCCTGTGACCACCAGCAACGTACAGCTTGAGGCGGAATTTGAAAACGGTACCCGTGTCCTTGGGGAATCCAAGATTTTCTATTGCAAGAAGCGGGAGGACTGCCGTATCCGGCAGGTCCGTCTGCTTCCGGAGCATCCCCCCGCACTGGAGGCAGCTCTGGAGGCGATCCGGGAGGCGGACATGATTCTTCTGGGCCCGGGGAGCCTCTATACCAGCATCATTCCCAATCTGCTGGTAGAGGGCGTAGCCAGGGCCATCGCGGAATCCTCCGCTTTGAAGGTATACATCGCCAACGTCATGACCCAGGAAGGGGAGACCGAGGGCTATACCAACGCCGACCATATCCGCGCCCTTTTCCAGCATTCCTTGCCGGAGCTGTTCCATCTGTGCCTGGTAAACTCCTCCGCCATCCCTCCGGAGGTCCTGGAGCGCTACGCCCGGGAGGGTGCGGAGCCATTGCACTATGACAAAGCCAAGTGTGCGGATCTGGGGGTGGAACTGGTCAGCCGCCCGGTATCCGCCGTCTGTGACGGGTATGTCCGCCACGACCCGGAGCTGCTGGCCGCAGCCCTTTTGGAACTCCACGCTCAGCGCAGTGTCCGTATCGCCGGCCAGGGCCGCTACCGGACGGAATGAACCAACCGTCATTTTCCGGCGGCACTGCAAAGCCTCCGCTCTCCGCCGCACAGCCCTCCATAAAAGCATTAAAAAGGCGTTCTTTGCGTAAAGAACGCCTTTTTACTATAGATTGTTCCCTCTCTGTTCTCCCTCGCCCCGGAGCCAGCTTCCGATATTGGTCACACACAGCAGAGTCACTACCAGAAACACGCCGGGAATCAGAATAATCCACCACGCACCGCTGAGCAGAGCCTTCTCCGACAGAGAGAGCATTCCGCCCCAGCTGATAACCTCCAGCGGCAGCCCAATGCCCATAAAGCTCAAGGTAGACTCCGCCGCAATGGCCGAGCGCACATTCATCACCACCATGAACATGATGGAGGAGAAGAAGTTCGGCGCCAGATGCTTTCGCAGAATATGAAAAAACCCACCGCCCATACAGCGGGAAGCCAGCACATATTCACTGTTTCGCAGCTGCCGTACCTCCGAGCGCACCACCTTAGCGATAGCAGTCCAGCCGGTGATGCCAATAACCAGGGACAGGCTCCAGACACTTGCCCTCCCCAGGATCGCCTGCAAAAAGACAATCAGCAGCAGGGAGGGGATGCTGAGAAAAATCTCCGTCAGCCGCATCACCAGTCCGTCCAGCCATTTGGGGGCCAGTCCGCTGACCGCGCCAAAGAGGACGGCCAGCACAGCGGAGATGGCCGCAGAGAGAAATCCAATGAGCAAGGAAGCCCGTCCCCCGTACCAGATCATCGAAAAGATATCCCTCCCCATGGTATCGCTGCCAAACCAGAACTCCGATCCGGGAGGTACGGCAGCATGGAGAAGGTCCATATACGCCGGGTCTTTGGGCAGGAACATCTCACAGCACAGGCACCCCAGCATGATAAAAGCCAGCACCGCCATGGAACAAACCGGTTTTCCATCATACCACTTGGGAGCGGGCAGGGGAGGCGGCACCGGAGTTCTGGCGCCAATCAGGACAAACCGTTCATCCATGTTCCGTCACCTCCGCCGGCATTTCTCCGCGCATTCTGGGGTCGATCCGCTCACTGATGATCTGGGCCAGCATGTTGCTCAGAATGACCACGCTGCCGGAGAGAATACACAGCAGCATCAGCAGGTTGTAGTCCTTGTACCGGGCGCTCTCGTAGGAGAGGGTCCCCAGGCCGGGGTAGGAGAACACCGTCTCCACAATGTACGTGCCCCCCAGCACGTGGGGCACGGAGACGGCCATGAGGCTCAGATAGGAGGGCGCGGCGTTGCGCAGGCAGTGGCGGAACAGGACCCGCCGCCGGGGGAGGCCCTTGGACCGGGCCAGCAGCACGTAGTCCGCCCGGACCTCCTCCAAAATGCGGTTGCGGACCATGTAGGCGTAGTACCACAGGTGGCCGATGACCACCACCGCCAGGGGCAGGATCAGGTGGACCGCCCGGTCCGCCGCCCCGCCCCCGCCGATGGAGTAGGCCCCGGAGCTGGGCAGCCAGCGCAGGCCCGCCGCGAACACCAGAATCAGCACCAGCGACAGCCAGAACTCGGGGATGCAGCTGCTGACGGTGCCCGCCTTGCAGACGAGGCGGTCCAGCGCCCGGTCCTCCTGCCAGGCGCACAGGACCCCCAGCAGCGGGGCGAGGGTGAAGATCAGCACAAAGCCCGTCCCCCCCAGCAGCAGCGTGTTGCCCACCCGGCTGCGGATGACCTCCCAGACGTCCAGCTTGTACTTGTAGGAGATGCCGAAATCCCCCCGGAGCGCGCCGCCCAGCCAGCGGGCATACTGCACGGCGATGGGCTCGTCCAGGCCCAGCCGCTCCTCCGCCCAGGCCCGCTCCTGGGGGCTCATCTTCTCCACCCGGTCGCCGTAGTAGGCGCGCAGGGGATCGCCGGGGGCCAGGCGGGACACGAAGAACACGACCGCCGACAGGACAAACACGCTGACAAAAAACAGCAGCAGCTTTTTTCCATAATAGAGAAATGTATTTCCCTTTGCCACCCTATCCCTCCTCCCGCAGCACATAGTGTCCGGGGCCGGTCTCCGCCAGCCGGCCCCCCAGCGCCTCCCCGGAGAAGATCTCCGGCCGCCGCGCCCGCTCCCGCCGCGGATCCGGGATGGGGATGGACGACAGGAGGGCGCGGGTGTAGGGGTGGCCCGGATGGGCGAACACCTCCGCCGCCGGCCCCGCCTCCACCAGCCGGCCCCGGTACATCACCCCCACCCGGTCGCACAGGAACTCCACCATGGCCAGATCGTGGGCGATGAACAGGAAGGAGAAGCCGTGCTCCTGCTGGAGGTGCTTGAAGAGGTTCACGATCTGGGCCTGGATGGACACGTCCAGGGAGGCGATGGGCTCGTCCGCCACCAGCAGCTCCGGCCCCATACTCAGCGCCCGGGCAATGGCAACCCGCTGCCTCTGTCCGCCGGACAGCTCCCCGGGACGCCGGTCCAGAGAGCTTGGGTCCATTCCCACACACTTGAGCTGGAAGGCGGCCTCTTGACGCAGGGAGCCTCTGGGCGGACGGATGTGGTGGATGGCCATAGGTTCAGTGATGATATCCGCCACCTTCATTCGCGGATTGAGGCTGGCAGCGGAATCCTGAAAAATCAGCTGCCGGGAGGTCTGCAAAAGCTTCCGATGGGCACGGAACTGCCCCGGGTCACAGATGTTGACGCCAAGATAACGGATTTTTCCGGCAGCAGGCCGGATAAGGCTCATGATGCACCGCGCCACCGTGGACTTTCCGGATCCGGATTCACCCACCAACCCGAAAATTTCTCCCCGGCGCAGCTGGAAGGAGACATGATCCACTGCCCGGATGACGGTATTTCTCCCCAGCCGGAAGCAGTGGGTCAACTCCTGCACATCCAGCAAAATCTCACTCATACGAAGCACCTCTCCAAGGCGGTGTAATTTGGGGCGCCCGTTCGTCCAGCAGCCATGTGGCCGCAAAATGGGTATCGCTCAACTGAAACATTGGCGGAGCCTCCTGATAATCGATTGCCAGCGCGTACTCGTTCCGGCAGGCAAAGGCGTCTCCCTTCGGAGGATGGAGCAGGGAAGGGGGCATACCGGGGATGGTATAGAGCGGCTGCCCCTCCTCCGCCCAAGCGGGCAGCGCCCGCAGCAGTCCCCAGGTATAGGGATGTCTGGGATCATAGAAGATGTCCTCTACGGTACCAATCTCCACAATTTTTCCGGCGTACATCACTGCCGCCCTGTCTGCCGCCCGGGCCACCACACCGAGATCGTGGGTGACCAGAATGGCGGAGGTACCCAGCCTGGCCTGAATATCCCGGAGAAGGTCCAGGATCTGCGCCTGAATAGTAACATCCAGAGCAGTGGTAGGCTCATCGGCCAGAAGAATCTTCGGGTTGGAAGCCAGGGCGATGGCCATGACGGTTCTCTGCCGCATTCCGCCGGAAAATTCAAAGGGGCAGCGCCCATAGCGTTCTTCCGCCATATCGATGCCTACCAGATCCATCAGCTCCAATACCCGGCGTCGGACAGCCGTTTTTGTCATCCGGGGCTGATGAGCCCGCACTGCCTCCGCGATCTGCGCCCCAATGGTCATGGCCGGATGCAGCGCGGTCATGGGGTCCTGAAGGACCATAGAGAACAGCCTGCCCCGCAGGCGCTCCATATCCCGCTGGGAACAGCGGGTGACATCCGTCCCATCCGCCAGGATGGTTCCCGTCTTGATCCAGGCATTTCTGGGCAGGAGCTTCATGACGGATTTGCACAGTACGCTCTTGCCGCAGCCGGATTCTCCCACAATCGCCAGCACCTCGCCGGGATGGAGAGAGAGGGACAGGTCCCGGACTGCCTCCACCTCTCCCTGAGGCGTGTGGAAGGAGACAGACAGATTTTTAACTTCCAACAATTCAAACATAGTGCTTCCTTATAAACGGGGAAGAAGGGGCTGACCTGTCAGCCCCTCTTTCCCTTGTTTCAACCGCTTATTTATCAATGGTCCACTCCGTAACATTCCAGAAAATACCTACGCCGTGGTGTCCCAGGACGGTGTCCGGCACAATCCCTTTCAAAGTGGAGGACGCCACATAGTCCGCATCCACATAGCAGATAAACGCAAACGCCGGATCATCGGCCAGAGCTGTCTGGAACTTTGCGTAAGCCTCCTTCCGGACGGCGGGATCGTCAGACTGACGCGCCTCCGTAAGATACTGATCCACCAAAGCGTTGGAGTATCCGGAGTAGTTGGCGCCCTTGCCGGTACCGAAAACCTTGTAGGTGTGATCGTCGGCATCAAAGGGACTGCCCCAGCCGATGAGGTAGGCCATCTGTCCGCTCCAGTCTACCTTGGCTGGAACCTCTACGGTGCAGTTGATTCCCACCTCCCGCAGCTGCTGGGCGGCAGCCTGCGCCATATCCAGCCGGACCTGATCCCCCGCACCCACACTGAGGACAAAGCCCACCTCCTGACCATTCCGTTCATAGAAGCCGCTGCTGCCCATGACACATCCGGCGTCCTCCAAGATGCTCCTGGAGCGCTCGGGGTCGTAGTCATAGCGCTCTACATCCTCGTTGTTGTAAACGTTCCGCTGGAGAGGGCTGTAGGCCGTTGTTCCGCGCCCCAGTACAACCGCGTCAAGAATCGCCTGCCGGTCGATTGCGCAGCACACAGCGGGAATCAAATCCCGGTTCTCCGTCCAATAGGAGTTCCAAAAATTGAAGAGAATTCCCCGGTAGTCGGAGGTCTTCATCTCATACACCGCGTACCCCTCTTTTCCCAGGAAATTTTCCGTATCCTTAGGCGTCAGATGTGCCAGCGTCAGCTCTCCGGCCTGCATCTGCAGGGCTTTGGCGTTGTCATCGGGAACAATCTTGAAAATGATGGTTTCAATCTGAGCGGGACCTTTGAAGTAGTCCTCATTCCGGACCAGGGTAATGGCCTGCCCCTCGTCCCAGCCTGCCAGCCGGTAGGGCCCGGTACCGACCGGAGAGCGGAAGAAGTCGGATTCCTGCATGTCTTCTCCCTCCAGCAGGTGCCTGGGCAGTACCGCCATCGTCATATAATCCAGGAAAGCCGCATTGGGTGCGGAGAGACGGAAGGCGATGGTGTGTTCGTCGACCACCGTAATTTCCTCCACGTCCTCATAGTTAGGCGCGTTTTCGGAGCCATTTTCCGGGTCCATGATTTCCTCAATGGTAAACTTCACATCCCCGGCGGTAAAAGGCTCTCCATCGTGCCATCTGACATCTTCCTCCAGATAAAAAGTGTAGGTGCAGCTGGCTTCGTCGAAAGTCCACCTTTCAGCCAGACAGGGGACAACCTGGTTGTCCCCGTCGTGGGCGGTAAGGCCATTGAAGAGCAGAATATTGATCTCCCCATGCTCATCCATGGCGGGGTTGATGCGCGTATAGTCGCCGCTGCCGTAAACCAGCGTACTGCCGCCGCTCTGAACACTGTTCCCGCCGCAGGCTGTCAGACCCAGCAGCAGTCCTGCTGCCAGCAGCAGTCCTGCTGCCAGCAGCAGGGAAATGATTTTTTTATTCATTTGTGGTTGTCCTCCTCAGGGTCCCATGAAATTTGATTGATTGCTGCTTATTATAGTTGACGGATTTTCACCGCGCAAGCCGGGTGGGGGGATATTTTTTTCAGTCCTGTACGCGGCGCCGTTCTTTCTTCTGCATTATAGTCGAAGCAGTTGAAAATCGGTAAAGTTCGGCAATCAAAACAGGGCGTGGACTTCGTTGTCGTCCTTG
>OFGZ01001364.1_pt1 | contig 13333 bp, 10 predicted proteins | sample 1521871 | NCBI WGS metagenome assembly OFGZ01 (sample SAMEA3504091, study PRJEB24116) | mouse gut metagenome | biome: mouse gut; feature: mouse-associated habitat; material: faeces | place: Denmark | collected 2011
CAAAATCACCGCCCTGCAAGTGGAACTTGCCCATGTGGATAGCGAGATTGAAAAGTTGCTGGACAGTCTGACAGGCGCAAATAATGTGCTGCTCTCCTATGTGAATGTGAAGATAGCCGAACTGGACGGACGCAAGCAGGAACTTCTGGCGAAGATGGCGGAGTTGACCGTGGAAGCCATCAGCCCGGAACAGGTCAGCCAGATTTCCGGCTACCTCGACACATGGGACAGCGTATCCTTTGACGACAAGCGGCGGGTGGTGGATTTGATGATTACCACTATCGCCGCCACAAGCGACAGCTTGAACATCACATGGAAAATCTGACGGGCATTTCAGCGCCCGTCAGACCGTTACCCTGTGTAGTCCCTTGTAAACTGTACTTTGCAGATAGGAAAATATCTGCTCCTTACTATGCACGATTCCATGCGTTCCACAGGTCTGATGGAACAGGTGCATTAGATGGCCGCTGTTGGGACTGTCGATGATATACTGATTCCTGTACCGGCGCATATACCTCTCCTTCAATCCCGGAAACAGCCGGTCCAGTTGTGCGTAAAAGTATTCCCGGTTGCCCTCCCGCAGTGTAAGCCCCATACCAAAACAGATTACCCCGTAGACCTTTGCCTGAACGCACAATTCCAAAATAGCTGATATGTTTTCCTCGGTATCGTTAATCCAAGGCAGGATTGGCGCCAGCCATACCACCGTGGGGATGCCTGCATCACGCAGCTGCTTCAAAACTTCAAACCGCTCTCTGGTGGTACAGACATTGGGCTCGATCTTCTTGCACAATGTTTCGTCATAGGTGGTCAGTGTCATCTGTACCACGCACTTGGCCCGCTCATTGATCTTTTGAAGCAGGTCGATGTCCCGGAGAATCCGATTGGACTTGGTGATAAGGGTAGCCCCGAAGCCATGTTCATATATGAGAGTGAGGGCCTGCCGGACGTGTCCCAGCTCCAGTTCCAGTGGAATGTAGGGGTCGGTCATGGCACCCATACCAACCATGCACTTCCGGCGTTTCCGTCTAAGGGCATCTTCCAGCAGTTCAACAGCATTCCGTTTTACCTCAATGTCCTCAAAGGTATGCTCCATATGATAGCACTTGCTCCTGGAGTCGCAGTAGATGCAGCCGTGAGAACAGCCGCGATACAGATTCATACCATTTTTCGCAGATAAAATCCCTTTTGCGTCCACATAATGCACTGGCTATCCCCCCTCGTCCTGTCAGTCTCTATATTTTTCATAGATAGCTTTCCCAAGCTCCGCCAACATGGGCCGTAGCTCTGGCGGCTCCAACACCTCTATTTCAGTTCCAAAGGTCAGTAGATATCTGGTCAGCCATTCATCCACCGGCATCCATACCGTTACAAGCAGCACCCCGTCCTCACGTTTCACGGTCTCTGGATTGAACTCGTCATAAATCCGATAAGCCAGCGATTCTGGAAAGCACAGGACGATTTTCTCATGATCGAACTGTGAAAAGTCCGTTTTGGGCGGGGGCGGATACGGTGAAAACTGATCTTCCAGCATCTCAAGCTTCAGAATGCGGGTCAGTTTGAAGGTGCGGTAATCCTGCTTTTCCACACAGAACGCCTTCAAGTACCATGCCCTTGATTTATAGGAAAGCTTCAAGGGGTGTACGACCCGGCTGCTGATGGAACCGTTGGCGTTGGCGTAGGTGATACGCACACTCCTGCGATGGATCACCGCTATCTTCAGCCGCTCAAATTTCTCGTTATCGCTCCCCTCGCCGCCCCAGCGGGAGAAGTCCACCTCCAGCCAGCTCTCTGTACTGACATCAAATAGCGCAGAAAGTTTATTCAAGGTATCCCTGTCCTGGACGCCAACTGTACCGCCAATGCTTTGCAGGGCCGCAAGGATCTCATGTTTCTCTGCCTCAGATAAGACGGTCCGATCCAGGACAAAGCTGCCCAGCAGACGAACGCCGCCGGTCCGTCCGGCCTCCGTATAAACAGGGATCCCCGCCGCGCTCAGGGCATCAATATCCCGGTAGATGGTTCGGTCCGATACCTCAAACTTCTCCGCCAGCTCAGGGGCAGTGGCCTGCCCCTTTTCCAGCAGGTAGTAAACAATTTTGAACAGCCTGCTCTCCTGCATCCGTCATCACCTCTTGGGCGCAGTATAACACAAAAAACTGGACACCGGAAGTCAAGGTTTTTCTACTTCTCAAATATGATTATGCTTGTATTGTTCCGACATCTGAATTATACTATGGTCAGGAGGGATCGATATGGACTACCTGACTGCCACAGAATTCTCAAAAAAGTGGGGTATCACCAGCCGCATGGTCGCCCGGTACTGTGAGACGGGAAGAATTGTTGGCGCTCACAAAAAGGGAAAAACCTGGCTGATACCTGCCAGCGCAGAAAAACCGTTGGACCAGCGCTGCAAAAAGCAAACGGTCAAAACAATCGTACCAGCAGGTCAAGGCGGTTCACTGGAATCCATTGGGGAGGCTGAGACTTATCATACCACCGACGTCTACCAAACCCTTGGCCTTACCCGCGAAACACTGCGCTACTATGAGGATGTGGGATTGATTCAGCCAAAACGGAGCAGTCAAAGCCAGTACCGAGAGTTTGATCTGTATGATATGTCCCGGCTGATGTCCATTGATTTCTTTAGAAAGCGCGGATTTTCGCCTGTAGAAATCCGGGAACTCCTGACGGCGGCGGCGCCGGAGGACTATGCGGCCCTTATACACAGCCAGTTGGATCGCTTAGATCGAAAAATTGCCCAGCTTCAGCAGATGCGCCATCGCCTGGTAGAAGCACAATCGTTTTGCGAATCTGTCCCGGATATAGCTGGCTCATTTTCAATCCGAGAACTCCCACTTTACTGTGTCCGGGAAACGCTGCCCTCAGTCTCCTCCTTTGGCGAGTACCGGAACAGGGTCCTGAAATTTCTCGACTTGGAACAGGAAGATATCCTTTCCAACCTGGTTCGCGCAATTTCGTTTGACGAAACAGGCTATAAGGGCTCTGAAATGTATGTTGTGAAGCCTGCTGTCCGAATGAGCCGGGCAGAGACATTTCTGGAGCATGGGAAATGCCTCTATACCACCCTGATTGCTGACAATAATGATCCTTCTGTACCTGAGAAGATGTTTGACCTGTGCCATAACTGGGCAACGGAGCACAAGGCGTCTTTCCGGGGTGTAGTCTATATCTTCATTCGATTCGTTATGCTGAAGAAGAATACAGATCAGCATTTCTACGAGGTGTGGGTCCCGCTTAAATAAAAAATTCCCTCTTGACTTGGGGGTTCCCACCGGCCTTACACTTTTTGTGTCAAGGAGGTGGCGATATTGAATCACAAATTATTGGGCAAGGATTTTGCGCTGGTAGTCGCGGGTCAGATAGTCTCTCTATTTGGCAACGCGATCCTGCGCTTCTCCTTGCCGCTCTTTTTGCTCCGGGAAACCAGATCATCGGCTCTGTTTGGCATGGTGACAGCCAGTTCTCTCCTGCCGATGATTCTTCTCTCTCTGCTGGGCGGTGTATTGGCTGACCGGGTGAATAAGCGAAACATCATGGTGTTTTTGGACTTTTCCACAGCAGGCATCATAGCGGGATTCTATTTTCTGATGGGCAGGGCGCCAACAATCCCTCTGTTTATTGTTACCTTGATGCTTTTATACGGGATATCCGGGACATACCAGCCTGCTGTACAGGCCAGTATTCCCGTCCTGGTGGCAAAAGATCATATCCTGACAGCAAGCGCTGTTGTGAATCAGATTGGCTCACTGGCCAGCTTAGTTGGCCCGGTTACAGGCGGCTGGCTTTATGGCTTATGGGGAATTGAACTGATTTTGAAAATCAGCGTGGTTTGTTTTGCGATATCCGCTGTTATGGAACTGTTCCTAACAATTCCATACATCAAACGTCCACAGGAGAAAACAGCGCTCCAGATTGTAAGACATGACCTGCAGGACAGCACACATTTCCTCCGATTTGAAAAGCCGGCATTTCTAAAGCTGAGGTTAGATAACGTAACTTCTGAAAGTATAGGAAAATCAAGGTTTTCGAGCGGCGGGCAAGCATGATATGTACTAAAAAATCGAATATCGGCGCATGAGCGGCGTTCATATCCCCTGCCGGGGAGATGGGACGCCGCTTTTTTCATGTCCAGACACCGAAAGGAGCGGAGAACCATGGCCTGGTCGATCACCTCGGTGCTGGTGGCCAGGCCGACCGCCTGAGGTATGGCGTAGTCATCCAGCATATCGCCGTTCTGCGCTGTCTGGAGGGGCAGGAAAACACTGTCGTCCGGAGACAGGCCCTGCAGGCCCTCGGACTTCTTTGCCAGAACCCCGATGATCTCATAGCGGGCGTTGTTGATGACCAGGGATTCCCCGACCGCAGCCTCGGGGCTGGTAAAGTTCTGCTGCGCCACATTATTGCCCAGTACCACCACACGGCCTCCATCCTCAAAGTCCGCATCCGCAAAATCGGTACCCTCCGCTATAGGCAGCGAGGATATCTCACTGTACCCCTGCGTCACAGCCGCAATGGTGAGGTCTTTCTTTTTCTGTCCGATTCGTGTCTCCTGGAACAGTGTAGTACGCAGATATATCCCCTCAAGGTAGGGGTTTTCCTCCAATATCACCGCCAAGTGTTCTGTGGAGATGCGCGGTATGCTGGCAAAGTCGAGCCTGTCACTGTATATGACATTAACATAGATCGTCTCAGCGGACATACTGGAATACTGCCGGGCCACCTCTTCCTCGCCGCCTTTGCCGATGGCGATTACCAGGATGATGGTCAGGGTCCCGATAATAATGCCGAGAGAGGTCAGCAGGACCTTGGACTTGTTCTGGAGCAGATTCGTCCAGATCATGCGGAGCGTTTCTGTCAGCCGCATACACTCACCCCGCTACCACAACAATTTCGCCGGCGGACAGGCCGCTGGTCACCTCGCTGGTGCGCCCGTCGGAAAAACCTGTCTTGATCTCCCGCTCCTCATGGGAGCCGTCCGCCATCTGGACGATGACTGTCTGTTTCCCATCTGTCAGCGTAATGGCCTTATTGGCCAGGGTCAGAACATTCTCCACCCGTTTCTGGATGAACTTCACACTGCAAGTCATGCCCTGCAGTAGTTCTTCCTGCGGCTCGTCAAAGGCGATCTTCACCGTATATGTAACGCCCTCTGTCCCCTGGGTCGGTACAAGGTTTTTCTCAACCACCCGCCCGGAGATCGTGTTGTCCGGGTCCGCCACAAACTGCAGCTCCACCGCCTGGCCAAGCTCAACGCCGCCTATGTCCTCCTGCGGGATCTCCGCTGCCACGCATTTCTCACCGCTGTCCCCAATCGTCACCACGGACTTCCCGGCGGGGACGGTATCCCCCTCGGTATAGCTCACCAGTGTGACGACCCCATCCGCCTTTGCGGACAGTGCGGGAGTAGCGAGCAATGCCTGGGCTGCGGACAATTCTGCATTGATGCTTCTGATCTCCGCCTGTGCGTTCTCAATAGCATTGTTCAGTGTTTCAACGGTAAGCGCGTCGATCTGGGACTGCGTCGCCTGGTTGGCCTCCGTCTTTGATACCTGCGCACTATGGTTGGTCTCCAGTGTCTCCAGGGCAATACGCTGGGTCTCCAAATCAAAGTTGGCGGTATTTATATCCTCTATCGCTTTCTCAATCTGGCCACTCAGTGAGTCAATCTTCTCTTCCTTGGCAGAAAGCGCATTGATCTGTGCTTGTAGGTTGTCAATCTGACTCTGTTTTTTCTGGATATCCTCAGCAATCTGGGCCGAGTCCTCCATGGCGTCAATCTGGTCGTTGACATTGGATATGCTGCGTTCTGTGCTTCGCCTCTGTGAGCGGAGTGAGGCGAGCTGGTCGGACGGATCGGCTGTGGCATCAATCTCAGCCTTCAGGCGGGTTTCGCCGGCCAGGAGGTTCTCCAGCTGCGCCTTCAGGACCGAAAGCTGCCCGTTATCTGCCGCTGTCTCCGGGAAGAGCTCCGTCTCCGGCTGCTGCGTGGGCGGAGGGTCCTCTGGCAGGTCCGGGGTTTGCGTGGGTTCTGTGGTTGGGTCTGGCGTGGGCTCTGGCGCAGGAGACGTTGTGGGGACCTGCTGCTGGGCAGCCTCCAACTCGGCAATCTGCACACGGAGCGACGCGATCTGCTGCTGCACACCTGACAGGTCCTGCTCCAGCCGCTGTAAGTAGCTGATTGTATTCTCAGCGTCCCTGATCTGACGCTCAATGTCATCCAACTGATCATACAGCTCCCTGCGCTGCTGGACCAGGGCGGCGATCTGCTGGTCGCCGGCGGCAGCGGTGTTGCTCGCCTGCAGCCGCTCCATGTCCTTTTTCAGACGCGACATTTGGGCCATCAAATTCTGTAAATCAGCGGAGGCGGCGGTGCCATCCTGTGACATACTCACCTGCCGCAGTTCTTCCTGTAAAGAGACGACCTTCTCCTGAAGCTGGGCGACTGTGTGCTCCCCATTCTGAATCGCATTCTCAATCTCCCGTTTGGAACCCTCATAGGCCGTTTCCTGATCCTGCTGGCCCTGGGTCTGACTGAGCACGCCCTCCAGCTGCATCTTCCGCTTATTGTTCTGGGCATCCTCCAGCGCCCGCTGGGCTGCCTGCAGGGAGGCAGTCAATTCATCTATCTTCTCTTGTAGCGCAGTCTTGGAATATGTGACCAGGGTATCCCCCGCCTTTACTTCCTGTCCGGCCTCAACCAGTATCTGGTCAATTTTCAAGTCCACATCGAAGCTATGCTGGATGCCGGTGGCCTCCAGCAATCCGCTGCCGTCAAGTGATGCCGTAATTGTACCGAGCTTAACGGGGTATTCCCGCCAGATCACATCGTCCTCCGGCTCTGCTTTGGGCTGTAAAAAAACTGCACCCATAGCTATGGCCGCCAACACGCACACAACTGCAATCAAAAATTTCTTGTGCTTCCGCAGGTCTGACAACTTCATTATAAAATGTCCTTTCTTCCAGGTTGAACGTGCTGCCGCAAGGATACCAAACAGAATGTTAGATTTTCGTTAGAAGACAAAAAGAAGCAGGAGTCTCCAACCCCTGCCTCTTTTTTCGTTTATTGGTCACGGACTCAATCCGGGAAAAATATCATGAAACAGATACCGGCCCCTCCGTCACTTTCGGCCGATATCGTTCCCCCTATCGACTCCACCATCGTCTTCACAATCGATAGTCCCAAGCCAGCGCCACCAATCTCTCGGGAGCGTGATTTATCGACCCGGTAAAACGCATCGAATATATAAGGGATATGTTCTTGCGGAATGCCCGGCCCATCATCCAATACGCATACATAAATGCCGTCATCGCCCCGGGAGCCGGTGATGCAGATACTCCCCTCCTGTTTTCCGTATTTACAGGCATTTTCCATCAAGTTAAAGAAAACGCGATACAACAGCGCAGGATCTGCGGTGACGGACAGCTCGCCGCAAATCACAGAACAGCTCATATCCCGTTCGTCCAGCTGCGCAGACAACTCGCCCTGGATGGCCTCCATCAAAGGCTCCAGCATCACGTCCTCGTCCGTGTCGTGCCCTGGGCCGCTATTAGCTGCCAGTACCAGGAGGCTGTCTACAATCTTTGCGAGCCGGTCAATGCTGTCCAAGAGCTCCCGTCCGTTCTCCTGATAGTCCCCCAGCGTAGCCGCTCGGTCCGCGAGCAGCACCTGAACCCCAGTCTTCATGATGGTAAGCGGTGTCTTCAGTTCATGGGCCGCATTGGCGGTAAAGCTGCTCTGGCGCTGGAAGGCGTCCTCCAGCCGGGCCATCATACCGTTGAAACTGTGGGTTAGTCGCCCAACTTCATCATTTGCGCCCGTCTCCGCTATTTGCGCAGACAGTTTCTGTTCATCAATCCGTTCTATGGCCTCGATCAGCTTCGTCAAAGGGCGCAGCGCCCTGCCCATAATCAGATAGATAGCGATTCCGCCCAACAGATTGACAAAGACGCAGAGAATCACACTCGTAGCATTAAACTTGCGAAGCGTGATGACAGTATCGGCATTCTCCTGGCCCTGCGGTAAAGCATCCAAATCGTCACCGCCATACTGCGTCCCCCAGTAATCCTCTGACGATGAAATAATGCCCTCCACACTATAGACGGATACGACCGTCAATGCCACCGTACAAACAATCAGCGCAACCACTGATAAAAGCGCCACCCTCATTTGTAAACTCATATGTCTCATTGCGGCGCCTCCATGATATAGCCCTGCCCTCGGATGGTTTTGATATATTCGATCCGGCAGGCCATATGCAACTTCTTTTTCAACGAGTGGATATGGTAGCGTACGGTGTTGGAGAACGGATCAAACGTGTTGTTCCAGATGTGCTCTGTCAACTCCTCCGCACTGATTACCTGGTTCTGATGAAACATCAGGTACTCCAGAATACCGTACTCCTTGCGTGTCAAAACGACCTCTGTACCATGGAATGTGACCCGCTTGGCTTTTGTATCCAGGCTCAGGCCTCCCAGCGACACGATTGACGGCACCTGCAAAAATTCACGGCGCAGCAGGTTCCGGATACGCGCCTCCAGCTCCCCAAAATCAAAGGGCTTGATCAGGTAGTCGTTCGCTCCGTCATCCAGCCCCAGGATCCGGTCGCTTACTTTACTGCGGGCGGACAGGATAATGACTTTGATGCTGCCGTCAGTCTTCCGAATCTCCCGCAGGACATCCAGCCCATCCACTTTGGGAAGGTTCAGGTCCAGAATGATCAGGTCATAGCTGTTTACCCCATACTCATACAGGGCTGCCTCGCCATCATAAACGGCATCCACTGCGTAGCCGCTGTTTTGCAGGCCCTTTGCAATATAGCCGGAAAGCCGCCGTTCATCTTCAACCAGCAAAATTCTCAAAGCTATGCCCCCCTTTTTCTTCTTATTGTACCAATCTGAGTGTTAGATTTTTGTTAGAAGCATCTTGCTTATGGAATTTTTGTTCCATCAAATTAAATAAGCCAAAATCTACAAAAAATGCTGTATTTAATTTGTTCAATGTGTTATACTGTATTTGTATCCAACGGAAGGGGTGATGGCATGAATTTGCGAAAAATCAGCTTTGGCAACTTTAAGTGTCTATATAATATAGCTTTTGAGCCTGGGAAAGTCAATGTGTTCATTGGTGCCAACGGTTCTGGGAAGTCTACAATTTTGGAGGCCATTGGACTGCTCAGCGCGGCCATGACAGATCGTGTTGACTCTGCAAGCCTGCAAAGGAGAGGCGTTAGGCTAAGCATCCCCTCACTCTATAAGTCTAATTTTAAGGGGGTTAGCCGTCAGAAACTAACCGTGGATCTCTCTTTGGAGTGGGATGATGATGACTCCTCTGATGTGTGCCAATATGACGTTCACCTCACAACCCCTACAGATAGCGACTATTGGAAATATCACGCAGAAGCATTTTTCCTCAATGGCATAAAAAAGTGGGGGCGCAGCCATGCCTCCCAGCAGCAAACCAACAATCATATTGGCTTCTTTTTAATTGACAACAACGAGGATTTGGCGGCAAGCCGAAAAATAGCACAAGACTTTTCCTCGTATGGTATCTTTCAGCCAAATACAATGACCCTACGCGGAACAACTCCCGATCCAAACCAAACCACCCCTATTGGCCTGAATGGCGGTCGTTTGGCTGAAGCAATTGATGCTCTCATCCACGAAAAAGATGGCGATCTTTGTTTTGGTGATCTATACATGGATGATATCCTGGATATGATCGATTGGGCATCTGATATCACCGTAGGCGCACCTAAAAAGAGTACTATCAATTCCAACATCCCTTCTCCACGACAGGTTATTCAATTTGCAGACCGCTATATGAAGGCGTCTGCGCAGTTCACCGGCTACGATGCCAGTGAGGGTGCGCTGTATGTGCTGTTCATGCTGGCTCTGGCCATGCACCCACAGGCCCCTTCTATTTTCGCCGTAGATAGTTTTGACCATGCCTTAAACCCCCGGCTCGCCAAGAAAATGATTCAGGTTTTCTGTGAACAGGTCATTCAGCACAAGAAGCACGTTTTTCTGACAACTCATAACCCGCTGGTCCTGGACGGTCTGGACCTGCGCAATGACGACATTCGCCTGTTCGCTTTGGATCGGGACTCCCATGGTTATGCGCAAATCAAGCGGATTCTTGTCTCCCAGGAGCTGATCAACGAAGGCCAGCCTCTGTCCCGGCTTTGGATCAACGGCAGACTGGGAGGTGTCCCCACGCCGCTATGAAAAATATTGGAATTGTCTGCGAGGGTCCAACAGACTTTATCATCCTCCAGGCTGTTGTTGATACAATCACCGGAGAGCGCAACAATTTTTATCCATTGCAGCCAGAACCCGATGTAATTGGCCGGTACGAGAATGGCTGGAAAGGTGTTTGGAAATGGTGCATAGATCATGCCGCCATCAAAAAGCAATTTATGAACAGTATCCAGCCTGCGCTGGATCTCCTGATCATCCAGATGGATGGTGATGTCTCCAGGAAAGAAAAGCCAGCCCATTGCAGCTGTGACCCCACTGTATGTCCTGACAGAGAAAGTCTGAACCCTCTGTATTGCAACACGATAACCTGCCCGGTTACACTGCCCTGCAATAGACATAGCGCCCCTGTAACCGGCTACATAGATCATCTGAAAAGTTTGATTTCCTCTAAACTGATTGACACAGATGACACCTGTATTGTGGTTCCCTGTGACAGTCTGGAAGCCTGGGTCGTAGCAGCATATGACGGCCCAGAAAATGTCGAGTCTATTGAAGACCCCTGGAAGCAAGTCATTCTCAGGGGAGCACCGTACCACGACGTTCGGATTCCACGCCAAAAAAAGAGCGCCAAAGTTTTTAGAGAGTTTGCTCCAGTTGTCTGCCGGAACTGGCAGCAGGTAACTCGGCTCTGTCAGAGCGCAAGAGACTTTGAGCAAACTATCCGTTCCTTTACATATGGACAGCGTCTTTTTCGCTATGCAGGCTAATCCCTGGGAAATGTTGGCCTGGATGGGGATGACGGTTTTGGGCGGCTTCCTTGTGTGCAGCTTCGGCCTTCAAAAGGGTCTGGAACGCATTACCAGGGTGATGATGCTGGGCCTTCTGGCCTTGATCGCCGTGCTGGCGGTTAACAGCCTGACTTTGGATGGCGCGATGGAGGGCGTAAAGTTTTACCTTCTGCCGGACCTTGTCCGGGCGCAGGAAGCCGGGCTGGGCAATGTAATCACCGCCGCTATGAACCAGGCCTTTTTCACGCTGAGCCTGGGCATCGCTGCAATGGAGGTATTTGGCAGTTACATGAGCCGGGACAATACCCTGACCAGCGAGGCAGTGCGTATCTGCTGTCTGGATACCTTCGTGGCCCTGATGGCGGGACTCATTATCTTCCCAGCCTGCTTCTCCTTCGGTGTGGAACCGGACAAGGGCCCTTCCCTTATTTTTATGACCCTGCCCAAGGTCTTTCTGAACATGAGAAGCGGACGGTTATGGGGAACGCTGTTCTTCCTTTTTATGACCTTTGCCAGTTTTTCCACGGTTATCGCGGTATTTGAAAACCTGCAGGCCAGCGCCATCGATAACTTTGGCTGGTCCCGGAAAAAGTCCGCTTTGCTGAACTGCGTTTTCCTGCTCGCTGCCAGTCTTCCCTGCGTACTGGGCTATAACGTCTGGAGCAACCTCCGTCTCATCGGAGGACGGGATGTTCTGGACAGCGAGGACTTTCTGGTCAGTAATCTCCTGCTGCCTCTGGGATCACTGGTCTATCTGATGTTCTGCGTCAGCAGGAATGGATGGGGTTATGACCGCTATCTGGAGGAGTGCAATGCCGGCAAAGGCCTGAAAATGCCCCGCTGGCTGAAGCCCTATTTTCAGTTTGTGCTGCCGATACTGATCCTGTTTATTTTGATTCAGTGGTTACTGTAATGCAATAAGACGGCGGCGAGGAGGCCCACCGCCGTTTTCTCATGCTTTGCTGGGACATTCGGTTGGGGCTGCCGTGGGTAAATAACGAATGGGGGAGAAGTGCGGGGGGATATGTTGTACTGCGATATTTAGGCCTTGTTTGAAAAATGCCAAAACGCCCAAACGACGGATCTTTTTCCGCCACTCTGCGTTGCATTCTTTTGCCGGGCGTCAGCCCTCCTGCAAAAATCTGCCTTGATTGGCGAAAAAATCTCTCGCCTTTGGGCATTCCGCCATTTATCAAGCAAGGCCTAGTCGTTACTGAACCGCCGCTTGTCACCCTTGCTGAATTATACCCGGAGTTTTTCCATGAATAGATCCAATCCATTCACGTGGATATTCGCTAAAAGTGGACTTTCTCCGGAGCCCTGTGGCGTACCACTGTGCATCTGGTGCTTCATCCAGTTCTCCAGATACCCGGCCCGGAGCAGCTTCCGAATCACATCGATGAAAGCCTCGTTCTTTCTTTACGTTGGCACAAAGAGACTGGTAAAGCGTAAAGAGTTTGAGGTTTTTCTCAGTGAAAAACTGGTGATTTGAATTTTGTTAGCTATTGAGAAATGAGAAACACTATGCTAAAATATGGAGTTGTTGCAATAGTTGCTCTCTTGCTGTCGTGAAAGTGGCAAAGCGAATGGGCAAAAACCTCAAAGGCAAAGAAATCGGCACGGGAATCTCTCAGAGAAAGGATGGTTTATACTGCGCAAGATTTGTCAATAAGCGCGGGAAATGTCAGGAAAGATACTTCTCGACTCTTCCGGAAGCTCGCAATTGGCTGGATGATGCTAAGCACACCAGACCGGTTCGCGCTGCAGACGATATCAAGTTTCTCACCCTGGAAGAGCAGCAGATATTTCTTGACACAGCAAGACGGTCGCACAACTACAATCAATATGCTCTAATTTTGGAGACAGGTTTGCGCGCAGGAGAATTGATTGGGCTGATATGGGATGCGATTGATTGGGAAAAACGGACATTGACGGCCAATAAAACCTTGGAATATCGTCATAAGCAAGGCGTTGGGCGAGCAGGTCCTCCCAAAACTCAGCACAGCTATCACACAACCCATGTAACTAATCGAGCCTATGCAGCACAGGCTATTGAAGGTGGAATGCAGCCGAAGGTTACACAGAAGCTGCTCGGCCACACCAGCATCAAGACGGCCATGGATGGCTATGTCCATGTGACAGGCGATTCGTTACCCAAGGCAATACCGTAGTTTGAAGAACACCGCGGAGCATAAACTGGCATAGTAATGGCGTAGCAGCCATCCATAAAACGCCGGAAACCCTTGAAAACAAAGGAGATGTAGAGGTATATGAAATTAGGCATCGTAAGATATACTCCTGGTTTTGTAATTCTATAAATCTCC
>OFGZ01001373.1_pt1 | contig 13294 bp, 8 predicted proteins | sample 1521871 | NCBI WGS metagenome assembly OFGZ01 (sample SAMEA3504091, study PRJEB24116) | mouse gut metagenome | biome: mouse gut; feature: mouse-associated habitat; material: faeces | place: Denmark | collected 2011
TAGCCAAATGGCGGCCATCGGCACTTGCAAGAGCGGCAACAGCGCCCTCACTGCCATTGGGGTTGCCGGGATAGCTGTCGTAAGCATAGCGGGCGGCAACCTTGATACCGGCCTGCGCGGGCGACATGTTGAAGTGGAAACGACCTTCGCCGTGAGCCACCCAGATACCCGAGCAGAGATGAGAGAGCTTGCCGAACATCACGCTGTCGTTGCCTTCTACTTTCATGCCGAGGAAAATTGACTCGAATTTGCCTGAGGTGTTGTGCTTCATCTCCACAGCCGGACGACCGTCTTCGGTAGTATTGGCGCCGAGGAGGTTAAGCTCTATCATAAGCTGGCAACCGTTGCATACACCAAGGCTCAGGGTGTCGGGGCGTGCGTAGAAGCGGCGCAGAGTCTCGGCAGCACGCTCGTTCCAACGGAAACCGGCAGCCCAACCTTTTGCAGAGCCAAGTACGTCGCTGTTTGAGAAGCCACCGCAGAATACAATCATGTTGACGTCTTCGAGAGTCTCGCGTCCGCTTGCAAGGTCGGTCATGTGCACGTCGCGCACGTCGAAGCCGGCCATGAAGAGCGAGTAAGCCATCTCGCGGTCGCCGTTGACGCCCTTCTCACGGATAATGGCTGCACGGATACCAGATGATGTGCGGCGGCGCACACGCAGGTTGCGGCTTTCGAAGCTGCCGTCGAAGTTTGCACGCAGACGATAGGGCACGGGCTGCAGACCGAGATTGTTGCGGCGCTCTGCGGCACAAGTCGGGTTAGTCTGCAGTGTGTCGAGAAGGTATGAAGGCTCAAACCATACTCGGCGCATAGCCGGTATCGACACAAGGTGAACGCTCTTGTCGTGGCTGATGGTGATCACTTTCTCACTACGGCGCGAGGGCGACGCGATGGGGAAGTAGCGCACGCCTGCATTGTCGAGGATAGTCTCGGCTTTCTGACGGTTGCGGTCAAGCACTTGGATAACAATAGCCGGGTTCTCGGCAAAGAGTATCTTGGTGAGGTCGGTCTCGCCAATCATGCGGAAGCCTTCGGTAAAGAGGTGGAGGCCGCCGTGAGTGTTGGCGAAGCACATTTCAAGCAAAGTTGTGATAAGACCGCCGGCGCTGACATCGTGCTGCGCAGCAACCACATCCTGATGGATAAGCGTCTGGACAGCCTCGAAAGCATTGGCAAAGAAGTCAGCGCTCTTGACATCGGCAACTTCACCGCCTACAACGCCTTGTGTCTGAGCGAGAGCCGAGCCACCGAGGGCGAGCGGCATGCCGCTCATGTCAATGTAGTAGAGGGTAGACTGGGTTGTCGGAGTAAGGGTCACGGGCACGAAGCTGCGGATATTGTCAACCTCGCCGGCGGCAGAGATAATCACAGTGCCGGGAGCTTTCACGCTTGTTCCGTCGCTGTATTTCTGAGTCATCGACAGACTGTCCTTACCTGTGGGGATATTTATGCCGAGCTTGCAAACGAAGTCGCTGCATGCCTCCACAGCACGGTAGAGAGCGGCGTCTTCGCCTTCGTTCTTGCAAGGCCACATCCAGTTGGCGCTGAGCGATACAGCCGACAGACCTTTGTCAAGCGAAGCTGCGGCAATATTTGTGAGAGCCTCGGCAACAGCAAGACGCGAGCCGGCCTCAGGGTTGCTCAAAGCGACAGCAGGTGCGTGACCGATAGATGTAGCAATACCGCGGCGACCCTGATAGTCGAGGGCTACGATACCGCAGTCGTTGAGCGGCAACTGGAGCGGACCGTCGCACTGCTGGCGAGCGATACGGCCTGTCACCGAACGGTCAACCTTATTGGTGAGCCAGTCTTTACAAGCTACAGCCTCGAGAGAGAGCACGCTCTTGAGATATTCATCGAGACGGGCAATGTCGTAGCTGCCTTCGGCAAAGTCGGGAGTGACGGTCTTATCGTGCATGACGGTCTTGGGCGGATTGCCGAGCATGTCGGTTACAGCCAAGTCTATAGCTGCTTTCTCGCCTTTGCGTCCGAAGCTGAGACGATGGTCGTCGGTAGTATTGCCGACAATATAAAGCGGAGCACGCTCGCGCTGGGCGATACGCTCTACCAACGGTATATCTTTGGCGTTGATTACAAAGCCCATGCGCTCCTGACTCTCGTTGCCGATAATCTCGCGGTCGGAGAGAGTGGGGTCGCCTACGGGGAGAGCATTGATATCAATGCAGCCGCCGGTGCTCTCGATGAGCTCGCTGAGGGCATTGAGGTGACCGCCGGCACCGTGGTCGTGGATCGACACGATGGGGTTGAAAGCGCTTTCTGCGAGGGCGCGGATGAGGTTTGCAACGCGTTTCTGCATTTCAGGATTGGCGCGCTGCACTGCATTGAGCTCGATAGCACCTGCATAGCGACCGGTATCTACCGACGATACAGCACCACCGCCCATACCGATACGATAATTGTCGCCGCCTGAAAGAGCCACCGACTGACCGGGTTCGGGCTCGCCTTTGATAGCATGGTCGGCATTGGCATAGCCTACGCCGCCGGCAAGCATTATCACCTTGTCATAGCCCCATGTGCGGCCGGCCTCGGCATGCTCGAATGTAAGGAGCGAACCGCAGATGAGTGGCTGGCCGAATTTGTTACCGAAGTCGGAAGCACCGTTTGAAGCCTTCACAAGAATGTCGGCGGGTGTATGGTAGAGCCATTTGCGCTCGGGAATCTTATTGCCCCAAGTTTTGGCGAGTTCGTTCTCAAGACGGGGATATGATGTCATGTATACAGCCGTACCGGCAAGAGGAAGACTTGCACGGCCACCGCCGAGACGGTCGCGGATTTCACCGCCGCTGCCTGTTGCTGCTCCGTTGAAAGGCTCTACAGTAGTCGGGAAGTTGTGTGTCTCGGCCTTGAGCGACAATACTGTATTGATTTTGCGCAATGTAAAATCAGAGGGCTCATCGGCTTTCGTGGGTGCGAACTGGAGAATGTCAGGACCCGAAACAAAAGCTACATTGTCTTTATAAGCCGATACAAGACGTCCGGGATTTGTCTTGCTTGTAAGCTTGATAAGATTGAAAAGAGACGATGGCTTTTCCTCACCGTCGATCACGAATGTACCACCGAAGATTTTATGGCGGCAGTGCTCCGAGTTGACCTGCGAGAAGCCGAATACCTCACTGTCGGTGAGTTTGCGGCCGAGTCGTTTTGAAAGATCGCGCAGGTATTGCTCTTCCTCAGCGCTGAGAGCAAGGCCCTCACGCTGATTATATTCAGTAATATCTTCGATTTCCTCGGCAGGGGCGGCGCATGCGTCCGAAGCAAACATGTCTACTCCGGGATTGGTATAGACAGCTTGGAGCATGGGGTCGAAAGAGGGTTTGTCATCAGCGGCGCGATGAAGCTCTTCTATGCGCACAATGCCGGTAAGACCCATATTCTGGGTTATCTCGACTGCATTGGTGCTCCAAGGAGTAATCATCTCTTTGCGAGGTCCTACAAATGTTCCTGACAAAGCTGCGTCGGCCGAAACTTGAGCTCCGCCGAAAAGCCACGATAGGCGTTCGATTTCTTGAGGTGTAAACGTATGGTCGGCGTCTACGGCAAATGCTGTAGTGTCGCCTTTGACGAAAAATGTTACCATCGGGTAAGTATTGTGAAATTTTGTGCAAAGGTACGAATTATTTCACATTTAGGCAAGTTTCAAGCGTGCTGCGACGCCTATTTTATTTGCATGAGTATTTCCTTTAATATATCGGGGCGGTTGGTGGTGATGAAATCTACGCCGCTGTCAATACACCATTGCATGTCGTCGGGTTCGTCGACAGTCCACACATTCACTTTCATCCCAAGCGCATGTGCCTCGTCAATCCATCCGGGATTAGCCTTGAGAGTGTGTATATTATAGTCGATTCCGGAAGCACCTACAACTTTCACCTGTCCGGGCGTAAGATCTCCCGTAAGGTAGTAGACCTCAGTTCCGGCCGGTGCATACTTTACAAAATTACGGAGAGCCTGCTTGGAGAAAGTTATATAATCGGTGCGCCCGGCAAGCCCCATGTCATTGATCATCTCCACGCTTTCTTTCACAGCAAGTTCCTCGGCGGCTTTGTCAGGGTGCTCCTTTAGCTCGAATACGAGCCTCAGACCCGGGTGCTTTTTGGCTTCTTCGAGCATATCGGCCAACGAAGGAAGTGGCTCGCCGTTGTCGAGGTCAATGGCACTTATAACTTTTGAATTGGCCGCAGTAAAGGTCACTCCTTTAAAAGTATGGTCATGATTGCAGAAGAGTTTGCCGTCGGCGCTGCGCCACACATCAAATTCCGAGCCCCACGCGCCCACTGAGTCGGCGAGGGCAAGTGAATGAAGAGAGTTCTGGGCCGAGCCGGGAGTGTGCCAATATCCGCGGTGTGCCACAATTTGCGGAGTGGCCGCGTACGACGTATAGCCATAGAGCACGGCAGCAAAGGCTGTAAGAAAGATTCCAAGTGATTTTTTCATGTCAGAAGATTTTTTTCAAAATTAGGAAATATTTTTGACATACAGCCCAATATGGAAATCATAACTCCGCAAGTTCAAAAAAATTTTGCGGAAAAATTTGCAGGATTAAACTCTAAGTAGTAATTTTGTGTTATAAAATCAAAGGCGAGAGAGCCTGAGAATTTGACAAAGACATACCACATCAAAGTAGATTGGGAAACTCTTCAAATTTTACATGAAATACCGAGAACAAGCTTAGCCGACCGATGGCGGGCCTCAGGCGTCACTATATGTGTCGCAGCCTTCGAGCCGGAGGATTACAAAGGGCGGCGAGCACTCAAATCCTGTCTTTTCGGAGTTTCATCGCATCCTTTGGTGTGGCTCTTATAAGGGCAGCCGGCATTGTGCCGGCTGCTTTTTTTGAGTTTATAAAAATGGAAGAAAACGTTTCAACAAAATTATCTGTAAAGAAGTATGCCGCGATCATAGCGATATTGATCGTGCTGACAATGACAGTACTTGATGTCACATTAGTGAATGTCGCCCTCCCTGTATTGGCAACAAAATTCGGGGTCTCCGATTCGTATGCGGTGTGGATTGTGACTATCTATCAGTTGCTTATAACCATGTTGCTGCTGCCTGTTTCTTCAATCGGCGACCGCTACAGCTACCGCCGCTGTTTCCTCACGGGTGTCACAATCTTCACTCTTTCGTCGGCCTTGTGCGCCGCCTCGCAGTCATTCTCTATGATTATCCTCGCGCGAGCGTTGCAAGGTGTGGGAGCGGCATGTGTCATGGGTGTAAACATCGCCCTTACACGTCTTATCTATCTACGCAATGTCCTTGGCCGAGGGCTTGCTCTCAATGCAATGGTGATAGCCATAGCCACAGCAGCAGGCCCTACCATAGCCGGTGCGCTGCTGTCGGTTGCCTCGTGGCACTGGCTGTTTCTCATCAACGTTCCGCTTGGCTTCCTTGCCTTTTTCATAGGCAAACGCCTCCTCCCACACAACCCTGAGAAAAAAGAAGCAGTCAAAGGATTCGACTGGATAAGCGCGAGTGAGAACATCGTCGTTTTCGGTCTTATATTCTTAGCCTTGGGCAATTTTGCACGCAGCGGCGATGTGGCAGGCAATTCCGCCATGATAGTCTTGGGGCTCGTTGTCGGTTTCTTTTATATAAAGCGCCAGCTAAAGCAACCACAACCTATGCTGCCTGTAGATCTGTTCAAGATCAGGCTATATACCTTAAGCATATCAACGGCTGTATGCTCGTTTATCGCGCAGAATGCCGCCATGATATCGCTGCCTTTTCTTTTCCTCAATAATTACGGCTTCTCTGAAATCACCACGGGACTGCTGATGACACCATGGCCCTTGGCGACAATGATAGTATCTCCGCTCGCAGCCCGATTTGTCGAACGACACAATCCCGGCATTACGGCGGCGTGCGGCATGGCAGTCTACGCTGCCGGTATCCTGCTACTGCTTCTTGCGCCGCAGAGCGGCATTTCGGAGTGGAATATAGCTTGGCGTATGGCTGTATGCGGCATCGGCTTCGGCATGTTCCAGACACCCAATAACATTGTCATGGTAATGGCCACGCCCGTAGCGCGCACAGGCAGTGCCGGCGGTATGCAGAGCACCGCACGACTTGTCGGCCAGACTTTCGGCGCCACTATGGTGACTATCGTCTTCGGCCTTACATCGGCGGTGCTCACATCAGTGCATTATTGCCTTTATATCGCTATAGCCTGCGCTCTCGTCGCCGGCATATTCAGTATCTCAAGAGCCCGCAAGCTCTGAGAGGGCTACGGAAATCACCTCCTCGCCCGGGCGTATGTCGGCTTCTTCAGGGAAGTAGACCGGCATATCGGCCTGCAGGGGCAGTATCTTCAGCTCAAGTTTCTGTGCATTTTCGGGAAGACGCCACAAGCCGAGGAGCATGGGCCGGCCGTTATAGAAATTGTCGGCTATTAGCTTGCCGTCGCAATAAAGCCGAGCGACATCTCCGCGGTAATTGATTGTAAGCATGACATTGCTCCGCTGCTCAGGAAGACCGGAGATTTCATAAACCGCAGCAGTCTCGAAGTCGGAATCCACAGGGGCTTCGGCAACCTTGTTGACTCCAATAGTAATCTTTCTCGGAGCGCCGGCCTCTTTTATCTTGTTTATTGCCGGAGATGAGTCAAGTACCTTATCCTGCGTGTCGGCAAGGAAGAGGCGGCCGGCTTCTTCCGAAGTGAGAAGATATATATTCTTATACACCGGCACATCAGCGCCGAGGGGTTTCACATTTTTGAGCACCTTGCCGTCGACAGCTATCTCGGTAGGAATACCGGCAATCTGCTCCATATATATCTTGCCGTCGCGGCGTGCTATGAGCTGCGCCGTGGCATAGCGGATACCGGCGATATTCACCGGGAAGATACACACCGTAGAGGCCGGAACCGTTATAGCGCGCGAGGGAAATTTGACTCCGCACACATCAAACCTCACACCTTTCTTTGCCTTAAGATTCTGCAGACGCTCATAGTTGTTGACGAACACAAAGCCGCTGTCGCCGAGTGTGCGATAGGCTTGACGCAGCCCCTTGTCGTCGCCTTTGACGAGATCCTGCGGCATGGGAAATGAAGCCTCCATAGGAGCGAGAGTCTCCCCGAAGTCCTGCATGAAAAGATGTAGTTTGCGCAGGCTGTAGTAATGGGGATAAGTCTGACCGAACTCGCCGAGCGGCGCCTGAAAATCATAGTTTTTCACCGGCATATCGTTATAATTGGTTGCCGGACTGTTCTGCAGCTCATTAAGATATATGTCAGCTTCCGGGTTTGTACCCCCGTGATACATATAATACCCGAGAAGATTGCTTCCGCTGCCTAACTTAACTACAGCCAAAGAATAGGCGTCGACAGGATAAAGCCAAGGACGGCGATGATAGGCGCCCATCATGCCGCCGCCAAGCTCGCAGGTGAAGTAGGGATATTGCTCGTCGCCTTCATTGAGCTTCTCCTGTTGGTTTTTTATTTGTTCGGAAGCGATTGCGGTAGAGCTTCTGAAAGCCTTGAAATTGAAAGCCTTGTAATAGTTGCCTGCTGTCGGGGCGATGGATCGATCCCAGAATCCGTCGGCGTAATCGCCATAAAGAGGCAGCATGGAGCCGTATGGAACAGGAGACTTCAGCTCAGGCCAACCGGTACGGGTATAGAACGGAAGGTCAAAACCGATTTCCTCAGCCATCTTCTTCAATGACATCAGATATGAGCCATGACCGCGGTATTCATTGTCGAACTGACATGCCATCACCGGGCCGCCGTCTTTCCACTGCAGTCCTTGCAACTGTGTGAAAATCTGCCTGTAAAGACGCTCTACAAGAGCAAGGAATTGAGGGTCTTCAGTACGCGTCTTCACGCCCTTGGCAAAAACCCAGTCGGGTATGCCGCCATTTCTCACCTCGCCGTGACAGAACGGACCTATGCGGAGCACCACCGGCAGATCTTCTTCGGCGCAAATCTCAATAAACTTGCGCAAGTCGCGCTGACCGCTCCAGTTGAACACTCCCTCTTTCTCTTCAATATGATTCCAGAATACGTATGTTGCAATCACAGTCACACCGCCCTCTTTCATCTTACACACCGAGGAGACCCATTCATCCTGAGGCAGGCGTGAATAATGTATCTCACCCATCACCGGCATGACGCGCCGGCCGTCGAACTTGAGGCTCTGTGAATCCCATGTGACTTCGGGCTGTTTTCTATCTGCATTTGCTGCGAACGGAAGCATGCCCGCAATAATTATAGAGGTCAGTAATCTTCGCATTTTTTCATGTTATTGGGTTTACTTTGCAAATTTAAATATTATCAAAACACTTTTAAAACTCGACCATAGCTTTTTAACTTTCTTTAGTCACATCAAATCTCAATTAGTGACTACCTTTGCACATCATTCCTTACCGTCATCATGCCACGTTATGCGTTGATTTTATGGATTATGCTGTATTCGGTCTTTATGGCTGATGGCCGCGTCGTTGTCGATTCTCTCACGCGCACGCCACTCCCTAACGTATCGATTTTCGACCGCAACGGCAATTTCACAGCCATAAGCGGCCACGACGGCCGGATTCCGCACATCGCCGAATCTGATTATCCCATAACAATACGCTATATAGGCTTCAAGGAGCTTTTGGTGCCTGCCGGCGCTCCCGACACCTTGTTTATGACAGAAGACGTGATCGAGCTGCCCGAGATGGTGGTCAACACCCGCAACAGGCGCATGCTCCATATACTCGCATACGTCAGGGAATACTCCACTCTATCCTCGTTCGGCGACAGTGTGTTTCTTTTCCGGGAGAAGATGGTGGATTTCATGCTGCCGTCTGACAAAAAAATGAAATTCAGAGGATGGCGGAGTCCGCGTGTGCTCGCCTCAAAGTCCTACTACCGCTTCACAAACTATCATGGACTTGACAGCGTGAGCGACCGCTGCCATCACCACTTCTCATGGACCGACTGGATGGGAATCGTGCAGCCTGCACATATTCCTGCCTCCTTGACTTCGGCGGAGTTTGCCACAGATACTGTAAGAGGCCGCAGAGGCCCAACTGAAATATGGACTAAAAACGGAGACCGCCTTGCCATAGACATAAACCTCGAGGAAGATTCAATCTCTGAAAAATGGATGCCAAATATCGACTACTTCCTTGGCAACGGCACAGATTTCGACCGCTTCTCCTTGCGCCTTAACTATGAGAATGTAATCGGCGATTCCATTCTTCCTATAGATCTGACCGGCTATTCTTTCGCTATCGAATCAACCGGCCGAGGCCACAATATGTTTATGTTTCACAGGCCTGACGACCCATACTTCGTTAGCACCTACGGCGAAGTATATATAATAGATAAAGAATATATCACAATCAAAGAAGCCAAGAAGTGGGAAGCCCTGAAACAGGATACCGGCATTATTGAAATCTACGAACCGGCGCAGGCTCCGGACCTCCAACCGGCAATAAAACAACTTATAAGCCGGGTGGAATCAATCGACCACACCGAAGTACGCACCGGCCTGCCTACCGACAAACGCCTTGTAGCGCACCATATCAAGCTAAATCCGGGCCAGCAGATTCTCTCGCGACTGAAACAGATGTTCGGAATCGACGCCATCATCGGCGACAAGAAACGAAACAAGGAGTGGAAAAATTTCCGTAAAAAGCAGGTTGAGCACAACAACTCCCGCTGAATCAATCTTCACCGTCGATGAGCAGAGATCGGAGCTCATCTTGCATCTGTCGCGTCAGAGCCGACATCCAGCGAAATTTGATTATGCCGATAATCACGCCCAGAACAAGACCAACAATAAAAGCTATGATGATATGGAACTCCGAATGGTCTACAGCGTCGAAAAACATTGTCGCAATCAGTGCGCCACCCATAGAAATGCCAAAAGAACGGAGATAGCGCTGGTAGCGTGCTATCTTCACTGCGTCGGCAAGAGCGGAGACTATCGGCTGTGCAAGATAATCGCAACGCTTTATATAGTTTGAAAAACATAAATTGAGAATACCCATCACCACGCCGAACGAGGCATATACCGCTGCAATCCACACAGGGAAATCAAGCACCTTTACAAGCACCGGCGACAAAGCGGGCAAAAGCAAAGCCACAATGAATGACCGGCGGTAATATCCGGCAAGTTTGTCGCGTGCCGTCTGAGCTCGGCCTGCGGCGAGGCTCTCGGCAAGCTTCCGGTTGTCGGTCTCAAGCAACTCGCTGTTGACGCGAGCTTTCTGCCAAGTATTTCGTAGTTGTTCTAAATCCATAGGTCAATAGTTTTGGGCTGAAGCCATCTTGGTTAGTTTTTCCTTTGCCCTGTGCAGGCGCACTGCTACATTGCTCTGGCTCAGACCCGTTATACGGGCAATCTCATCGTAAGGCTTTTCTTCGAGCCACAGGGTTATGAGAGCTTTGTCTACTGCTCCGAGCCGCGATATAAGGCGATAGAGCTCGCGGTATTCTTCCATGGCCGCAACGCTGTCGGCGGTATCGGCCGGATCTACATTCATTTCATCAAGGCGGTCGGTGCCCGAGGGGGTATAGCGGGCATTGCGCCTGTGCCATGTGATACATGTATTGATAGCCGTACGGTAGATCCATGTGGATATCTTTGCCTCGCCGCGATAGCTGCCAAGGCCTTGCCACAGGTTTATCAATACCTCCTGATACAGGTCATCGAAACTCACCCAAGCGCTCGAATAGAGATAGCAAACCTTGGCTATGACATCCTTGTATCGGTCTGTCACAGCGAGGAACTCCTTTTCCATATCTGCGCTTTGCTTCATATACCTATATGACGCCGAAAAAAACGAATTATTACATCGGCAGCATAAAAAAAACAGAAGACGGCCTCGAGGGTCGCCTTCTGCCACGTTTCAACTATTTATTTATGAGAGCCTCCGACACTGTATCACTACACCGGCGGAGGTGAGGGATGCTTTTAAGCTCCTTTTTTCCTTTCTTCTATGTGTATAACACCTCACAGCGCGTTTCGCTCGCGATTTTGTGCTAAAAGTATATAATTTTGTTTGCCGTTGTATAATATTTCGCTATCTTCGCACAGCTATTTATAAAAGCGCGTTATGTCGTATCTGAAATACATATTTTTGGCCTTTATCTCGCTACTGTGCACCTCTATGGCGGCGCAGGACAGCAAGCGCGAATTCCGCGGCGCATGGCTCCACACCATATATCAGACCCAGTATAAAAAACACTCAACCGCCGAAAACAAGGCTTATCTGGTCCGCCAGCTCGACAGTTTGAAATCAGCCGGTATCAATGCTGTGATTTTTCAGGTACGTGCGCAGGCCGACGCGTTCTATAAAAGCGACCTCGAGCCGTGGAGCCGCTACCTCACCGATGGCGGCAAAGCTCCGGTCCCGTTCTGGGATCCTCTTGAGTTTATGGTGACCGAAGCCCACCGGCGCGGCATGGAGCTGCATGCTTGGCTCAATCCTTACAGAGTAACTACGTCGGCAAAGCAGGTTCTTCCCAAAGGCCATATAGCCCTGAAACACCCCGAGCGGTTTATACGCTACGACGGCAAATTGTATTTCGACCCCGGACTTCCCGAAAACCGCGAGTTTATCGGCCGTATTGTAGATGATATCTTAAAACGATACGACGTTGACGGAATTCATCTCGACGATTATTTCTATCCTTATCCGGTCAAAGGCAAAGCTTTCGCCGATGACGCCTCTTACCGCAAATATGGCAAAGGAATGAAACGCGACGATTGGCGCCGGCATAACGTAGACTTGCTCATAGAAGACCTGCATAAACGCATTGAAGCAGCCAAACCGTGGGTGCGCTTCGGTGTGAGCCCATTCGGTATCTGGCGTAACAAAACCTCGGATCCTCGCGGTAGCGACACCCGCGGATTGCAGAATTACGACGCTCTCTATGCCGATGTTCTTCTGTGGGAAGAAAAAGGACTATCTCCTGCCGCAACTTTATTGGGAACTCGCCCACGAGTCGGCGTCATATCTGACACTTGTGGATTGGTGGAACACAAATGCCGGATACAAGCGCCATCTCTACGTAGGGCAGGATGTAAAACGCACTATCGACAAAAACGAACTTATGACGAAAGTAGAGCTCACCCGTAAAGCCGACAGAATTCTCGGCAACTGCTGGTGGCCCGGCTACGAGCTTACCCGCAACGCCGGCGGAGTGGCCGACTCCCTCGCCTCAAACTATCAGCACTACCCTGCCCTCGTACCACAGTATTCATGGATATATCAAGGCACACCGTCGCCGATAGAGGGCCTGAAAGTCAGCGACAAGACAGAAATCACATGGGACATGCCCGCAATCAGCGGAACAGCGGCCGATGTGGTTAGGTTCGCCATATATCGCTTCGACGATATCGATGACATCGACATCAGCCGCTCCGACGCTCTCGTCGACATCACCGGTGTGGCTCAATACACTGCGCCGTCACCCGGCTGCTACGTGATAACGGCTCTCGACCGCGTCAACAACGAATCTGACATCTCAAACCCGGTAATAATTCGCCGATGAAAGCCACTCTTTCGGTAATAGTGCCGGTCTACAATGCCGGGCCTTACATCATCCTTTGCCTTGAATCGATAATCCGTCAATTATGGCAAGGCTGCAAGCTGATTGTGATTGATGACGGAAGCACCGACCGCAGCGCTGCTCACTGCCGACGCTATGCCGATTCTTTTCCCGACAAAATTATCCTCATAAAATCTGACCGCGCCGGTCAAGCTACGGCACGTAATCTCGGACTGACTCTCGCTCACAGCGACTATATCGCCTTCTGCGACGCCGACGACGCATACTTGCCCGGAGCACTTCAGGCGATGGTAGATGTATTGGAAAACAATGCCGACTGCAATATTACTGTCGGGCAATACTCGCGCCGGATCACACAATTTTTACCGGAATCTCTGAGAATGGTTGATTCTACCGAAGCTATTATTTCTACCCTCTACCAACGGCCCCGATTCCACAACAGCGTGTGGGCTACCGTCTACCGCCGCTCGGGTTTCAACGGTATACGCTTTGCCGACGGCCGTTTCTACGAAGACCTCGAGATTATCCCCCGGCTTTACAGCCGCTCACCCAAAATCGCTTATCTCGATTCGCCCGTCTATTTCTATCGCCCCAACCCTACAAGCTATATCAACACTTGGAATCCGTCGCGCGCCGACGCGGTGTGGGCAGCCCGCTCGGTGCTTGATTTCGTGAGAGAAAATGTGCCTGCGGCAGTACCTGCTGCCACAAGCCGGCTATTCAGCGCCGCGTTCAATATCTTCAACCTCGCCACAAAAAACGGCCACG
>OFGZ01001381.1_pt1 | contig 13191 bp, 7 predicted proteins | sample 1521871 | NCBI WGS metagenome assembly OFGZ01 (sample SAMEA3504091, study PRJEB24116) | mouse gut metagenome | biome: mouse gut; feature: mouse-associated habitat; material: faeces | place: Denmark | collected 2011
TGCCCACCGGACATGACTAGAATCCGGTCACACACACCCAAAAGCTCTGGCATCTCGGAGGATACCATGATGACGGTCTTGCCCTCTTTTGCCAGATTTAAAATGAGCTGGTAAATCTCATACTTCGCGCCTACGTCAATTCCGCGGGTCGGTTCGTCGAGCAGCAGCACCTCTGGGTCGGTGAGCAGCCAGCGCGCCAGAATCACCTTCTGCTGGTTCCCGCCGGACAGTGAACGAATCTGCGTTTTCTGGGTCGGCGTTTTGGTGCGCATTGCATTGATTCCCCACTCTGTCACTTCTGTGAGCTTCTTGTTGTTGAGAAGCGGAAATCCTTTATAATAGTATTTGCGCAGACTAGAGATCGTGGTGTTTGCCTGAATATCACGAATGGCAAAGATTCCTGTCGCACGCCGCTCTTCTGTGAGCAGTGCAAATTTATTAGCGATTGATTCCCGCGCATTGCGGTTCATCACGCGTTTTCCGTGGAGATAAATCTCGCCGCCCTTGCGTGTTGCGATGCCAAATATATTTTCCAAAAGCTCTGTCCTGAGCTGTCCAGACCTGCGACGCCCAGAACCTCTCCCTTTTTGGCTACAAAGGATACGTCTTTGAGCTTGGAGTACATCGCTGTGAGGGATTTGACCTCTAGCAGCGGGCTGCCTACTACGTTGTCCTTCTCTGGATAGCGGTTTGTCAGCTCGCGCCCAACCATTAATTTAATAATCTCATTCATGGTGAGTGTCTTTGCATCGCGGGTCGCAATCCACTGGCCGTCGCGCATGATTGTCACTTCATCGGAGATGCGCAGAATCTCTTCCATTTTATGAGAAATATAAATAATTCCACAACCACGATCACGTAACATATTTATAATTCTAAATAAATGTTCTACTTCCTGCTCCGTGAGAGAGGATGTCGGTTCATCAAATACAATTATTTTCGAATTAAAAGAAACTGCTTTCGCAATTTCTGCCATCTGTCTCTGGGATACCGGCATCGTGCTCATAATTCGTTTCGGATCTACGTCGATTTCAAGCTTTTTAAACAGCTCCATTGTATCGTCGTACATCTTCTTCTCATTTACCATAACACCGGCGACTTTCGGATAACGTCCCAGCCAGATATTATCCATGACATTACGTTTCAATGCCTGATTTAACTCCTGATGCACCATGGCAACGCCGTTTTCCAGTGCCTCTTTGGAATCCTTAAAATTTACTTCGTTCCCCTCCAGAAAAATCTGTCCGCTATTCTTGGAATACATACCAAACAGGCATTTCATCAGGGTAGATTTTCCCGCACCGTTCTCACCCATCAGTGCATGTATTTCACCCTTCTTCAGCTGAAACTGCACGCCTGCCAGAGCGGTGACGCCGCCGAAGGTCTTGACCTTGGCCCAGTAGAACCATGCGCGCCAGAAGCGTCCGACACCCTCGTAGTGGTCGAGCGTCGCCTCCGACACGCCCGAAACTTCGCGCATGTGGGAGAGGAAATAGTTGATGTTGTAGAGCATATTCCAGTCCGATATGCCCCAGCCGGTCTGGTTGGTCGCATTGTAGCTGTCGAGGTAGTAGCTCGACAGATTGGTGCGTGCTACATACTCGGCGTTCTGGTCGCCGTAGGTAAGTGTCGTCGCGGCCGAAGTGTACTTTACCAGAAAGCCGTTGGCATAGTTCAGCAGACTCTTCTCGTCGACGAAGTACTTGCCGGCATCGACCTTGTTTATCATGTCCCGATCGAGAAAATCTTCGCACGAGCAGAACAGCATCGTCGCCAGAGCGGGAATCAGGTATATGGATTTTTTCATGTTCGATCGATTGTTAGAATGTGATGTTTACGCCGAAAGTAACCGATTTGAGCATCGGATAGTTGTATCCGTCGGCATAGTCGCCTGCCGTGGTCGAGTTCGTGAAGTCGCTGTCGCCGCCGCCGAACTCCGGGTCGAAATTCTTGGTAACCTTTCTCAGAGGCGTCCACGTGAAGAGGTTCTCGCCCGTGACATATATCCTCAACCCGCTGAAATGTATCTTGCGCATCATCTCCTTGGGGAACGTATACGACAGCGTGATATTCTTCAGACGGCAGTATGCGATGCTTTGCAGGAAGTGGTCGTTGGCCTGACCCATAGTAGTCTTGGCATCGCCGTCGCCCTTGTTGCCCTTCGAGGTCATGTAACCCGTCATGCGAGGCCAGTAGGCATCGGCATTGGGGTTGGCCTCCGTCCAGATGTCGTCGCCAGTATGCTGGCGCAGCATGAAACTGTACGGGCGGTTGTACTTGCCCCAGAAGAAAGCGGCCTCGTTCGAGGGATACCAGTCGCGTTTGCCCACGCCCTGAAAGAACAGGCTAAGGTCGAAGCCGGCATAACCGACATTGAGATTCAGACCGTAACAGAAGCGCGGCGAGGTGTTGCCGATGATCTCGCGGTCGCCCGGATCATCGAATGTGTTGGCGCCGTTGTTGACCGAACCGCTGCCGTCGAGATCGTAGAACTTCATGTCGCCCTCGCGCGGCTGGTTGCCCTGGCGGTTGAATGTAAAGTACTCGTTCATGTTGGCCCAGTGGTCGAGGTCCTGCGCCGTGTAGAGGCCGGCATAGCGGTAACCCCATATCTCGCCGATCTCCATGCCCTCGTAATAGTCCGTCAGGCGCTTGGTGGCGTTGTTGTAGCGCGTAACCCACGAGCGGCTGTCCCACAGCATCGCCTTGATGCCGTATGTAAGGTCGTGCCGGCCCGCATGCACCGCATCGCGCCATGCGACGCTGACCTCCCAGCCCATGGTTTTTAGGTCGGCGTAGTTGCCCTTGGGAGGGTTGTTGCCGAATACGGCAGGCAGGGTCATGCCGACGGTAAACATGTCTTTCGTGTCGCGGCGGTAGACATCGCCCACGACATTGAGACGGTTGCCAAAAAAATCCATGTCCAGGCCTATGTCGTATGTAACGACCTTCTCCCACGTCAATCCGTCGGGTATGGGGTTGGGAGCTGCCGTATACGAGGGCGTGTTGCCGCCTATCAGATACGACGTGCCCTTCTGAATGGTCATCGACTGCATGTAGGAGTAGGCCGCCACGCTGCCGTTGCCCAGCATGCCCACCGAAGCGCGCAGTTTGAGGTTGTCGAGCCAGCTCTCGGCGCCCTCCATGAAGGGCTCCTCCGATATTCGCCAGCCGAACGATCCCGACGGGAACATCGCCCAGCGCGAGTTGGCCGGGAACTTCGACGAGCCGTCGTAACGGCCGCTCAGCTCGAACAGGTAACGGTCCTTATAGTTGTAGTTGACGCGTGCGAAGATACCCACGAAGCCCCACTCGTAAGAGCCGTCGTCGCCCAGCAGATAGTAGTCGCCGTCCATGAGCGAGAAGTTGGGCTTGTCGGTCAGAAGGCCGCGGCGATAGGCGTATGTCGTATAGTACTTGCGGTCCTCGATGTTCCAGCCGGCCATGACCTTCAACGAATGGTCGTCGCCCAGACGGGGCGTCCAGGTAAGGTAGACGTTGCCGGCCATATAGTTGTTGTTGAAGTATTTCTGTTCGAGCGAGTCGAAGGCCGCACGCGACGACGGCAGCTCGGGGCCGTTCTTGAAGTCGTATATGGCCTCCTTGCGGTCGCGCTCCGACTGGTTGTAGTAGTATGTGAAGTCGCCTTTGAGCTGCAAGACATCCTTCATCAGGTCGAATGTCATGGCTATGTTCTGCGTCATGTCGAACTTCTTGTTGTGCTGATACGAGCGGTCGGTCTGCATGCCCGCAACGCCCACGCACACGGCCGCATCGGTCCAGCTGCCGTCGGGATTGGTTATCAGCTGCATGGGATAGCCCTGGTGCTCCCACTGGCGCTGCACGAGCATCTTGCCAGAGTAGGACATAGGCTGGCGGTAGGTGCGGTTGACGAACGAGGTGTTGCTCTCGACAGTCCACCAGTCGCGGATCTTGCCCCATACCTTCACTCGACCGTTGTACTGGTTGTACCAGTCGTTGACGGCGTTGTAGATGCCGTCCTGCGAGAAGTAACGTCCCGAGATCGAGAACTTGATGCGCTCGCTGCCGCCCGATATGTTCAGCGAATGCTGGTGCGCCGCGGTGCTCTTCTTGTATATCGCAGCATCCCAGTCGGTATTGCCGAAGTATTCGTAGCGTCCCGCCTCGTTGACGCGCCAGCGGTCGAGCGACCGGTCGGCGTCGCGCCGTTTCAGCTCCTCGTACCAGGCGTTGTTGAACGCGAAGAGGTTGTTGATCGAAGTGGGGTCGTAGCCGTAGCAGTTGCGGTACGATTCCAGAAACTGGTCGGTCCACTGCAAGCCGTCGTTGACCATATCGGGCTTGACCGTGCGCGAGAGGATCGACACCGAACCGTCGTAACGTACCGTGAAGCGTTCGCCGGCGGCGCGCTTGGTCGTGACCAGTATGACGCCGAAGGCACCGCGCGCACCGTATACCGCGGCCGACGAAGCATCCTTCAACACCGATATCGACTCTATGTCGTCGGGGTTGATCGTGGTAATGTCGCCCTCCACGCCGTCGATCAGCACGAGCGACGAGCCGCCCGAGCCTATCGAGCTGGCTATGCCTCGTATGCGCAGCGTGGCGCCGTGCGAGGGTTTGCCGTCGGTAAACTGCAACGTCAGTCCCGGCACCTGTCCCTGCAACGAGCGCACGACATTGGGGTTGGGACGGTCGAGCAGCTCCTTGCCCTTGATCTGCTCGACGGCACCGATCAGATCGCGCTTGCGCGTGGTGCCGTAGCCGATCACGACCACGTCGTCGACACGCGTCGAGGCCGACTCGCGCATGGCGGCATCGATCCTCGTGCGTCCCGCAACGGCTATACGTTCGTCGTCGAAGCCGATATACGAGAACTTCAACGTATCGTCGTCGCGAACGCCTTCTATGGCATATTCGCCGCGCGTACCGGTCAGAGCGTAGTTGTTCGTGCCCTCGACCACGACGGCCACACCCGTCAGCGGCTCGCCCGACGAATCGCTGACGACACCCTCGACACGTCTCGCCGAGCCGGTGCCCTGCGCCCAAGCCCCGACGAGAGTCGCCGCAAGGCAGAGCGTCAGCAACGAAATTCGGAATAAGTAGTTTTTCAGCATGTATCGAATTTTTTAAGGTTTTATCTTATTTGTCCGCCGGCAGCTCTTCGGTAAATGTCTCCACGATGAGTCGTCCGAGAGCCTCGGCCTGAGCGTCGGTCGCCGTCAGAAAGCGGTGCGTTCCCCCTTCGCACGGCTCGAAGTGCATATACCCCTCCGAGTCGACAGACAGACGTCCCGGCTCGGATACAGTGAACAGATCCTCGCCGGCCGTAACCCACAGCACCGACATCAGATCCCATGCGGCACGGTCGTAGGGCATCGGTCTGTAAGCCCGGTATCCGTCCACGACGGGATGATGCTCCGCCCAGTCGAGCCCCTCGGCCATTATCCTGCCCGGAAACTGCACCTGACGTCCCAGCTCGAACGGAGCGCAAACGATAGGCGTAGGCCACTGATCGAAGAGCTGCACGGCCGCATCTATGTCGTTGACGATGTGGAACTCGGCGCGCGCGGGTTTGGTCGCCGTGGGAAAGCTGCCCGCCATGATCGACAGAGAGGCCACCTTACGCGCGACAAGCTCGCGGCCTGTAAGAGGCGATATCGCATCGCCACCGCTCGACAGAAGATCGGCCAGCGTCGTGGCGAAGCCGAGCGATATGACCGTTACCGAACCGTCGTCCGAGGCAGCGAGCAGACGCCGGTACATGGCCACCGACTCCTCGATCTGCTCCGGACTCTTGGTGCGGGCATAGAGCGGATGACCGTCGGCATCGCACATGGCCGTTACGGCCGCCGTGTAATCGCACGCCTCCCCGTTGGCCACCAGACGCGCACCCTGTGCCAGCGGCGTCGAGCCGAAGCCGTAAAAAGTATTCAGAATGTCGATATAATCGGTCGCCGTCGCGCTGAGCTTATGGTTGCCGATACCGAGTATCTCGACCCTGCCCCCGCGTGCGGCACGATAGAGCAGATCGAGCGCCAGCGCATCGTCTATGTCGTTGCCCATGTCGGTCTCGACGATTACCGGCACCGCACGCAGCTCCGCCCGGGCGGCCGTCTGCGGCTCCTTTTCGCCCGCCGCGACTATCATCGACAATCCGGCCGCGAAGAGCATGAACATCAGCGCCAGCAGGCCGCCGGTGCGTCTGTCGGCACCGCGGAACTCCTTCCAGACGAATACGCCCCAAATGGCGGCGATCATCGGCGCGCCCTGACCCAGAGCGTATGATATCGCAGCTCCGGCCTTGCCTGCGGCTATATAGCTGAAAGCCGTACCCAGACACCATATCGCACCGCCCAGCATACCGACCAGATGCGTTGCCGCCGAGCCGCGGAACCACTCGCCGTAGCCTACCCTATCGCCGACGAACGGATGCCGCATGGCCAGAGTGTTGAATACGAAATTCGACAGCAGCACGCCCACCGAGAAGACGAATATCGCCGAGTAGGGCGTCAGCATACCCTCGGTCGGGTTCTCGAAGTGGTCGAGGTCCATTGCCGCAGCGACGAAACGATAGAACATCGACATCAACGCACCGGCCGCAACGGCCAGCATCAGCCCCTTGCGGTTGCTGCCGCCCGACTGTCTGCCGCTGTTCATACGGGCAGAGGCCAGACCGTTGCACACTATCGCCGCGACGATCAGCGCGACGCCTGCGAACAGCACCACGGGGTCGCCCTTGGGAGCGCCGAACCAGTTGATGAATACGCCGAGTACAAGCGCAAGACCTACGCCCAGCGGAAATGCAGTTCATCTTCTCGCCGGACATCAAATTCCACCGCCATGCCGGCCAGCGACACCGAGGCCGAGAGCAGGATGTTCGAGGCGTTGAATATAGCGCCTCCGGCCACGACACTGCCTATATTGCGCCAATCGGCCTGCGCCAGATCCCTGACGAACGAACGTCCCTCGTCGCCCGTGCTGCCCATAGTGAAGCCCAACAGAGCGGCGAAGAGCACCATCCCCACGACATAGTCCCAATAGAACAGCTCGTAACGCCACGTCTTGCCGGCCAGCTTCTGGGTGTTGCCCCACGAGCCCCAGCACAACATCGTGATAAAACAGAATATCACGGCAAGCATATAACTGTTAACGATAAACATAAATTAGGTTTTATTAGGTTAAAATAGTCTCTTTCGGCAGATTACAGCTCGGCCGTCGCAAGCGCCCCGCATGCCGGCAGCCCCGGTTGGGATTTGCGGCCTGCCTGCTCGGAGGCGATCATTGCATCGACCTCGGCACGGTACGGTATCGACGGCTGCGCGCCCTTGCGCGTAACCGATATGGCCGAGCAGCAGGTCGCGAAGCGCACCGCCTCGCTCAGCGACCGCCCCTCGCTCAGTGCGACGCACAGCGCGCCGCAGAAGGTATCGCCCGCGGCCGTGGTATCGACCGCGTCGACATTCAGCGCCGCGACGAAGATCGCGCTTCCATGCTCATAGACCAGCGCACCGTCCGCTCCGAGCGTTATGACCACCCTGCCCACACCGCGCGCGGCGATCGCGCGCGCAGCCTCGACGGCGCTGGCACGGTCGACGATCTCCACGCCGCTCAGAGCCGACGCCTCGGACTGGTTGGGCACTATCGCGTAGAGCGACTTGTATATGGTATCGGGCAGCGCGGCCGCGGGTGCCGGATTGAGTATCACGCGGGCGCCGGCGTCGCAGGCTATGCGTGCGGCATATTCGATGCAAGCGAGCGGCGATTCGAGCTGCATGAGCACTATGTCGGCCGACGCTATGACCCCAGCCGCACGCTCGATATCCTCGCGCGAGATCGAATAGTTGGCACCCGAAGCCACGACTATGCGGTTCTCGCCGCGGCCGTTGACATTGATAAGAGCCACCCCCGACGGCGCCGAGCCGTCGACAGATACATAATCCGTATCGATGCCCTCGGCAGCATAAGACTGGCGCGCTTCACGGCCGAACATGTCGTCGCCGACTTTGGCGACGAACGTCGCACGACCGCCCAGACGCGCTATCGCAACGGCCTGATTGGCTCCCTTTCCGCCCTGACTCATCATGAAATCGCCGCCCAGCAGCGTCTGCCCCGTTTCGGGGAAGCGCTCGGAGCGAACCGTCATGTCGGTATTGGAGCTTCCTATCACGACTATCTTTTTCATATATCCGTTAAAAATTTTAATAATTGAGCCTCTATCGATGCAAATCCCATAAAAAAATAGCTGCGCAAACATTTGTGCTTTTCGAATATTTTTTGCGCAAATACACTTTCCGAACTAACTTAAACTGTGATTTACCAGCACAAACACTCCGAAACAATCACTGAACCCATAAATATGAAAGATTGCAACCGCCTTTATCCTGCTTGCACAAACGTTTGCACAACCATACAAATGTACAATGTTTTTCATAAACAGCAAAATTTTTCATATTTTTTTTATTTCAGCACACAATTTTTAATACTTTTGCATCAAGCGCAACCGAAACGAAAAACTCTCATGCAAAAAGCTACATTGATCGGAATAGCCCAACGAACAGGATTCTCGGTGTCGACCGTCTCACGCATACTCAGCGGACAGGCGGAGAAATATCGTATCAGCAAGAAGGCTGTCGAGGCCGTATGCGAGGAGGCGCGACGCTGCAACTACACGCCGAGCCTGCTGGCCAAGAGCCTGCGCATGAACAAGACATTCACGCTCGGACTTCTGATACCCGGCGTCGACAACCCCTACTTCGCCAACATCGCCAGCGCCGTCATTCACGAGGCCAAGACGCTCGGCTACCAGATGATAATAATCGACACGCTCGAAGATGCCGCCAACGAGCGCGAGGGCATAGCGTCGCTGCTCTCGCGCAAGGTCGACGGCATAGTCATCGTATCGTCGGACGAGAATGCCGACTATCTCGAAGAGATACACCGCACCACGCCGATGGTTCTGATAGACCGTCATTTCGAAGGTACTACACTGCCCTACGTATGCTCCGACAACCGGCAGGGGGGATACGACGCCACCTCGCACCTGATAGGCATGGGACACCGCAACATACTCTGCATACAGGGCGTCAGACGCTCCATGCCCTCGCGGCAGCGTGTCGACGGCTACCACGCCGCCATGCGCGAGGCGGGACTCGACCTAACGGCACGCGTCGTGGGCGACGACTTCACGATCCGCAACGGCTATCTCGAAACCAAGCTCGCATTCAGCTCGCCCAACCCTCCCACGGCGATATTCGCGCTGAGCAACACCATACTTCTGGGCACGATCAAAGCCGTGCACGAGCTGGGGCTGCACATCCCCGACGACGTGTCGATCGTCGCATTCGACAACCAGATATACATGGACTTCCTCAACCCGGCCATAACGCGCATAAGCCAGTCGACCGCCGAGATGTGTACGCTCGCCATGCGCATCCTCATGCAACAGATATCGGGCGACAGCACCTCGGGCGTCCAAATGCTCCTGCCGCCGAAGCTCGTCCTATGCGACTCGGTAAGCATACGCCACTGATTCGCCTGCGAGACACCTATATTATATAGCGGGACTTAGACGACGGACAGTTGCTGCCGCACGCGCCGCAGTTTCGCTCTTCGTGGCACTCAGGGTAGCGGCATTCCCACAGAAGCGTCACAGCCCAAACAGACAAGCGTCCATCTAACAAAACCGCCCGGGCACTTATGCCCGGGCGGTCTGTCATCATAAGGTACAAGATCATATACTCGTAACGGTCACGGCACTGCTTTGCAGTCCGTCGCCCTCGACGCGCAGAACGATCTCGCCCTCGACGCCTTTTATCGAGCGCACTATGGCCAGCGCCTTGCCGTTGAACAGACGTATGCGGCCGCCTTTGAGGCTGTCGTGGCTCGTGGCGTCGCCGTTGTCGACTCCGACCAGCTCGCCCGCACCCTCGACCGTTATGCGCAGAGCATTCATCGCCGTGGGCATGAAGCAGCCGTCGGCATCGACCGCATCGATCGTAACGAACGAAAGGTCGTAGCCGTCGGCCGCGATCCGTTCGCGATCGGGCGTGAGCGTCAGCCCGACGGCCTCGCCTGCCGTGCGCCGCGTTTGTCGCATGATCTCCTCGCCGTCCTTGTATGCCACTGCCGTGATCTCGCCCGGCTCGAATCGGACGCCCTCCCACAGCGCATGCAGCCTCTCGGGGGTCTTGGCGCTGCGGCCGATCGAGCGGCCGTTGACCAGCAGCTCGACCTCGTCGGCCGTATTATAGTATGCCCACAGATCGACCTTGTCGCCCTCCGACCAGTTCCAGTGCGGGAACAGATGCAGCGTAGGCTCGTCGGTCCACTCCGAGCGGTACATGTAGTAGCAGTCCTTGGGGAACCCGCACAGGTCGACGATACCGAAGTACGACGAGCGCGACGGCCACGAATAGGGCGTCGGCTCGCCCAGATAGTCAAATCCCGTCCAGACGAAGGTGCCGGCAGCATAGTCGCGGTCGCGCACCGCGATCCACGCCGTCTCGTGCAGCGTAGCCCACGGCGCGCGGCAGTGGTCGTAAGCCGAGCACTGGTGGTGCGCGGTATCGTAGGGCAGGTCCCAACGCTCGGGCATCACGTGCAGCTCCGACGACGGGTTGAGATAGAATCCGCGGCTGTTGAGCGCCGAGGCGGTCTCCGAGCCGATGAACGGCACGCCCGGATACCATACTCTTACCGAGTCGTAGTCCTGCTCGTGGTAGTTGAAGCCCACGATGTCGAGCGCACCCGAACGCAGCAGGTTGTTCATCGGACGCGTCTCGTTGCAGCCGGCCGTCACGGGGCGCGTCGCATCGATCTCTTTGAGCGTCGATACGAGGTGGCGTGTCATAAGCACGTTCTGGTTGACTTCGGCGTCGTCGGCCGACGAGGAGTCGCGACCCAGAAAGTTGAGCAACATGTTCTGCTGCTCGATCGGCAGATCGCCGAACTCCTCGCTCAGGTCGTCCCACTGTTCGAGTATCTCGTTGCCGATGCTCCACATGACGATCGAGGGGTGGTTGCGGTCGCGCTTGACGAAATCGACGAGGTCGCGCTCATGCCACGCGTCGAAATAGCGCGAATAGTCGTACTGCGTCTTGGCCCTGCGCCACATGTCGAACGCCTCGTCCATAACCAGAAATCCCATGCTGTCGCACAGGTCGAGCAGCTCGGGCGCGGGCGGGTTGTGAGAGGTTCGAATGGCGTTGCAGCCGAACGAACGCAGTATCTCCAACTGACGCTCCAACGCGCGACGGTGCACGGCCGTGCCCAGCGCACCCATGTCGTGGTGCATGCACACGCCTTTGAGCTTCATTCCGCGTCCGTTGAGGTTGAACCCGCGGTCGGCGTCGAACTCGAAAGTGCGTATGCCGAACGGAGTCGAGTACTCGTCGAGGGTCACGCCGCGATACTGCAACATGGTGTGCATAGTATACATGTGAGGGTCGTCGACATCCCACAGATGCGGCGATGCGACGGCCATATCCATCTCCACGTCGAGACTCTCGCCCGCGGCGACGGCCACCGTGCGATGCTCCTTGCGCGACTTCTTGCCGTCGGCATCCTCGATGCGGTTGACCACCTTGACGCGGCGTTCCGAGTCGCTCTTGTTGGTTACGGTCACGACGACATGCACCCGCGCCGTCTCGTCGTCGACCTCGGGTGTGGTAATATACGTCCCCGAGTACTCGACGAAGAGATCCGACGTCGAGACCAGCCGCACGTTGCGGTAGATGCCGCAGCCGGCGTACCAGCGCGAGTTGGGCTGCTCGGAGTTGTCGCACCTGACGGCGATCGCGTTATCCTCGCCCTCGGCATTCAGATACGGCGTAATGTCATACGATACAGACGAATAGCCGTATGGGCGGCTGCCGACCTTATGCCCGTTGACGTATACCGTACCGTTCATGAATATGCCGTCGAACTCGACATTGACCACACGGCCGTCGAGACGCGGCGACGGGAATCGTTTCCTGTACCAACCCACACCGCCGGGCAGAGCGCCGCTCCACTCGGTCGAGGGGTTGTTGCGGTCGAACACGCCCTCGATGCTCCAATCGTGGGGCAGATGCAGCTGTCGCCACGACGAGTCGTCGAACTCCGCGGCGGCATAGCTCTCCTCGTCGCCGAGCGTAAAGCGCCAGTCGAAGTTGAAATCTTCGACCGTACGCGGCGACTCGACCTGCCGGCATCCGGCCATAAGCAAAAGTGTCAAAAGCGGCCCAAAAAGTCTTTTCATGATATTCTCGATTTAGCTTTCACTATGCGGCGACATCCCCTCAGAAATCGTCGCTACGGAACGGCAGCGCAGGCAGCCCGTAGCGGCTGCGCACGTTGCCTTGCAGAAAGTTGCGGAAACAGTAGCGCACCGCCACGGGCTCCGCCACCTGGTCCGACCACACCACGATCGTCGACGAGTCGAAGCCCTCCCTCGCGGCCTCGGCCGCATGGAACACGCGGTCGGCGCCGCATATCTCGAATCCGCGTATCGCGCCGTCGAGCGAAAGACGGTCGTCGGCGTTCTTGTAATACACGCGCATTCGCGAGCCCTCGCGCTCCGCACGGTCGAAGACAGGCCCCAGCGTGGGCAGCCCCTCGATGCCGTAGTCGCTCAATGCCCACAGAGCCAGACGCTCGGCCACCTCGCGCTTGCGGCGCGGGTGTATCTGGTCGCGCTCCCAGTCGTAGACCAGATCGTTCGTCGAGACCATGCCCGTATGCTCCGCCATAGACATGACGCGCTGCTGCTGCTCGCGCAACAGCGCACCGCTGCCCGGATAGATGCCGGGTGCCTCGCCGCCCCCGTAATCGTATGGCGCTATCTCGACATAGTAGAAAGGCATCTCGCGGCCGAATGTATCGCGCCAGCAGCCGATCATCGTCGCGAGCTTGTCGGCATATGTCGTCGGGCGTCCGGTATTCGAACAGCCCTGATACCACGCCACGCCCCTTATCGCATAGTTGCGAAGCGGATATATCATGCCGTCGTACAGCGACGCGGCACGCGCCCACCGCTCCTCGGCAGGCCTTTCGGAAAACCCGTCGTCAGCGAGGTCGTAGTCGTCGAAGCGGCGCTGCCTGTCGAGCCCGATCCACGACTCTATGGGTGTTCCTCCCCACGAGCTGTCGACGATGCCCACCGGCACGCCCAGCTTTCGTTGCAGGATCTCGCCGAAGAAGTAGCCCACAGCGCTCCAACCGCCGACG
>OFGZ01001383.1_pt1 | contig 13167 bp, 9 predicted proteins | sample 1521871 | NCBI WGS metagenome assembly OFGZ01 (sample SAMEA3504091, study PRJEB24116) | mouse gut metagenome | biome: mouse gut; feature: mouse-associated habitat; material: faeces | place: Denmark | collected 2011
CAGCTGAATTTTTCAAACATTTTCGCTAATATTGCACTTGCCCTTGGACTCTACATGCGCACACGGTTTATGTTGCATAACATAAAAAAATAGTTAAGTTTTTGGTTATCCGCAATAAAATAGTTACTTTTGCAGTCGCGGGAATGCCGACCTGTCGCATTGTCAATGCATGAAAAATGACAACTTACAACAATAGCTTCAGACATGGCGGTTGACCTCCGCCGGCGACAGTCCGGACGGCGCTCCCCGTTCCTTGACCCGCGGTTCCGGCATCGGTTTCGGTATATGCGGTACGGAATTAAGAGACATACAAATTTCAAACAATAGATTCCAAATTATGAGCAAAGAAAAGAAATTCTTGACTTGCGACGGTAATCAGGCTGCAGCGCATATCTCGTATATGTTCAGCGAAGTGGCCGCTATCTATCCCATCACCCCGTCTTCAACAATGGCTGAATACGTGGACGAATGGGCTGCTGCCGGTCGCAAGAATATCTTTGGTGAGACTGTACTCGTACAGGAAATGCAGTCGGAAGGAGGCGCGGCCGGCGCAGTGCACGGTTCCCTTCAGGCCGGTGCGTTGACCACAACCTATACCGCATCACAGGGCTTGCTCCTGATGATTCCCAACATGTATAAAATCGCAGGCGAGCAGCTCCCGTGCGTGTTCCACGTATCGGCACGTACTCTCGCCTCTCATGCCCTTTCAATATTCGGCGACCATCAGGACGTCATGTCAGTGCGTCAGACAGGTTTCGCCATGCTCGCCGAAGGCTCCGTACAGGAGGTTATGGATCTGGCCGGTGTGGCACATCTCGCCACAATCAAGAGCCGTATACCCTTCGTCAACTTCTTCGACGGCTTCCGTACCTCTCACGAAATACAGAAAATCGAGGTTATGGAGCAGGAAGACCTCGAGCCGCTGCTCGACCGCGAGGCTCTCGCCGATTTCCGCAAACGTGCCATGAACCCCGATGCTCCCGTAGCACGCGGTATGGCCGAAAACGGCGACGTCTTCTTCCAGCACCGTGAGGCAAGCAACAAGCAGTATGATGCAGTCCCCGAAATCGTCGAGGATTACATGAATAAGATTTCGGCAATCTGCGGACGCAAGTACGGCCTCTTCAACTACTACGGCGCACCCGACGCCGACCGCGTCATCATAGCCATGGGCTCTGTGACCCAGGCCGCTCAGGAAGCTATCGACTACATGATGGCCAACGGCGAAAAAGTAGGTCTCGTTTCCGTGCACCTCTACCGCCCCTTCTCGGCAAAGCACTTCCTTGCCGCAGTTCCCGCATCGGCAAAACGCATCGCTGTGCTCGACCGCACGAAAGAGCCGGGCGCTAACGGCGAGCCCCTTTACCTCGATGTCAAGGAATGCTTCTACGGACAGGCCGACGCTCCCCTTGTCGTAGGCGGACGCTACGGTCTCGCTTCAAAGGACACTACACCCGCGATGGTTATCTCGGTTTATGAGAACCTCGCACTCCCCACTCCCAAGGACCACTTCACAATCGGCATCGTCGACGACGTGACCTTCACATCGCTTCCCCAGGTCGAGGAAATGGCATTGGGCGGAAAGAGCACTTACGAAGCCAAATTCTACGGCCTCGGTGCCGACGGTACTGTGGGCGCCAACAAAAACTCCGTTAAAATCATCGGTGAGAACACCAACAAATACTGCCAGGCATACTTCGCATACGACTCGAAGAAATCAGGCGGCTTCACCTGCTCTCACCTCCGTTTCGGTGACGACCCCATCCGTTCCACCTACCTTGTCAACACCCCCAACTTCGTGGCATGCCACGTTCAGGCCTACCTTCACATGTACGATGTGACCCGCGGTCTGCGCGACAACGGCACATTCCTTCTCAACACCATCTGGGAAGGCGACGAACTTGCAAAGAACCTCCCCGACAAGGTTAAGAAATACTTAGCTGACCACAATATCTCGGTATACTATATCAACGCCACGAAAATCGCACAGGAAATCGGTCTCGGCAACCGTACCAACACCATTCTCCAGAGCGCATTCTTCCGCATCACCGAGGTTATTCCCGTCGACCTCGCCATCGAGCAGATGAAGAAATTCATCGTTAAGTCATACGGCAAGAAAGGTCAGGATGTCGTCGACAAGAACTACGCCGCAGTTGACCGCGGTGGCGAATACAAACAGCTTGCCGTTGACCCCGCATGGGCCAACCTCGCAGTTGAAGCCGCCGCTCCCAACGATGACCCCGAATTCATCAACAACGTGGTGCGTCCCATCAACGCCCAGGACGGTGACCTCCTCAAGGTCAGCGCCTTTGTAGGTATCGAGGACGGCACATGGCAGCAGGGTACCGCCGCCTACGAAAAACGCGGTGTTGCCGCTTTCGTGCCCGAATGGAACGCCGAAAACTGTATACAGTGCAACAAGTGCGCATACGTTTGTCCTCACGCCGCAATCCGTCCCTTCGTGCTCGACGAGGCTGAGTTCAACGCATCACCCGTCAAGGCAGCTCTTCCCGCTATCGGAAAGACTTTCACCGGCATGAAATTCGTTCAGGCCGTCGACGTGCTCGACTGTCTCGGTTGCGGCAACTGCGTCGATGTATGTCCCGGCAAGAAGGGCGTGAAGGCTCTCGAAATGAAGCCCCTCGAAACACAGCTCGGCATGCAGCCCGAATGGGACTACTGCACCGGACACGTTGCCTCAAAGCAGCATCTCGTTGACGTAAAGGCAAATGTCAAGAACAGCCAGTTCGCTACCCCGCTCTTCGAATTCTCCGGCGCATGCTCAGGTTGCGGCGAGACTCCCTACGTCAAACTCATCTCGCAGCTCTACGGCGACCACGAAATGGTGGCCAACGCTACCGGTTGCTCGTCGATCTATTCAGGCTCAGTGCCCTCGACTCCCTATACCACCAATCAGAAAGGCCACGGTCCCGCATGGGCAAACTCGCTCTTCGAGGACTTCGCCGAATTCGGCCTCGGTATGTCGATTGCCAACGAAAAGATGGTAGAACGTCTCGAAGGCTACATGAAGGCAGCCGTTGAATGCAGCAAATGCTCCGACGAAATCAAGGCTCTCGCCGGCAAGTGGCTTGAAAACCGCAACGACGCAGCCGCAACCCGCGAGGTTGCCGACGCTATCGTGCCCCTCTGCGAGGCTTGCGCATGCGACATCTGCAACAACATCGTAGCTCTCAAGGGCTACATCGCAAAACGCTCGCAGTGGATTATCGCCGGCGACGGTGCGGCCTACGATATAGGTTTCGGCGGTCTCGACCACGTACTCGCTTCAGGCAAGAACGTCAACGTGCTCGTGCTCGACACCGAGGTTTACTCCAACACCGGCGGACAGTCGTCAAAGGCTACCCCGCTCGGCGCAATCGCCAAATTTGCCGCTTCAGGCAAGCGTATCCGCAAGAAAGACCTCGGTCTGATTGCAACTACCTACGGCTACGTTTACGCCGCACAGGTAGCCATGGGCGCCGACAACGCACAGACCCTCAAGGCTATCCGCGAGGCTGAGGCTTACGACGGTCCCTCCATCATCATCGCCTACTCTCCCTGTATCAACCACGGTCTCCGCGCAGGCATGGGCCACTCGCAGCAGGAAGAGGCAAAAGCTGTAGAATGCGGCTACTGGCACCTGTGGCGCTACAATCCCGCTCTCGAAGCTGAAGGTCAGAATCCCTTCTCGCTCGACTCGAAAGAACCGCAGTGGGACAAGTTCGAGGACTTCCTCAAGGGTGAGGTACGCTATGCTTCTGTAATCAAGCAGTATCCCGCCGAGGCAGCCGAACTCTTCGCAGCAGCCAAAGCCAACGCACGCTGGCGCTACAACAACTACCGCCGTCTCGCCCAGCAGCAGTGGGGCGTAGATCCCGAAGTTGCAGCCGTCGAGAAATCCAACGAGCAGTAATCCCCTACACAGATATTATCACACACAAAATATAATATCAATACAACCGAAAGAGGTGCGACCGCAAAATCGCACCTCTTTCTATTTTCCGTCAAATCCAACATCAGGCCTATTGGGCCTATTGGGCATATTGAGCCTATTGGGCCTATTGGGCTTAGCCGCCCCTACCCCCACCTACCAAAAAGGGGCACCGTATGGCGCCCCTCAAAGAGTATAAAAGTTGCTTTTACAGTCTTGCCTTGATAGTCTCGGTCTCTTTCTCATATCCGGGCTTCTCAAGCAGCGCGAACATATTGCGCTTGTAAGCCTCGACACCGGGCTGGTTGAACGGATTGACATCGAGTATGTAGCCGCTGATACCGCAGGCCTTCTCGAAGAAATAAATCAACTGGCCGAGGTAACGCTCCTTGAGCGCGGGAATTGTGACAATCATGTTGGGAACACCGCCGTCAACGTGGGCGATACGGGTACCCAGCTCAGCCATCTTGTTGACCTGGTCCACACGCTTGCCGGCGATATAGTTCAGGCCGTCGAGGTTGGCGTCGTCAGCGGGGATGGTAAGAGTATGCTTCTGTTCCTCAACCGAAATTACTGTCTCGAAGATGATACGCTCGCCCTCCTGTATCCACTGACCCATCGAGTGAAGGTCGGTAGAGTTGTCGACAGCTGCGGGGAATATACCCTTGTTGTCCTTGCCTTCGCTCTCGCCGTAAAGCTGTTTCCACCATTCTCCGAAATAGTGGAGTTTGGGATTGTAATTGACAAGGATTTCGATTTTCTTGCCGGCTTTGTAAAGCGCGTTGCGGGTGATGGCATAGAGGAACGAGGGGTTGCTCTCGTTGGCGGCCACGGTTGCCTTCTCCATTTCGATTGCACCTTCCATCAGCGCCTTGATGTCGAATCCGGCGACTGCGATGGGAAGCAGACCCACGGGGGTAAGCACTGAGAAACGTCCGCCTACATTGTCCTCGATGACGAATGTCTTGTAGCCTTCCTCGGTGGCAAGCTGGCGGAGAGCGCCGCGCTTGGCATCGGTGATGGCGATGATGCGCTTCGATGCTTCTGCTTTGCCGAGTTCTGCCTCAAGCTGCTCTTTGAGCATACGGAAAGCGATGGCCGGTTCGGTAGTGGTACCCGATTTGGATATTACGATGATACCGAATTTCTTTCCTTTGAGGAAATCCTTGAGTTCATAGAGATAATCCTCACCGATGTTCTGTCCGGCAAACAGCACCTTGGGTGCGTCGCCCTGACGGTAAGCGGCAAATGAGTCGGAAAGAGCCTCGATAACGGCTTTTGCACCGAGATACGAACCGCCGATACCGATAGCCACGACTACCTCGCAGCTCTCGCGGAGCGATTTTGCCACATTTTCGATATCCTCAATCAGTGATGCGGGTGTCGACGACGGGAGGTTGACCCAACCTAAGAAATCGTTACCTGCACCGGTACCGTTCTGTACTTTCTCAAGTGCTGCAGCACCTGCCTTGTCGTATGACTTGATTGTCGCCTCGCTCACTGTAGCGAGCACATCCTTTACATTTACTTTAATCATAATTCTATAATCTTAATTTTTAATCTCCTATACGTAATAGCTGTAGCAGCGGTGGTTTTCAACCGACGGAGTCTGTCAGTAGCCGCGGTTTCTAACCGCTGACCCGCAACCGACACATTCCTGCCTACAAACGTTCTGCCGCCCTGTAGGTACGCGATTCATCGCGTCTGCGCCAAACTGTCTTTAATGATAACACCACTGCCGCCGCAATGGCTTATACATGCAACCTTATTTAATAAATATTGCAGCTATTTCACCATCAGTTTGGCAAGATATTTCCCTATGATGTCAAACTCGATGTTGACCTTGCTACCCGGTTTGATGTCACAGAAATTGGTATGCTCGAACGTATAAGGTATGATGGCCACTTTGAACGAATTGCGTTCCGACTCGCACACCGTCAGCGACACGCCGTTGACCGTCACCGAGCCTTTTTCCACCGTAGTGTAACCCTTTGCGGTCATCTCCGGAGCCACGTCATACTCAAACTTGAAGTATGTGCTGCCGTCGAGTTCCTTGACCTCGGTACACACTGCCGTGCAGTCCACATGACCCTGTACGATATGTCCGTCAAGCCGTCCGTTCATCAGCATCGAGCGCTCCAGGTTCACCTTCATGCCGGGCTTCAGCTCGCCGAGATTGCTCCTGTCGAGCGTCTCCTGTATGGCGGTCACCACATAGCTCCCATTGTCGCTGATCGACACCACGGTAAGGCATACGCCGTTGTGGGAGACCGACTGGTCTATCTTGAGCTCGTCGGTGAAGCTGCATTCAATCTCCAGATTGATATTGCTTCCCCGGCATTCCACGCCTTTCACTGTGGCGGCCTCTTCTACTATTCCTGAAAACATCCTGTATCCGTATCTGATTATTTACAGAAGAGAGGAAAGAGGGGTTTATTCCTCGTCCTCCTCCTTCATGTTGTGGAACACATTCTGCACATCCTCGTCCTCCTCGAGTTTCTCGAGAAGTTTGTCGAGAGTGGCACGCTGCTCTGCGGTGACCTCCTTGAGTTCGTGGGGTATGCGCTCGAACTCGGCGCTTACAATCTCGAATCCGTTGCCCTCGAGGTACTTCTGTATGTTGGCAAATTCCTCAAACTCGCCGTAGAGCACGATTTCATCCTCGTCGGCCTCGATTTCGTCGACGCCGTAGTCGATAAGCTCCAGCTCGAGGTCTTCGAGCGATACGCCGTCCTTAGGCTTGATTTTGAATACGCTCTTATGGTCGAAAAGGAATGTCAGCGAGCCCTGGGTGCCGAGCGAGCCGCCGTGCTTCGTGAAATACGAACGCACATTGGCCACCGTACGCGTATTGTTGTCCGTGGCTGCCTCTACGAAGATTGCGATACCGAAAGGCCCGTATCCCTCGTAGGTGATTTCCTTGTAGTCGCCGGCATCCTTGTCGGTAGCCTTCTTGATGGCGCGTTCAACGGTGTCCTTGGGCATGTTGGCCGCCTTGGCGTTCTGCATCAGCACACGCAGACGCGGGTTGGTCGACGGGTCGGGTCCTCCGGCTTTGGCCGCGATTGTGATTTCCTTTCCTATACGGGTAAATGTACGCGACATGTTACCCCAACGTTTCAACTTTCTCGCTTTACGGTATTCAAAAGCTCTTCCCATATTGGTTTACTTATTTTATTATTTTGTTTCTGTTGCTCTGGTTTTTATATTGCTTATCGCAGTTCGGCGCCGAGTTTCTTCTGAAGGTTGGTGGTCACCTTGTTCATCACAGCCTCTATCTGCTTGTCCTGAAGGGTCTTTTCATCATCCTGGAGGGTGATGGCGATGGCGTATGACTTCTTTCCTTCGGGCAGGTTCTTTCCTTCGTACACGTCGAAGAGCGTGATGTCGCGCAGCAGTTTGCGCTCGCTTTCGCGCACGGTCTTTTCAACCTCTTCCATCGTCACGTTCTTGTCTATGAGCAATGCGAGGTCGCGGCGCACCGGCAGTGTCTTGGGCAGCGGAGTGTAATTCACCGTATGCTTGAGCGACAGTTTCACTACCGCCATCCAGTCAAGTTCGGCGTAGAACACTTCCTGTCTGATGTCAAATTTCTTAAGCACTTTCTTCGACACGATGCCCATGCGTCCGAGTTCCTTGCCCGAACGTGTCGATATTGCTATCGAAGCGGCATACAGGTCGTCGCCCGGCATCACCGTCATCGACAGCTGCTTGCCCCCGATGCCGGCGCGCTGCAGCACCATCTCGACGTATGCGCGCAGGTCGTATACGCTTGATTGCTCGGCCGTTTTGTTCCAGTTGCCCGCACGGGTCGCACCGGTAAGCCATAAAGCCAGACGCTGTCCCTCGCTGTATGGGGCGAGAGGCGCTTCGGCGGTCGATTCAGCTTCGGGATTGAAGAAATACACGTTGCCGAATTCATACATCTTAAGGTCGGCGGCCTTGCGGTTGATATTGTGAGCCAGCGACTCCAGTCCGCCGAACATCAGCGTCTGCCTCATCACCGACAGGTCGTTGCTCAGGGGGTTGAGCAGACGCACGCATTTGCCGAGCGGATATGTCTCAAGGTCGGCGTAATAGCTCTCGGCGGTCAGCGAGTTGTTGAGTATCTCGTTGAAACCCTGTCCGGTAAGCTGATCGGCAATCCGGTGGCGCAGATCCTCGGCCGAGTCGGTCAGCGTCTTGAACGACAGCGACGAATGGAGCGTATCGGTCAGCTCTACATTGTTATATCCATATATTCTGAGTATGTCCTCGATTACATCGCACTCGCGGGTCACGTCCACACGATAGGTGGGCACCTTAAGTGTCAGCGTGTTCCCCTCGCGGGCGGTAATTTCTATTTCGAGCGACTTCAGTATCGAGTCGATTGTTTCGTGAGGTATCTCCTTGCCTACAAGCGCGTTGCAGCGGTCATAGCTGAATTCGACCGTGGCAGGCTCTACGGGGTTGGGATAAATGTCGACTACATCGCCGGTTATCTCCCCGCCGGCAAGCTCCTTTATCATCAGGGCCGCTAACTTAAGCATGTATATGTTGCAGTTGGGGTCGCAGCCGCGTTCGTAGCGGAACGACGAGTCGGTCTGCAGCCCGTGGCGGCGCGCTGTCTTCCTCACGCTCGTCGGGTTGAAATACGCGCTCTCGATAAATACCGACGTTGTCGACTCGGTCACGCCCGAATCAAGACCGCCGAACACGCCGGCGATGCACATCGGCTCATCGGCGTTGCATATCATCAGGTCTTTGTCCGACAGTTTGCGCTCCACGCCGTCGAGTGTAGTGAACGGCGTGCCCTCGGCACAGTTTTTCACTACGATTTCTCCGCCGGCTATCTTGTCACAGTCGAAGCAGTGCAGTGGCTGTCCGAGGCCGAGAAGTATGTAATTGGTTACGTCCACGATATTGTTGATGGGACGCATGCCGATGGCAAGCAGACGCTCTTTGAGCCATTCGGGGCTCTCCTTGACAGTGACATCCTTGATGGTGACACCGGTATAACGCGGGCACGCCTCTGTATTCTCAACGCGCACCTTGATTCCGCCTTCAGCCACATCAGTCTTGAAAGCATCGACACTCGGACGATGCGGAGCCGAAGCCTTGGCATGGCAGCCGAGCCATGCCGACAGGTCGCGGGCCACGCCGTAATGCGACGCGGCGTCCACACGGTTAGGAGTCAGATCCACCTCAAGCACATAGTCGCTCTCCACGTGGTAATATTCCGCAGCAGGAGTGCCGGGAGCCACCTCCTCTTCGATCACGATGATACCGTCATGGCTCGTTCCGACGCCAATCTCATCCTCGGCACAGATCATGCCGAACGACTCCACACCGCGTATTTTTGATTTCTTAATCTGGAATTCCTTATCGCCGTCATAGAGCTTCGTGCCGACAGTAGCGACAACCACGGTCTGACCCGCGGCCACATTGGGAGCGCCGCACACAATCTGCGTAGCCTGCCCGTCGCCAAGATCGACAGTCGTCACATGCAGATGGTCACTGTCAGGGTGAGCCTCACACGTGAGCACCTTGCCGATGACAAGACCGCGAAGTCCCCCCTTTATCGTTTCTACCTCCTCGACACCGCCGGTCTCCAGACCTACGGACGTCAGCACCGACGACAGCTCCTCGGCGTCAAGCTCAAAATCTATATAATCCTTAAGCCACTTGTAAGAAATATTCATAACAGAAAAAGATATACCGGGATAAATCACCTGAAACCGGACTGACAGCCCGAAATCGGCAAAACCTCATGCAGTCTGCCTCATTATTTCCCGATTGGATTATCCCGCAATTTTTAATTATCTCGCAAATTTACTCATTATTTTAAAATTTTTGCGCTAAAAACATACAAAATCTCACCGCATTAAAAAAAATATCAAAGAAAACTCAAAAAAATCTTGCAAGACTGAAAAATTATCCCTACTTTTGCACCGTCTTAGCAAACCGACCGCTTCGGCAACCCTACCAACACGCCGAAAACGACAAACAACGGTCACCCTGCCAAAGACGCCCAACCCAAAAAAATGACTCCGTAGCTCAGTTGGTAGAGCAATTGACTCTTAATCAATGGGTCGAGGGTTCGAGCCCCTCCGGGGTCACCAAATGGTCTGTCAGACCGATGAAAACCTCTGAAAACAAACAATTTTCAGAGGTTTTTCTTTTTGCCCATACCCCCAGCCGGTGCAAAATATTGGGTCAGCTGCAAAACCCGGTTGAAATGTTAAAAAGCCATACGAATAAAAATCATCACCCGAAATGCCCAACCTCCCAAATCATTTTCTGGAGCATAATCGGAGGGCCGGAGGCTCGTGGATTGTTATTAACCCCGGCTCGGAGAACGCGGAGCGGGCGCAGACCGGGGCACAATGCAATACAAACAGAGTATAAGCCCGGGACGGGCGGTTTGTGGTTCAATCGGTGCTTATACCACAGTTCGCCCGTCCCGGGCTTATCTATAAGATACAGTTGCGGCCGGGGTCTGCGTACCGTCCCGGTACTCCGAACCCCGGTTAAGCACACCCTCGAGCCTCCGGCTCTCCGCTGTCTGAATTTTAACAACTGAGTTTTGCATTGATCCAGTAAACCGCAATTTATTGCAATACAGATCAAGTAGCGGCGAACTATTTCTTTTTTGAATCGCATTCATAAAAATTCTCCTTGCGTTTTGTTATTTGCGTAAATTTTACGCAAATAAATTTGGCGGATTGAATTTTTTATCTTTACTTTGCGTAAAAATTACGCAAGATATGAAAGTTACTGTTAAACGAATTGTGGTGATGGGCGGAAGTTTCAACCCGCCTACCGTGGCCCACTACCGGCTGATGAAGAATGCGATTGATGCCATTGATGCTGATATAGGATTTTTTGTACCGGTAAGTGATGCCTATCTGAGGCGGAAGATGCGCAACAGTCATCCGCCCGTCGTACTGTCGCCGGGATTACGTATCGAAATGTTACGGGCAATGTCGAACGACAGCCGTATGGCCGTGTGCGACAAAGAAATCGGGACAATAGAGGCCCGCACAGTACCCACGCTGACCGAATTGCAGGCCGACTATCCTGACGCCGATATATATTTCCTGATGGGCTCCGACAAAATCGAATTGCTGAAGCACCTCGCCGAAAAGCGCGATTTTCTGAAAAATTTCCGCGTAGCGCTATACTCGAGAGAGGAATCAATGATTGAAAGCATCATAGCCGACGATGAAATCCTGTCGCGCGACAAAAGCCGTATTGTAATCCTCCCGCAGCCGGAAGGAACAGCAGGAATCAGTTCCTCGCTGATAAGGAGACGCATGCTGGAGGGCGAACCGTACGACGACTTGATGTGCCGCGGCGCATGGGAATTGTTCAGCCACCTCAAACCGGAAGATTTCCCCGACGTGATTGATAAATTCACAGGCGAGTATGACTTCTTAAGCAACCGCTTCAACTGTCGGTTCACATGGCAGGGACAGAAATACTGTAACGCCGAGGCCGCCTTCCAGTCATCGAAATGCACGGATGCCGCCGACCGCAAATTTTTCAGCACATGCTCCGCCGAAAAGGCCGTGGCAAAAGGTAACACTCTGACTCCGCCAGCCGACTGGCAGCAACGCCGGCCTGAAATCATGGGGAGCGTACTCCGGGCGAAGTTTGAGCAGAACCCCGCGCTGATGGACCGACTGACAGCTACCGCTGACCGCCGTCTCATCAACGGCAACAGCAAGCACGATACCTACTGGGGAGTCGACCTCTACACCTGGCAGGGCGAAAACCGTTTAGGCAAAATAATAATGGACATAAGAAATAAATATCGCAATGAAATACACGATTGAAACAATCAAAGGAATAATGCGCAGCCTCCCCGATACGGAAATCATATATTTCTGGGGGCACACGCCCAACCCGAAAAAAATCACCGCTGCATGCCTGAGCCAGTGGTACGACTGCTATTTCACAGTTGACGGCGTGCAGTATCACACTACCGAACAGTATATGATGGCAAGCAAGGCGATGCTGTTCGGCGACCGCGAAGTTTTCGAGGAGATAATGGCCGCCTCCTCCCCGTTCGACTATAAAAAGCTCGGACGCAAAATCCGCAATTTCGACCAGGCTCTCTGGGACGCGAAAAAATATGACATCGTAGCGGAGGGCAATCGCGCCAAGTTCAGCCAGAATCCCGACATAGGCGCGTTCCTTATCTCGACCGGCGACGCCATCCTTGCCGAAGCAAGTCCCTACGACAAAATCTGGGGCATAGGCATTGACCGGGAGCAGGCTGCCAAGGGAGGCATCGAGCAGTGGAAAGGGGAAAACCTGCTTGGATGCGCACTGATGGACACGCGCGACCGGCTGAAAACATGTAAATAAACGTCAATTATGGAATCAATAAAAGGAACATACACCTACGCCTACCCACATCCGAGTGTCACGACCGACTGCGTGATATTCGGGTTCGACGGCACAAAACTGAGAGTATTGCTTGTGGAACGCGGCGTCGAACCCTACAAAGGCCGCTGGGCCTTTCCCGGAGGCTTCCTCCAGATGGACGAATCGGCCGAAGCCGGAGCTCGTAGGGAACTGCAGGAGGAAACCGGACTGAAAAAAGCATATCTCAAACAGTTTCACACATTCTCCGACCCAGCTCGCGACCCGCGTGAACGCGTCATAACTATTGCCTACTACGCCCTCGTGCGCTTGCAGGAGGTCAAAGGTGGCGACGATGCGGCAAAAGCTGCATGGTTTCCACTCGACGAAGTGCCGGCTCTGGCTTTTGACCACGACCTCATACTGCGCACTGCCCTCAAAGAACTCCGTCGGCAGATACACTTCGAGCCGGTAGGCTTTGAGCTGCTCCCCGAGAAGTTCACCGTAAAGGAACTTCAGCTGCTGTACGAGGCAATACTCGATGTAAAGTTTGACCGGCGCAACTTCTACAACAAAATGATGCATCTCGGCATCCTTACACAGCTCGACGAGACGGTCATGAAATCCTCCAGAAAGGAAGCGTTTCTCTTCTCCTTCAACAAAGAAAAATACACCGAACTCAAAGAAAAAGGCTTCCGCCTCGAATTTTAGGATATTTGATAACCAAAGCAGTAGTAGGATGATGTTGCTGAACTTCCAATAGTAGGGACGCACGGTCTGTGCGTCCGGAAAGCGAGCAATGATTATCAGCGCATTATCGGACGCACAGACCGTGCTAACCTTTACCCACAAATGGGAGTCGATTTCGGCTCCCATTTGTTGTAACT
>OFGZ01001399.1_pt1 | contig 13008 bp, 8 predicted proteins | sample 1521871 | NCBI WGS metagenome assembly OFGZ01 (sample SAMEA3504091, study PRJEB24116) | mouse gut metagenome | biome: mouse gut; feature: mouse-associated habitat; material: faeces | place: Denmark | collected 2011
CAGATGTATGTACACGCGCCGCACTCGATGCAGTCCAGGACGTTGGCCTTCTCCAGCTCCTCCAGCATTCCCGTCTGCTCGTACTGGTACATGAACACAGGCTGGAGGTGCATGGGGCACACGCTGATGCACTTGCCGCAGCGGATGCAGGCCGGATGCTCCACCGTCCGCTCCTCCTTCTCGCAGAAGGCCAGAATGGCGTTGGTCCCCTTGCCGATGGGGGCGTCCATGTCGTATTGGGAGTGGCCCATCATGGGCCCGCCCATCAGAATCTTGAAGGTGGACTTCTTCACCCCGCCGCAGGCGTCCAGCAGCTCGCAGATGGGTGTGCCGATGGGGCAGTAGAGGTTCTTCGGCTCCTTGACCCCGGAGCCGGAGACGGTGACGATGCGGTGCGTCACCGGCTTCCCGTGGTAGACGGCGTTATAGATGGCCATGGTGGTGACGATGTTGAACACCGCGCAGCCGATGGCGGCGGGGAGAGCCCCGGGGGGCACCTGACGGCCGGTAACAGACTGGCACAGCTGCTTCTCCGCGCCCTGGGGATAGCGGGTGGGCAGAACGTCCACCACGGCGGGCGCCTTCTCCTCCTCGATTTTCAGCTTCAGCATCCCGGCGGCGTTGGCCTTGTTCTGCTCAATGGCGATGTGGACCCGGTCCACGCCGAAAATCCGGGCCAGGAGCTTCACGCCGCCCAGGACTTCGTCGGGATGCTCCAGAAGGACGCGGTGGTCGCTGGTGATGCAGGGCTCGCACTCCGAGGCGTTGACAATCACCGTGTCCACCTTTCCCAGGCCGGAGGAAATCTTGACGTGGGTGGGGAAGGTGGCCCCGCCCATGCCTACGATGCCGGCCTCCCTGATGAGGGCGGAAAGCTGCTCGGGGGTGAGGCTGTCAGGGTCTGAGGCAGGAGAGAGACCCCAATAGAGCGTTTCGTTGAAGTCGTTTTCAATCACCACGCTCATCACCGGCACACCGGAAAAATGGATGCGGGGCTCCACCGCCGACACCCTTCCGGAAATACTGGCGTGAACGGGAGCGGAGACGAAGGCCGGAGCGTCCCCTACCTTCTGACCCACCATTACCTCGTCCCCCACCGATACACAGGGGGTACAGGGCGCGCCGATGTGCAGCGACATGGGAATCACCACACGGGCAGGCGGCGGAAGGGTCTCAATCGGCTTTTTGTTGGTCAGGTCCTTCTGATCGTTGGGATGTATGCCGCCGAAAAAGGCTTGCGCCATATCTTCACCTCATTTTCTTCTCAGCATCTGTATTTACAGCCTGGGATGCCGGGCGGCGGCTGTGGATACAGATTTTTACACTTATCAATTTGCAATACGCCAAGCATCCCTGTTTTTTGCCCTGCAGGAGGGCAAAATCCCGGGTCCTCCATCTATATATAGAGGTTCTTGGCCGGCATGGGAAATTTACACCCATCCATCATACTCCCATTTATGCGCCGTGTAAAGAAATTTTTTGCGCTTTTTATGATTTTTATGTGGATTTGACAGGTAATATGGAAGTTTGTTTCCAAAGACAGCAACAAATTGGTAGAATTCCATGCCGCTTGCATTTGCGGGAAAAACATGATATGATAGCATGAAATTCCAACAATTTGAGGGAAATTTTGTTTTGGGAGGGTCCATTCCATGATAAATCGCGGGACAATCAAGGAGGAAGCCAGGCGGATCATACAGGGCGCAAAGGTTCCGCCCATGCGGGTTACGCTGCTGGTGATGGCTATTGTCTTTGTGCTGGAGCGGGTATCCGATCTGGTGGAGGGCGGATCACTGTTCTATTCTTATGGTCTGGTGGGGCGGTACTATGACGCTCTGCTCAGTGATGATCCCGCCGCTCTGGAGGCGATGCTGTACGCGCTGCCCGCCAATACCGGGATCAGCTTCTTTTTCTCCATGCTGGTCTCCCTGGCGGGGCTGGTACTCAATGGGGGATACTACATCTACTGTATGGGCATCCGGCGGGGGATGGAAATGCCCTACGCCACCCTGGCAGACGGATTGGGGGTGGCCGGAAAGCTGATCTGGTGCTGGATCCAGATGAGTGTGAAGATCTTCTTATGGACCATGCTGTTCTGGATTCCGGGGATTGTCGCCTTGTACCGCTACCGGTTCGCGTACTACAATATTCTTACCGATAATTCCCTTACGGCGGGAAACGCTATCCGCCTCAGCTGCCAGCAGACCAGGGGAATGAAGATGGATCTGTTTGTGCTGGACCTCAGCTTTATCGGATGGAGCATGCTCAGCGCGCTGACCATGGGGCTGCTGAACATCTGGCTGACGCCCTATATGACGCTGTGTGATCTGGCCTACTTCGAGGAGGGGCAGAGGCGCGCCGGACGGGGGGCCTTCAACGGGGGACCGAGGCCGCCGGAGGAGGACCCGTGGGGGAGCGTCTGATTTGACTGTCGCGTTTATGGCCCGCTCCCCCGGAGCGGGCCATAAATTTATCGGAGGAAGCTGCGGAGAGGATGAAACGCCCTCTCAGTCTGGCCATAGGCCAGACAGCTCCCCCAAGGGGGGAGCCAGGAAGACAGTTCTATAGCCGCAAAACGCTCTTGCCGCGTGTGAATACAGGTTCCAAAATCCGTTCGTTATTCGAGCTGACTGAAAAAAAACGGGTTTACTATGCAGCCCGCATATTGTAACTTCCACGGATTTCCTCTACAATAAAAATGCTGAGCTTGCCGCCAGGGAAAGCCCTGGCTGCATGACAGCAGTCCCTGTCCCGGAAAAAATGTGTCGGGGGAGGTGTCGTGGCATTGCAGAGAACCGGCGCGGGGCATATCACCCTCAGGAAAGAGGGCGAATTGTTGAAAGGAGAACGATATGAAACCAAGAGTACAAAGATTGCTATCGCTGTTTCTGACGTTGGCGCTGGTGTTGAGCCTTGCGCCGCCCGCAGCCTGGGCGGCGGATGAGACCGGCACCGTCAAGACGGATGACAACGCCACACCCAACAGTTCTGAGTCTATTACGATCAGCGATACAACGCCTGATACGGCTCAGGCCGCTATTGAATTTACGCTTCCGGATGGCGCCAGTCTCTCCAGCCTCTCCAGCCTCAAGGCCGGCGATAGCGTGCTGGTAAGTGCCAAGGTCAAGAACGGCAATGCGGCAGACGGCTACAGCTTTACGTGGGAAGTCGTCTCCGGTTCCGCTGAAAAAGTTGAAGATGCGGGTAATAGTACGTCTGCGGATACGACTGCTCAGTGCTTTAAGTTCCCCAAAGCGGAAAGCGGCGAGATTAAAATTTCAGCAACGCCCACCGACGGCGCTGCGCCGGTCACAGGCACTATCCAGTATACCGTTACCGATAGTACCCAGACTAATCCCACCCCGCCTTCCCAGCCCGCAGACGAATACAAGGTGATCGTCTCCGAGACGGAGAACGGCTCCGCCGTGGATTCTATCACCCTCACCGACCCGGAAGCTACGACTAAGCGCCTGTACGCCCGCCTGGAGGGTGAGAACATACCGCCAACAGTTCGATTTGTTTGGACACACGATAAAAACTCAGACTACGTGGCCAGATTATTGTTCAGTGGAAGCGCAAATACGGTGGCCTGCCCGGAGGTTTATGGCAATAAAAATGGGACCGCTCATTTTAAGGTAAAGGCCGAGCTGAGAAAAGATGGGAAAGATACCACTCTGGCTGAAACCACCGTTGACATCAAAGTGAATGTGCCGACCTTTGATAAGGTCATCGGCGATTACGTCATCGACAAGGACGGCAAGCTGAAAGAGTATACAGGGACGGACACTGTCCTGACCATCCCGGAGGGTGTCGTGGAGCTGTGGCTGAGCATGCCCGAGAACATAACGAAAGTCACCCTCCCCAAAAGCCTCAAAACGTTCCGCGGCATCAGCAACTACTACGAGCTGCAGGAGCTGGTCTGCCTGGGCAGTCCTGAGCTGATAGGCGACTTCTCCGTGTGCCCGAAGCTAGAGAAGGTGGACTTCGGCTATACTGCTGACCCGCTGCAGTATAGTGACACGTTCTCCCAGTGTGACAGTCTGAGAGAAATCATCATCAGAGGCAAGGTGGAGAGGGTGGAGTATGATTGTATCTCCTCCATCGTCAAGAACGTTGCCATCTACTACACAGGCACCACCCAGGAGTGGCTGGCCGCGGAGAAGGAGGGTGCGTTCCCCGGCGTCATCGTCATCGGCGGCCCTCCCGCCCTGCCCGCCGGGACCACCCTGACCAAGTACAATTCCACCCTGACGGTCTATTGCAGCAACGGTACCGTCAAGAACGGCGCTGTGGTCTCCAACGAGCCCAACACGATCCCCGGCGGCACGGGCAGCACCCCTGACACGCCGACGCCCGGCGCCTCCTACACCATCACTTACAGCGCCGGTACAGGTACCGGGAGCATGGACTCCACCACCGTGGAGGCAGGCGAGCGGCTCATACTGCCCGCCTGCGGCTTCACCGCTCCCGCCGGACAGCAGTTCAAGGGATGGCGTGTGGGCAGCAGTTCCACTGTCTATCAGCCTTCGGATAGGGTGGCCATCACCGGCAATACCACCGTCACGGCTGTCTGGGATGACGGCGACTATGGCAATTACTACGTCTCCGTGCGCACGTCCAGACACGGCTCCGTCCTTCCGGATGTGGAATATGCCAACAGCGGCAGCCGCGTCACGCTGACCGTCACACCCGACCGGGGCTATGAGCTGGAGGAAATCAGCGTCACCAACAGCAGAACAGGCTCCGAGATTTCCGTCAGGGACTCCGGCAATGATACCTACCGCTTCACCATGCCAGATGACGATGTGAGGGTTGAGGCCTCCTTCCGGGAGGTCAGTAAGGACTACAGCATCACCGTGCGCACGCCCAGCCACGGCTCCGTCAGCTCCAATGCGGACTATGCCAGCAGCGGCAACCGGGTCACGCTGACCGTCACGCCCAGCCGGGGCTACGAGCTGGAGGACATTACCGTCACCAACAAAAAGACTGGCGACGTGATTTCCGTCAGCAGTTCCAGAAGCGACAAGTACCGCTTTACCATGCCAGCCGCCAATGTGACCGTTGAGGCCTTCTTCCGGGAAATCGCAGTTTCCGACCCCGTTGCCGTCAATCCTCCGGTTACTCCCGCTGTACCGAATACGCCCAACCTGCCCGCCGCCATCGTCTACGCGGATGTCCGGGTCACGGATTGGTACTATGACGGTGTGCAGTATATGGCCCAGCGCGGACTGATGAAGGGTACCTCCGCTACGGAGTTTGATTCCCACAGCAACACCACCCGCGCGATGGTCTGGACCATGCTGGCCCGTATGGCCGGACAGAGTACGGACGGCGGATCCAACTGGTACCAGAAAGGGATGGATTGGTGCATTGCCAGCGGCATTACCGACGGCAGCGACCCCAACGGCACGATCACCCGTGAGCAGCTGGCCACCATGCTCTGGCGCACCACAGGCAGTCCCGCGTCTTCCGCGCAGCTCAGCCAGTTCAGCGATTCCGGCAAGATCAACGCTTATGCGCAGGATGCTTTGAGATGGGCCACAGAACACGGCATTATGAATGGCAAGGGCGGCGGAATGCTCGACCCGCAGGGGTTGGCTACCCGCGCCGAGGTCGCGCAGATGTTTATGAACTATATGGTCAAAACAGGCGCATAAATTTGCTTTTTTCGTTCCTTTCTCAGGGGGAGAAGGTCTGTAATGGGCCTTCTCCCCTCAATTTTCGCATGAACAATCAGGACGGCGTCACGCCGTCTTTACCGATTCTCAACCGCTTCGACTATAGAGCGTGCAGAAAAAGTTTCAGTTGAAAAAATCCTCTCGCTGGCGTACAATAGGAATCAATTAGCAGGAGGGATTATACGGCCCGGCGGGCTGCCGCCGGGGAGAGGAGATACGATGGAGTTTCAACTGAAGGACGGTATGCTTCTGGGGGCGGCTTCCGCGGCTACGCAGATCGAGGGCGGAGACGATAACAGCAACTGGTACGACTGGTACCGCAGAGGGTATGTCAAGGATGACAGCGATCCCTCCTGCGCCGTGGACCACTATGAGCGGTGGCGGGAGGATCTGGAGCTCATGAAGGATATGGGCATCCAGTGCTACCGCATGGGGGTGGAATGGAGCCGGGTGGAGCCTCGAGATGGGGTCTTTGATGAGAAGGCTATTGCCCACTATCGGGAGGAGATCCAGGCGCTGAAAGAGGCGGGGATCCCCGTGCTGCTGACCCTCCACCACTTCAACAACCCCCTGTGGCTGGAGGAGCGGGGCGGATTCGCTCAGAGGGACAACATTACCTGTTATCTGCGCTTCGTGCGGAAAATGGTGGAGAGCGTGGGGGATCTGGTCAGTGAGTATATTACGATCAATGAGCCCAACGTTTATGCTTATAATGGGTATCTGGAGGGGGTGTGGCCTCCGGGACGGAAGAGCTTTCTGGAAATGAGCCGGGTCATGACCAATATGGCGGCGGCTCACATTGAGGCGTACGGACTTATCCGGAAGACGCGGCTGCAGATGGGGTACAAGGATACGCGGGTGGGGGTGGCCAACCATCTGCGGGCGTTCGCGCCTAAGGACCCGAAAAATCCGCTTCAGCGGTTTTGGGCCGAGCGGGTGGAGGAGCTGTTTCAGGGGAGCCTCACCAAGGCCATGTGTACCGGGCGGACGGCGTTTCCTATCGGGAAGCATCCCAGCATCGTGCCGGGGGAGTTCTGCGATTTCCACGGGGTCAACTACTACACGCGGTCTACCGTCAGCGGTCCGGCGGACGGGGTGGCGGAAAACTGCCCGGTGAACGATCTGGGATGGGAGATCTATCCCGAGGGGATCGGGGAGGTCTGCCGGAAGGTATACGGCGTGTTGAAAAAGCCCATTTATATTACGGAAAACGGCACCTGCGACAACGGGGACCGGTTCAGAGCCAGGTATATCGCGGAGCATCTGCGGGTGCTTTGCGAGAGCGGGCTGCCGGTGGAGCGGTACTATCACTGGTGCTTCTGCGACAACTGGGAGTGGGTGGAGGGCACCTCCGCCCGGTTCGGGCTGGTGCATGTGGACTTTGAGACCCAGGCGCGGACGGTGAAGGACAGCGGGGCGTTTTATAAACGGGTCATTCAGGAGCGGGGCGTCAGCGAGGCGCTGTATGAGGCGTTCTGCGGCGGGGAGTATCCGAAAAACGGGGAGGATCAGGGCTGATGGAATGGTGGAAGGACGCGATCATCTACCAGATCTATCCCAGAAGCTTTCAGGACTCCAACGGGGACGGAATCGGGGATATCCCGGGCATCATCAGCAGGCTGGACCACTTGCAGCAGCTGGGGGTGGGGGCTATCTGGCTCAGTCCGGTGTATAAGTCCCCCAACGCGGACAACGGGTATGATATCAGCGATTACAGGGAGATCAATCCGGAGTACGGCACCATGGAGGACATGGAGCGGCTCATCAGCGAGGCGAAGAAGCGGGGCATCCGGATCATTATGGATCTGGTCATCAATCACACCTCTACGGAACACTACTGGTTCCGGCAGAGCCGGGACCGGACCAGTGAGTATGCCGACTACTATTACTGGCAGCACGGTATGGCGGACGGAGGTCTGCCGAACAATTGGACCGGGTTCTTTGGGGAGGATTGCTGGGAATTTGACGCGGAGAGGTGCGAGTATTATCTGCATCTGTTTGCGAAAAGTCAGGCGGACCTCAACTACCACAATCCGGCGGTGCTGGAGGAGGTGAAGGATATCCTCCGGTTCTGGCTGCGCAAGGGCGTGGCGGGGTTCCGGTGTGATGTTATCAACATCCTGTGGAAGGATAGTCTGGAGAATGGGAAGAAACGGCTGGCTCTTACGGGGAGCGAGCATTATCTGTCCCTGGAGGGGACCCATGAGATCCTGCGGCAGTTAAGGGAGGTACTGGACGAGTATGGGGCCATGACGGTGGGAGAGACTGTCTTTGTGTCGCCCCGGCAGGCCCGGGACCTGTGCGGCAGGGACCGGGGAGAGCTGAACATGGTGTTCTCCTTTGAACATATGGAGTGCGACCAGTATTTTATTAAATGGTTTAAGAGGAAATTCAGGCCTAAGGTGTTTTTCGAGTGCCTGGTGAAGTGGCAGAAGGAATTGGAGTGGAACGCGCTCTATCTGGAGAATCACGACCAGCCGCGGTCTATCCCCAGGTTCGGGAGCGAGGCGTACTGGAAGGAGAGCGGGAAGCTGCTGGCTACGCTATTGTTGACGCTGAAGGGGACGCCCTTTATTTATCAGGGGCAGGAGATCGGGATGGTAAATTTCGATTTTGACCGGATGCGGCAGCTTAACGATGTGGAGAGCAAGAATGTGGAGCGGGTGCTGCGGCGGTTCCATGTGCCTCAGCGGCTGCGGTGGAAGATCATCAGGCGGACCAGCCGGGACAACGCGCGGACGCCTTTTCAATGGAATGAGGAGAAGGGGGCCGGGTTTACTGACGGAAGGCCATGGCTGGGAATCAATAGAAACAGTGAGCAGATCAATCTGTCCAGACAGGAGAAGGACCCGGAGTCTATCTGGCAGTGGTATAAGGATCTTTCCCGCCTGCGGCGGGACAGCGCGGTCCTCCGGCAGGGGGAGTTCGTGCCTCTGGAGGTGGGGGAGCAGGTGTTTGCCTACCGAAGAGTTCTGGGGGATGAGGCGCTGACGGTGGTGCTGAATTTTAGCGAGAAGGAGGCTGTGGTTTCCCACAGGGGGGAGGTTATTCGCTCCAATGTGGGGAGAGAGAGGTTTGATGGAAGGATGGGGGCCTGGGAGGCTGTCATTCTGGGGTGATTGCCGCCCCTGCGGGGCGGCAAAGAAAAAATATTTCTTTATATTTAGAATAAGTGTCTGTTGCATTCCCTCCCATTTTTTGATATAATAACCCAGTTATCATCTCCTCCATTGAAGGAAGAAAAAGAACTCCGCCGGAAAAAGAAGGGAGAGCTTCTATGCAATCTGTTTCCGATATATGGTCCATGATTTTAGACAGACTGCGTGAGGACCTGTCAGAAACCACCATCAAGACCTGGTTTGACGAAACCACCGTAATCGCCCTGGAGGGCAACGAACTGATCCTCCACTGTCCCAACGCCTTCAAGCGCAGCAATATCCAGGACCGTTTTCTCCCCAACATTGAGGCTGGCCTGCGGGACATTTTTTCCTCCGACATCGCCGTCCGCATTTTAGACGACGACGCTCTCCGCCAGCGCCAGAATAAGGAGGAAGCGAAGCCCGCCTCCATCATGGACAGCGGTGAGTTCACCTTCGACACCTTCGTAGTAGGCCCCTCCAACCAGCTGGCCTGTTCCGCCGCCCAGGCGGTAGCCGACGCCCCCGGGCGCCGCTACAACCCCCTTTTCATCTACGGCAGCTCCGGCCTGGGCAAAACCCACCTCCTTTACGCCATCGCCCACGAGATCCGCCGTCAATCCCCGTCCGCCCGGATTCTCTACATCAAGGGAGACGAATTCATCAACGACTTCATCGAAACCGTCCGCTCCGGCCGGTCCATGAACGAGTTCCGGATCAAATACCGGGAGGCGGATCTGATGCTGGTGGACGATATCCAGTTTGTTGCCGGCAAGGTGGAGACTCAGAACGAATTCTTCCATACCTTCAATACCCTCTACGAGAGCAAGAAACAGATCGTTCTCACCTCCGACCGCCCTCCGCAGGAGATGGCCCTGCTGGATGACCGCCTCCGCACCCGCTTTGAATGGGGCCTCATGGCCGACGTTCAGCAGCCCGTTCTGGAAACCCGCGTTGCTATCGTAAAAAACAAAGCCGCCAACCTGGGCCTCATCCTGGACGACTCCATCGCCAACTATATTGCCGGCAAGATCACCTCCAACGTCCGCCAGCTGGAGGGTACCGTCCACAAGATCAAGGCCTTCCACGATCTGAATATCCCCATCGACCAATCCGCCGTGGACCGGGCCATCCAGGATATGATCCGCTCCAACGAATTCACCATCACCCCGGACAACATCATCAAGGAGGTCTGCCGCTACTTCCGCCTGGAGGAGGACCAAATCCGCGGTCCCTCCCGAAGCCGGGACATCCTCAACGCCCGGCAGATCGCCATGTACCTCATCCGCCGCATGACCAGCCTCTCCCTGGACGAAACAGGCAAGCTCTTCGGCGGCCGGGACCACTCCACCACACTCAACGGCGTCACCAAAGTAGAAAACCGCATGAAAACCGACAACACCTTTGCCGAAACGGTCAAAGCCATCATCACTAATGTTAACGCCACAAAATAAGACAGACACAGCTCCCGCTCTTTCCACATTTTCCCCCAAGTTTTCCACAAAAAAACACTTTTCCCTTCCACATTCCCTGTGGAAAACTGCCTGTCCGTTTTCCCTGTGGAAATCCAAACCAATTTCCCGCTATTTTCCACAATCCATTTCCCGCTAATTTTTCCAGCATTTGCAAGCGATTCCCCCCTTTATCCACAAAATTTCCCTCTACCGCTTCTTCTGCTGAAAAATAACTAAATATATTCTGCTCAACGCCGCATCATTCCACTCCTCCCGAAAAAAACGAAAGGATGCACACAATGAAATTTTCCTGCGAAAAGCTCCTTCTTCAATCCGCCGTTGCCACCGCCTCCCGGGCTGTAGCGGCAAAAAGCACCATCCCTGCCCTGGAGGGCGTCCTGCTCCAGGCCGGCAGCCAACTGACAGTTTCCGGCTACAACATGCAGACCGGCATCCGCACCACCCTGGAAACAGACGTCACCGAAGAGGGAGCCCTGGTTCTCCCCGCCCGCCTCTTCGGTGAAATCATCCGCCGCCTGCCCGATGACATCGTCACCTTTTCCTCCGACAAGGGCCTGAACGTACGCCTGACCTGCGGCGACGCCGCCTACAACATCACGGCCCTCTCCGCCGAGGACTACCCGGAACTGCCGGAAGTAGAAGACCAATACGCCCTGCGGATCCGTCAGCAAACCCTTCGCTCCATGATTAGCGAAACCTCCTTTGCCGTATCCACAGACGAGGCCCGCCCCATCCATACCGGCTCCCTCTTTGAAATCACCGAAGAAGGACTAACCGTAGTCAGCGTAGACGGCTTCCGCCTGGCGCTCCGCCGGGAACCGCTGGAGACTGTCAAAGGCGGCTCCTTCCGCTTTGTTGCGCCCGGCGCCGCCCTGAACGAGGTAGAAAAAATCTGTTCCGATACCGAAGAAGAGGCCGTTATCACCCTGGGAAGCCGCCATCTGCTCTTTGAAGTAGGCAGCACTCAGCTGATCTGCCGCCGTCTTGAGGGCGAATTCCTGGATTACCGCGCCGCCATTCCCCGTTCCAACCCTATTGCGGTCACCGCGGCCACGAAAGCTCTGATGAACTCTATCGACCGCGTATCCGTTGTGATCTCCGAAAAGCAGAAAAGCCCCGTTCAATGCGTTTTCGGCATGGGAAAGATCTCCATGTCCGCCAAAACCGTCAACGGCGAGGCCAGCGATATCTGCCCCATCGACGGAGACGGCGGAAGCCTGACCATCGGCTTTAACAACCGCTATCTGATGGACGCTCTGAAATACGCCCCGGCAGATGAGGTCCGCATTGAGCTGAATACCGGCATCTCACCCTGCATTATCCTGCCTGCGGACGGAGAGGAGCGCTTCCTCTATATGGTACTTCCCGTACGGCTGAAAAACAGTTGATTGGGTATACTTTTTATGGAAACAATTACCATTAACACCGAATATATCCGTCTCCAGGACCTGATGAAGCTGGCCAATATGGTATCCTCCGGCGGTGAAGCCAAGCAGCTGATTCAGGACGGACAAGTGTCCGTCAACGGGGAACCCTGCCTCCAGCGCGGAAAGAAGCTCCGCCCCGGGGACAAGGTATCCTATGGAAACCGGACCTGTACTCCCGCCTATGCGTCTTGACCGTCTCAGCCTGGAGAACTTCCGCAATTATGCCGCACAGGAGATCTTCTTTGATCCCTCATGCAACGTCATCTGCGGCGAAAACGCCCAGGGAAAAACCAATCTTCTGGAGGCCATGGTCTGCCTGTCCACCGGCAAGTCTCACCGCACCCGTACCGACCGGGAACTGATCCGTTTTGAGCAGGAGGGCTTCCGCCTGTCGGGAACCATCCACGCCCGAAACCGGGACTTCACCAGCAGGATTGACGTAGGATTCGGAAAAAAGAAGCGGATCACCGTCAACGAGGTCCCCGTCCGCACGGCCTCGGATCTCAGCGCGGTGCTGAATACGGTTTTTTTCTGTCCGGAGGATCTTCAGCTCATCAAGGAGGGCGCGGCCCGCCGCCGTTTCATTGACAACTCACTCTGCCAGCTGCGCCCACGCTACGCCGCCGCCCTGGCGGAGTACCAGCGTCTCCATGAGCATAAGACCCGGATACTCCGGGACTGCGCCGACCGGCCGGATCTTATCGCCACTCTGCCGGACTTCAATCTCCGCATGGCGGAAACCGGGGCCATTTTGATTCACTACCGGTCCCGCTTTGTCAAAATGCTCTCGGAGTATGCCGCTCCGGCCCACGGAGAATGCTCCGGCGGCAGGGAACAGCTGTCTGTGCAGTACAAGACGGTAAAGACCGTCACGGACCCGCTGGGGGACCATAAGCTTCTGGTCGTTCAGCTTCTGGAACACCAGAGGGAGCATCACTATGGGGAGATCTCCAGCCGTCAGTGCCTGTCCGGGCCCCATAAGGATGATATAGAGGTTCTTCTGGACGGCTTAAGCGCCCGTTCCTACGCCTCCCAGGGCCAGACGAGAACGGCTGCCCTGGCGCTCAAGCTGGCTGCCCGTGAGATTCATAAAGAGATCATAGGAGAATATCCCATACTTCTTTTGGACGATGTACTCAGTGAGCTTGACCCCAGGAGGCAGGAGTATGTTCTGAACCGTATCGGGAGCGGGCAGGTGTTTATCACCTGCTGTGAAGAGGACAGATTACATTCTCTTCTTTCGGGGAGCGTCTATCGGGTCAAGGGTGGAATCATCACCCGGCAGTAGCTT
>OFGZ01001400.1_pt1 | contig 13004 bp, 7 predicted proteins | sample 1521871 | NCBI WGS metagenome assembly OFGZ01 (sample SAMEA3504091, study PRJEB24116) | mouse gut metagenome | biome: mouse gut; feature: mouse-associated habitat; material: faeces | place: Denmark | collected 2011
GAGCCGCACAACAAGACGCCGCGGCTGTTGCTATGGCGTATAGAACAGTGGATTAAGGATGAACAATGGTCACCGGCGCAAATTGCCGGCACTCTGGCCAAGGAAGGGATACGCATCTCTAAACAGACTATCTACAATCACATACATGCTGACAAAAGCGGCGAGCTGCTTGCCAATACCAGACACAAAGGGAAGTATAACAAAAAGTCGAAAAAAGAGCGCAAACCGACCAAGGCCACTAATATCCCGAACCGCACCAGTATCCATGACAGGCCCAAAGAAGCCGACGGCTCCCGCTTCGGCGACTGGGAGATGGATCTCATTATCGGCAAGGACGGCTACGGAGCCATTTTAGTTCTCGCTGAAAGGAATACCTCATACTGCATCATCGAAAAGCTGCCTCATGGGAAGAACGCAAAAGAGATAGCCAAAGCCGTAATCAGGCTGCTGTATGCCTATCGGCTTACAGGCGTATTGACCATCACAACTGACAATGGAGGCGAGTTCGCAGCACATCAGGAGATAACCCAAGGGCTCAAAGGCGTTGTCGTGTATTTTGCCGATTCATATTGCTCATGGCAGAAGGGTCTGGTGGAATACACAAACAAACTCATTCGGCAGTATATCCCAAAAGGTGCTGACTTCGACAATGTTACACCACAATTCGTCAGGAAAGTACAGACCAAATTAAATAGACGACCACGGGAGAAACTAAATTTCTCAACCCCGACTGTCGAATTTTTCAAACATTTTCGCTAATATTGCACTTGCCCTTGGACTCTACAGCTTGTAACAAATTTATCACATTTTTTCATTTAGTTAAAAAAATTTTTGCTTAATAAAAATTTAGTATTTATTTTTGCAACGTAAGATAAAAAATGCTTGTCAGCGAATGCGCCAAGTCATTTTTAATGTCAATTGAATAAGCTAATCTCTAAGATTCACTGCAAAAAAATACCGATATTGTTATTTACAGCGTAAACTCATTGATTTTCTATTTTTACTAAACTCTTTCGTCGAGCCGCTCAGAGGAGCACCAGCTCAAAAAAAGTCTATTTTAAGAAATTTCAATTACAATATCACACCTCAGATGATTTACAATGACTGATATGGAATGAAAGTCACATACCGGATTTCATTCCACACCAACGGCGATAGCCGCGCGGCTGTAATTTCTTTTACGCCATGTATCGTTGCCGATATTTTGAGCCACAGGAATATTGCCGCTGTCAGCAATTCATCCAGGGCAATCAATACGTATATACTCCAAATGTATAAAATCACCATAAAAGAATATAGTTTTGTTAGATTGGAATCGTCGGCCAGAACCGTGAGGTCATGTAGCCGCAGATATAAGTATCTTTCTTTGAAAGATATAGGTAATAGTGATAATTAAAGATTAAACCCGTTTATTAATAGAGACCGGTTTGCACTACCGGATCCCTAATCTATGGATGTCCGTAACAAGTGATTGCTGCGGACATTCGCTGTTTATAGGGCGCATGATGACAAAATATGTGTATTTGTCAGAGAGTATGATAATTTTTTAATAAAAAAGGAAGCAAATCGAGAAATTTATTTTAATTTTGTCATGGTATTCAAAATATATACTCTAAAAGTATTCAAAGTCTGATTAAATCATAGATTAATTATGGCAGCAGATATAGATTGGGCCAACTTATCGTTTGGCTACCGCAAGACAAGCTACAATGTACGTTGCACCTACCGCGACGGCAAATGGGGCGAGATAGAAGTATCCGATTCGGAATACCTGAACATACATATAGCCGCCACGGCGCTACACTACGGTCAGGAAATATTCGAAGGACTCAAGGCATTCCGCGGCAAGGACGGAAAGATACGCATATTCCGCCTTGATGCCAACGCACAGCGCATACGCCGCTCGGCCGAAGGCATACTCATGGAACCGATACCCGAAGAGCTCTTCCGCAAAATGGTCACCAAAGTAGTGGAACTCAACGCTGACTTCGTGCCGCCATACGGCAGCGGTGCATCACTGTACATACGCCCGCTGGAAATCGGCATGAGCGCACGCGTAGGCGTAAAACCGGCCGACGAATACATGTTCATCGTACTCGTCACTCCTGTCGGGCCGTATTTCAAGGAAGGTTTCAAACCGACCAACATCTGCATAATGCGCGACTATGACCGCGTGGCTCCCAAAGGCACAGGCCGCTGGAAAGTAGGCGGCAACTACGCCGCATCGCTCGCAGCCGGCGAGAAAGCCCACGAACTCGGCTACTCGGCCGTGCTCTACCTCGACCCGCGCGAGAAAAAATATCTCGATGAATGCGGTCCGGCCAATTTCTTCGCCATCAAGGACGGAAAATACATCACCCCCGAATCGGAGTCGATACTTCCGTCGGTCACCAACGACTCCCTCAAGCAGCTTGCCCGCGACATGGGCATAGAGGTGGAATGCCGTCATATACTCCTCGAGGAACTTGACGACATAACCGAAGCGGCCGCCTGCGGCACCGCAGCCGTGGCCTCACCCGTGGCCGAAATCGACGACCTCGACACCGGCAAGAAATACGTGGTGTCGACCAACGGCGAGGCAGGCCCCGTCACCACCGCCCTCTACAACAAACTCCGCGCCATACAGCTCGGCGAGGAAGATGACATACACGGCTGGAACACTATAGTCAATGCATAATTCACTTTATCCAATTCATAATTCATAATTCACAATTCATAATTATGTGCCAGTTATGAATTGTGTATTATGTAATCGGCGCACACATGGCAAGAATTATGAATTGTGAATTATGAATTGGATAGAGTGAATTATGAATTGTGAATTGAATAAAGAATTGGATAAAGAATTGAATAAGATTATCGACAAATATTATCCCGCCGGCACTCGCCGACGGGATATTTATATGAAGCATTGCCGTCAGGTGGCCGACAAGGCTCTTGAAATAGCAAGGCGCAAGGCGCTGCCGCTCGACGAGGACGACATCGTGACCGGCGCAATGCTCCACGACATCGGCATTGCCCTGACCGATGCTCCCGGCATAGACTGCCACGGCACTCTACACTATATGTGCCACGGTACAGCCGGCGCCGACCTGCTGCGCCGGGAGGGTTTCGACGAGCGTTTCGCCCGTATTGCCGAACGCCATACTGGCGCCGGCATCACCGCCGACGAGGTCGCAGCCTCAGGACTTCCCGTTCCGGTCAGGGACTATTTGCCGGAGACCCTGCTTGAACGCCTCATCTGCTATGCCGACAAATTCTACTCCAAAAGCGGTGACATGAAGGAGAAACCGCTCGAACGAGTCATAGCCTCCATGTCGAAATTCACCCCGGCCACACTTTCCCGCTTCAACGCCCTCCACGCCGAGTTTTCCTGACACCACACGGAATTGACATACTTGATGAGCCGAGCCTGTGTAGCCGATCAAGATTGTCGTGAGATAACGTATCTTTATCCGCGCCCGTAGCTGAGACTATAGCATGAAATTTATACACCATGAGCGCTGTAATGCTGTTTTTCATCATTACAGCGCTACTTTTTTCCATCAGCCGTTTGCTATTAGGAAGCTGAGTTTCAGATATATTTCTTTTTTTTAACCTATATTTTCAGTACCAGGCATTGTATAGGGACACTTTTGTTGCTAAATTTGCTATAAAACATTAATCAACCAAACCAAGCTTTTTACAATTCCATGAAGCGAAATCTATTATCAGTAATCACATTGGCGGCTGCGGCCGCGGCGGTGCCGGTCAAGATGTCGGCCGCCGGCGACATCGTCGCTACCGAGGCTTACCGATGGACAGGCGACTCCATCGTTCAGGGGGAATACAAAGCCTACGCTCCGAGCGATATAGAAATCATATCGGACTATTCGGCGCAACCACATTTTTTCATGCCTATAAACAAGACATGGAAACTTAAGAACGATATATCCAAATATCCGCAACTGCGCTCCGACAACCGTCTGCACAATGCCATATACAATATGGGGCTTGACGAAATGGTCAATGCAGTCGAGCCGGACACCACCCTGCGCACGGGCAAGGAGTGGGCCGGGGTATGGACGCGTGACGTATCATACTCCATAATCCTTTCGATGTCGTACCTCCAGCCCGAGGCATCGAAAATATCGCTGATGAAAAAAGTCAACCCCAATGGCCGTATCATACAAGATACCGGTTCGGGAGGCGCGTGGCCGGTAAGTTCCGACCGCATGATATGGGCCGTGGCTGCATACGAGCTATATAAGGTGACAGGCGACCGTGACTGGCTTGAATACATCTACCCCATTATCAAAAACTCACTTGAGGACGATTTCGAAATAACCTATAACAACGGTGCCGTCAACGGCGAGACATCATTCATCGACTGGCGCGAACAGAGCCACCCGAAATGGATGCAGACTGTCGACATCTATGCCTCACAGACACAGAGCACAAGCGCCGTGCATGTGGCTGCCCTTGACGTCCTGTCGAAGATTGCCGCCGAGCTCGGCAAGAAAGATGAGGCCAAGAAGTATGCCGAGATGTCAAAGTCGCTCAACGAAAGCATAATCGAGAAATTCTGGATGCCGGAGAAGGGAACCATGGCAATGTATACCTACGGCCGCGAATATCCGATAATCAATCCGCGCTCCGAGACTCTCGGACAGGCATTCGCAATTCTCTATGACCAGCTGCCCGACTCGATGGCCGCCACAATCACCGAGAATGTGCCGACCACGCCCTACGGCCCTGCCATCTTCTTCCCGCAGATAAAGGATATGCCTGCCTACCACAACAATGCACTGTGGCCCTGGGTGGCATCATACTGGGTGCTCGCCAACGCCAAGACCGGCAACGAAGAGGGCGTGATGGAAGGTATCGGCTCGGTATTCCGCCCCGCCGCGCTCTTCACCACCAACAAAGAAAATTTCAATCTCGACAACGGCGACATAGCCACTGAACTCAACTCGTCGAACATGCTGTGGTGCCTTGCCGGCAACCTCGCCATCACCCACCGTGTGCTTTTCGGTATCACGTTCGAGACCGACGGACTGCATATCAAGCCGTTCGTACCCAAAGCTCTTGCCGGAACACGCTCGCTCGAAGGCTTCGACTACCGCGGAGCCAAGGTCAATATCACTGTCAACGGCTACGGCAACCGCGTAAAGGACATTACAGTCAACGGCAAGCGCCTGAAAGACATCAACGGTGCGATAATCCCCGCACGTCCCAAAGGCGACTACAACGTAGTAGTCACAATGGCCGACAATGATATAGCTCCGATGAAGGTGAACCGCATGGCCAACGTCAAGGCTCCGCTCACACCGCTCACACGCTTCGTCCACGATGCCGACATCGCCGCAGCCAACCCGAATGCTCCATACGAGAATACGATACAGTGGAATCCCATCGAATACATCGCCGGATATATCGTGCTGCGCGACGGACAACGCGTAGCCCGCACACGCGAGACGTCGTTCGACGCCACCGTACCGGGAGTATATCAGATAATCGGTTTCGATGAAAACGGCGTGGAGTCATTCGCCTCCGAGCCACTCAGCAACCTGACTGCAACGCGCATACAGCCCGTAAAGGAGGCAACGAAACTGACCTCTAAAGAAGTGTCATACCAACCCGAGGGAGGCGTAATCAAAGGATATACCGGCAACGGTTTTGCCGAAGTTGACCACAACGCGGCTCCTGTAGTCTTTGAGGTCGCTGCCGACAATGACGGCGAATACTTCCTGTCGCTGCGCTATGCCAACGGCAACGGCCCTGTCAATACCGAAAACAAATGCGCAGTGCGCACGCTCTTCATCGACGGGGTCAAAGCGGGCACTGTAGTCATGCCGCAACGCGGTGTGGGCAACTGGAATGACTGGGGCATGACCAACTACGTGCCTGTCAGCCTCGCCAAAGGCACGCACAAAATCACCATCGAATTCATGCCATACGACGAGAATATGAACCTCGCCACCAACCACGCCATCATCGACGCCCTCGTAATGGAGCAACGATAGAGCAATTATAATAGCGATAAAAATCAGGATGGTGTACCAGAATTTCAGGTTCTGATACACCATCTTGATTTTTAATATATTACGTCATTCGGACGGAGTATAATGCAGAACTATGGCAAGCAGCCAAAAGTCCCTACAATTTCGTCGATATATATTGAGTTCTGCAACTCCCGTGGCAACTTGCTGTATATAAAATAATACCACGAGGGCGAGACGCCCTCGCCCCACTGCAAACAGCATTGAATTGAAGCCATACAAGATGATATATCATAAGAAACGGCCGAGCGGGTGGCTCGGCCGTTTCGTTATAGGTGGTTAATCTGAGGGTCAGCGGACGTAGACTTTGGTGGCTTTGTCGCCCTGACGCTTGATGTAGATGCCGTTGGCCGGGTTGTCAACGCGCATGCCCTGGAGGTTGTAGTAAACTACGGGAGCATCGTTTTCAACAGGTTCAACCGTGATGTCGCCAACACCTGAAGAAGCGTAGCCGATACGTGCAGGAGCAAATTTGATTATATCCTCGTCCTCTTTTTCCTTGCTTGAAGATTTATCCCTTGAATAGGGTTCCTTTACATTATCAAAGAAAGAAGGATCGTAGGGAGTGCCGCCGACGGGGCTGCTGCCATAGAAATCAAGATACTGCACGCCTATGCCGTAGTTGCGGATATAGCTTTCGGTAATACCGAGAAGCGACAGAGGAATGCGGAACTCATAGAATGTATGCGCGCTATCGTCAATTTCGCTGCGGAGATCTACGAAACCGTCGTTGGTCTCAAGTACTTCAGGCTCGAAATTGAATTCCTTCTGGCCCCATACGTTTGAGATACAAGATGCGAGACCGTCGGCATAGCCATATTCAACGGTGCTTGTCTTGCAGTATGCGGCATCATAGCTTGCATGGCCGTTGGGATTTGCGATGAAGTATCCGGGGTTACCTGTTCCGGGCTTGGTAGAACCGAGCCATATAGCGTCAACGCCATTCTCGAATTTCGCGCCGGGACCGCCGTCATCGTTCCAGATTGCACCGGCACCTTCGATATAACCGTCGAAAGACTTGTCAGGATCGAGGTCGAAAGCTATCATCATGCGGCCGTCCATGTTGTAGGGTTTGGATTCGCCGGGCTGCTTGCCTTCGCCATAGAGATCCCATACGGTGTAGACGAACTGTACGCCGAGGTAGAGATTCTGGCTGTCGTAAGCGGCATAGATGGCGTAAGAGTCGATAATCGGGCGCTCGTGATTACCCTTCATTGCCTGAGCCACGTCGCGTGCCACACCTTGTGCAATAAGGTCAGCGTCTGTCCAGTGACCAAGCGCACCTGCGGCTTTCTGACTGCTGAACTGCATGTTGACTGTACGGTTGGTGCCGAACTGGTTGTCGGGGTTGACTTTATAGTAGTCGGTGATGAGGTTGTTGCCGTGAGGCACGGGGGGATTGACGACGTCGGAACGGGAGAAGGTGGCTTCAGCCTCGGTGGTACCGTCGGCGTTGGTGGCTTTGACGGTAAGTGTGCCGGTCTGGCCGTCGTTGAGGTATGAGCTTACCGCCACGTTATTGGCACCGTTGGAGAAGGTGAGCGCCTTGCCATTGAAGTCGGCTGTTACCGATGTAGCTTTGGCGATAGTGACAGTGATGTTGGCAGTACCTTTCACTTTACCGCCGTTGGGACTGATAGTGACGGTCGGTTTGGCGGGAACGGGAGTAGAGCTGAACACGACTTTGGTCGAAGTCTTGCCGTTGTCGTTCATGACATACTCCGAAGTGTAGTCAAGGTCGTCAGTCTGCGCACTGCCGGTCTTGAATATGACAGTGGTCATGCCTTCGGGCAGTTTGTAGACTTTGTAGGTCTTGCCGTCGGAACCTTGCGCTGTCTCCATAGCGGGAGCACCGTCCCAGGTAACGGGATTCTTGCCAGTTGCCCAATAGTAAACATGGGTATGTGAACCGCTGTATGCGAGGTTGTAGTCGCCCGTGATGGTCACGGTGGTAGGATCAGGGTTGGGATCGGGGTTGGGATTAGGGTTGTCACCGGTTGAATATGTACCATCCTGATGATAAGTAGCCTTGTCGACGTATTTGAGGTCGCCTCCGCCGATTTTGTTGTCACCCTCGTGGATTATAATCTGGGTGGGGAGAGACTTTCCGGAGGGAACTTCCCAATACCATTTACTGTCTTTCTTGACCATGTTGTCACCGCCCCATTTGCCGGCAACGGTGCAGTTTTCGGTATCGTTCCATGCCCAAACCTGCGGCTGGGAGAATGAAGTGCCGTCGAAATAGATGTAGTGAGCGCCGACGGGATCAGGATCGGGGTTGGGATTCGGATTGGGATTATCACCGGCATTGGTGACTGTAACGGTCATTGCCGAGATGTCGAATTTAATATCATACTTGCCGGGGTCGACAGTCCATGAGAGACAGCCGGAAGCGTCAACATTAAGGGCATACTTCACTACTTTGGCGGGAGTGCCGAGAGTGATGGGCGCGCCTTCGGTGGCTGCACCGTAACGGTTGGCTCCCTGATTGAGGGCATCCCATGTAGAGCCCACGAAGTCTGTGATGTTGAAGTAGCATTTAGTCTCGCCGGCAGCGGCTGCAAACTCTACAGAAAATGCTGTATAGGTAGTGCCGCTCTGTGTCATGGCTACGCCTGTTCCGGGAGTAGCGCCCCATCCGGCAGCGCCTTTGATATTGCCAAGAACCCACATTGAGGCCGAAGGATCGGGATTGGGGCCGGGATTGGGATCAGGATTGGGGTTGGGACCGACGCCGTCCTTGATGAGGACAGCGATACCGGTTGAACCTACATTGCCCGAGATAGTGGTAGCGGTGACATTGAACTTGCCGCCGGCCACGATGTCGGTGTATTCGCCTGCGGGACAGTAGCCTCCGCCGTTGGTTATGGATACGTTGCCTGCCTGGCCGTTACCCTTGATGATGGCGGCGCCGACATCCTTGCGGGTCACGCTCACTACGCCGTTGGCCGACGAGAAGTAGTCGGCATGTCCTACGGCCGTGTTGCGGAGCTTGTTGATGGCGGCAATCTCGTTGGACGTGAAATGCGTCGAGCCTTTGACACCCATCTTGATGGTAGTGCGGGTGTTGGCGAACGGACGCGAGAAGTAGAGCGACGAAGCGCCGTTGCGGCAAGCCACGATAGCCCATGTACGGTCAATCACGTCCTGCGGGATGTGGGTTGAAGCCTGCCACTCGTTGGAGTAGTCGTCGTGGCTCTCGGCCCAATATACCACCTTGTTGTCGGCGATAGCGCTGACGGCCCAGCCGGCATAACCGGAGGTGACGCCTCCGCCTTTTACGGCGTTGCGCACGCCGTCGCAGTAACCGTTGTCGGTCACCGACATATATTTGGTATATTCCTTCATGAGGGCGTCACCGTTGCCGCCGGGAGAGTCAAGAATCTCGCCGTAGTGCCACATTCCGGGTACAGATGTTACGGTAGACCAGAAACCGCAGCCTTCGGAGGGGAGTCCGATATGCTTTGCGGCATCCCAGCGGATACCGTCGACACCGCATGCCTTAAGTTCCTCGACATAGGCTTTGGCGCGTGCCCGCACCTGAGAGTCTTCAGAATTGACGTCGCCATACTCGCCGAGCTGTCCGTGGGTGATGGAATAGCGGTTGCCGTAGTCTATGCCTCCGTTCCAGCGTACACGTCCGTTGGAATCCCACCATGTGTCATGGTAGCCGGAAGCCTGGTTCACGTGATTGGCGACAACGTCGACAATCACCTTTATGCCGCGCTGATGGGCCGCGGCACAGAGAGAGGTCAGCTGGGCTTTGTTGCCTACGCCCGAGCCTTTGAGAGTGAAATCATAGGGCATGTAGGCGTAAAACCATTCGGCACCGGAGTTACAGTTGCCCTGCATAGGTGACAGCTGCACTGAGCCGAAGCCGGCCTTAGCGATGTTGTCAAGCTCAGCTTCAACCTGAGCACATGTCCAGTCAAAGCAGTGGAGGATATTGCCGTCCTGAATGTTGGCGGGAAGACCGTAATCGGCTGCCATCGCACCAACCGAGACTGACATAGCCAGCGCTGCTGAGCATAAAAACTTTTTTAACATGGAATAGAAATTTAAAATGTAAGAAGATATATAATGTTACTTTTTCCTTAGTAAATAATCCAATTGAAAATGACTTTTCCGAAGAAATGCATGCCTGAAAGCATGCGGTAATCACAAATCCTATAATTACTATATTCCCACAAATATACGGTTTATTTTTAAGATATTAAACTTTTCTAACAAAGATTTTTCCGATTTATCAGGTAAAAGGCACAAAAAGAGGTAAAATATAACAATTATCTTAATATTCTGACCAATCGATTGCATTTTATTCGCGGTTTTCACCGTTTACTTACAAGCAGAAAGAAAACCAGCTGCCGATGTTGCAAAATTCCGGCCAATAAAGTATGGAGGGTGTTGCAACACCTAAAATATACCGACGAATTTGTAGGGAGGGTGTTTACTTATGAGCGTGACGTCCAGAGGACGTCGATTATGCGTAACCACGTACGCCGAAGCTTGCGAAGGCGTGCGTGGAAAGCTATCATACGGCGAGTGGCGTCCGTAGGACGCCGATTTACATCACTTCATTTATAATAAACAACTGGTAGCTAAGTAAATCGGCGTCCTCCGGACGCCACGGCTATATATCCATTATTCCCCGCATGCCTCCGTTTCTCTCCGGCATACGGGGTTACGAATAATCAGCGTCCTCCAGACGCTTAAATGCCTAAGTAAACAACATTGGGACGTGCGTCCCTACTATTGGTGGGGTTGCGACACAATCCGCAGACATCGATGGACGCGGCACAAATTAGCACGATCAAAATTCAATCAAAATTCAATAGTCCATTTCAAAAATGGGGCGGTAAAATTTGTGTTAATTAAAAGAAAATGATTACCTTTGCTGCGCTTTAGGCATATTGTGTCCCGACGGCTGCGGCCGAAGGCGCGCAAATGCCGTGCAAAACAGATTTAATTAACTAATTTATTAACCGTTTAATTTAATGACTGAAGAAGTTAAAACCTCTCCAATCGCCGATTTCGATTGGGATGCCTACGAAAAAGGCGAAACCGCAGGTGAGAAGTCTCGCGAAGAGCTTACCAAGACTTACGACGAGAGCCTCAACACTGTAAAAGACAAAGATGTAATCGAAGGTACCATCATCGCCCTCAACAAGCGCGAAGCCGTGGTTAACATCGGTTATAAATCAGACGGCATCATCCCCGTCAGCGAATTCCGTTACAACCCCGACATCAAAGTCGGCGACGTAGTGGAAGTATTCATCGAAAATCAGGAAGACAAAAAAGGACAGCTCATCCTCTCGCACCGCAAGGCCCGCGCATCCCGCTCATGGGAGCGTGTCAACCAGGCACTCGAGAACGATGAGATCATCAAGGGCTACATCAAGTGCCGCACCAAGGGCGGTATGATTGTCGACGTATTCGGCATCGAAGCCTTCCTTCCCGGCTCGCAGATTGATGTCAAGCCTATCCGTGACTACGATATCTTCGTCGGCAAGACTATGGAATTCAAGGTTGTCAAAATCAATCAGGAATTCAAGAACGTCGTTGTCAGCCACAAAGCACTCATCGAGGCAGAGCTCGAGCAGCAGAAACGCGAAATCATCTCGAAACTCGAGAAAGGCCAGGTGCTCGAAGGTACTGTCAAGAACATCACCACCTACGGTGTGTTCATCGACCTTGGCGGCGTAGACGGTCTTATCCACATCACCGACCTCTCATGGGGCCGTGTCAACCACCCCGAAGAAGTCGTATCGCTCGACCAGAAGCTCAATGTCGTTATCCTCGACTTCGACAACGAGAAAAAACGTATCGCTCTCGGCCTCAAGCAGCTCCAGCCCCATCCCTGGGATGCCCTCGACCCCAACCTCAAGGTCGGCGACAAGGTCAAAGGTAAAGTTGTCGTTATGGCTGACTACGGCGCGTTCATCGAAATCGCTCCGGGCGTAGAAGGTCTTATCCACGTAAGCGAGATGTCATGGTCACAGCACCTGCGCTCGGCTCAGGACTTCATGAAGGCAGGCGACGAAATCGAAGCCGTCATCCTCACCCTCGACCGCGAGGACCGCAAGATGTCGCTCGGTATCAAGCAGCTTAAGGAAGATCCGTGGGAAAACATCGAGACCAAATATCCCGTCGGCAGCAAGCACACCGCAAAAGTGCGCAACTTCACCAACTTCGGCGTATTCGTTGAACTCGAAGAGGGCGTAGACGGTCTGATCCACATCTCTGACCTCTCTTGGACCAAGAAAATCAAACACCCGACCGAATTCACCCAGATCGGTGCCGACATCGACGTACAGGTACTCGAGATCGACAAGGACAACCGTCGTCTGAGCCTCGGCCACAAGCAGCTCGAAGAAAATCCCTGGGATGTATTCGAGACTATCTTCACTGTAGGTTCAATCCACGAAGGCACCATCATCGAGATGCTCGACAAGGGCGCTGTAATAGCACTCCCCTACGGCGTTGAAGGCTTCGCCACTCCCAAACACCTCGTTAAAGAGGACGGCAGCCACGCCAAGGTTGACGAGAAACTCAACTTCAAGGTTATCGAATTCAACAAGGATTCGAAGCGCATCATCCTTTCTCACAGCCGTATCTTCGAAGATGAGGCTAAGGCAGAACGCGCAGAGGCCAAGAAGGCAGCTCCCAAGCGCGCACCCCGCAAAGAGGCTGAACCCGTAGTTTCGACTCCCGTAGAGAAAACCACTCTCGGCGACATCGAAGCCCTCGCAGCCCTCAAAGAGCAGCTCTCAAAGAAATAATCAATTATTTCCATAAACACAGACGGGGAGGCCGCAATCGGCCTCCCCGTCTGTGTTTATTCCGTCAGTATTTTAAACGCTTGCGCGGTATTATTCCGCTTACGCGTCATCACCCGGCTATATATGTATAGTAACCGTCCGAAATAGGCCGACTTTTAGATAGCGTTTTAGATAGCGAACTTAG
>OFGZ01001404.1_pt1 | contig 12987 bp, 14 predicted proteins | sample 1521871 | NCBI WGS metagenome assembly OFGZ01 (sample SAMEA3504091, study PRJEB24116) | mouse gut metagenome | biome: mouse gut; feature: mouse-associated habitat; material: faeces | place: Denmark | collected 2011
CCGAACAATCTCCTGATCGTTCTAAACGACAACGACATGTCGATAGACAACAATGTCGGCGCCCTGCACAATTATCTCTCGGAAATCACCACCACCAGACGATATAACAGGTTCCGTTACCATGCCTACAATTTCTGCAGACACCATGGACTTATCGACGAGCGCAAGAAGGGAATAATGCTGCGCTTCAGCAACGCGCTGAAGTCTGCCATATCGCGTCAGCAGAACATATTCGACGGGCTGAACATAAGATACTTCGGGCCGTTCAACGGCAACGACGTGACTAAAATGGTCAAAGTGCTTCGCGACATCAAGGAGATGAAGGGGCCGCGTATCCTGCACGTGCATACGCAGAAGGGATATGGTTTCGCGCCGGCCGAGGAGAATCCTCCTGTATGGCACGCTCCCGGCAAGTTCGATCCCGTGACCGGCGAGAGGCTGAAAGGAAACGGGTCGCAGTTTCTGTGGCAGGATGTGTTCGGCGAGACTCTTGCCGTGTTGGCGGAGACAAGGCCGGAAATCACCGGAATAACGGCGGCAATGCCTACGGGAACTTCGATGAACCGTATGATGCGGTTCCCGGACCGCTTTTTCGATGTAGGCATCTCCGAAGGACATGCCGTGACATTTGCAGGGGGGCTTGCCGCGGCAGGAAAGAAGCCTTTTGTGGCGATCTATTCCTCTTTTCTGCAGCGGGGTCTGGACAACATCATACATGACGTGGCGATTCAGGGCCTTCCGGTGACGTTCTGCATAGACAGGGCCGGTCTGGTAGGGGAGGATGGTGTCACCCACCACGGACTCTACGACATAACGTTTCTGCGGATGATCCCCGGAATGACTGTTGCCTCGCCGATGGATGCGGCCACACTGCGCGACCTTCTCTATACAGCTACGGATTTTCCCGCACCATTGTCCATAAGGTATCCCCGTGGAAAGGCGGGAGAAACCGACATGACGGCCCCCATGAGCAGACTCGAGCAGGGAAAAGGGCGTGCGTTGAGCGTGAGCGACTGCTCCAGAGTAGCGATATTGTCGTTCGGACCAATCGGAACGGAAGCAATCCGTGCCCTTGAATTGTTGAAGGATAAAGGAATATCGGCAGACCTCTACGACATGATCTGGGCCAAACCTCTCGACACCGGAATAATTGACAGCATTGCAGCCGCGGACAAAGCGATCGTCACCATAGAGGATGGCGCGCTCGAGGGAGGTTTCGGTTCGGCGGTGGCGGAGTATCTGGCGGAGAAAGGGTCGCGCGTACCCGTGCGGCGTCTCGGAGTGCCGGACCGCTGGGTGATGCATGGAAGCGTGAGCCAGCTTCGTGAGGAATGCGGAATCGATGCCGTGGCTATTGTGCGGGCCGTGGAGGCGTTTGCCGGTGTATCCGGAACAGACGAGAAGAAGAAAGCTTAATTTTTAGAGGAAAGGGGCTGAATAACCATGAAAATCGTAATAGCGGGAGCGGGCGAAGTGGGGACGCACCTGGCAAAGATGCTTTCGAAAGAGAATCAGGACATCACGCTGCTCGACAGCGACCAGTCCCGGCTCGACGTGATAGACTCAAACTATAATCTGATGACGTGGAACGGCTCCACATCGTCGTTCGAGAGCCTGAAGGATGTCGGTGTCGGTGATGCCGACCTCTACATAGCGGTAACGCCTTACGAGACACGCAACATCACAAGCTGCGCGATCGCGAAGAAACTGGGAGCGTCAAAAACCGTGGCGAGGATAGACAACTGCGAGTTTCTCGTTCCGGAAAACAAGCAGGTGCTCCGTGAGTTGGGCGTGGATTTCCTTATATATCCGGAGAATCTCGCCGCCAATGAGATAGCTATGGCCCTCGACCACAACTGGACGCGTTATTGGGGCGCTCTCCACGACGGCAAACTGCTGATGATAGGGGTGAAGCTGCATGGCAACTCGGTGCTGCTCGACAAGAAACTGCGCGATCTGCCCGTCACCAACCATAATTTCCACATAGCTGCGATCAAGCGGAATAACGAGACCATCATCCCGAACGGTAATGACGAGATACTTACCGACGACATCGTCTATTTCATAACCACTCCCGAGCATAAGGATGAGGTGATGAAGTTGTGCGGCAAGACAAAACGCGTGATCAGGAAGGCCTTCATAATGGGGGGATCCCGGATCGCCAGACGTTTCGCCGAACTGTACCATGACCGTTTCCACATCAAGATTCTCGATACGGACATGGCCAATTGCGAGGCTATGGCAACGCAGCTGCCTGACTGTGAGATAGTGTTCGGAGACGGACGCGATATAGAGGTGCTCCGGGAGAACAACATATACCAGTACGACGCATTTCTGGCTCTGAGCGACTCGTCGGAGACCAATATCCTCGCCTGCATGACAGCCAAGGAATTCGGAGTGCCTAAAACAATTGCCGATGTGGAGAACCTGCAGTTCTACGGTCTTGCAGAGAATCTGAATATCGGAATGGCACTCAACAAGAAACTGTTGGCTTCAAGCCGGATATATCAGATACTGATAGATGCCGACGATAGTTCGCGATTCCTTGCGATGGCCGATGCAGAGGTGGCCGAAATCTATGTGAAGGATGGCGCCAAAATCACAAAGGGTCCGGTGAGGACACTGAAGCTGCCGTTCGGTATGACTCTGGCGGCGATGGTCCGCGGCGAGCATGTCATGCTTGTAGACGGTAACACGCAGATCATGGCCGGCGACTATGTGGTGGTGTTCAGTCTGATGGGCACCATCCAGAAACTGGATAAGTGGTTTAACTGATGTAACGCGGGAATGGCCCAGATATATCTGAAGCATAAGGCATACATCAATCTTCCTATGATTCTGAGGGTTGTGGGACTGCTGCTGGTGATAGAGGCGGCCTTCATGGTCATACCTTGTCTGACTGCCCTTTATGTAGAGGAGGAGTCGGTATGGCCGTTCCTGATCTGCCTGGGTATAACCGGCGGTTGCGGTGCGCTTATGACCTTGCTGCGTCCGAAGTCGCGTGATATGGGCAAGAGGGAGGCTATCCTGCTGACAGGATTCACATGGGTGGTGCTGTCGCTGTTCGGAATGCTCCCGTTCATGTTTTACGGCACACATCTCTCTATTACCGATGCATTTTTCGAGACCATGTCGGGTTTCACAACCACCGGAGCCTCTGTTCTCAATACACTTGTGGATGTGCCTAAATCCATACTGCTGTGGCGCTGTATCATACAATGGATAGGAGGACTCGGGATCATCCTTTTCACGCTTGCCGTAGTGCCGATGCTGAACTATTCCGGAGGCATGCAGCTCTTCAATGCCGAGGTCACCGGCATTACCCACGACAAACTGCGTCCGCAGGTGAGCTATACTGCCAAGGGACTCTGGGGTGTCTATGCCATCTTTACCGGAATATTGATAGTGCTGCTGGCATTCTCTAAGATGGATTTTTTCGACGCGCTATGTTATGGCCTTTCTACAATGTCGACTGGCGGCTTCTCCAATTCCGACATGTCGCTCTCGGACTGGAATTCCATCTATATCAAGACGGTGATGACAATCTTTATGTTTATCGGCGGCGTAAATTTCGCGCTGATATACAACGCGGCCATCGGTAAACCGAAAATGTTGCTGAAAAACACCACATTGCGCGTATATCTCTGGCTTATTGCCGGATGCTATGTTGTGCTGACTATTAATGTGGTTTTCAGCGGACTTGTCGAGAATGTGGAGGACTTGACGATCGACCCGCTTTTTCAGACCATATCCATCCTCTCTTCGACCGGTATCGTCGAGCCGGACTTCAGTGAGTGGGGTTCGGTGGCGACAGTGGTGATGGTGGTGATGATGTTTATGGGAGCATGTGCCGGGAGTACCTCGGGAGGTGCAAAAATCGACCGCTTCATACTCCTGTTCAAGTTCCTGAAGAATGAGTTCTACAAGATGATGCATCCCAATGCGGTAACTACGGTGAGCATGAACGGCAAAGGCACCGCCACGGCGATAGTGCAGAAGACACTTGCGTTTCTGATACTCTATATACTGGTGATACTCTTCGGAGGCATGGCCCTCTGTCTCATGGGTCTGGAAGTGCGCGACGGATTCTTTTGCGCATTGTCGGCCATCTCCAATACCGGACTCGGTACATCGAGCACCGGTCTGGCGGGAAATTATGCCGCTGTTCCTGACGGCGCAAAATGGCTGCTCTCATTCATCATGCTTGTGGGTCGTCTCGAAATATTCACCGTGCTGCTCGTATTCACTCCCGCATTCTGGAAACGCTGACCGACCATGGATAATGATCACATAGCCGATTTACTCATACGCAAGGATATAAAGCCTACGGCAAACAGACTGTTGGTTTACCGCACGCTTGAACGCGAGAACAGGCCTCTGTGTCTGTCGGACGTGGTGGACATACTCGGGACAATGGACAAATCGAGTGTGTTCCGTGTGCTGGCCACCTTTCTCGAGAAAGACATTGTGCATTCCATAGATGACGGCAGCGGGCGCCTCAAGTATGAGCTGTGCCGTTGCGAGCATCATTCGCTCGGCGACATGCATGCCCATTTCCTTTGCGAGGGTTGCGGCGAAATATTCTGCCTGGAGAGTATCGACCCCTCCGCAATTTCGCTTCCGGACGGTTTCGAGGCCCATTCGGCCAACTTTGTGCTGAAGGGATTGTGCTCCAAATGCTCCAGACGGCAGTGAAGCGGGAGGATCCGCCTCCCGTAAACATAAATAAGAGGTGCGTGGAGTAAAATGGATAAAAATTTGCGAGGCTACCTAAAAATTTGTAACTTTGGATTTCAAAAACCTTTGAATCTTGAAAAAGTCGAAATCGGATAATTCATACAACTGGGGCAGTCGGTTTTTTGACAGGCATCCTGTAATGGCTAATTTTCTGATAATAATCATAATAGCTGTTTTAGGGGTGTATGCCGTGTATCTTGCCATGGCTTTGTTTACCAAGCATGGCAGAAGCACGCAGGTGCCGGGAGTGGAGAAGATGACTTACAGTCAGGCTGTTCAGCTGTTGCATGATCATGGCTTCAGGGTGGATATCCGCGACTCTTTGTATCGCGACGACATCAAGCCGGGGCATGTCATCGAGCAGTTCCCCAAAGCAAAGTCAATAGTGAAGCCGGGCCGCAAGATATTTCTGTACATCAATGCCGTTCATCCCAAGGAGGTGATACTTGACGATGACAACCACCCGAACGAATATGCGCTGAGGGGAGAGTCTCACCGGTCGGCGCTCGCACGTCTTGAGGAACTCGGATTCAGGAATATACGCGTGGTGAAGGTGCTCGGCACGACCGACAGGGTTGTAAAGGTGATGGCCAATGGAAAGGCTGTCAGGAAGATGCAGAAGGTGCCGGTGACAGCATCGATGGTATTGGAGGTGTCTGACGGCCGTCTAAACGACTTGCAGGACTCTTTGCAGAATCTCGAATATCTGGACAATTACCGCAACAATCCTGAGGTTTACAGCGAACCGGAGGTAACGCAGTCGTCAGAGTCAGGCGAGTACACCGCACCGGAGCAGGAGGCGCCGGCGTCATCCGAGGAAGAAAGCGGAGAGTCACAGTATTTTTGACAGAAATAAATGTCACGCGAACAGAAGAAACCATGACACGCGAGGAAGAGTTGCAGCTGGAATATATCCGGCCCGTAGGTAGCATTGAAGATGCGAGGGACGATGCGGAATGTGTCGAACCGGACTTTGTGCTGTCGGACGGCAGAGAGCTTTTCGAGCATTTCCGGTTCGTGGCCGACAAAGGCCAGCAGCTGCTTCGTGTGGACAAATTTCTGACTGAACGACTGGAGCGCACCTCGCGCAACCGGGTGCAGCAGGCTGCGGAGGCAGGCTGCATAATCGTCAACGGCAAAGCTGTAAAGAGCAATTACCGGGTAAAGCCCGGCGATGCCGTGAGCGTGGTTATGGATCGTCCGCGATATGAGTTTGAAGTCGTCGCGGAGGATATTCCACTCGACATAGTGTACGAGGATGATACAGTGCTCGTTGTGAACAAGCCGGCGGGACTTGTGGTCCATCCGGGTCATGGCAACTGGACCGGAACACTGGTCAACGCGCTTGCATGGCATTTCAAGGGTAATCCGGACTATGACGTGAACGACCCGCGGCTCGGCCTGGTGCATCGCATTGACAAGGACACGAGCGGTCTGCTTGTAGTGGCGAAGACCCCGGAGGCAAAAACCATGCTCGGCCGACAGTTCTTCGAGAAGACAACACGCCGCGAATATGTGGCGCTTGTGTGGGGGGATTTTGCGGAAGACTCCGGGACAATTACCGGAAACATAGCGCGCAATCCGCGCAATGCGTTGCAGATGGCCGTGATGCAGGATCCGACTAAAGGAAAACATGCTGTTACACACTGGCAGGTTCTTGAGCGGTTCGGCTATGTAACTCTCGTTAAATGTGTGCTCGAGACCGGCCGCACGCACCAGATCAGGGTGCACATGCAGCATACTGGTCATCCCCTTTTCAACGACGAGCGGTACGGAGGGGACCGGATACTGAAGGGAAACACCTCCTCAAATTATAAGAAATTCATAGAAAACTGCTTCGCAGTCTGTCCCCGGCAGGCATTGCACGCCCGCACACTGGGCTTCACGCATCCAGACACCGGACGCCAGATGGATTTCGAGGCACCCGTGCCGGCTGACATGCAGGCCTTGACCGAGAAATGGCGCGTATATCGCGACGGAGCGGGAACAATTTAAAATACAGATGATTATGGAATCTAAACAGTATGATTTCAGTGATATCGCCCCTTATGACGACTCAATCTTCAAGGAGAAGATGGCCAGCCTGGTCGTAGATCCCGGCTTTCTTCACGCGGTGAATTATACAATGCCCAAGGAAGATGTCCCCGTGCTGCTCGATGAAATGAAGCAGATGGACAACAAGTATGATTTCCAGCATCAGATCATGTTCCCCTTTCTGGAGATGCTTGCCAAGACGACCACAGCCGGCATCTCGCTCGGAGGAGTGAAGTATTATAATCCAGGTATGAACTATACGTTCATCACCAATCACCGCGACATAGTGCTCGACGCCTCGTTTCTTGGGCTGGCTCTGCTCAGAAGGGATTTGCCCACACCGGAAGTGGCAATCGGAAACAATCTCCTCGTATTCGACTGGATCAATGATCTGGTGCGTCTCAACAAGTCCTTTATCGTGAAACGTAACACGGGGCTCCGCGAGGGGCTGATGGCGGCCAAGAAACTGTCGGCATATATCCACCATGCGATTCTCGAAAAGCAGGAGTCGGTGTGGATTGCCCAGCGCGAGGGGCGGGCCAAGGACAGCAGTGACCACACCCAGGAATCGCTCGTAAAGATGCTCGCCATCGCAGGAGAGGGTTCTTTCATGGAGAAGATAAAGGAGATAAACCTCATGCCGGTGTCGATCTCATACGAGTTTGATCCCAATGACTATCTTAAGGCTCGCGAGTTCCTGCTGCGACGTCGCAATCCGGATTTCAAAAAGTCGCAACGCGACGATCTCTTCAGCATGGAAACCGGTCTGCTCCAGTTCAAAGGTCGCGTACATTTCCAGATGACACCGCGCATCAACAACAAACTCGACGAAATCGGAGAGTTTGCCGACATCAACACCTCGGCCAAATATGTGGGCTGGGTAATTGACCAGGCCATCCATCGCAGCTATGAGATTTTCCCGGTGAACTATATCGCCTACGACATGCTGCACGGCACTACGCGTTTCAGCGGAAAATATTCGGAGCTTGAAAGAAAGGAGACCGAGGAATATTTTGAAAATCAGCTCAACAAGGTTGACGTGGAGAATGTCTCCGTCGAGGAGCGTAAGTTCATGCTCGACATGATGCTCACCATGTATGCGAATCCTCTCAAAAACAAATTGAAAACCATTCTCGGAGGGATGGAATGACATCCTTTTCAGATTGAATTATGAGAATACCCGTTCCGGCGCTTGTGTCGCTTTTTGTGATAAGTTTTCTTGTGGACTTCTATATCCGGATGGATCTGAAGTCATACAGTTCAGCCGACCGAAGGAAACTTTACACGCGGATATATGCAGCTTTGTCGGGGGCATGCTGGATCTTTCTGACAGTGATTGCCTGTCTGCCTCTCAGAGATGAGGCGAATGGCGTCACGACTGTGATGTGGATGCTGTTCAGCTACATCACAGTGTACCTGTCGAAAGCGATATATTGCATCTTCTCGCTGACCGGAAGGCTATTCTCGCCTCGCGGACACAGAAAGTTGAATTACGGTGTGATGGCCGGCATACCGATGTCGGTGATCTGCTTCATCACGATGTGGTGGGGTGTTGTCTTCACGCGGCATGAAATAGAAGTGAACAAGGTAGAGATAAGTTCTCCCAGGTTGCCGGCTGGTTTCGACGGCCTCCGGATCGTCCAGTTCAGCGATCTACATGTCGGCACCTGGGGCAACGACACTACTTTCGTAAGCGCGCTGGTTGATTCGATCAACTCCTGCCGTCCTGATCTGATTCTTTTCACCGGAGACATCGTGAACAGGCGTACCGAGGAACTGGAGCCGTTCTTGCCGGTGCTTTCGAGGCTGAATGCATCCCGGGGTGTCTTTTCCATACTCGGCAATCATGATTACGGCGACTATATCGACTGGAAGAATCCTGCGGATCGCGAGGCCAACAACAGAAAGCTTGCGGAATATCAGAAAATGATGGGCTGGACCCTGCTCAACAACGAGCACCGTTTTCTGCTTGCAGGTACGGATTCGATCGCATTGATAGGAGTGGAGAACTGGGGAGACCCTCCCTTCAAGTGTTACGGCCATCTCGAGAGGTCATATAAAGAGGGTGGCCTGGAGACGCTCAACGATTCCTGCTACAAAATACTACTTACCCACAATCCCGCGCATTGGGTAGAGGAAGTGGAACCGCAAACAAACATAGACCTGACACTTTCGGGGCATACCCATGCCATGCAAGCCATGGTGACGGTTGGCGACTGGAAATGGTCACCGGCTAAATGGCGCTACGATCTGTGGGGAGGACTTTATACAAACGGGGCTAATGTGCCGGAATATCTTTATGTCAATATCGGCGTCGGAGAAGTGGGGATCCCATCCCGTATCGGTGCGGTCCCGGAGGTTACTCTGATAACGTTGAGGCGCGGGGATAACCTGACTGTTCCCAAGGCGGAAAAATGACACGGCTATGAATCAGGGAGGAGTAGAATCGCACGAAAAGGAGGGAATGTATGAACGGCTGCATGAAGTGGTGATGAGTTTCGGATCGAACGAGCATCCGCGGCGCCGCAGCATAGAGGAAGCCATCGAGGCGATGCGGCTGGTGATGTCGGAATGCGAGGCATCCGACATCTACGAGACGCCGGCGATACATGGCCGCGGAGAACCTTACATGAACGCAGTGCTTTCGGGACGGACCGGCATGGAGCTGGAAACGCTGGAGCGCCTTACCAAGGAATATGAAACCGGAGCGGGCCGGGACGCGGCCGCAAGAAATGCGGGGCGTGTCCCGATAGACATAGATATAGTTATTTGGGACGGAACTGTGGTCCGCCCCAAAGATTACTCGCAGTCCTTCTTCAGAATAGGTTATAAGAGTGTATCCCTTAAAGTTTCAGCCCCTCATGGCTGCAGTTAGGCTTATTCTCTCACATAATGCGGCATTTCTGCGGGAAGGATGATAGAGAACTCCACAAGGCCGGCCACTTCGCCGTTCTCGCGCCATGCAGACTGATAGATGAGCTTGCGGACTCCTTTTTTCTCGATAGTATAGACATTCGACCCGCCTGTGGCGAGAAGGTCGCGTATTATGCCCCGGGAGCGCTCTCCGTGGCATGGTATCAGGTTTTTGCCGATAAGATTGCCATGCTTGCGGTAAAGTTCGCGAGAGGGCTCGTTCATATATACTATTGTTCCCTCACGGTCGCACACCGTGATTGCACAGTTCATATCCATTGCCCAATCGGGCACTCTTGCTTCCATTAGAGATATTTTTAGATTATATTGTAGATACAGTTAGCTGTTTATATGACTGCTGTCAGAATTTCTTCGCTCTGAAATAGAGAAATAATCCTATTGCGAGATAAATCACGTTCGGGATTTCCATGGCGATGAATGGTGTTGTAAGTCCAGACACGGCAAACGAGCTTGTCACGGTCGAGAAGAGTATATAGCTGAAGCTAAGCACAAGACCGATACCTATATTTATTCCCATACCGCCTTTTACTTTTTTTGCGGAGAGTGACAGGCCGATCAAGGTAAGGATGAATGCAGCGGCAGTAGAGGCATAACGCTTCTCTTTCTCTATCTCGAACTCCTTGATGTTGGCTACTCCGCGCCGCTTCTGCTTGTCGATGTAGGCGGAGAGCTGCGGTGTGGTGAAAGTTTCCTGGTCGTGCATGGAAATTAGGAAGTCACGTGGCTCGATTGGTATAACCGTGTCTTTTGAGTTTCCTTTTGTTATTTTCTCGGTCATGCCGTTGAAGTCACGGATCATGTAATCGTGCAGCATCCAGTGATACTGACGGGTGCTGTCGTAGGTGACGACCACCGAGATCTACACTCTTTCCCTACACGACGCTCTTCCGATCTGTTGAATTTGTCCATCGAGAAACGGTACCCCATCTTGTTGGAATTCTCGAAGCGTCCGATATAAACGACAGTTCCGGGAGCCGCCATCATCTGGATGTCGATGCCGGTGGTGACGGCGCGGTTTTTCACATACTTGTTGGTGTACGCGATACGCTTGACGTTGGTTGGAGGAATCGCATAGTTGCTGAGCACGAAAGTAAGAGCGGCGATCACGGCGGCTCCTATCATGTAGGGCCGCATCAGGCGGTTGAAGCTCACGCCGCTCGACAGAATAGCGATTATCTCCGAATGGTCGGCAAGTTTGGTGGTGAAAAAAATCACCGAGATGAAAGTGAAGAGCGGAGAGAGCTGGTTGGCGAAATAGGGGAGGAACGAGGCGAAGTAATCGAATATGGTTTCCTTAAGCGGGGCGCTGAGGAACGCATCGAGTTTCTCGGTGATGTCGAACATCGAGATTACAGCCAAAATCAGCAAGGTCGCGAAGAAGTATGTCCCGAGGAATTTCTTCAGGATATAGATGTCGAGAGTCTTCAGCCCCACTTTGGACCAATCCGGCTTCTTGCGCTGCGGATCCGGTTTTTTACGTTCGGATTCCTGTTCGACTTCGACTTGGTCCCGTTTTTTGCGTCCTCGCAACAGACTGATCATAGGCGGCGTGTGACGTTGACCGTCATTTCCTCTTTCCACTGTTTGAAGTCCCCTTCTATGATATGCCGACGCGCTTCCTTGACAAGCCACAGATAGAAGGCGAGATTGTGGATCGACGCTATCTGCATTCCCAGGATCTCATGGCTGGTGAAAAGGTGGCGGAGATAAGCTTTCGAATACTCCTCGTCAACGCGGGAGGGCCCGCCGGGATCGAGCGCGGAGAAATCCTCCGCCCACTTTTTGTTTTTCAGATTTATGATACCGTTGCGGGTGAATATCATTCCGTTGCGGCCGTTGCGTGTAGGCATCACGCAGTCCATCATGTCGACTCCGCGGTCAATTGCCTCGAGGATGTTGGCCGGAGTCCCCACCCCCATGAGATAACGTGGTTTCTCTTTGGGAAGGATCTCGTTGACGATCTCGATCATCTCGTACATCTTTTCGGTGGGTTCACCGACGGCGAGACCGCCGATGGCGTTGCCGTCGGCACCGAGATCGGCGACAAATCTGGCAGATTCCCGGCGAAGGTCAGGGTAGACGCATCCCTGTACTATCGGGAAATATGCCTGATTGTAGCCATAAAGACCCTCTGTTTCCTGATAGCGCTTCCATCCTCTCTGCAGCCAGCGCAGGGTGAGCCCCAGCGAGTTCTTGGCGTATTCATAGTCGGCGGTTCCGGGAGGGCATTCGTCAAGAGCCATCATTATGTCGGCTCCTATCGTGCGTTCTATGTCGACCACTCCTTCCGGAGTGAAAAGATGTTTGCTCCCGTCGATATGGCTGGGGCTCCCTCTTCACGCAGTTTGCGGTTGGCGGCAAGGGAGAATACCTGAAAGCCGCCGGAATCGGTCAGAATCGGGCGGTCCCAGCTGTTGAACTTATGGAGTCCTCCAGCCTTGCGCAGCACATCGAGTCCCGGTCTGAGATAGAGGTGATATGTGTTTCCGAGTATGATCTTCGCATCGATATCCTCCTTAAGCTCATGGGCATGTACCGCCTTGACACTGCCGACGGTGCCTACGGGCATGAATATCGGGGTCGGGATACGGCCATGGTCTGTGGTTATCTCGCCGGCTCTCGCTTCCGAGCCTGGTGCGGTGGCATCTATCTTGAAATCCATTTTAAGGGAAGGTGTCTTGGTCTGTTTCGGAAAGCAAAATTACAAAAAAAAATCAAGATTTCAATTGACTTCACCGTAATATAATCGAACCTGAAGCGATGGATTCGGCTACTTTTACAAGACGCTGGTTGGATGAGCCGCGGAAAAGCAGGTCGGTGTCGCGTAATTCAGCCACGAAGGGGGAGTCGACCACAACCTCGGCTTTCCGGACAGCATCGAGTAGTTCGGGACGCGCCATAATCTCCTCCCATCTGAATCCGGTATATATCCAGACGGTGTGTCCTGTGGCGACAATGCTGTCGACCAGCCGCGCCACTTCCTCATGCTGGTACAGAGGGTCTCCTCCGGTGAGTGTGACGTCGAAATCCTCTTCGGTAATGATATCCGTCAGTTGACCGAGGCTCATCTCGCTGCCTCCTGCGAAGTCCCACGACTGTGGATTATGGCACCCCGGGCAGTGATGACCGCAGCCTGCGAAGTAGATGGAAGTCCTGAATCCGGGTCCATCCACGGTGGTGCCTCTGACTATGTCGAGGATTCTCATTGTTATTTGCCGGGTTATTTGCGGACCGGATGATTATTTATGGATCACGCGATCGTGAAGTTCGGCGAGTTTTCCT
>OFGZ01001412.1_pt1 | contig 12886 bp, 10 predicted proteins | sample 1521871 | NCBI WGS metagenome assembly OFGZ01 (sample SAMEA3504091, study PRJEB24116) | mouse gut metagenome | biome: mouse gut; feature: mouse-associated habitat; material: faeces | place: Denmark | collected 2011
GCTCCTTTCTGGCCGGGGTGATAGGGGTGGAACCCCTCTCGGCGCAGAGCGCCGCCCGCTTTTGGGGTGCCCCCGGCAACACAAATGCTATACTCGCTACCCCACAAGACAGGGTGGCGGGCTGTCGTTCGGTGGCTTCTTTCTATGGAGCGTTGGATAAGTTGCCGTTCTATCCGAAAGTGTTCCGCCCCCTTTCAGCGGCGTTGTCTCGCTTACTCCCTGGGTTGGGAGGTCTTGGCGCAATTATCACTCTCGGACGGTCATTCAGTTGTCAGGAACAAAAAAGAAGCCGGTACATAGACGCACCAACCCCAGCGGGAGCTTTCCTCTCGCTGGGGTTCTTGTGTGGTTGTCTATGTACCGGCTCAATAGCCGTATTCAGTTAGCCCATCAGATGGGGGTTTTAGTTTAGCATATAGAACTGGTGTTTGTCAATACACATCAAGATAATTTTCAAGAGAAAGTGATGAGCTGTACCATCCTGCATCTACATAAGGCTCCCTTTATCAATCATTTTTCTTCGCACGTATAAAGTGTCCCTTTTCATATAAGTAACAGAGGAAGCATACCATTCGATATGCTTCCCCGGTGTCGAAAACTTTGAATCGGCTTCAATAGGATTTGCTTTATCAGAATAAATCCTTTAATTGTGGCTTTTTCTTGAAAATAGTCTCGTCAACAATGTTGTATTTAGACCAAGAACCGTCACCCGCATGATAAACAATAAAGTCGTTTTCACCACAATCAACTACAGGCACTAAACCTAAAGCCTTGAAGTCAACGTGAAGGTCAGCTTGCGCATCAAGAACTTCTGCAAGTGAAAGCGTCCTAAATTCATCATCAAAAAAGACACTTTCTTTTGAAAAAGATAACATCTGCTTCACTACTGTTGATAGTGCATGACCATAAACAGTCTCCACGCAACGTACAACATCATCATTGATAGATACGTTCTCCAACTTAGTAAGATATTCCTTTCGTGTCACGAACCAGCACCTCCAAGCATTTTGTCCATCTTAGTATATGGACTATCCGGGGAATGAACACCCTGTTTATCATAATGAACCTCTGCGTTAAGCGGCGTGATATTCTTAACTTCGTTTTTTCCACCCATTCCAAGCGGTTGAATATGATGTGCATCGTAGTCGCTTCCGGCTTTTCTGATGAGTTTGCCATTGGCAGAATATACGTCATGTTCGTATTTTGGCCATGGACGTCCGTGTTCTTCTTCCCATTGCTTTTTCAAATCCGCTTTTACATCATCAAACTCATCCCGTCGTTTGGCAACCTCCTCTGGTGATAATTTTTCCAAATCGGCAGTCTCAAATGGGCGATCAGGGATGGTTTCAGGGCATTCAGACTTATTTTTCAAGTCCTCAAAATACTCGTCAAGCGTTTGTTCTAAGTCTTTTTCAGCACCGTCAGTTTCTTCCCCCTCTGAAGTATCACACGCTTCGCCAGATGCTTCAGAGCAGAATAGGTTATCCCAAAATGCTTTGCACGTTTGGAAATCCACAATACCCTCTGGCTTGATTTCTTTATACTCGTTGACCTCTGGCCGTTGCGTTAAATCCTTGATTTCTCCGCCAGTAGCATCATTAAACATCACACAACGCCCCCTTTCTTCCAATACAACTCTGTAAACCTACAAAAAAGTTCCCGATAAGAAATATCTCGTTCAGCTTGTTCATACACAATCAGCGCAAGAACGAGGTTAATCTGCCGTTGTGTATATCCCTTTAAGGATGGCTCCAGCAACTCGACGACTCGGCTTGACCAGTTTTCAATATCTTTACATTCCTTAGAGGCTTGAATGGCTTTTTCGGCCCGAAAGAAGTCATATACCAGCGCTCTTAAAGATTCAACCGCTTTTTCACCCTCGGCGGTGATATACTCGATGAAATCACGCTTTACCGTTGTGTCCAATCGGGATTGGACAATTCTTTCCCAAAGCCGCTGTATATCAACTCTATCGCTCCTTCGGTAGATTTCCTTGTTCATTATAAAATCAAGCAGAGTTTCCTCCGTGGGCTTGTCTTGCGGATTAGAGACTAAAAATTGTGCTTTTGGTTTCGGCCAGCCAACACTTTTATACTTGTCCACTTTGCATAGAACGGGTTCCAACCAGTCACTCTGCGTAATGGCAGCTACGCCCTTTTCCAATCTGCCCAGCTCAACAATTTGTTTGTCATCCAGGCCCGAAGCCCTTCCAACCAGTTCTCTGTCAGAATAGTCAGGCAATCTCAGGATAATTTTTGTGTTGGTATTGCGAATTACTGACATATCTAACAGCCCTGGGGATTGATCTGCAATAATGAATCCCTCGCCATATGTCCGCATCTCAGCGATAGAATTTGCCAACAACTCAACCGATTTCCCAAGGAGATTGGCTCCTTCTGTTGTTTGTTCCGTAGACGTCCGTTTTAGTAGATTATGGGCCTCCTCCAGCACAGTGATGTGCTGGAGATTGGAGTTCATCGTAGCATCCTCCTCACGTTGCTCCATCCGATGTTCCTGCAATTTAAGAACAAGCAGCCCCATAATTAGGGCTTTGGTTTCCGTTGAACCCACGCGGCTCAAATCTACAATTACATTTCCATCAAAAAGCTGTTTATCCGGCACATCGTCCGTTGTAAAAATTAGGCCATTGATACCATTGGTAAGGGACCTAATTCTTGTCACAAGCGAACCTGTATAGTCTCCTTTGTTATCGTCAGAATAATCGCTTTCACTCAATACCTGCCTGATCTGTTTAAGTACATCGGAAAATGTTGGAAACAATCTGCTATCATACTTGTTCTCTGACTTCATCAAGTCCCATCCTGCTGCAATATAGGCACGTTCGACAGAATCTTTCAGAATTGCAGGCATAGCTGCATACATAGGCCAGCACACATTGAATATCTCAACAAGCCGATCCAGATGCTCCAGCACATGAACGCTCTTTGGGAAACGGAAGGGGTTGATGCGGAGTAACTGCATATCTGTTAAATTGGGGTTTGTCCCATAGACAATAACATTGTAAGATTGTCCTAAAACAGTTTTGTACTCACCTTTTGCTGGCTCAATAACGAGAAATTTGATTTTCTGTTCTGCTAAGTTCTCCAACAATTTGTATATTGTATTTGATTTACCTGATCCGGTTGATCCAGTGATAAAGGTATGCTTTGTTAATTCTTCTTTTGAGAGTTTGATCCGTTGCGTTTCAATCCGTTCGTGCATATGGTATGCACACCCAATTTCCAAATCTTTGTCTGTACTTATGAGGGAATTGGGTTCTCTGCCAAACTGGACGCACTGTAAAATTGGTAAGCCTTGCACAGAGTTTCTCGGAAAAACCATTACATTTGAAAGTTTATCTGTTTCAACGTAAGCTGTTGGGGTCACAAGCATGGCATTGCTTTTGTCCTGCTCCGCAATCACAAAAATCGGATGTGTAAAATGAGTAATAAATTTTTTAATTTCATCAAATGGCAAATACCCATTGCTTTCTTCTTTTGCCCACGTTTGGATTGCAAAAGGTTCTATAAAAGAGTCGATGCCTTGGGTAACTGCCCGTAAGTAGTTTGCAATGTTCATACTGGCCTTTGCATCCTGCGCCAGGACATAGGTTGAAAACTTCCATAAACCTGTTGCTTGGCTACGGGAAATGCGCTCCATCGTTTTTTCCAACTTTGCCATTAGATTTGCGATGGTGTAGGATTTATAGGTGTAACTGGTATCTTCCGATTCACCAATAGAAATACTGCTGCTTGTACCCTTGGTTTTCGTTGTGCCATTTGTAACAGTCTTTGAAGTGCCCCAGCTGTATCCATAACCCGCACTTATACCAACTGATTTACCTTTCGCTGTTCCACCGGAGAGGTTAATCGGCCCTAAATGGATGCCTATCCCTAAATTGCGGCTCCTGTTCAAACTCCCATTTATGCCAATATTGACAGAATGGGTCTTAAATGTTGAATTACTTATACTCTCGGTATCAGCGATGGACTGCATTTCGCCTTGAGTATCAGTCCTGTTTGAACCTACTTGAAATTGATATTCCAAAAAAGGATGTATTGCCGTTGACATTTCTTCAAAGCCGGAAAGAATTTCCCTTATGTCATTTAGGGTCAGGGATTCGGCCAAGAACACAACAGCATAGCTATCTTCTTCGGATTGCGGAACAATACCATTCAGAAGTTTATCAAGACCTTGTGTGATATAATCCTCAGAATACTCGGAGGGAACATTACTAAGCACAGCAATCGAATTTGTGGAAGGGAAGGAAAATAGGGCCTCCGTATCTTCCACGTTGTCAATCACCATCGTATGTGTTCCTGGAAAATTTCCCTTGATAGAAGCATTGAGAAGGTCGATGTTGCTTTTGCTGTCCTCGTTCCGGCCCAAGCCTTCATTTTTTACTACAAAGTACATTTCAGACGCAGTTGGGGTTCTGACCACAACAAGTGCAATCGTATGGTCTCCATCAGCAAAAAGACTTAGCACATTCTTGAAGCACTCGCCAGGTTTCTCTTTTTCATCAAATATCCAACGGTCAATCTTCAGCGCCCGGATGTTATTGGGGTAGCAAATCATTTCTTCTTTGTTATAGGTTTCATCAAAGTATATCGGGCTATAATCCGTAGTCAGTCGGGAAAGATACGCCTTATCCAACGTATATGCTATTTTGCCAAGGTTGTCCAACAGGACTTTTTCATCCGGTTTACCATTCGGCATGACAGCACCTCCCTTTATTTATTCCATCCCGAAAAAGCCAAGATAAGAGCAGCAACAGCAACAACCAGAACAACAGCTCCAATAATCAGCTTGGAATTTCCTTTTTTCTTGTTCACATAGTCGGCAACTTCATTCAAATAGTAAAGATACTCAGTATTAAAGCACTCAGCAGCAACGGCGCAAGAAAGTTCATCTAAATACTTTTCTGTCCACCGATCCATCGGAGTCTTATTTGGGTAACCGTGGCCAAAAAATGCAGCTTTTATATCAGGATCGTTTACTATTACATTCAGTTCTTCCGTCCCGATTTCACGGTACTTAATGTCCATCGCTATCTTTTCCCGCTTAACTGTTCCATCTAAAAGGTACTTATGGACATCAAACATTTTCTTTCTCCTTCCAAATAATTTGATTAAGTTGTTCCTGGCAACCAACAAGATCGGCAGCGGCGGTAGCTATTCTGTCCCCCAGCGCCATCATTGCGTCCCTGTTTTGAATGAGAGCTTTCATGTTCAGCGAATACTCAGAAAGGTGCAGTTCAAATTGTGACTTTATCTGCATCAACAGTGTTTCCAAAGATTTGCAGAATTCTTTAACATATTCATCACGCATCTCGCCTGCTGCACCAAGTAGCCGCTCCTCAACTGCATGGACAAAACCATCTTTATCCAGATATTCGACATCAAACAGCAGCACTTTATCAGTACGGCGGTGTGAGTCATAAATCTTTCCCACATCCGTCACCTGATCCAACTCCTTTATAGAAGGTTTAGGGACATCCACGAAATATTTCTTGGCAGAATCACTAATTTCGCCATTTTCGGATATAGCCTTTTGTACTGCTGCCATGAAAGAGTCTCTCTGCTGCTCCAGAAGGTTTTGGCGAACCGAACGGAAATTATCAGTGAAGTCCTTAAAAACACTGTCTATTATGGATCGAACCGCTTTTTTATCCTTATCTTTGACCTTGACCTTGCCCAGGCCGAAGAACCATCCCTTCAACCTGCGTTTAAGCGCATCTTTGGTATGACCAACAATGGTTCCATTCAATGTTTCGGGATCAAGTTTCAACGCCTTGAGGGTGCTACTCGGTATCGCATCGGGCGACATACGCATGGCCCCATATGCCTCGGCAATGGCAGATGTAATTGTTTCGGTCAGTTGATCTATATTCCTTTGAATGTCAGAAATTTGCTCCTGATTGCTGTCCCTCAAAGATTTGGCTCGATTGGCCAATTTAGACAAGGCCCGATCAACGCTATCAATAATCGCAAAGGCTTTAACTGCTGCGGCATATTTCTCGCCGTACTGCATAATCTCCTGCTCAAGAGCGTATAAACCAGCACAAATAGAAAGTGCCGCAGGTTCATCGCCATTCCCTTTTGCCTCTGCCAATGCGCTATCACACTTTTCCAGCATTTTACCAGTGGCGTTTTCGGAAGTCGCACAGCGATTTTGGCGATAGCAAAAGCTCGTAGGAACTACATCCATTTCCAGTGTAACTTTTCCGGCCTCAAAAAAGCCTCTGTCCTCGTCAGTTGCAATTCCATTTATAACGGCTTTTGCGGCATACCCATATCTTGCGGATATAAAAAACAGCTTTTTATCCGATAGCTTGATACTTAGAGTATCATCATCCTTACTCTTGATTGTCTGCTGTTGCAAGATGCGCCGCGCATCAGCGGTCTGTGTATCGGCCTTGTTAATTATGAAAAGGGATCGGCCAAGGTCAATACTTGTCCTGCTGTTGTTTTCTTCAGCCTTTCTTAGATGATCTAACAAGACGTTATTTCCTTCGCCCTCTAAACCATCTGGCTTCACAACAAAGATAAGGATGGATTGGCTCTGTTCCTCAAGGGCTTCACTTAATATTTGTTGATGCTCACGATAATTGCTGTCCGTCCCCGGCGTATCGTAAATTACAAACTGTACCTTCTCGCTATCCAACGGGATTGGGAACAGGATAGTTACCTCAGAGGCAATTTCTCCATCTTGGCGTCCATTTAGATGCTGAAGGATTTTATAGATTTGCTCATGTTGCTTGCTTCTGGATTCCTTAACATCATTCATCACTTTTTGAATTTCTGTCCTAACAACGCTTTCAGATGGTCCCTTTGAAAATTCAAAGCATTGTGCGGCTGGATTCCATTCGATCTCAGAAGTAACGCCGAAAATTGTAAACCCAATTTTGACATTCTCCCCTGGTTTGGGGCTGCATACCTTGAACATCTTGGCGGTTTCTGATTTGATACTCTCTGGCAGTATGCGATAACCCATAATTGCATTGATGAGGGCAGACTTACCTGCACTGTAAACTCCAGCAAAACAAAGGCTGACGCGATTATCAGATAAGCTATCAATTTTACCCTTGATATTTTGGATTTCCTCATGGATTTGACGTGCGAAGCTGTCTGCACTCTGTTTTACCTGATCGTTTTTCAGATCGACCTCATACAATTTCTGACGGTGGCTTGCCAAAATAGACGCTGCCTGTTCGCCGTATTTCTTGACCTCTAAATATGTTGTTGCCATATCAGGCAGTTCAATAAGCGAGGTTAAATTGATCTTACACTTCTCAGATTGAGCGTTATACAAATCAACCATCTGAACGAGGTCCTCATAATCAAGTTTCGTTGTAATCACCTGTATATCCACAGACTTCAGCCCATCAAAGGCATTGGCAATATCATCAAAAAAAGAGTTGCCATGATCTTGAAGAACGAATTTTCCTTTTTGCTTCATGTACTGCATCAGGCGACTGTCAGGCCGGATGGGTACATTGTGTCCATTTTGAAACCGCTGGAACTCAACATCCTTTTTTGCGGGATGATATTTCATCACCAGTATTTGCTTATTCATGCCCTACCTCCAAGTCTACTTTCTATCCTTGATTTCCTGCCACAGCTCCGTTGCTGTGTCCGCAATGAGCAGAGAATCTGCTACAATGAACGGCAGTTTTAGCCACCTGCTTCGCCTGCTTTGCGTAGCCATGAACGCTCCTAAAGATATCAATAGTAGCAAAGCGTTCTTACGATCCAAGCGATCCAGCCGTTCCTCAATAGTTTTTGGACTCACTGAAATAGCCTCCGTTGTTTTTAAGTGATAACTTCAATCAAGTCGCCCTGACTTCGTAACCACATATCTATTCCGGTGCCGAATACTTCCACCTCAACGGTATAAACACCACATTCTTCCGACAAGATAGTTGCGGTTGGTAGCCTGTCTAAGACAGCATCTATGTCATAGCCACAGTATTTGAATTTAACCTTTCTTAACTGACCACTATACATGAATTGGACTCTCTTTCGGAACTCTCCTTCTTCAAAACGGTTTTTATATGGCAAGGAAAACCTATCATCCAATACTTTGAGCCTCTTAATTCTATCTATTCGATAGATGGTAGGGAATGGATCATTTGCAATCGTAAACTTCTTTTTAACACCTTCATCTTCAATGAAAGCTGCAAAATAAAAGTAATATTCCGAGAACATGATGGAAACAGGCTTTATCCTGCGCTTCACTACGGTGTGATCCTTGATACGTTTATACCATACTTCGACACAGCGACATTCGCGTATTGCTTGCCCAATGCTCCACAAGGTATCAACGAATTTCTTCTTGTGCCGCGGCTCAACATAATGAAATGCCTCGTTACGAATTAGTTCTGCAACTGTATCTTTATTGGCCTCTGGCACACAGCAGGCAACCAGCTTATCAAGAATTGACATCATTTCAGTTTTTGTAAACGCTCTGCTGTCCAACAAAATTTTACAGACTGCCAGCACTTCGCTGTTAGATAGACTGGCCCCATATACTTGTTCCAGACGATACCCTTTGTGAAAGCGGTCATATATAATTGTGTTTATGCAACCGGAGTTTGAACTGTCATTTGCAAGGTAGGCGCGTATATCTTCTATATCTCGCTGAATACTACGCTCATTTACCCCATATTTTTGGGCTTCCTTGGCCTTGCCGATGGTATAACCGTTTATGAGTTTAGTATATATGGAAAGAATACGCCCTATTTTATCGTATTTAGCTTCTGACATAAAATCCTCCAACTTCTACATTATACACCTCTACAACGACAAAATATGTCTATCTCGAAAATCTCTTTGTATTTTCAACGACTTTCAGCAGAGCAATCATTATGCGACACAAGATTTCTCTAATTTAGTTATTCGACACTATCTCCCATGATACAACATATTATATTCTGCTGCGATTTATTTGTCAATCTTGATAAAATCCGCAGAATGTATAACACTGTGCTATCTTGAATAAGAACCAGGTCAGAAAGAACAACCTTTCTGACCTGGTTCCTATTTAACGATATATAAAATCTGCAAAAATAATTTCTTCAGCCCTTGCCTTACAGTTATTCATTAGCCCAACCCAAGCCACTTGATTTTCAGCTTTGAGTTGCTCTGTAATGCCTTCTTGCGTTGCCATCTGCTTCACAAGCTGAGAAAACATATTTTCAGCCTGTTGATTGGTGTCAGCCAGGTGACTATCCAACTTCCCGCTGAGTAGCAAGGCATTGTAAAGAGCTTTCCTGTGTTTTTGCAGATACTGTCGTCTGCGCTGGCCCCAGACACCCACAGGAACACTTTCCGACACAGTGAGGTTTGGAAGAATATAGTCCCCCTCTTGACGGTAGGTTCCACCCATTTGCTCAAATGTAGACTTTTCCATTATAATTACCTCCAAAATGTTGAATATCCCTGCAATCCAATCACATTCGGCTGTCTACAAATAGTAAGGGAGAGGTAACCTCCTTACGTTACCCCTCCCTTCGCCGGGGGCCTCTCCTTACGATAAAATCAGTTGAATCGGGTCCTCCGCCCGCTCCCCCGCCAGGGGGAGGGTAACGATGGCCTTGAACAAATCCCCATCGATGCTGATCTCAAACCTGCCGTGCTGGAGCTCGGTGAGCGACTGGGCGATGGACAGCCCCAGGCCGCTGCCCGCCTGGTTGCGGGACTCGTCCCCCCTCACAAACCGCTCCATCAGCCGCTCGGCGGGCATATCCAGCGCGTCCCGGGAGATGTTCTTCACCGACAGCACCGCCCATCCCCCGCTGCTGCGCAGATCCACATACACCCGGGTGCCCGGCAGGGCATACTTGGCGCAGTTGGCCAGCAGATTGTCCAGCACCCGCCACAAGTGCCGGCCGTCCGCCTCCACCCACAGCGGCGCGTCGGGCAGTGAGCGCACCACCGTCAGCCTCTGGGCGTCCAGCCGCTCGCCGGTCTCTGCCAGGGCCTGGTCGGTGAGCTGGGCCCAGTCCAGCCGCTCCCAGTTCACTGTCAGGTTGCCGGTGGACGCCTTGGACGCCTCCACCAGATCCTCCGTCAGCTTTTTCAGCCGCTGGCTCTTGCGGTCCAGCACCTCGATATACTCCTGGGCCTTGGGATCAATGATCTCCACCTTTTTCAGCAGGTCCACATAATTGATGATGGAGGTCAGCGGCGTTTTCAGATCGTGGGACACGTTGGTAATGAGCTCTGCCTTGAAATGCTCACTCTTCATCCGCTCATCCACCGCCGTGGAGATGGCGTGGCCCAGATTGTTCAGCTCGTCGGCATGGCCCTTCAGGTCGGGGAGCATCCGATGGGTGTCGATGTGGTAGTTGGGGTTGCCGCCAATGATCTCCTGGGTGCCGCGGCGGATGCGCTTCCACTGGTAGGCCCAGGCGCACAGGTAGAGCCCGCACAAAAAGCTCACCACCAACCACAGCATACCAAGGCGGCCATTATCTACCGTGGCCAAAGTAAAGAGCACATACGCCATACAGCCCATCACCGCCTTCCAAATCAGGGGGACGGCCTGGACGGCACGCCCCATCGCCCCGGCCAGCTCCCACAGCCAGCCCCAGAACAGCACAAACAGCTTCCAGCACCAAGCGCACAGCTTCCAAGTCCAGGTGTTGCGCAGCAGGGTGTGGGCCTTGCACCGGGCGCACACCGTCACAACCGCCCCCAGGCCCAGGGCCGCCGCCACGGCCACCGACTGCCCGATGCCAACCAGCTGCACAAACATGGGTGCGTCCCCATAGGCATCGGCCACAACCATAACGCCGATCCCCACCACGCCCACGGCCCCCAGGAACAGAAGACACAGCAGCACATCCCCGGGAACCCGGTGGAACCAGTTGAGATAGACACCCTCCACCCCCCGCTTATGGCCCGCACCGCAGCACAGGTATACCATCAGCAAAATGCCCGCCGTGCCCAGCACAATGGTCAGGGTAAGGTACTGCGTCCGTCCGGCGTGCCACTCCTCCAGCTTCACCGCCGCTTTGCGGTACTGGTCGTCCACCCGGAGATTATCGTCCACCCACAGGATCAGGCTGGCGGTTTTTGTATCCGCCTGCGCCTCGGAGGTCAGCACCCATTCCAGGCTGTCCGGGTCAAAAATATAACCGAACTGGTTGGCCTCCAGGCAGGCCCGGATGGTGGGAAAATAGACGTACCACCCATCGGAATTGCGCACCCACAGGTAATTGGTCAAGCCGTCGTCGTCCGCCAGCACCTGGTCCAGCGCCACCACAATGGTATCGCTGTCCGGGACCTCCAGGACCACGCCCATCTCCTGTGCGGCCTCCTGCGTCCGGGCGGCCTCCACCAGGCCGGGCAGCAGATACCGCCAGCTGTCGCTCATGCGCGCATCGGCGTAGTCCGCCGAGTTGAGGCCGTAGTTTTCCTCTATCTCCCAGTAGTCCCAGCCGGAGTTGAGCTCAATGACACCTGTTCTGTTGGGCGTGTACTCCACCAAGTAGTCCACATGGACCTGGGAGCTGTCCTCCGGGGTATTGCCATAGATAATCCGGCCATCCTGGTCCAGCAGCTGCCAGCGCAGGTTGGTTGCCCCGGCGTCATATTGGGCTTCCAGCTGCTCCAGGCCCCGCTTTTCCAGCAGGGACAGCTCCTCCCCCGCCGCCGCCCGCTCCTTCAGCTCCACCAGACTGCGCACCATCCAGTAGTCCTGCCGCACCAGATAGTTCCGGGTATAGCCATGGCTCTCGTCATAGAGGTAGGCGTCGCCCCACAGCGCGTCAAAATTGGCCAGCTGATACCAACCCATGATTGCGGTGGCGGTGAATGCCGCCACCGCCGCTATGAAGGCCAGGGCCTTCATGCCTATATTTTCCCGCCATTTCATGTCATCTTCTCCATTTTGTACCCCAGCCCCCATACCACCTTCAGATAGCGCGGGTTGGCGGGGTCGATTTCGATCTTCTCCCGCAGGTGCCGGATGTGCACAGCCACGGTGTTCTCGCTGCCCAGGGCGGGGTCGTTCCACACCTGCTCGTAAATCTGGGCGGTGGAATACACCCGGCCCAGGTTTTTCATCAGCAGGCGCAGAATGTTATACTCAATGGGGGTGAGGCTCACCGCCTCGCCGTCCACCGTCACCGCCTTTGCCTCATCGTCCATGACGATAGAGCCGTTGCGCAGAGTACCGTCCCCCTCCTGCGCCGCAACCTTGCCCCCCAGGGTGGTGTACCGCCGCAGCTGGCTCTTCACCCGGGCCAGCACCTCGATGGGGTTGAAGGGCTTGGTGATATAGTCGTCCGCGCCGATGTTCAGCCCCAGCACCTTATCGCTGTCCTCGCTCTTGGCGGTGAGCAGGATGATGGGGATGTTGCCGCCGGACTCCCGCAGCCGGGCGGTGGCCCGGATGCCGTCCAGCTGGGGCATCATGATATCCATTAAAATAAGATCGATATTGCCCTCGTTCACCGCCCGGATGGCCTCTTCCCCGTTGTAGGCGGATACCGTGCGGTATCCCTCGCTGGTCAGATAGATCTCCAGCGCCGAAACAATATCTTTGTCGTCATCACAGATAAGCACCGTGTACATGGCCACTCTACTCCTTCCCACTCCCCTGTTGTCACGCTCCGCCTGTTCGCGCGGCTCCACGCTTTCCATGTTACCAGCAAGCCGATTAAGCCGCAAGGGGTAAAATCTTTAAATTCGGTTTAAGAAAGTCCGATGCTGCAAAATTTCCTGATTCAGGTTTTGTCACCATGTCCGTTTTCGGGGCGCTGCGGGCGGCGTCCATGTTAATCCACCGAAGTCAAAATCGCCGATAAAGGGAACAACTTCTTGGTCATTCCTTCAAGGGACACAGAGCATAGGACCGGGGGCCTGGAACAGCGTGT
>OFGZ01001420.1_pt1 | contig 12809 bp, 13 predicted proteins | sample 1521871 | NCBI WGS metagenome assembly OFGZ01 (sample SAMEA3504091, study PRJEB24116) | mouse gut metagenome | biome: mouse gut; feature: mouse-associated habitat; material: faeces | place: Denmark | collected 2011
AACAACAAGGATAATGCCGGGAGCGGGAATAACGGGAACGGAAACAGCAGTTCCGAGAATAACAGCAACAGTGGAAATGGTAACGGGGATTCCGGGAATAATGGCAACAGCAATGGAAATCCCGGAAATAACGGAAATGGCAACGGGAATTCCAGCAACAACGGGAATGGAAACGGAAGCAGCATTTCCGGAAATGACATCAATACCGGAAACAATGGAAATCCCGGCAACAGCGGAAATGGAAAGGGGGATGGTAATACAGGAAATACCGGGAATGGTACCGGAAACTCCGGAAATACTGGCAATGGAAATGGCAACGATAATTCCGGCAATAATGGTAACGGCAACGACAAGGAAAACAGCAAGAGCGAAGGCACAGACGACGCGGGTTACGGCAACGCCACCAACGCCGAGGAGCATAACAGCCAGAACCAGAGCGGCATCCTGTTCCCGGTAGCGGAGGAGATCAGCCGGACCGAAACGGACCTGATCGCCATGATCAAGACTACCGGCAAAGAGAAAGACTATGAGCTGATCGAGTACATCTCGAATGTCAACACCCAGTACACGCAGGTGCTGATGGAGCTCAATGAGAACGGCGTGATGGATGCGGCCTACACCTACGGCCCATCCCGCCTGATGGAAGACCGCTTCACCGGAGAGAGTAATTTCTACCTCTACGATCCATCAGGAAACGTGGCAGGGATCACGGATCAGGACGGTTACCTGTGGCAGTCCTACCGTTACGATGCTTACGGCAATGCGACCTTCGGAAGCCCGCAGTATGACAATGAGTATACCTTCAATGCAGAAAGCTACAACCCGAACATCCACAGCCAGTATCTGAGGGCGAGATACTATGATATGGTGAAGGGGAGATTCCTGACAGAAGACAGTTATCTTGGCGATATCACGAACCCGCTGACGCTGAACAGGTACAGTTATTGTGGTGGAAATCCTTTGTTCTACAGTGATCCCAGTGGGCATGATTTTAAGTCGTTTGCAGCATCCGCACTGATGGGCAACAGGAAAGCGATTGAGGCGAAAAACCGCTGGATAGCGAAAGGCGACAAATGGGCAGAGAAAGTCACTAAAGAACATCAGGATAAACAGAACAGGTTTATGGATGACACCTATGAGTGGCTGGGTGCGCATACTCTGATAAAAAATAATACCACATATGGGCAGATCAATAATAACTTTACAGCCGGTATAGCCGGGAGTGTATATAATACGGCTGATACGATAACTTCTCCGGAATATCTGGCGGCAAAAGCTTATAATGTAGCAGCGCATCCGCTTCAGACACTGGACAGGATTAATGTCAATGGAATGGATGTAATAAACGGTGCTCTGGGTGTTGTGGATAAGATCAGGAACAAAGAGTATGGATCTGTTGCCCGGGGAGCCGGTTATGCAGTAGGCAATGCGGTACAGATCTATGGTGCCAGCAAGTGCATTGAGAAGTGCGGGGAGTTGATAAATAAGCAAAAACAAAAGGTATTATCTAATAGTCCTGTAACAGGTAATGGAGCTTATAATGGAGATTTAGGCACTGGAAAGGGATTTGGGAAATTAGAAGGCCTGGAGATAAAAGTGACTGATGAAGGATTAAATATAGTAAAAAAGCATATAACTGAAAACGGGTTTGAAGCATATGAAAATACTGCAATGATTCAAAGACTTACAGATTCAATGAATATGGGACAAAAAATTAGTGGCGCAGATGCCAGCTTTTATATGCACGAATTAAGAGAGGCAACACTTATGAAAGAGGGAATGTTGTATGAGTCTGCGCACAGTGCAGCTCTTGAATATTATAATGTCTCACCATTTAGTGTGTATCATCCAGATGTTATAAAGATTGATCCTTCAGCATGGGGAAATAAATGGTTTGAATTTTGGGGAATAGAGAGATAACATAATGAATAAATTGATTAACTTAAAAAAAATAGATTTTTGCTATTGGGTAAATGAATTACCCAAATTAGAGGTGAATAGTGGAAGTGAAAGGATTATAGAAATAAAAAGAGTTAGTGAAGAATTTAAGGATCCCGTACAAATTGCGTTGGAGTTATCTCTGCACAGGCATATATCCAGTTATGCATTACTCGGATTTACTTTCACACCTGCAAAAAACGGGCAGTCTCTTATAATCAGGATTAATTGTTCTAATGAAAATAGAAAGAATTATTTGAGTCAAATTAGAACAGGTGAATCAAGTAAATATATTTATAGCGGTTTAGATGATTATTTGATAGAATCAATTTCAGATGAAATTATTAATTTCAGTAAAGAAAAATATCTTCCCGCTGGTGATTTGAGTTTTAGTGTCGCAGCCAATTGTGAAGTTAGTTCAAGTCCACTAATATTTAAAATGATTACTAAAATATTGTTGAGTATTTTTATAGCTGTGGATAGAGAGAAGATATTCAACAGTAGTTGTATGGAAAATCTGTTTATGAATGAGATTTTAAATGAAATTTCAAACTACACAGAGAGATAAAATAGCTGAAATGATAAAGGAATAATAGAAGAGAGTAGAGGTTTGCAGATATGGATTGAGCTGCAAGCTTTTTCTCATATCTGAGAGAAACAGTCAATGGTGTTATTCTTCAAATTAAAAGAGAAGCCAATCCGCAGATTATTTTAGCATCATAGAGTGCTAATGAAGATTTCACGCCACATTATCAGGGAACAGTTCTGCACATTACCGGAATGAAAATACCCTGTGCAAATTAATTGCGCAGGGGTATTTTCTTGGGTAAATTTTTTGACCTGTTTAATGTGTACAGGAAGCGTTTCTATCTCTTTGGTAATCCTCTATAAATGTTTCCAGCTCCTGAATGAGCGCATCATTTTCATCCGGACTGCCGGCAGACATTAGAACCTTTAGAACAGATATGATACTTGTCTTCTGGAACAGGTGCTGCAGCTTGCTTTCCAAATAGTCCTGTCTGGTAATGTCAGCGAGAAAAGTGCGGGCATACTTGGTGTTAACTGGGATAAATCTCTCGACATGAATCATTCCCTTTTTCAGCAGACGCGGCATTACCTGTGAGACACAAGGAGCGCTCAGCTTTGGATCGCTGGAAAGCTCTGAGATTTCATTGATCGTCAGATCTCTTTCACTGTCCCACAGGATATCCATGATTTTATACTCCCGGTCAGTCAGGCCGATAGGACCTTCATTTAGCATGAATTCACCTTCTTCTATCAATAGTTTATTTAAATAATCGTATGTAGAAAATTTAGATATGTCAAGTGAAATAAAAAATTTTATCATTATAATTTGGCTGTTGTCGGTCTGTTAACACCGAGAATCAACAATTAACGGTCAACATTTACAATTGGCGGTCAACTTGTTGAAAAATTTTTTTGGTTTACTATCGTATGTTTAAAAGAGAGTTATTTGAACTGAAATCGATTGATGAATATCGCTGATTTTTAGATGGATGGCAGACAGTGGGTATTTAGACTGGTTGGGAGACCAGAGGTCAATAAAAAAGGTATAGATTTTCTTAACTGGCAGTGTGCTGCCGGACACCCGGATTTCTGGTGAACAAAAAAACATGGTTCATCAGGAATCTATTAGGGTGTCTTTTTTGTGCCATGGGATAGGATGCATGGCAGACATTGGAGGAATGGATAAAAGCCGGGAAGCGGCAGTGGAAATTAGAGGAAAAAGTAAAAATATGTGGGAAGAACGGTTATCCGGAATACAAAGCGGGTAATGGTTCTTTTATTTTTGCGGTAAAAAGGGCAGATGCTCTTTCTCGTATCCGGGCGCCTCCTTTTCGATTTTGAATTATTCAAAAATCGGAAAGGAGAAAGCCACAGATGGCAGAAAGAGAAAAATATTATATCGGATTGAACGGACAGACCTTTGAGGTAAGCAGGGAACTCTACGAGGCTTATTACAAAGGGCAGCGTAAGGAGAAATACTTTACCCATGATTTGAAACAGGAACATACAAAGGTGGATAAAGAAACGGGAGAGAGGATCATCGTTCCCAGCAGGGAGGATTCTTACGAGCGGCTTCTGGAAGCGGAGAAACAGTTTGCCGAGGATGCCGAGGATGTAGAGGATGCGGCAGTCCGGGCAGTCATGCTGGAGAAACTGAATGAGGCGCTGCATACCCTTACAGACGAGGAGACAGCGATCATCCATGCCCTGTTCTATCAGGAAATCAGTGAGGCAGAACTGGCAAAGAAATTAGGAATAGCCAGAACAACCCTGCAGTCAAGAAAATATAAGATCTTAGAGAAACTGAAAAATTTATTGTAAAAAAATAAATTATTTTTCGGCAGGCCCCTTTACCTAACGGCGAATTAGGTGAAGGGGTTTTCTTTTATTCAAAAATATTTCCCCTTCCGCTGCACTTTGACAACTTCATATCTGTGCATCAGGCACACATCCGACCGGCCGGAGAGCCGGAAAGCACAAGTCAGGGTACGCCATGCGGGAATATCCCAAGCGAGAACTATCTGTGACTATGCCGTCCGTGGTGGGACGGAATGCGATGATACCGGTCGGAGATAATGATACTTCCAGCGATGGCCCGCATAAGTGACGGGAAAATGCACACCCACGTTTGAGAAAGAATGTGGGCGGCTTTTATGATGCCTGCTTACCGACAGGATGGCTGATGCATTTTTTTAAGCAGTAGAGATCATGGGCTGGATGGGAGTTCATTTTTGTTAGTGAAAAGCCAAACCATTATCTTCCAGCCTGTTCCTGTGCTGCTTTATGGCACAAAGAATTTTAGGAGGCGTAACGATGGTAAAGGGTGCAGAAGAATTATTGATTTTTGTATTTGACGAGATTTTACCGCAACACGGAATGAATCTGCGGGTAAAACAGAAAGAACTTTCTCTTGAAATGCTCCGGGCATTGCAGGAAAAAAAGCTGGCTTTATGCGAGGCGGAGGTGGGAACAGGAAAAACACATGCATATATCCTTGCGCTGACGGTACATAACATTTATTCAGATAAGAAGGCTCCGACAGTCATATCCACATCCACCATAGCCCTGCAGAAAGCATTGACAGAGGAATATATACCGCAGATATCCGACATTCTTTTAGAACACCATATAATTGACAAGCCTTTATCTTTTGTGGTGCGAAAAGGAAAAAGGCATTATGTCTGTGACTCCAGATTAAAGATATATGAGACATCCATAAAAAATTTGCAGAGAGAAGCGGATGCCAATCTGATACTGGAACTGGCAAGGCTTGGGGAGCAGAAAGCTGACAGGATTGATCTGGATGATACCGCGCTGACACCCTATGTAAAAGGCAGAATCAACGTGTTTCGCTGCAATAAGTCATGCCCATATTCACTTCTATGCAGATTTATGAATTTTAAGAAAAAGTGCATGGCGGACAATTTTGATTTTCAGATTACGAACCACAATTATATCCTTGCAGATATAATCGGACAGAAGCAGGGCAGAAAACCTCTTTTCCCGGAATATGGAGCAATGGTGTTTGACGAGTCCCACAAGCTGATAGATGCCGCAAGACAGATGTACAGCACAGTCTGGGACGAGCAGGATGCAGAACTCATTGTAACATTGAGTGAAGTGAACAGAAGAACCGCAGCCATGGATGAACTTACTGTGTTACGGAGCCGGATTGCGGAATATAACAGACAGATATTTGACAGGCTGGCGGGAGATTTGGCAGGAAACCACACCAGAGAGGAAAGCAGGGGTGAAATAGTGGTAGGTTCCATAGAAAAATTTTATATGAGGCACATGGCAAAGGCTTTAGAACAGCTTCCCTTATCCTATCAGGAAAACAGCGGACAAAAAATGCGTCTGCAAAATTTGAAAAAGCGTTGCCAGGAACTGGCGGACAAGCTGACCGTATTTCTAAACAGCGGAAATTCCATCTGCTGGATGGAAAAGAGGGAGAACGGCAGGCTTGCCCTGTGTGCGGTTCCCATGGAACTGGAGCGGATTCTATTCCGCGATATCTGGAGTAGACCGATACCGGTCATTGTTACATCCGGCACAATGTCAGTCCGGGGCGATTTCACTCATTTTAAGAGAATGACAGGGCTTTCCTTTGCCAATTCGTCCAGAATCATGGAAACAAGTAAACCGTCACCATTTCATTATCAGAGTAACGGCCTGCTCTATATACCGGAGCGTATGCCGTTTCCAAATATCCGGGATGACAGATACATACAAGCAGTCATGGAGGAAATTCTGCAGATTGTGTCTGCCACCCATGGGCATACTCTGATTCTTTTTACATCCTACTGGCTCATGGAGAGGGTGTTCTATGGTCTGAAGGAGCAGCTTTCCGATTATCCGCTGTTTCTTATGGGCAGAGGCAGGCTGGATGTGATAAGCAGCTTTAGAAGAAGCGGAAACGGAGTGCTGTTTGCCAGCGACAGTGCCGGAGAGGGAATTGATCTTGCAGGGGATATCCTTTCCAGCTTGATCGTGGTAAAACTGCCGTTCCCCGTACCGGATCCGGTCATGGAATACCAGAGAAACCAGTATGAAGACTTCGATTTATACTGCAGGGACGTTATTATCCCGGAAATGCTGATTAAGTTAAGACAGTGGATCGGGCGCGGTATCCGCAGGGAAAAGGACACAGCGGTATTTTCCATTTTAGACAGCAGGGCATCTCTGCGTGGACGATACCGGGCGGAGATTCTGAGTACCCTCCCGACCATGCCGGTCACGGACAGGATTATGGATGTGGTGGATTTTATTATAAGGAAGAAAGCAGACAGTTATTTTGGGGGTAAGGAGCGGGAAGAAGAATGAAAAGCGTGTTAATCATTGTGGGAACTATAGCAGGCACCGTTGCTGTTATGCTCTTGTTAGCCAGTGTTGCGATTACGAGAGCGGGGAGGAAGATATGAGAGCAATGGAAGAAATGAAAGGATTATAGAGGAATATCGAACAAGCTGGCTGTCATATAGTGAGATAAGCCAGCTTGCTGCTTCGTGGAGAGAAAAAATGGAAGAATGGGAAAAACTGAAGTCGGTTGATATACGAACAGTTAATCGAGATGGACTCATAGATATAACAAGAATCCCGGAAGATGATTCAGGCGGTGTAGATAAAGAAATGCAGATGAAAATTTTTTTAAGAAATGTAAAAAATCCGTATTGCTTTATGGTTGGAGATGTAATAGTAAAATCTTCTTTTACAGAAGGAGTCAGCCTGAAACAAAGATTACGGGAGTTGGCAGATGGAATATAGAATGAAAATTGCTATAAAGGTCTGGAAAAAAGGAAAGTTCTGTGCTAATATATGCGTAGGACTAAATGAATAGAAACCACTTCTTATTTTTATAGCAGATTGTTCTGGCTAATACGAATAAGGAGTGGTTTTTATGTTATCAAATAACTTATCTAAAACATATCTATGCGGAGGTTATCTGCGTTTATCCAAAGAGGATGTGGATGTTGTCGGCAGTGAAACGCTGCAAAGCAACAGTATTGAAAACCAAAAAGAATATATTGAAGATTATATACATAGTAAACCAGAAATTGAGATTGTCGATTTCTATATTGATGACGGTTATAGTGGCGTGAATTTTAACAGACCTGATTTTCAAAGAATGCTACAGGATATCAAAGATAAGAAGATAAATTGCGTCATTGTAAAAGATGATTGTGTTATTTTAGAACTAAACTCAGAAAGCCCTGAAAACACGGGACTTTGTGATGTTAGTTCTGTTTTTTGACCCAAAACAGAGGATAACAAAAGCGCAGGGCGGCGCAAGGAGGGTAGGACGCCCATCAGACAAAGCAAGACTTCATAGAGCGGGTATCGCTGTCGGAGAAATCCGGCGGTCGGTATCCGCTCTTTTTTTGCGTCCGCAGACGGTTACATAGGCGTGTATCCTGCCCCATCTTGGGGGCTGGGTACACGCCTTTTTTCTTTTTCCCATAAACCCACATTGAGAAAGCGAGGTGAACACAAATGCCTAAAGCAAAGCCCAAAGAGCCGGAAGCGCAGACCGTGGCTGCGGCAGAAGCCGTGACGGAAACGGTACAGCGGTTCCCCCTCTCCGAGCTGCACCCCTTTGAGGGGCATCCCTTCAAGGTGCTGGACGATGACGCTATGGCGGAGACCGTGGAGAGCATCAGGATGGTCGGGATCGCTAATCCCCTCATCGTGCGCCCGGACCCGGACGGCGGGTATGAGATCATCTCCGGCCACCGCCGCCACCATGCCGCAGAACTGGCGGGACTGGATGCCATCCCCGTCATTGTCCGGGAACTGGACGATGACGCCGCCGTTATCATGATGGTAGACTCCAACCTCCAGCGGGAGAACATCCTGCCCAGCGAGAGGGCCAAAGCCTACAAAATGAAAATGGACGCCCTCCGGCATCAGGGACAGCGCACAGACCTAACTTCGCCGCAAGTTGCGGCGAAGTTCCGCGCCGATGATGAAGTGGGAAAAGGTGCGGGCGTGAGCGGCGATACCGTCCGGCGGTTCGTCCGCCTGACGAACCTGATCCCCGAAGTGCTGGACATGGTAGATGAGAAGAAGATCGCCTTCAATCCCGCCGTGGAGCTGTCCTATCTGAAGCCGGAGGAACAGCGGAACTTTCTGGAGGCTATGGACTATGCCCAGGCCGCCCCGTCCCTGTCCCAGGCCCAGCGCATGAAGAAAAAGAGCCAGGAGAGCGGCTGTACCCTGAAGGATATGTGCGGCATCATGGACGAGGTGAAGAAGGACGACCTGGGACAGATCGCGTTCAAGACCAGCGACCTTCAGAAGTTCTTCCCCAAGTCCTACACGCCCAGGCAGATGAGCGATACCATCCTCCGCTTGCTGGAGCAGTGGCAGAGGCGGCGGCAGCGGGACCAGCAGCGGTGACACGCCTCATCTGCGGGCGCATTTTTATGAAAAAAAGGAGGGCTTAACGCCTATGAACAGTATCCATTTTCACTTCAACGGTGATGTGAACATCAACCTGTCCCTGCCCGACAGCGCGGACAGGCTCGGCTACAAAAAGCTGGTGGACTCCCTGGAGGAGTATCTGCACGACGCGGCGGAGGAGGCCGCCGTCACGGAGGCCGAGGCGGACTCCATCGTGATGGTGATGCGCCCGGACAAGACCCCGGAGGTCATGCAGGAGACCCAGTGCTGGGACGAGATCGAGAGCCGCGGCAGCTATGACTGCCTGGAGGTCGTGTCGGATGACAGCCTGGATGTGGAGGGGCTGGCTATCGTCTTTGACGGGCGGCGCGTCCTGAACCTGGGCAGGGAGCGGTATCTGCTCGGCCCCGTGATCGTCTACAAGACCGATGAGGACGGGGACGGCGTTTCCCTCTCTGCGGAGGATGTGATCGCCGCCGTGGTCTACTTTGCCGACCATACCGTGACCCTCTACGCCGATGGGAAGGACTTCCCGGCGTTCCACATCTGAAACCAACGGCATCATACCTCCGGCGCCGTTTCCGAAGAAAGGGGGAATGAGATTTGCAGGAGGAAGTTGAAAACAGGACAGTGAACCTGATGATAAGCACCAGCAAGCTGACCGGGCGGACGCTGGTGGCGGCATTCCGCAAGTACGCCCAGCACCGGGCGCGGGTGAAGGCCGGCAGGGCGGCGGAGGGCGACCACGGTAAGATGACCGTGGAGAAGCTGATCCGCAAGGACCAGGGGGCGCAGCAGATCGACATCGCCAGGAGCGGCATCAAGGACTTTGAGCGGGTGCTGAACAAGTACGGCGTGGACTATGCCATCCGAAAGGATGTTTCCCAGGAGCCGCCCCGCTTCATGGTGTTCTTCAAGGCAAAGGACGCCGATGTGCTGACCGCCGCCTTCAAGGAGTATTCCGTGAAGCTGTCCCAGAAAGAGAAGCGGCCCAGCGTCCTGAAAGCCCTGGCGCACCTGAAAGAGCTTGCCAAGTCCATCCCCTCCAAGGTGCGGGAGAAGAACCAGGAGCGTGAGCGATGAACCAGAAAACAAAGAAACTCATCATCCTGAACCTCCCCTATGCCATCATCGGGCTGTTCTGCTCCAATATCGGCGAGGCGTGGCGCATCGCAGAGGGTACGGACATCTCCACAAAACTGCTGGGCTTCTTCACCTCGATGGGGACAGCATGGGGGAACCCCATGCCCAGCTTCCATCCCTTCGACCTGTGCATCGGGCTTGCCATCGGCGCGGCGTTCCGGCTGGTGGTGTATGTGCGGAGCAAGAACGCCAAGAAATACCGCCACGGGGAGGAATACGGGAGCGCCAGATGGGGCGGCCCAAAGGACATCGAGCCGTTCGCGGACCCCGTGTTTGAGAACAATGTCATCCTGACACGGACGGAGAGCCTCACCATGAACAGCCGCCCCAAGGACCCCAAGACCGCCCGGAACAAGAACGTGCTGATCGTCGGCGGCTCCGGCAGCGGCAAGACCAGGTTCTGGCTCAAGCCCAACCTTTTACAGTGCCATAGTTCGTATGTCATCACTGATCCAAAAGGGGGGATCGTCGAGGAGTGCGGGGCCGTCTTGGTGCGGAACAAGTACCGCATCAAGATTTTTAACACGATCAACTTCAAGAAGTCGATGCACTACAACCCCTTCGCCTATATCCACTCGGAGAAGGACATCCTGAAGCTGGTGACAACGCTGATGGTGAACACGCAGGGCGAGGGCAAGGGCGGGGACCAGTTCTGGGAGAAAGCCGAGAAGCTCCTTTACACGGCGCTCATCGCCTATATCCACTATATCGCGCCCGTGGAGGAGCAGAACTTCGGGACGCTCATCACCTTCCTGAACGCTATGGAAGTCCGGGAGGACGATGAGACGTTCCAGAACCCGGTTGACCAGATGTTTGAGGCGCTGGAGCAGAAAAGCCCCAACCACTTCGCCGTCCGGCAGTACAAACTTTTTAAGCTCAGCGCCGGCAAGACAGCGAAATCCATCCATCTTCAGTTCGTAGATCCAGTCCGGATCATCAAATGCTTCCATCTGCTGTGAAATCAGCATAGGACTTGCACTGCGATTTTCATACAATTCCATCACGCTGTACCTGTAAGCTGTTTCTGGCTGTCCTCATCCAGACTTTTTGATAATTCCAAGCTTTTTTGCAGGGCTTCCATCAGGTCGATCACATTTGACGGACTGCTGCTTTCCACTGCAACAATTTCCTGACCCTGGATTTTCTTCATGATCGCCTCCCGAAGCCTGGCCTGGTATTCATCCTGAAAATCTTCTGCCTTGAAGGGCTTTGTCATATTTTCAATCAGCATTTTTGCCATATTGAGTTCGTTTTCATCTAATTTCATCTTGGGAACTGCCTTCGGTATGGTTGCAATCTCATCATGATAAAATAACGTCTTTACGATAATTCCTTCCTTTGTGGGATATAATACCAGCAGTTTTTCATTGGTTCCCATTACGGTTTTAGCAATCGCAACTTTCTTTTGGGAGAGCAGAGACTGGCGAAGCAGTTCATATGCTTTTTCTGCGCCTGTATCCGGAATTGCATAATAATCTTTTTCATAGTAGATCATATTTACTTCAGACATCTTTGCAAACTGGACGATATGAATGGTTTTATCCTTTTTGGTCTTGATCTTCTCCAGTTCTTCATCTGTCATAACTACATATTTGTCTTTTTCATATTCGTAACCCTTGATGATATCATTTGCCGTCACTTCTTTTCCGCAATGGCTGCAGTATTTCTTATACTTGATCCGGGCCTTGCTTTCCTTGTCAAGCTGGTTAAAATGGATATCATTATCCTGCGTCGCCTTATACATTCCGATGGGAATCAGTACCAGTCCCATTGAGATACTTCCTTTATGTGCAACTGCCATATTATTCACCTCAAAGTCTTTTTTAGATATTATCTGCGGCTGGGCAGTTTCTATACTTCGGCTGACAAAGTCCTCCTACCTGAAAGGTATATATCACAGGGGCAGTATCAGGGGATACATGAACAGGTATACAAAAGAAAACAGCACCGCTAAGACGATGCCGTTCGGTTTCTCTTTTTTCTATGCCTTTCTTCATACATTTCACGAATCCAGATTTTCACCGGCTGTTTCCACTGCTCCCTGGGACTGGGGATATTCTTAATCAGACTTTTCGGATTCAGCCCCATTTCCTTTGCCATTAGGATATCTTCCTCATTTAACCGGCATTTTTTCTTCGCTTCCGCCCAAAGTTCTGGTTTGTATGCCATCCTGCATCTCCCTTTCTTCTTAAAAGTACGTCCATTTATTCTGCCCCTAGAATCTCCCTTATTAATTCCATATGCGGCCTGTCAGGATTCTTCTGATAGACATTTACATGGTTCAAATCCCCGCACCGGTCTGTAAATGCCGGAAACAGGAATCCACATTCCGGTTCTCCCGGCTCATATTCCCCGGAAAGCGGGCAGATTACACAGATCAGATATTCAAACACTTCCTCCGATTCTCCCAGCCGCTCTTTATCTGATGCCTTTGCCGGAATGTCATAGCGGTCATGGAATACCAGGACGGCATACTCTGAATCCGCATGATAACGCTCCATGACCACATCATAAAATGTATCCATCAATGCGTCGTTTTTCAATCCGCATTCCTTCATGGCCATGAGTAACTGCCACATGCTTCCCGGTTTCTGTGCTTCTGGCGCAAATTCATATTTCTTCAGATTCTTATTCGTATCGGAAAACGGCACCGTCTTTGCCAGTTTCAGATTTCTAGATCTGTCGGCACCGGAAAGCTTCAGGAAATTGGTATTGAAGCTTCCGTCAAACTCCCCATCTCGGTCTATGTAACACCCGGCTATCCTCGTTATGGATGTCCGGGCCGGCGTCACCCGCCTGGT
>OFGZ01001427.1_pt1 | contig 12753 bp, 25 predicted proteins | sample 1521871 | NCBI WGS metagenome assembly OFGZ01 (sample SAMEA3504091, study PRJEB24116) | mouse gut metagenome | biome: mouse gut; feature: mouse-associated habitat; material: faeces | place: Denmark | collected 2011
TTTTTCTCTAGGTAAATCAACACCTGCGATACGAGCCATTTACGTTTCCTCCATTATCTTAGTTACTCATTGATTGGGGCTTCCACCCAACCGGACACCTGTCTGTTCCATCCGATCTTTCCCCGGCAGAAAAAGTCCCTCCGCCGAGGTATCAAGAAGTAATCTCCAGTAAGCTCCATATCCCAGTTCTATGATAATCAGCAGGGGAAGAAGCTTCTCTTCCTCCCGCCGGTTCAGCCGCCATAAAAACCGGACAAGAACTCACGAATCCTGTCGCAGCCCCTCCGGGCCGCTCCAGACGGTGATTATCCCTGCCTCTGCTTATGTTTCGGATTCTCGCAGATCACTCTGATGCGTCCTTTTCTCTTGATGATTTTGCACTTTTCGCACATTGGCTTTACTGATGCTCTAACCTTCACGCTAAACCCTCCTTTCAAAAAAGACCATTTCGTATTATAGCACAAGACCTCTGTGAATTGCAAGGGCTTTTACCAATTAATTTCATAAAAAGACCGAAAAAACCTCTCAAATACTCAGCTCTCCCGAAAATAGCCGGAGACTTTCTCCCAGATCTCCTCCGCCACGGCCTCCGGAGGACGGTTGCCGTCCACTGTGATGATATTTTCTTCCCCTTCCAGCAGCGCAAAGGCCTCCTGATATTTCTCCCTCACCTGGACAAGCCTGGATCTTTTCTCAAACAGCTCCACATGGTCCCTGTTTTTCAGGATCCTCTCCATGGCCCTGTCCGGATCCACGTCGATAAAAAGGTTCACCGTGGGCCTGAGAATATCCCTGCTGAGGGCATTGGTCTGAATCACCCAGTCCATGGGCACATCCACACTGTGGTAGGCGTAGGAGGAAAAATAATACCTGTGTGTCACCACCGTGATCCCCTCCTGCACTTTTGCCGCGATCCCGTTTACCTCGTTGAGCAGGTGATCCAGCCTGTCGGCGGCAAACAGCGCCGCAATGACCCTGTTGTCCGCCTTTACCCTTCCTGTCAGGATCTGATGAATCAGTGAACCCACCGGGGAATCCGAAGGTTCCATCGTGGTATGACACCGGATGCCTTCCTCCTGCAGCCGTTTTACAAACAGCCGCAGCTGAGTGCTCTTCCCGCTGCCGTCTATTCCCTCAAAGGCAATAAACCTGCCCTTTCCGTTTTCCATACTTCAACCATCCTTCCAACGTCTGCCGCCAGACGGATTCCATCAGGCGATTCCTGCCAGGGGCTGCCCCGAAGACGCCCCCGGCAATGCCGGCCTATTTATCTCTCCAGATAATGCGCCCTTTGTTCAGATCATAGGGCGAAAGTTCCAGTGTCACCTTGTCTCCGGGCAGGATGCGGATGAAATTCTGGCGCAGCTTGCCGCTGATATGCGCCAGCACACGGTGGCCGTTCTCCAGCTCCACCTGGAACATGGTATTGGGGAGCTTCTCCACAACCGTACCTTCAATCTCGATCACATCACTTTTAGACATATATTCCCTCCATAATTATCTGCGGCCCTGCGGCCCTTCCACACTTCTGCAGTACAGCTTCAGAGCATGCCCGATTTCTTCCGCATACACCTTCCCGCCCTCCAGGAGCCTGTGCAGGAGTTCTCCTTCCACTGCGGCGTTTACCGGCTGTATATGCCGCAGCCGCTTCTTTTTCGGCTTCTGGGGCGTTTTCAGACGCCCGTCGCTTAGGTACACGAAATCCCCTTCCCTGGCAACCACCACATAGAGCGTACCCTTGTCATGCCCTGCCTTTGAGACTGCAAACTGTCCTATCATATCCACTCATCCCCTACTAAGGAAATGTCTTCCCAAGTTTCTAAACTGTCAATATCTCCGGCTCGCCCTCCGTGATCAGGATCGTGTTCTCATAGTGAGCCGAGAGGGAACCGTCCTGGGTCACAACAGTCCAGTTGTCCTCCAGCCATTCCACATCCCCCCTGCCCATATTGATCATGGGCTCCACGGCCAGGGTCATTCCCGGACGCAGCTTGGGGCCTCTGCGCTTCTGCTGGTAATTGGGAATCTGGGGATCCTCGTGAAGTTTGGTCCCCACCCCGTGTCCCACCAGGTCACGCACTATGCCGTAGCCGAAGGGCTTCACATAAGCCGCAATGGCATTGGAAATGTCAAAGAGATGATTGCCCGCCCTGGCCATCTTTATACCGGCAAAAAAGCTTTGTAACCCGTATCAGGTCCTCTGCTTCTTTGCTGATCGTTCCGACGCCATGGGTTCTCGCGGCATCGGAATGATATCCTTTATAGATGACTCCTGCATCCAGGCTGACAATATCCCCTTCCTGGAGAATGCGGCGTTTGCTGGGTATACCGTGGACCACCTCGTCGTTTACAGACACACAGATGCTGGCAGGATACCCCTGATAGTGGAGAAAATTGGGTACTCCTCCCAGTTTACGGATAAGCTGATCCCCTTTGATGTCGATCTCCCGGGTGGATATCCCCGGACGGATAAGTTCCCCCAGCTCCCTATGCACAATGGCCAGAAGCCTGCAGGACTCCCGTATCAGATTGATCTGCTCCTCAGTCTTAATGATTATCCCCATGATAAAAGGCCACCTACCCTAACAAATCCACAATGGCATGAAATACATCCTGCATTTCCATGGTGCCGTCCACCTTCCGCAGGATACCCTTCTGTCCATAGTACTCGATCAGAGGCTGTGTCTGGTCGTGGTACACTTTCAGACGGTTCATAACTGTCTCAGGCTTGTCGTCGTCTCTCAGCACCAGATCGCTGCCGCAGCTGTCGCAGACTCCCTCCTGCCTGGGCGGAATGTGCTCCACGTGGTATGTAGCACCACACTTCAGGCAGGCCCTGCGGCCGGACATTCTCTTTACAATGTGCTCGTCGGCCACATCCACATCCACCGCATAGTCAATCTTCTCTCCCAGTTTCTCAAGAGCCTCATCAAGCACTTTGGCCTGGGGAATGGTCCTGGGAAATCCGTCCAGCACATAGCCCTTGCCGCAGTCATCCTGGGCCACCCTGTCCAGAAGAATCTTCACCGTGAGTTCGTCAGGCACCAAAAGCCCCTGGTCCATGTATTTCTTTGCCTCTGCCCCAAGCTCCGTCCCCTTCTGAATGTTGGCGCGGAAGATATCCCCTGTGGAGATATGGGGAATGCCGAACTTTTCTGCGATCATCTTTGCCTGGGTGCCCTTCCCGGCCCCCGGCGCTCCTAACATAATGACTTTCATTTACACCCTCCTGCGCGCTTCAGCGCGCAAAATCTCTTTTAAATCAATGCCCCTAATTACAAAATGAGACTGCCCCACCTACAATTTCATCCGTTTGTGCGACAGCCTCACTGATTCCTGACTTTATTTCTCCAGAAAGCCCTTGTAATTCCGGACCAGCATCTGGGATTCTACCTGTTTCATTGTCTCAAGTACCACGCTGACAATAATGATAAGGCTTGTGCCGCCAAAAGATACGCTTGCCTTGAACACTCCGCTGAAAAAATACGGCAGAACCGCCACAATCGTCAGTCCCACGGCGCCGATAAACACAATGTAGTTCAGCTCTTTGTTCAGATAATCACTTGTGGGCTTCCCTGGCCTGATACCCGGGATAAAACCACCCTGCTTCTTCATGTTATCAGCTATCATCAGAGGATTAAAGGTGACGGACGTGTAAAAATATGCAAAGAAAATGATCATTGCAATATACGCCAACAGACCGATGGAATATCTCATCTGGCCCGGGTTAAGCCAGTAAGTGGCGTTCAGGTACTTCAAAATCTCACTCCAGACACCTGTTCCCGCATAACCCGCAAAAGAAGAAATTATGCCGGGCATCTGCAGCAGGGACTGTGCAAAGATAACTGGAATCACGCCTGCCGTGTTCACCTTCAGCGGTATGTTGGAGGTCTGTCCCCCCACCATCTTACGGCCCTGGACTTTGTTGGCATACTGTACGGGGATCCGGCGCACACCGTCATTCAGAATAATGACCAGCACCACCATGGCAATAATAATTGCAAAAATAACCACAGCCGCGAGAACCGCCGTGGCAGGAGCCTTGCCAAACACAAACTGCTCAAACAGATTCCCCAGATCCTCCGGCAGCCTGGAAATAATATTGATGACAAGGACAATGGAAATACCGTTTCCGATGCCCTTCTCCGTGATCCTCTCACCCACCCACATAAGGAAGGCACTTCCTGCCGTGAGCGTCGCCACGGCACAGATCACATTCAGCGCATTAAACTGGATCAGATAACCCTGTCTGCCGAAACCCACAGCCATGGCCGTGGACTGAATCAGAGCCAGCCCCACCGTCAGATATCTGGTGATGGAGGCGATCTTCTTTCTTCCGTCCTCTCCGTCCCGCTGCAGCTCCTCCAGCTTGGGAATGGCAATGGTGAGCAGCTGCATGATAATGGAAGAGTTGATATAGGGCGTAATGTTCAGGGCCAGAATTGACATATTGATGAAGGAACCACCTGTTACCGCATCAAAAAAGCTGAACGCACCCTCGGACTGAGCATTAAACCAGTTTTTGAAATATTCGGTGTTCACCCCCGGCACGGGAAGTTGTGACCCGATACGGATCACAACCAACATGGCGAAGGTGAATAAAATCTTGTCCCTGAGTTCTTTAATTTTGAATGCGTTTTTCAGTGTTGTGAGCATTACATCACCTCTGCTGTTCCACCAAGTGCTTCAATTTTTTCCTTTGCAGATGCACTGAATGCGTCTACCCTGACATTGAGCTTTTTGGTAAATTCTCCATACCCAAGCACCTTTACGCCGTCCCGGCGCTTCTTAATGATGCCGGCCTCAATGAGTGTATTCACATCCACTGTTGTACCGTCTTCAAAACGCTCCAGCGCGCTTACATTGATCGCAACGATATCCTTAGAATTCCTGTTTGTAAAGCCCCTCTTGGGAAGGCGCCTGTACAAAGGCATCTGGCCACCCTCAAAGCCGATCCTGGGTGCGCCGGAACGGGCCTTCTGGCCTTTGTGTCCCTTGCCGGCGGTCTTGCCGTTTCCTGAGCCATGACCGCGGCCCCTTCTGAAACCATTATGCTTTGAGCCATCTGCAGGCCTCAAATTGGACATTTCCATATCTAACACCTCCTATCGACTATACTTCTTCAACTTTCAATAAATGGCTCACCTTGCGGATCTGCCCCCTTGTTGCATCGTTATCAGGAAGTATTACAGACCTGCCTATTTTGCGGAGCCCCATTGATTCCACCACTGCCTTGTTCTTTGCCACGGCGCCAATGGTGGATTTTACCAAAGTGATCTTTAACTTCTTATCTTCCATGACTGTTCTCCTTTCAACTGCGACTTAGCCTGGGAAGGACCTTCCTTAAGCTGTCACGTCCTCCACAGACTTGCCGCGGCTCCTGGCCACCTCTTCCGGAGACTTGATCTGCGTCAGGCCCGTGAGCGTCGCAAGAACAACATTCTGCTTATTGTTGGATCCAAGGGACTTGGTCCTGATATTCTTAATGCCTGCAAGCTCGCATACCACACGGGCAGGACCTCCGGCAATGATTCCGGTTCCTTCCGGAGCCTTCTTCAGCAGCACATTGGCGGAGCCGTACTTGCCGATGAAATCATGCGTGATGGAGTTATTCTCATCCAGCGATATTTTGACAAGATGCTTGATGGCGTCTTCCTTTCCCTTGCGGATAGCCTCGGGAATTTCCACCGCCTTGCCCAGACCGGCGCCCACATAGCCGTTGCCGTCTCCAACCACCACCAGGGCAGTGAAGCGCATATTGCGCCCGCCCTTGACGGTCTTGGTAACACGCTTGATGGCCACAACCTTGTCATTCAACTCTAACTGGCTTACATCTATGATGCTGTGTTTCATGGTGTGTTATCCTCTTCCTTTCCTAGAATTCCAGGCCAGCTTCCCTGGCCGCGTCAGCCAACGCTGCAACTTTACCATGGTAAATATAGCCGCCCCTGTCAAAGACAACGCTCTGGATCCCTTTTTCCACAGCTCTCTTTCCTATGACAGTTCCCAGATATGCTGCCGCAGCCACATCATTGGTCTTGGTAAGCTCAGCCCTGATCTCTTTTTCAAGGGTGGAAGCGGACACCAATGTATTCCCAACCGTATCGTCGATAATTTGAGCATACATATGATTATTGCTCCTGAACACCGCAAGGCGAGGTCTTGACGCAGTGCCACTGAAGCGGTTACGAATTCTCATGTGCTTTTTAACACGGACATCATTTCTCGATTTCTTGTTAACCATCTTCAACTCTCCTTATCTGTTATTTCTTACCGGTCTTGCCGACCTTGCGCCTGATCACTTCATCGGCATACTTGATACCCTTGCCCTTGTAAGGCTCCGGCCTTCTCTTATCCCGGATCTCAGCCGCAAACTGGCCCACCTTCTCCTTGTCAATTCCCTTGACAATGATGACATTCTGTCCCTCAAGGACGGTTTCAATGCCCTCAGGGTCCTCCATCTCAACCGGATGGGAGTAGCCCAGGCTCAAGGTAAGCTTCTTTCCTGCCTTTGCAGCCCTGTAACCTACGCCGTTCACCTCAAGCTTCTTCTCGTAGCCCTGGGTGACGCCCATCACCATGTTGTTGATCAATGTCCTGGTAAGGCCGTGGAGAGATTTCATCTTCTTTAAATCGTTGGGCCTGCTGACCAGAATCTCGCCGGCCTCCTGCTTGATCTCCATCTCACTGGGCAGCACCCTCTCCAGTGTGCCCTTAGGTCCCTTAACAGTAACCTTGTTATTTTCTGCAATTTCCACAGTGACACCTGCGGGAACCGCGATTGGCATTCTACCTATACGTGACATGCCCGTACCTCCTATATTCTATATGGTCAGCTGCCGCGGACAAGGCCCGGGGGCCCATGGCCGCAAAACCTGCCGAACACCGTCCCTGCGCCCTGAACCACTCCGTCCGGGGCACTCTGCGGTACCGCAGAACCGGCAGCATCATCTCATTTCTTAACCTGTGCTTACCACACGAATGCAAGCACCTCGCCGCCCACCTGCAGCTCCCGGGCCTTCTTGTCAGTGATAACACCCTGGTTGGTGGAAATGATCGCAATGCCCAGACCGCCCAACACTCTGGGCAGTTCATCCTTGCCCGCATATACGCGCAGGCCGGGCTTGGAGATCCTCTTGATGCCTGAGATGATTCTCTCGCTCTTGTCGGCAGCATACTTCAGAGTAATATGGATGGTCTTGAACTTTCCGTCCTCAACAACCTCATATTTGTTGATATAACCCTCATCCTGAAGGATCTGCGCGATGGACAGTTTCATCCTGGACACGGGAATGTCCACTGTATCATGCTTCGCAGTATTGGCATTACGAATTCTTGTAAGCATATCTGCAATAGGATCGCTCATTGTCATGGTATTTTCCTCCTTCCTACCAGCTTGCCTTTTTGACGCCAGGAATCGCACCCTTGTAAGCCAACTCGCGGAAGCAGATTCTGCAGACGCCGTATTTTCTCAGGTACGCGTGGGGACGCCCACAAATCCTGCAGCGAGAATATGCCTGGGTGGAAAACTTGGGCTTGCGCTGCTGCTTTATCTTCATAGATGTCTTAGCCATTTAATTTACCTCCTTACTGTTTTGCGAAAGGCATGTTGAACAGCCTCAGCAACTCGCGGGCCTCTTCATCCGTCCCGGCAGTGGTAACAAAAATGATATCCATGCCCCTGGTCTTGTCAATCTTGTCGTACTCGATCTCAGGGAAGATGAACTGCTCCTTGATGCCCAGGGCATAATTGCCCCTTCCGTCAAAAGAGTTGGGGTTGACGCCTCGGAAGTCGCGCACACGGGGGAGCGCCAGGTTTACCAGCCTGTCAAGGAACTCATACATCTTCTCTCCCCGCAGAGTGGTCTTGCAGCCGATGGCCATACCCTCACGGATCTTGAAATTCGCCACGGATTTCTTTGCCTTGGTAAGCACTGCTTTCTGGCCGGTGATGGTCTCCATATCCGACATGGCGTTCTCAAGGATCTTGGCATTCTCCTTAGCCTCGCCCACGCCCATGTTGACAACAATCTTGTCAATCTTAGGCACCTGCATGACATTCTTGTATCCAAATTTCTTTGTCATCGCTTCTACGATTTCATCATAATACAGATCTTTCAGTCTTGCCACTTTTCTTCCTCCTTCCTATTGATCAATCGATCACTTCGCCTGTAGATTTCGCGAAACGGACTTTCTTGTCTCCCTCCATCTTAAAGCCGACCCTGGTGGTCTTGCCTTTGAAGACGAGCATTACGTTTGAAATATCAATAGGAGCTTCCATCTTAACGATGCCTCCGTTAGGATTGGCCTGGGAAGGTTTTGCATGCTTTGTGATCATGTTCACGCCCTCCACAACCACCCTGTGATTCTTGGCATCTATGGAAACCACTTTCCCCTCTGCGTCCCGGTCCTTGCCGGCAATGACCCTGACGGTATCACCCTTCTTAATCTTCAACATTGACATAATGGCGCCTCCTTATAATACCTCGGGAGCCAGAGAGACAATCTTCATAAACTGTTTTTCACGAAGCTCTCTCGCTACCGGCCCAAAAATACGGGTTCCTCTGGGTGTCTTGTCCTCCTTGATGATCACCGCTGCATTCTCATCAAATTTGATGTAGGAGCCGTCCTTGCGGCGTACCTCCTTTGCAGTGCGTACCACTACAGCTTTGACAACATCACCCTTCTTTACAACGCCGCCTGGTGTTGCATCTTTGACGGAAGCAACAATCACATCACCAATATGGGCATATCTTCTCGTAGAGCCGCCCATAACACGAATGCAAAGCAGCTCTTTCGCACCGGTGTTATCAGCAACTTTTAACCTCGTTTCCTGCTGAACCATGATTCTCCTCCTTCACTACAGATCCCTGCCCCTCCGGGCAGGCCGTCCGGACCTATCTGCCCGCCGTGCTAATTTACTTAGCTCTCTCTATAATCTCCACCAGTCTCCATCTCTTCTCTTTGGACAGAGGCCTTGTCTCCATCACTCTGACGGTGTCGCCGATATTGCACTCGTTTTTCTCGTCATGTGCCTTCAGCTTGTAAGTGCGCTTTACGACTTTCTTATAAAGAGGGTGCTTCACATGCTCTTCGATGGCCACGACAACGGTTTTATCCATCTTATTGCTGGTAACTTTACCAACACGAACTTTTCTCAAATTTCTATCCACGGTTGATCTCCTTTCCTCACCATCCGGCAATTATGCTCTGGCTTTTGCAGTGATAACTGTCTGAATACGTGCGATGTTCTTTCTCACTTCTTTGATCCTTGCAGTATTGTCCAGCTGGTTGGTCGCATTCTGGAATCTCAAATTGAAAAGCTCTTTTTTCGCAGCAACAAGGTCCTGGTTCAGCTGCTCGACGGACTTGCCCCTTAATTCTTCTACAAACTTGCTAGATTTCATTATTCTACACCGCCTTCCAAATCTGCCTTAGAAACGATTTTACACTTGCAGGGAAGCTTATGCATTGCCAGACGCAATGCTTCTTTTGCCTGATCCTCGGGAACGCCGGCAATCTCAAACATGACACGGCCGGGCTTGACAACTGCCACCCAGTACTCCACGGAACCTTTACCGGAACCCATACGGGTCTCTGCAGGCTTTGCGGTAACCGGCTTGTCAGGGAAAATCTTGATCCATACCTGGCCGTTACGCTTTGTATAACGTGTCAGCGCAATACGTGCCGCCTCAATCTGGTTTGACTTGATCCAGGAAGGTTCCGTGGCAACCAGACCATACTCTCCGTAAGTGATGGTATTGCCTCTTGTTGCCTTTCCGGTCATGCTTCCGCGGAACTGTTTGCGATGCTTTACTCTTTTAGGCATTAACATTATTTATCACTCCCTTCCGTCTGATTTCCTTTTGTAGGAAGTACTTCGCCTTTATAAATCCAAACCTTGACTCCGACTTTGCCGTAGGTGGTGTCCGCCTCCGCAAAACCGTAATCAATGTCAGCCCTCAAAGTCTGAAGGGGAATCGTGCCCTCGCTGTAAAACTCGGTACGCGCCATGTCGGCACCGCCCAGACGGCCTGAGCAGGATGTCTTGATTCCCAGCGCGCCGGACTTCATGGTTCTGCCCATGCAGGACTTCATGGCACGTCTGAAGGACACACGGTTCTCCAGCTGCTGTGCGATGTTCTCGGCAACCAGCTGGGCATCCTTGTCGGGTCTCTTGATCTCCTTGATGTCGATCAGTACCTTCTTGTCGGTCAGCTTTGCAAGTTCTGCCTTGGTGACTTCAATCTCAGCGCCGCCCTTTCCGATGATGACACCGGGCTTTGCCGTGTGGATGATCACCCTGATCCTGTCAGATGCTCTCTCTATCTCGATCTTGGAAACACCTGCGCTATATAACTTTTTCTTCAGATACTTTCTGATCTCAAAGTCTTCCACAAGATAGTCCGAAAACTCTTTCTCAGCGTACCATCTGGAATCCCACTCTTTAATAACTCCGACTCTCAAGCCATGAGGATTAACTTTCTGTCCCATTTGTTCGTCCGCTCCTTTCCCTACTTCTTCTCATCCAGCACAACAGTGATATGGCTCGTTCTCTTTTCGATTCTGTAAGCCCTTCCCTGTGCCCTGGGATGCATGCGCTTCATGGTAGGTCCCTTGTTCGCATAGCACTCAGCGACATAGAGATTTTCCCTGTTCATGCCCAGATTGTTTTCACCATTTGCGATGGCAGACTCGATCAGCTTCTTAACCAGGCCGGAAGCATATCTGGGATTATATTCCAAAACGGCAAGCGCGGTTTCCACATCTTTGCCCCTGATGGCATCCAACACGAAACACGCTTTTTGTACGGACACTCTTGCATAGGATAACTTGGCCGAAGGTCTGGTATCCTTCTGCGCATTTCTCTCTCTCTTAATTTGACTTCTATGCCCTTTAGCCATAGATTTATACCCTCCTTATTATACTACCTTACCTTGGATTTCTTTTCATCCTTGCCATGACCGCGGTAGGTCCTGGTTGCGACGAATTCGCCAAGTTTGTGGCCAACCATATCCTCGGTAACATATACAGGAACATGCTTTCTTCCGTCATGAACTGCAATCGTATGTCCCACAAAAGAAGGGAAAATTGTAGAACGACGGGACCAGGTCTTGATAACCTGCTTCTGTCCTGAAGCATTTAAAGCATCTATTTTCTTTAACAGGCTTTCATCTGCGAAAGGTCCTTTTTTAAGTGATCTAGCCATTGTCTCTCCTCCTCAACTATTACTTGATTGCCCTGCCGTCACGTCTTCTTACAATCAGCTTATTGGAAGCTTTCTTGGGTTTACGTGTCTTGTATCCAAGTGCCGGCTTGCCCCAAGGAGTGCTGGGACCGGGACGTCCGATACCGGTCTTGCCCTCGCCGCCGCCATGAGGATGGTCATTGGGGTTCATGACAGATCCGCGGACCGTGGGACGGATGCCCATGTGACGCTTGCGTCCTGCCTTACCGTAATTGATCAGATTGTGGTCGCCGTTACCTATGCTGCCCACTGTGGCACGGCATACCAGGGGCACCATTCTCATCTCTCCGGAGGGAAGACGAAGGGTTGCATACTTTCCTTCCTTTGCCATCAGCTGTGCGCTGTTGCCTGCGGAACGGACCAGCTGCCCGCCCTTGCCGGGGTATAATTCGATATTGTGAATCTGGGTACCTACAGGGATCTCGGACAGAGGCAGGCAGTTGCCCACTCTCACTTCTGCCTGGGGTCCGTTCATGACCTTCATTCCGTCTTTCAATCCTTCTGGTGCAAGAATATAAGCTTTCTCGCCGTCTTCATAGCAGATCAATGCGATGTTCGCCGATCTGTTCGGATCATACTCGATCCCGATAACAGTTGCGTGAACACCATCTTTTCTTCTCTTGAAGTCGATAATTCTATATTTTCTCTTAGCGCCGCCTCCGCGGTGTCTAACTGTGATCTTTCCCTGGTTATTACGTCCTGCCTGTCTGCTCTTAGAAGCTAACAAAGACTTCTCTGGCGTCTTCTTTGTGATCTCTGAGAAATCAGAACCAGTCATCTGTCTTCTGGAAGGCGTATATGGGCGGTATGTTTTAATTCCCATGGTTACTTCTCCTTTCAACTATCCTAATTATTGTTATCACGGAATTGTGCGTTCTCTTCTCCTACAGCCCTTCAAAGATCTCGATATCTGCACTGTCTTCTGTCAGCTTTACGATCGCTTTCTTCGTATTGGCTGTCTTGCCGAACTGCATCGTCCCACGGACTCTTCTCTTCTTTCCTTCGCAGTTCATCGTGTTAACACTCTCTACCTTCGTGCCGCTGAACATCTTCTCAACAGCTTCCTTGATCTGGGATTTGTTTGCCTGTGTATGAACCAGAAATGTATACTTCTTATCTGCCATCATCCCCATGCTCTTCTCTGTTACGACAGGTTTAAGGATTACATCATAATATTTAATATCAGCCATTATGCGTACACCTCCTCGATGTTAGCAACAGCAGCTTTCGTCGCGATCACTGTGTTGTATTTTAAGATGTCATACACATTGATCGTATTAGTCTTTGCAGTCTTAACATCCGGGATATTTCTTGCGGAGATCTCTGCGTTCGTATTTCCGTCTTCTAATACAACTAATGCTTTGGATACATCTAAGTTCTTCAGGATATTCACAAAATTCTTCGTCTTGATCTCGTCGAACTTAATCTCGTCAACTACGATGAACTTCTTTTCTTCCACTCTGGAGGTCAAAGCAGACTTCAAGGCTGCCCTTTTCTCCTTCTTA
>OFGZ01001433.1_pt1 | contig 12694 bp, 10 predicted proteins | sample 1521871 | NCBI WGS metagenome assembly OFGZ01 (sample SAMEA3504091, study PRJEB24116) | mouse gut metagenome | biome: mouse gut; feature: mouse-associated habitat; material: faeces | place: Denmark | collected 2011
ATTACAGACAAGCTCCTTCGACATGAGCTCGGATTCAACGGGCTCATCTACACCGACGCTCTCGGCATGAAAGGAGCGAGCACGCAGGCAAAAAATCCGTCGATCGCCGCACTCAAAGCCGGTGCCGACGTGCTGCTCTGCCCTACCAATCCTGCAAACGACATCACAGCGATTGCCGAAGCGGTAAAAACCGGTGATATTCCTGCCGGAATCATCGAAGAACGCTGCAAACGTATCCTGCGCTATAAATATCTACTCAATGCCGGGCACAAGACCGAAGGATCTGCCGACGCCATCCGCAAGGCTATCAACTCACCCGAGGCCGAAGCGCTGATCAAACGGCTTGCAGCTGCTTCGATAACGGTCTTGAAAAACGAATCGAATCTTCTTCCGCTGTCTACAACAAACACAAAAGTCGTGACTGTAGGAGGAAAGGCCAACAATGAATTCACTGCTACAGTATCCCATTATGCCGACACAAAGTCAAAGAACCCCGATGTCGTGATTGCGGCAGTATATAATGATGGTGCAGCCTCACGCGAGACATTCGCACAATTGGCCTCTACATCGCAGCAAATGATAGGCGTATTCTTTATGAATCCCTATAAGATGAAGAAGTTTGCCGCCTCGTTGCCGAAATGCAAAGCAATCTTACTTGCCTACGATACAATCGACGCCTCACAAGTGAGCGCAGCCGAAGCTCTCTTCGGCGGTATCGCAGTGAAGGGAAAACTTCCGGTCAACCTCAAAGGCGTAGCCAAGGCCGGCGAAGGAATATTCCTGCCCAAGACAAGGCTCGGCTATTCCACTCCTGTCGCAATGGGATTGGCACCTTGGCTTACCGACAGTATCGACTACATAGTTGAAAAAGCCATCGGCAAAGGCGCCATGCCCGGTTGTCAGGTATTGATAGCAAAAGGCGGAGAAATCGTTCTTGACAAAGCTTACGGCCACTTGACAGCCGGCGGCCCGGCCGTAGAGCGTACTTCTATATATGATCTTGCGTCAGTATCAAAAGCCATCGGCACACTGCCGGGAATCATGAAAGCCTACGACAAGGGATTGATAGATATCGACGGCACACTTTCGCAGTATATACCTCAAATCACCGACTCAGCCAAACAAGGGCTAACCCTTCGCGAGCTTCTCTATCATGAGAGCGGCATGCCGCCGTCGCTCAACATGTTTGACGCTATGGTGAATCCTGACAGCTATACGGGAAAACTGATATCCGGGCGCCGCGACAAGGCTCATACTCTCAAGGTCTATAATCGCGTGTGGGCAAACAACAAGGCCCGCATGCGCACAGACATCGTAAAAAGTACTAAGTCAGAGTCATTTCCCATCGAGGCTGCAAACGGTATTTTCACCGGTCGGGAGACATACGACACCATCATGCAGCGTATCTATGATATACCATTGCGCAAGAACAAGAACTACACCTATTCATGTCTGAATTTCTGTCTTCTCATGGATATCGAGCAACGGGTGAGCGGCAAACCTCATGATGAATTTGTAAGAGAAGAAATCTTTACACCTCTCGGAGCATACCGCACAGGCTACCGCCCTCTGACATGGACTGACAAAGCCGGCATAGCGCCTACTGAAAAAGACAATTTTCTGCGAAAGCAGACTCTTCAGGGCTATGTTCACGACGAACTTGCCGCATTTTCAGGCGGAGTACAAGGCAATGCCGGCTTGTTTGCCAACGCCGGCGACGTAGCCAAAGTATGCCAGATGTTGCTAAACGGCGGAGAATATGGCGGCAAGAGAATACTGTCGGAATCAACCGCCCAACTGTTTACCGGCGACCAAAGCCCGACATGCCGCCGCGGACTCGGCTTTGACAAACCCGACGCAGTAAACCCCGAAAATTCACCTACATGCGATGAAGCGTCGCCTGAAGTTTACGGACATCTTGGCTTTACAGGCACCGTATTCTGGGTAGACCCTACGCAAGAACTGATATTCGTATTTCTGACAAACCGTGTAAATCCGACTCGCGACAACGCAGCTTTCAGCTCATGCAACATACGCCCGAAACTTTTCTCGCTCGTATACCAAGCCCTTGACAAATGAAAACACTTCTCTCATGCCTTGCGGCGCTTGCAATATGTCTGTCGGCCACAGCACAACAAACTGCCGACTCGACTTACCGACGTGTTCCGCGGACTATTGTGGCCGCAGGCGGCAGCGTAGTCATCAACGCTGCTTTTACAGAAGTAATGAAGCACACCATCAAAGAAGTGCGCCCCGACCGCTCGGCCAACAACTCATTTCCATCGCGACACACCTCATGGGCATATACGGCCTCTACCGTACTCTCCAACGAGCTCTACCGCTATAGCCCATGGTGGAGCATGGGTGCGCATGCTGTAGCTTCAGCAGTAGGCACACAGCGAATTCTGGCCAAACGGCATTGGGCGTCGGATGTGATATCCGGAGCGGCTACCGGCATTATCTCTACTGAATTGGCATATTTTATAAGCCGCAAAATATATGGTATGCCGTCGCCTTGGAGCTCTTCGCCGGCATGCGAGTTCCGCCCTACCCTATCTCTTGCTTCCGAAGCGGTATATTGGCTCAATTCGCCCGCCGGATATGACCTCTGCACAGGCTTCGGCACATCGCTCAACATGCGTATACCGCTTTCAGAGCGCTGGGGCATTGCCGCAAGCATAGGGCAAATAAGCACGCCGCTGAAAAGCAATGGCGTCTACGCCGCGCCTTTAACAGCAATGACAGCAAGAGTCGGAGGTGCCGCACACTTCACGCTGCCATGCGAAAAACTCGCGCTGGCATGCAATGCAGAAATCGGAGCAAGCAGATGGGTGGGAGCTAAAGACTACCGCGATTATAAATATGGGTTCGCAGCGCAAGCGGCTGCCGCATTAGAATGGCACTTGACCACGAAATACGGATTTCGCGGTCAAGCCTCATATAATCTTGCGACAGCCGGGAAGGCGCTTCATGCAATCACTTTGTCGGTGAGCTCAGTAGTGGTGTTCTGAGGACGGGACAATTGCTTGATCTTAAAGCCTGTCCAAGCCATTATCAAAGACATCACAGGCGAAAGATAATTGAATACACAGAACGGCAGATACACCAAGGTGGAGACGCCGAGGACAGCTGACTGCGTAACACCACATGAATTCCAAGGGATGAGCACAGAGGTCACCGAAACCGAATCCTCGAGAGTGCGGCTGAGAAGTCGCGGCTCAAGATTGAGACGGCGATAGGCATTGCGGTACATATTGCCGCCGATAATGATTGAGAGATACTGGTCGGCAGTGCAGCAATTCAAGAACAGACCCGAAGCGACCGTACTGCCCACGAGAGGTAAACGCGACTTTATGCAGCGCGTAAGGGCATGTGTGAGAGTAGAAAGCATACCCGTGCCAATCATCACAGTGCCAAACAACATAGCACTCAGCACAAGACAAATAGTCGACATCATACCCGTTATACCCGAAGTAGATACCAGATTGTCAAACAATTCATGACCTGTTGAGAACACGGTATCGCCCCAAAGAAGATTAAGCGCAGCTTTCGCACCCGAAATGAAATCCGAGGCTCCCAGCCAGCTTACAATACCGGGTTGAAAGACGAATATTCCGGCAAGGCCGAGCATAGCACTTGTAAAGAGTACAATAAGCGTGGGCACTCTCATGGCTATCAAGCCGAAAGTTATAGCCGGAATCAAGAGAATCCAAGGAGAAAGATTGAAGTGCGAAGAAAGAAGTGAGCGCACTTCTCCTGTATCAACCATCGAGGCTGGATCTGTGGTAATGCCGGCTATCATAAATACCACCAAAGCTGTAGCCATTGCAGGTATCGACGTGAGCATAAGATAGCGTATATGCTTGAAAAGATCTACACCGCAGGCCGATGAAGCCACCACAGTAGTATCGCTCAAAGGCGATATCTTGTCGCCAAAATACGCACCTGAAATTATGGCTCCAGCAACCCATCCGGGATGAAAACCCATCACGGTGCCGATTCCCATAAATGCCACACCTATAGTAGCGATAGTACTCCACGAACTACCCGTGAGCACCGAAATTACTCCACAAACAATACAGCTTACAACCAAGAAAAAGGTAGGGCTTAGCATACGCAGGCCATAGTCGATAAGAAGAGGAACAACACCCGACAACATCCACGTGGCCGACACCATGGCAATGAACAACAGCATAGGCACCGCCGGCAGAATCTGGCGGGCACTTCTGTAAAAGCCAAGCCGCAGCCCTCGCTTACAGAAGCTGCCACAAACAATTGACAATATCAAAGCCACCGCCGAAGAACTCAGCAATGCAATAACACTGAAATCAGAAATGGAATCTGGACCCAAGAAAAGAATCACTCCCACCAGAAACATCAACAAAGCCAATATGGGCGTGGCTGATATAAAAACAGAGGGTGCTCTGAGAGCCCCTTTCTCAAACGCTTTACTGTTCAATTTTTACCTTAGTTATTATGTTTTGATTATTTGGCTGCAAAAATAGCAATTCACAATCATATAACGCCGTAATTTAAATTTTATTATATCAGATTTTACATGTTTTATATAATAGCGGTTTTCCTGATTCCCCTTATTTTTGTTAATACGGAAAGATAACGGTATATTTTTCTGTGTATTTTCATAAAAATGACGTATCTTTGACAAAAATTTCATACTCACTTAAAAAACATACAAAAACCAAGATGAAACCCTACGTTCTCGGCATAGATATCGGTGGCACCAACACCGTATTCGGCATAGTAGATGCACGCGGCAATGTGATAGCGAGCGGATCGATCAAAACAGGCAAACACACCAATTTTGAAGATTACCTCGACGAGCTCTATACTGAAGCCTCGCGTCTTATAGATCAGAACGACGCAACAGATAAAATACAAGGTATCGGTATCGGAGCCCCCAATGCCAACTACTACACCGGCTGTATCGACGACGCAGTCAATCTGCCTTGGCCGAGCCTTCCGCTTGCCAAACTTGTAAGCGAAAAATTCGGCATACCGGTAGCCGTGACCAACGACGCCAACGCCGCAGCTCTCGGCGAAATGACCTACGGAGCAGCCCGCGGTATCAAAGACTTCATCATGATTACCCTCGGCACCGGTGTAGGATCCGGTATCGTGATCAACGGTCAGGTAGTATATGGCCATGATGGTCTTGCCGGCGAATTAGGACATCTCTGTGTCAAGCGTCATACCGGCCGCCAATGCAACTGCGGCCGCACAGGTTGCCTCGAGACCTATTGCTCGGCCACCGGTGTTGCCCGCACAGCACGCGAATTCCTCGAAATCCGCAAAGACCCTTCACTTCTGCGCAATCTCGACATCGACCATATCACGAGCAAGGACGTTTACGACGCAGCCATGCAAGGCGACGCCCTCGCAAAAGAAATCTTCGACTACACCGGCACAATTCTCGGCGAGGCCATGGCCGATATGATGACATTCTCTTCGCCTGCCGCCTTCATCCTCTTCGGTGGTTTGGCCAAGAGTGGCGATCTGATCATGCGTCCGCTTAAAGAAGCTATGGACCGCAACATGCTGTCGATGTACCGTGGAAAAGCAAAAGTATTGCTGAGCGAGCTCAAAGAAGCAGACGCAGCAGTGCTCGGCGCTTCGGCTCTTGGCTGGGAAGCTAAATAACTCTTACCGGTTGTGGTGTGTGGTATGTAGGCTGTAAGCTTAATTATACCACAGATCACAACCTACCAACAATCAAACACAAACTACTACTATTATGGATAATGCAATGTTTAAAATCCCCTACGGGCTCTATGTGGTGACCACAAATGCCGACGGGCGCGACAATGGATGTATTTCCAATACATTCCAACAAGTCACAGCGTCGCCCGAGCAAGTGTCGGTATGCCTCAACAAGAGCACACTCACCTGCGAGATGGCGCAGAAGTCAGGGGTAATCACAGTCTCGATTATAAGCGAGAAAGCTGATTTCAGTCTTTTCAAGCACTTCGGTTTCCAATCAGGGCGCACGGTCGACAAATTCAAAGACTTCACCGATGTAAAGCGTCTCGACAACGGAACCCTTGCTGTAACCGGCGGTACAAACGCTTATATCAGCATGAAAGTATCGCAGACAATCGATTTGGGTACACATCTGATGTTTATCGGCGAGGTTACAGAAAAAGCATGCCTTTCCGACGTGCCGTCTGCCACCTACGATTATTACCAAAGCCATATCAAGCCCCAACCCAAATCAGATAAAGGCAACGGGCACACGGTGTGGCGCTGCCGTATTTGCGGCTACGAATACGAGGGCGACGAGCTACCGGCTGATTTCGAATGTCCGATATGCCTGCACCCGGCCTCTGATTTCGAAAAGGTAGAGATTACCGACAATGTCTCTGACCATCCCACCAACCAATACTCAGGCACAAAGACTGAGAAAAACCTGCAGGAAGCCTTTGCCGGCGAGAGCATGGCGCGCAACAAATACACCTATTTCGCCTCGGTAGCCCGCAAAAACGGCTTTGAGCAGATAGCCGCTATTTTCGAGCACACTGCAGCCAACGAGAAAGAGCATGCAGAGCTATGGTTCAAGGCTCTTGGCGGAGTCGGCGACACAGCCACCAACCTGCTTCATGCCGCCGAGGGCGAGAACTATGAATGGACCGACATGTACGACCGCTTTGCCAAAGAGGCCGACGAAGAAGGCTTCCACGCCCTTGCAGAGCAATTCCGCGGCGTGGCGGCCATCGAAAAGACGAGCGCTACCGTGCTTTGCTGCGCAATGTGGAGGCTCATGAAGTTTTCCGCAAGAGTGGCATAACGGTATGGGAGTGCCGCAACTGCGGCCATATATGCGTAGGCACTGAAGCTCCTGAAGTATGCCCGGTTTGCTTCCACAGCCAAAGCTACTTTGAAGTCCGCACGGAAAACTATTGATGAAGTATAACGACGCAGGGACGCCCGGCAATGCCCTGCGTCGTTTTCAATATTTATCATTTAACTTCGCTAATTTTTAAACCTAAGCACCATGACAAGAGGAAAACACATCTGCGGGATACTTAAAGATATCCGCCGGAAAATTGCCGAGGCCAATGATATCGAATTCAAGACTTCTGAGTGTCAATTCACAGGCGAATGTAAAGGAACATGCCCTAAGTGTGAAGCAGAAATCCGCTATCTTGAAAATGAACTCCGCGCACGCCGCAGGATGGGAAAGGCAGTAGCTATCGCAGGAATCTCGGCAAGTCTGTTTGCGCTGCCTTCATGTAGTGGCAGCAATCAGACTACAAATGCAGGGACTAATGATATACCACTTGAGAAAATAGAACTTACCGATACAATCATCGCTCCGGCAGATACGATATCTGAGTCAGCGGAACAAACCGACACATGCCCCGAACCAAAGCAATTAAACAGAATAACAGAACTCCTCATTGTCGGAGAAGTTGAAGAAAGCGATATGACAACAACAGACTCAGCGACTGAAACTGAAGAAGAGCAAACAGTTGCTACAGACTCAGTGTCGGAAACAGAAGCACCGGTAGAAATGTGACATAAATCATGTCCGTAGGACATAGATTAATGAGTAACCGAGGTACACCGTAGCTTGCGGAGGTGTGCCCGGTTGATGATACAATCCATAGTTAGCGTTCGCAAGGACGCTGATTACATAACCGAACCCGGTAACCGGCGTTCTGCGAACGCTACATGGCTGACCCATCCTATTTTAAACAGTCATTTGCAAACTACTAAATAATTTCCACCGAAAAAATATAGTGCAAGCCTAAGGTCTATTCATCAATTTCTGCACAATTGCAATGGCGTCGGCAAGAGCGCTTTCAGCAGGAAGCCAGATGACATCGCTGTCGCGTTTGAGCCATGTCAGTTGTTTCTTGGCATAGACTCTTGTATTTTTTGCTATACGCGCTCTAACAAATTCGAGGTCGGCCTCGCCATCGATATACCACTTCATCTCTTTATATCCGACTGTATTGAGCGAATTGAAATCGCCTTGGGCAAACGCACGCCGGGCCTCATCTTCAAGTCCCGCTGCAATCATTGCGTCGACGCGCCCGTTAATGCGGTCGAACAATTCTTCACGAGGGCGGTCAATGGCAAATTTAACTACATCGAAATCCCGCGGTTTGGCCTTTCCTGTCCGTAGAGAAGAATATGGCACACCGGCCTGCAGACATATTTCAAGAGCGTGGACAACGCGACGGGTATTGGCCTTGTCCACTTCATTGTAATACACCGGATCGCATATCTGGAGCTGTGCCAGCACGCCCTCTATGCCATGCTCACCGAGAAGAGAGAGCACATACTCGCGCGTAGCGGATGATATTGTGGGCATATCGTCAATACCACGGGTGAGAGCGTCGACATACATCATCGATCCTCCACAAACAATAGCGACATCGCGAGACTGCCAAATCTGCGATAATATACGCAGAGCGTCTTCCTCAAACCTCGCGGCGCTGTAATACTGGTCAAGCGCAAGGCAGCCGACAAGATGATGTGGAGCTGCGGCGAGTTCATCGGGCGTAGGAGCTGCCGTGCCGATGGGGAGGTCGCGATAGAGCTGACGCGAATCGGCCGAAACTATCTCTGTATTAAAATATGAGGCCAGCCCAACGGCGAGGGAGGTCTTCCCTGACGCCGTAGGGCCGGTCACAACTATCAGCAACGGGCGCATAAATGCTCGTCGTGGTTTATTATTTCTTACCTACAAGTTTTACAATCTCCACAATCACCTGCTGAGCCTTCTCCATCGACGGAATGGGCACAAACTCATAGCGGCCATGGAAGTTAAGACCGCCTGCAAAGATGTTGGGGCACGGAAGACCTTTGAACGAAAGCTGGGCACCATCTGTGCCGCCGCGGATGGGCTGCACCTTGGGGGTAACGTCGGCAACGCGCATGGCCTCCTCGGCTATATCGACAATGTACTTCACAGGCTCGATTTTCTCGCGCATGTTGTAGTACTGGTCTTTTATCTCGATAGAGCAGCAGTCGGGGAACTCGTGGTTGATCTTGCGGGCAAGGTGTTCGAGCTCTTTTTTGCGGCGTTCGAAGCGGTCGCGGTCGTGATCGCGGATGATATAAGTCAGGACTGTTTTCTCAACAGTTCCTTCCATCGATACGAGGTGATAGAAGCCTTCGTAGTCTTCGGTATGCTCGGGAGTCTCCCAGCGTGGCAGCATTATTACAAACTGGTTTGCGATACGCATAGAGTTGATCATCTTATGCTTTGCATAGCCGGGATGAACATTGCGGCCGGCAAAGCTTACGCGAGCAACAGCAGCATTGAAGTTCTCATATTCAAGCTCCCCTACCTCACCGCCGTCCATGGTGTAAGCCCAGTCGGCGCCGAAGAGTTTGACATCGAATTTATGTGCGCCCTGACCGATTTCCTCGTCGGGATTGAAGGCTATGCGCACATCTCCGTGTTTGATTTCGGGATGTTGAAGAAGATAGTCAACGGCCGATACTATCTCAGCGATACCGGCTTTGTCGTCGGCGCCGAGAAGTGTGGTGCCGTCGGTGACGATGAGGTCTTGGCCTACGTAGTTGTTCAACTCCGGGAACTGACCGGGCGAAAGCACAACATTGTCAGCCTCATTGAGCACGATGTCGCCACCGGGATAAGCCTTGACAATGCGGGGGTTGACATGTTTGCCCGACATGTCGGGAGATGTATCGAGATGTGCGATAAAACCGACAGTAGGCACGCTCACACCTACAGGCAGATTCGAGGGCAAGGTAGCCATCAGATAGCCGTTGGCGTCGAGAGTGATATCTTTAAGCCCGAGCTCTTCGAGCTGTTTCTTGAGGTATTCGGCGAATACCATCTGCCCGGGGGTAGACGGGGTCATATTTGTCAGTTCGTCGCTCTGAGTGTCAAATTTGACGTATTCGAGAAAACGTTCTACAAGTGTCATTTTATTCTTGATTAAAATTATAAATCATCAGAATTTGATCATACGCCAAGGAATTGCGGCATGGATTTCCTTGGTATCAGCCTCGTCGGTATAAACGAAGCGGTAGCCCTCGATCTGCATTGACTCCATCATCTCAGCAATCATCGGGCCGCATGCTCCGAAATAATCGAATACAGGATTGATGACACCGATATAGCGTCCGAGAAGCGAGCCGGGAGTCTGATTGGCGTAGGCCGACGCTTTCTTGAATGTAAGAGTATACTGAGCGAAACTTCCTTGATATTTAAACTCGCAGCTGACAGCATTGACAGCCTCTTTATATTTCTCACAACGTGTCTCAAGGATTTCAAACACATTGAGGCGTGCGTCCTGATAGCCGAGTTCGGTCTGCTTGGTAGTCACCATTTTCTTTAGGGTTGCCGAAGTGAGCTCGAGAACTTTCTGATCGCCATAGATGTCTTTCACAGTCACTTTCATAATGCCCTGCTCCTTGCCGAGGGTGTTGAGGGTGATGTCGAGGTTCTCGCCTGTGTTGGCTTTCATATACATACCCATCACATATCGGATGAGAGCGTCCGACAACTGGTCGGCATGGATCAGTGAATCACAGAATTCGACGCCGATATTCAAGGTGTCGTTGGCATACGAAGCCGAAGCACCGGCCAAAAACATGGGGCTTGCCTCTGTCAAGGCTTCCAAATTCTGATTAATGCGCTCACTCTGAGCTATCAGCGCCGACGGTTCTTTAGACCCCGACGAACATGCGCAAGCCAGACCCAACATGGCCAAGCCTGTGCCGATGATTAAAAATATTCGTTTCATAGTCTTAAATAAAAGTCACTTTAGCTATATTCTGCAAAGTTACGAATTATTTCTCTAATATCAATCCTTAAGATTCTCCGTTGAGTGGCGAGAGCCAATATCGGGCATATTCCCACTCGGGGTCGTGAAATATCTCGTATTTGAAGTCAAAGGGATAATCTTTTTTCTCAATGATTTTCTGTAGTAGATTGTGAGCCAGCTCCGGGTTATTGGCATACCACATCATGCGGGTTTGTCCGGCACCGGTGACGCGCCCGAGGAAGCATACATTCTGATGGTTCGGGTCCATTATCAATCTATCGGTGAGCCCATCGCAGAAATCCGCCATTTTTGCCATTTCATTTTCATCAGGCATTTGCGCACCTATATTGAAATCAGACAGGAGAGATATAAACCAACCGAAGGCTTCCTTTGGCTCAAGTTGCATGATATTTTTGTTGAAGACACCGACACGAGGCTCCCCGTCCATTGCAAAACTTACAACGGCATATTCTTCCTCGGGGATATAGACTTCCGTTTGTCCTGTCGGTTTTATCTGTGACGGTTTTGCAGCTGTGCCGAAAATACCTGCGATCGCAGCGAGGATTATTGAAAATATTTTTTTCATGTTATTGTTAACACAAGGCAGACGGGCTCCTTGTCTGCGGTAGTCCGTCTGCCATGATTGCAAGTATGAGGGAAGTTATTCTTCTGTATTCTTTTCGGCGTATTCCTTGAGGAGTTTATCCTGAACGTCGCCGGGAACGAGTTCGTAGCTCGAGAACTTCATTGTGAACGAAGAGCGGCCGCCGGTGATGGAGCTAAGTGAAGTCGAGTAGCTCGACATCTCCTTGAGAGGCACGCGGGCTGAGATTTTCTCGAAACCGTTCTCGCTCGACATACCCATGATAACGGCGCGTCGACCCTGCAGGTCGCTCATCACGTCGCCCATGACATCGCCGGGAACGAATACCTCGACATCATATACAGGTTCGAGCACTTTGGGATTTGCTTCGCGGAAGGCCTGACTGAAAGCGTTGCGGCCTGCGAGACGGAACGAGATTTCGTTTGAGTCAACCGGGTGCATTTTGCCGTCGTAAATGCAGACGCGTACGTCGCGGGCGTAAGATCCGGTGAGCGGGCCTTGCTCCATGCGGTCCATGAGGCCTTTGACGATGGCGGGGATAAAGCGGGCGTCGATAGCACCACCCACAATACAGTTGCATACTACAAGTTTGCCGCCCCAAGCCAAGGGAATCTCCTGAGTGTCGCGGACGTTCATCTTGAACTCCTGATTGCCGAAGCGGTAGGTGTCGGGAGCAGGCATACCCTCTGAATACGGTTCGACGATAAGGTGAACTTCACCGAACTGACCGGCACCGCCCGACTGCTTCTTGTGGCGATAGTCGGCACGCGCAGCTTTTGTGATTGTCTCGCGATACGGAATCTTGGGTTCTTCGAATACGATAGGCATCTTATCGTTGTTCTCGACACGCCATTTGAGTGTGCGGAGATGGAATTCGCCCTGACCTTTGAGAATGGTCTGTTTGAGCTCTTTCGACTGCTCTACCACCCATGTGGGATCTTCCTCGTGCATTCGGGTAAGAATCTGGCTGAGCTTCTCGGCGTCGCTCTCGGTGACTGGACGGATGGCACGCTGATATTTTGGTGCCGGATATTTGATGAAGTCGAATGCAATCTCGCAGCCCTTTTCATCGAGGGTGTTGCCTGTGCGTACGTCCTTCAGTTTTACAGAAGCGCCGATATCACCGGCCTGAAGCTCGTCGACAGGTGTGCGGAGCTGACCGCACACGCAGAATAACTGGGCGAAGCGCTCTTTGCCGCCGCGGGTGATATTGTCGAGGTCGGCCCCTGCCTTGAGAGTACCCGACATCACTTTGAAGTAGCTCACCTCACCGATATGGGGTTCAACGGTGGTTTTGAACACATAAATGCTCAACGGGCCGTTT